>Ga0070729_10002191_pt1 | contig 26148 bp, 15 predicted proteins | sample tdDd472_FD_66725 | JGI IMG/M metagenome (GOLD analysis project Ga0070729, IMG submission 66725) | Marine sediment microbial communities from the Atlantic coast under amendment with organic carbon and nitrate - tdDd47.2 | ecosystem: Environmental > Aquatic > Marine > Coastal > Sediment | place... | reverse complement strand
AAGGCAAACGCCCCGACAACATAAGGGAAAACGGCTGGCAGGAAGACACGGACCTCAAGGATCTCGCCGGTGCGGAACTGGATATTCAGCTTGGCCCTGCCCACCCGGCAATGCACGGTATCGTGCGACTGAAAACCCTGGTGGAAGGCGAAAGCCTGCTGTTTATCGAGCCGGAAATCGGCTTTTTACATCGTGGCTTTGAAAAAACCTGCGAACACCGCAAATGGACCCAGTGCATCCCTTATGTGGACCGCCTGAACTATGTCTCCGCCCCGGTCAACGACATCGCCTTTTGCATGGCGGTGGAAGAAATGTGGGGCATTGACAAGGATATCCCGCCCCGGGCAGTGCATCTGCGCACCATGCTGATGGAGGTGGGACGGCTGACGGATCATCTGACCTGTGTTGCGGCCTCGGCCATGGAACTGGGAGGCTTTACCGCCTTTTTGTGGCTTATGCAGGCCCGGGAGTTCTGGTATTTTTTCCTTGAAAACTACTGCGGCGCACGGATCACCACCAACCTTGCCCGCATCGGCGGCATGCCCTACGACACCTTTATCGGTTTTGAAGAGCAAATCACCGACAGCATCCGCCGCACCCGGCAGCTTATTTACGAAACCCATACCCTGCTGACCCGCAACCGGATCTTTTACGACCGTACCCGAAACACCGGCACCATCACCCAGGAAGAAGCCATCAACCTGGGCTTCACCGGACCGGTGCTGCGTTCTACCGGTATTGATCTGGATCTGCGCAAAACCGAGCCCTATCTGCTGTACGACCAGCTGGACTTCGAGGTGCCGGTGGGGGTCAACGGCGATAACTACGACCGCTATCTTGTGCGTATGGACGAAATGGAACAGTCCATGCGGATGCTTGAGCAACTGCTGCCGAATATCCCCGAAGGCCCGCTGATGGTGGAGGATCCCCACATCGCCGTGGTGCCCAAAACCGAGACCTACAGCCATATCGAGGGCATCATCCATCACTTTAAATTACAGACCGACGGGCATCAGGTGCCCAAGGGCGATCACTATTTTGCGGTGGAAGCTCCCAACGGTGAGCTGGGCTTTTATCTGGTCAGCGACGGCACGGGTCTGCCCTACCGGCTGCGGGCGCGTCCCGCCTGCCTGTTTATGACCGCTGGCCTGCCCTATATGCTTAAAGGACAGATGCTGCCGGATATCGTGCCGACCTTCGGGTCCATCAACATGATCGGCGGCGAACTGGAACGCTAGGGCGAAAGAGGAACATCCATGCACTGGAGTTTGCAGGTAGTTGAGGCGGTGATAAAGACAGTGGTGATCCTGTTCGGTCTGGCCTTTCCCCTGGCCAGCATCCTCACCTGGCAGGAACGCAAACAGTCGGCCCTGATACAGGACCGCATTGGCCCCAACCGCGCCTATATACCGGTCAAGGGATTAAAAAAGTATCGTTTTTGGGGTCTTTTGCATCTGGTGGCCGACAGCGTAAAGATGTTTTTCAAAGAGGATTTCCGGCCCCGGCAGGGAAACCGTTTTTTGATAGAACTGGCGCCCATTCTGGCTTTGGCCCCGGTGCTTATTATGTTTGCGGTGATTCCCTTTGGCGACACCCTGCTGATTTACATGCCGTCGCTGGGCAAATTTTACGAGTCCAATCTCACGGTTGCGCCGCTGAACACCGGCATTCTGTTTATATTCGCCATTGCGGCGCTGACGGTTTACGGCTCGGTGCTGGCGGGTTATGCGCCGGAAAGCAAGCCGGGCATGCTGGGCAGTATGCGGGCATCGGCGCAGATGTTCAGCTATGAAGTCACCCTGGGTCTGACCCTGGTGGGCATCATGATGATCTACGGCACCGTGCGACTGGACGACATCGCCCGGGCGCAGGACGCGCTGCTCTTCGGCTTTCTGCCCGCCTGGGGCATTGTGTATCAGCCGGTTGGCTTCTTTTTGTATGTTGCGGCGGCCACGGCGGAAACAAAGCGCATTCCCTTCGACCTGCCCGAGGGCGAAAGCGAAATCGTGGGCTATTTTGTGGAATACTCCGGCATGAAATTCGCCACCTTTATGCTGGCGGAGTTCATCGAGGTGGTGGCCCTTTCCACCCTGCTGACAGTGCTGTTTTTCGGTGCCTATCATATCCCCTGGCTCAGCTGGCGCATGGACGTCATCCCCTGGCTCACAGGCATTATCGGCGCGGACACCGTGATACCGGTGCTGCAATTTCAGGCGGTCACCTTTATCACTGCCATACTGCAGTTTCTGGTCTTTGCAATCAAGGTGGCATTCTTCTGCTTTATGCAGCTTACGGTGCGCTGGACCCTGCCGCGCTTCCGCTATGACCAGCTTATGAACTTTGGCTGGAAACTGCTGCTGCCTTTGTCCATGGCAAACCTGGCCATAACCGCCGTGATCGTGCTGATCGTGGACAGCATCTGACCTTTGGAAGGATTTTCCCATGGCTGACAAACCCGCCGACAATACCACCGGCAAAAGCCCGGAAGAACAATACAAGGCCGGGCTCGCCCTGCCCCGCTTCAGCAGCTTTAACCGCCCTTTGACCCTGTGGGAAAAACTGTACATCGGCCCCATCAGCAAGGGCATGGGTTTGACCATCCGGCATTTTTTAGAGAATTTTCTGTTCAAAAAACGCTATGTGGTGTCCCAGTATCCCGAAGAACGTATGCCGGTCAGCGCCCGCTGGCGGGGTACTCATCGTTTGACCTGGCGCACAAAACCCGATGTGCGCATGACCTGCGTTGCCTGCAAAATGTGTGAAATGGCCTGTCCCTCCAATTGTATCACTATTGTGGCAGGCGAACTGGACCCGCCCTACTACACCAACCGGCAGCGCATCGACAAATATCCCGTGGTCTTTGACATTGATCTGGCCACATGCATTTACTGCGGCCTGTGTGTGGAAGCCTGTCCCGAAGACGCCATCCGCATGGACACCGGGGCCATCAGCTCTGTGAGTTTTACCCGCAAAGAGCAAATCATGCACCGGGACGACCTGCTGAACCTGGAACCAACCAAACACGAAATCCAGTGGCGGGAACACAGCTATCCCGCAGAAGACCTGCTGCCCAACATCCGGGAGCGCTACATGGGCACGGTTTTTACCCCTGCTACGGCAAAAGATTCGGATACAAGCGAATAAGAAAAGACAGTATCAGGGGGCATCCGGGGCATAGGGCTGTAACAGATAGGTGCCTTCCTGCACCGGTACATCCATTATATAGCGACCACGGATATCCCGGGGATACATGGCCAGAGGCATACGGGTGCCGTCAGGATATACCAGTTCATCTACATCGTCCGCTGGTTGCAATAATAAGGTAAGGCGCGGCGGCGTTGGATCTGGTGGGGATTGGTTCAAAGTATCATTGAGAATGCGAAACTCCCGGGCGGTATCCTGCCAGATACGGCAGGCGTTGCGAATCTTCCGGTAGGCATCAATTTGATCAGGCAGCATGGATCGAAGCGCAGAGCCGGGAAACGCCGCCACAATGGAAGACAAAAAGGCGATGTCTTCGGTGCGCCTCAGGCTTGCCTGCCATATGGATTTCCGCAGCACGGCCCCGAGCAGGGCCAGGTTGCTACCCACCGGGGTCCATGGCTGATTGACCGCAGGTGCGGTATCGCTGGCCACCGCCATGTCCGGACATTCGGACAGAGCATCTTCGCAGGCCACCAGGGTTGCTGGGCTGCACACCATGCGCACCGGCCACAACGCGCTTTGTTCGCGCAAGGCCGCCACCATGGCGTGTAACTGGGCAACATCCGTCACCGACACCGTAATGTCCATGGGCGTGCGTATTCCCCCGGGCCACCGTGCAATACTGATCTGCTGCATGGCTCTATCATGCCAAAGCCCGGCCAATGAGTCAAGATGAGTCAAGAAGAGTCAGCATTCTTTACGCAACGCGTCATTACAATTTTCACTGCATGGCAGAACGGATTCTAACACCCAAGTGTCTGTTTTGCTTCATGAACTTTTTTCTTGCGTTTTTGGGCCTGTTGTGGCATTGTATTTTTTGACGAACCGCCCGTAACCAAATCTCACACAAGAAGATAGTGCGAACCGCAAACATGCGGGTTCTTTGCATACCCTGTTCTATCAATTTCCCTAATAGTTATCAGCTGTTATGGTTTTCATTTTTTTTCTTGACCGCCATTGCTTATCTGCTATACTGCCGGGGTTATTGTAGGATGTACCGTATCAACAGGGTAAACGATCTTTGAAAGAGACCTTAATAGTAAGCGTATTCTTTTTTTGTAACCCAGTTAAGGAGGAGAACTTATGAAGCGTAAACTGAACCTTTTTCTGATTCTCATGATGAGTTTCGCACTCGTCCTGTCGGTCACAGCCATTGGCTGCGGCGGCGATGACGATCCTGCCGATGGCGATGTCACCGACGGCGACACCCCGGACGGCGACGAAGATGACGTCGTTATTGATGGCGATGAAACCGAAGTCCCCACCGAACTCGAAGAAGATACCACCGATCCTGATCCTGAAGAAGTCGGTTGCGACCCCGCCTGCGACGCTGCCGCTGGTATGGTTTGTGACAACAACGCCTGCGTACAGATTGCCGGTACTGCCTGCGCCAGCGACGATGACTGCGCTGACGGCGAAATCTGTGGCGACAAACAAGCCGAACAGGACTGCAAAATCTGTCAGCCTGCCTGCTCCGCCGATGACACCACCTGCCCCGTTGGCTACGAGTGCATTGCCGCCGCCAACCTGTGCTATCCCACTGCCACCTTCCAGGGTTGCCCGGATGTTCCCATGCGGAACGTGGAATGCAACGCCGAAACCGCTGTTCAGGATTGCCCGGTCGACACCTTCTGCATCACCAATTCTACTATTGTAGCCAAATACCCGTGGGGTTGGTGCGCCGCTGAGTGCGACACCGATGCCGACTGCGTGCAGAACTCCAGCTTCGAAGAAGCCTGCGTAAACATTGGCAGCAACGTATGTCTTGCCAAGTGCAACGAACACAGCGACTGCCCCGAAAACGTCGACTGCATGGATCCCTTCGGATTCGGCTTCAACGTCTGCTCCCACCAGGCCGTATTCTTTGAAGACGGCACCCTGGCTCCCGGCGAAACCTGCGGTGGCGACGACCGTTGCGCCTTTGGCGGTATGTGCCTTGGCAGCCCCTCCACTGGTTACAACTGTCTCGCAGCCTGCGACGATCACCACGACGAATTCAATTGCACCGATAGCCAGTACTGCCAGCACCTCGGTTCCGAGACCGGCACCTACACCTTCGGTTATTGCATCGACTGTGGCGACCAGGCCCCCGGCGCCGAATGTACCTTTGGCGACCTGCACGCCGATGCCGGCGAATGCTCCTGCATTGATGGCATTGGTTCCGCCTGCCTGGGTATCCACCCGGACAACATGGAACCCGCCAACCGCGATGCCTGCGAAACCGCCGAAGACTGTAGCGCCCAGTATGCTCCCAACCCCGCCTGCGTTGCCGCCAGCGATGATGGCAACACCTATTGCGGTGTTAGCTTCTGCGCCCCCAACTGCGACGAAGCCGGTTCCTGCGACTACGTAGAATCCGATGAATTTGACTTCACCGCCACCCCGCTGTCGGGACAGTGCTTCTGCTTCCCGAGCCCCAAGGGCACCCAGCAGCCTGGTGAAGCCTGCGCCTTTGGCGACATCAATGCCGAAGCCGGTTTCTGCGCCAATGGCGTAGCCTGCCTGGGCCTTGATCCTGCCCGCAATCCTTCCCCGGATGCCTGCAACGATGCCTCTGACTGCTCCACTGCAGACTACTTTGGCAATATTGAGTGCGTTGAAATCACTGAACCGGCTGGCAAATTCTGTGGATCTTCCTTCTGCTCCCCGAAGTGTGATGAGAACGACAGCTGCGACTTCATCACCGACACCCCCTACAACTGGGTAGCCGGTGCCGTTGATGACGGTCAGGGTGGAACAGTATGCTACTGCCTGCCTCAGACTCCCGGCACCCTGACCGCTGGTCAGGCCTGCACCATGGGCGAATTCAACGCTGATGCTGGCAACTGCGCCGCTGGCCTGAGCTGCGTTGGTAGCGTGGACACCGAGTCTACCTGTAGCGAAGCAGGCGACTGCAACCACGGCCCCAGTGGCGACTGCGGAACCTACACCCCCGAAGGTGGCACCGCCGCTGATTACTGCGGTTTCTCCTTCTGCTCCAAAGCCTGCACCGAGGACACTGAATGCAGCGATTTCGGCGACGGCGCCTGCTGCTTCCAGGACTGGTGTGCCACTGCAGACTATTGCCCTGCTGCTGAATAAGCACCCGGTTACTTTTACCTAACGGTAATAAAAAGCGTCCCCTCTTGGGGACGCTTTTTTTTGTGCTCTATCAGCGATTCACAATGCGCTATTCCACCGGCTGGGTGGTAAAGCTCAGGTTGTCCAGATCATAACCCCGTTCATCAAGCCGCTTGAGTATCATTTCCATACGCTCCGGCTCCATGGTGGGAGTCCGGCTCAGTACCCATAAGAAGATATCAAAGAAACTGCCTACCACGGCCCATTCGTAGGGGTCATCGCCTTCCTGCCCATCCAGTTCGATAATCCAGTAGTCAGCACCGAAATCCGGGGTGAAATACACCAGCAGTTCAGCATTGGTGTCGGTGTTGAGTATTTCCGCCCGGGCAAGGGTCTGATAGTATTCGCCATCCAGTGAATTGAGGTAGCACTCGTTATTGACCTCTATGCTGTTATCGGAATTCAGGCTGTAGGTGGCAGTTGAACCGGTGCAATCCTCCTGAAAGAAAATTACGTCCGTGGCCACTTCGTACCATTTACCCAGATAGCGCTCCAGATCCACACTAGCAACCGTTTTTTCGTCCTCTATATAGGGGGCGAAAATAGTTGGTGAAGGCTCATTTTGCTCCGACAGGTCCTTTTGGGCCAGGGTTTCATCTGAACCGTCACCGCAGGCCGAGGCCGTCAACCCCAGAATCAGGACCACCGCTAGTAATCCGCTTCTGTTAACTGCTGATATCACTCTGTCTTTCATATTTTTGCGTTTCATGACCATCTCCTTGTTTCAGTAGTTTCTACTGCATTTTTTCAATCAATGTTCTGTTTTCAAGGTGTCTTGTATCAAACAACCTAAACAGCATTTTTCGATATGGAACCCCTTGACTCATTTTTGTTCATATTTTTTCTTGACAATTTACTTTCCGGCCCCATCTTTTACCTAAGCGACACGAAACGCAGTCACTCCACAAAGGAGAAAGACAATGAATATCCCAAGCATATCAATGATATCCCTCAAGACCTCCCTGGCCACCGTTGCAGCACTGGCACTGCTGTTTGGCATCACCCCGGCGCTGAATGCTTCACAGAACGCCTCCTCCATCGAAGTAGCAGGTAAAAGCTTTGACACAACCAAGAATAGCGGCAGCCAGCATTTGCAGGTTCATGGAAAAGGTCTGTTCAAGTACTGGTCCATAGTAAAGGTAGTTGCCGGCGCCTTGTACCTGCCGGAAGACACCCGGGCCCGCCACGCCCTTTTGGACGTTCATAAGACCCTTGAACTGGCCTATTTCGTTCCTATCAAGGCAAAAGATTTTCGCAAAGCCACCCACGAAGGCATCAAACGCAACGTGGACAGTGACACCTATACACGGGTGAAAAGCCAGATTGAACAGCTCAACCGGCTGTATAAGAATGTAAAATCCGGAGACCGCTACACCCTTACCTATACCCCGGGTATCGGCACCACCCTGGCGCTCAACGGCAAAGCCCTGGGCACGGTCAAGGGCTCTGATTTTGCCGCCGCCCTGTTCAGCATCTGGCTTGGTGAAAAAGACCCCATGGACCGCGGCTTCCGCGCTGACCTGCTGAACCTGTGAGATAGCCATGAACACCCAAGCCACCATACCGCTTAAAACCCGGATTACCTACGCCCTGCCGGGCTTTGCCCTGGCGGTTGTAGGTATTCCGCTGTTTGTCCACATTCCCAAGTTCTACACCGATGTGGTGGGCGTGGACATCGCTGTGGTGGGTTTGATTGTTCTTGGCGGCCGGATCATCGACGCCATCAGCGATCCGCTGATAGGCATGTGGTCCGACGCCACCCGCAGCCGTTTTGGCCGCAGACGCCCCTTTATCGGCATTGGCTCCATATTGGTGGCTCTGGCCCTCATAGCCCTGCTGATTCCCCCGAATATGGGCTCTGGCATGGCAGCATGGTGGTTTGGCGGCAGTCTGATAGCTGTAATGTTCCTGTGGACCATGGTCACCATTCCCTACGAGTCCATGGCCCCGGAAATCACCTATGATTACGATCAGCGCACCGGTTTGCTGGCATGGCGCGACGGTATTCTCATTGCCGGACTGCTCTTTGCGTCGGTGCTTCCCGCCATTATTCAATCCGGCATTGGAGCCGGAGAACAGCCTGCTGATCAGCGCCGGGTATTCACCTGGATGGCAATCATCGTGGCGGTGTTGATGGTTGGCCTCAGCTGGTGGATGATTCTGACTATTAAAGAGAAACCGCTGCGGCCAACGGCAAAGGGCACGGTATCCTGGGCGGCATGGAAAAGCGTGCTGCGCAACCGTCCCTTTATGATCCTGCTGGCTTCTTACAGCGTTGCAGCGTTGGGCAGCAACCTTCCCGCCACCCTGATCCTGTACTATGTCACCTATGTGTTGCAGATCCAGAACGCCGAACTCTTCCTGCTGCTGTACCTGGCAGTGGGTATCGCCTTTTTACCCCTGTGGGTACGGCTTGCACGTATCTGGAGCAAAAAAAGCGCATGGCTTTTAGCCATGGGACTCAACACCATTGCATTTATGGGCGTGATGTTCCTTGGCCCCGGCGACGTGTGGGCCTACGGCCTGCTGGTGACGCTTTCGGGTACCGGCATGGGGGCCACCATTGCCCTGCCTTCGGCCATGCAGGCTGATGTTATCGACTATGACGCCGCCCAAAGCGGACAGCGCCGGGAAGGTCTGTATATCGGTCTGTGGAGCATAAGCCGCAAAATGGCCGCCGCCCTTGGTGTTGGCGTGGCGCTCACGGTTCTGGGAGCCGTTGGATATCAGCCAAATGTAACACAAACCCCACAGGTTGTTTTAGCTCTTAAAGTATTGTATGCTTTGGTACCGGCGCTGTTCAACCTTTTGGGAATCATCATTGCCCTGTTCTATCCTTTGAACCGCAGCAGCCACCAGGCCCTTGTGGCCCGGCTGCAAACCGCCCACAGCCCAGCTTCCCGCGCCACCGGACCAATGCCCTCAGCAGTATACAAGTAAGGGAGAAACCATGAAACGAACCATGAAGTACCCTGCTCTTCTTTTGCTGGTTGCCACCACAGCCCTGTTTACCGCCGGATGCTCCGGTGAGGAGGAACCCATGCCAACGGTAGAAAACTTCGATATTAATCGCTTTATGGGCAAGTGGTTTGTTATCGCCCATATGCCCAACTTTATCGAAAACAGCGCGGTCAACGGCATAGAGCAGTATGATTTGCGACCCGACGGGGACGTAAATATCCGCTACAGCTTTAGGGTAAATGAACCCCGGGGCAAAAAGAAAACCATGAAAGCCCGGGGATTTGTGGACCGCAAAGGCAATCCCGCCGACTGGCGGGTACAGTTCATCTGGCCCATCAAACTCCCCTACAAGATTATTGATCTGGACGAGAACTACCAGTACACCGTGGTCGGGGTTCCCAACCGTAAATACGCATGGGTCATGGCACGCACCCCCAAAATCGACGAACCGACCTTCAAAGGCATTCTGGCCCGTATGAAGGTTCTTGGATACGATGTCAGCAACATCAAAATCATGCCCCAGATATGGGAGTAAGCGCCATGATGCCACTCAGCGCAGGCTATCCCGATGCAGCAAAAACCCGGCACGCAGTTGCAGGGATCAAATCTGACCGTGAAATTGGCCGGGCCGTATTTCATATCATAGCTGCCAACAGCGCCATGGCCTACTACTGGTTCAGCGGCACCGCCGGGGCCTATATCCTTCTTGTAGTGGGTTTCATCTTTGTGTTTCTGGATCTGGCCCGGGTATATGGCGGTCGCGCACAGGTGCTGATACCCGCCTTTGTGCTGCGCATGGTGCGCCCTAAAGAACAGGGGCGCATAAGCGCCATTACCCACTTTATAATGGCCGCCACCCTGGTTGATATACTATACCTCTTTTTGGGCATGCCCAAAGCCCCGGTGCTGGTTGCGGTAATGTTTCTTTCTTTTGGAGATCCCCTGGCCCGGCTGGTGGGTATGTCTATAAAGACGCCACGGCTGCCGGGAAGCGAGAAAACCCTTGGCGGCAGTTTAACCCTGTTTGTGGTGGGCAGCGCCATGGCCTGGTCGGTAGCCATGCTCTTTGGGGCGCACATGCCCTTTGGTGCGATTGTTACCGGCGGACTGGTCATTACCCTTATCGAAGCCTATAGCAAGGGCTGGGACAACTTTACGATTCCGTTTTTGGGATCATTGCTCATATGGAGCCTTTGGCATGTCTGGATTTAGCAAAGCAATATACAAAGCCGCTGCGGCTTTTACGGATATGACAGTATTTCTTTCCTTTGGAACCCCGGGGTTTCACCTGCGGGAACGCCTCTTTGACCCGGCGGACACCGAGGTTGATATGGCCGGAAAAATATGCCTTGTCACCGGCTCCAACTCCGGCATCGGCTTTGCCACGGCCTCGGAACTGTATGCAAAGGGCGCAGAAGTCTGGCTGCTGGTACGCAACCGGCAGCGGGGCGAAGATGCCGCAGAGACGCTACGTAAACAACCCGGCGGCTCGGTACAGGTGGCGGTGGTGGATATATCTGCTCCTGCTTCCATTGAGGCTTTTGCAGAGGATTTCCCGCACAAGCATGTGGACGTGTTGATAAACAACGCCGGGGTCCTGCCCACTGAACGCATTCTGACCAACACCGGCATTGAGCTAACCTGGGCAACCAACACCATTGGCCCTTTTTTGCTTACACATTTGCTGTTGCCCAAACTGAAAGCAGCACCCCAGGGCAGGGTTATCAATATTTCCTCAGGCGGTATGTATCCACAAAAGCTGGATCTGAGTGATCTGACCTGGGAACACAAAGACTTTGACGGCGTTAAGGCTTATGCCAACACCAAACGGGCCATGGTTATTCTGACACAGATGTGGGCGGAACGGCTTTCCGACACCAGCGTCACGGTCAACAGTATGCATCCCGGCTGGGCCGATACCCCGGCGGTACAAAGCTCTATCCCCACCTTTCACCGGGTAACAAAAAGTATCCTAAGAACCCCGGCGCAGGGAGCCGACACAGCAGTCTGGCTGGCGGTATCCCCGTCGGTATCAAAGGAAAACGGCGAATTCTGGTTCGACCGGGAGAAAAAGTCCATTTACAAAATTCCCGGCACCCGGGAATCAATGGAAGACCGTATTGACCTGTGGAATATCTGTATGCGGGAGGCGGGTTTGGATTAAGCCTTCCGGGCCAGTTCATCCCGGACAGTCAGCCCCAGTTGCTCAACGGTATAGGGTTTGGGCAGAAACGCTCCTGCCCCAAAGGACAACACGTTTCTGATTTTTTCGTTTTCTGCATACCCGCTGACGATGATGGCCCGCAACCCCGGTTGTATATCCCGAAGTTTTCTAAAGGTTTCAAGACCATCTATACCCGGATCCATGATCATATCAAGCACCACCAGATCATATTGATGCCGATAGATCATTTCTATTGCCCTCTCTCCGCAGGAAGCAGTATCCACCCGGTAATTGAGCATACCAAGTATCTGCTCTGCAATCCCCCGCTGTACATCCTCGTCATCCACAACCAAAACCCGTTGGGCATCCCCCAGTAATTCCACCCTGTTTATCTCTGCATTGCCCTTGCATTTTTCACAGTGGCACACCGGGAAATACAACTCAAAGGTGGTGCCTCCCGGACCGGTATGCAGATCAATGCACCCGCCGTGCTCGTGCACTGCATTCCACACCATGGTCAGCCCCAACCCGGTGCCGCTACGCCCCATGGCTTTACGGGTGTAGAAAGGCTCAAAAATTCTCAGCTTATCGGCTTCAGCGATGCCGGTGCCCGTATCGGAAATACTGACCACAACGTATTCACCGGGTTCAATGGTGTCATAACCAGGAACAGCATCCTCAAGGCTGCGATTGGCAGCGGCAATGGTAACCGCGCCCCGTCCCTCAATAGCCTCCATGGCGTTCATGATAAGATTGACAAGAGATTTTCGGATATGCACCGAAGACCCCTCGATGGGTTGCACCGTTTTTTCCGAGGTATTCACGACAGTTACCAGGGGATGATCTTCCAAGGCGCGCAATCCTTCCGGGGATTGCAGGCAGTCCGTAATCAAGGTGTTGAGTTCAATACGCTGAAAATCATGGGAAGGCCCGCGGGTAATGGTCAGAAGATCCTGCACCACCGCCGAAGCACGGTACCCGGCATCCCGGATAATCTCCAATCCCCGTTTCACTTCCGGGGAAAGATCCTGACTGTGCAGCAGCAAATCCGGATAGGCCACAAGACTGGTAAAAATATTGTTCAGGTCATGGGCCACGCCTCCGGCAAGTAGCCCCAGGGCTTCCATTTTCCGTGCCCGCTCCAGACGTTTCAGCAGATTGATATTTTCCTCTTCGGCCTTTTTTCGCCGGGAAATATCCCGTGTAATGGACAAAATATGCGGATATCCGCCAATGGTAAAAAAGGCGGCGGAAAACAAACCGGTAAAGGTGGTTCGGTCTTTGCGGTAAAAATCCGCCTCAAGGCTGTGTACAGCCCCGCGCTCCCGTATGGCTGTAACAAAAATATCACGCTCTTCGGGATTAACCCATATACCGGAGGTTTCCGCTGTCTGACCAACGATTTCTTCCCGGCTCCAGCCTGAAACCCGAAGGAATTCGTCATTTACATTGATGCAAATGCCGGTATCCGCCTTAATAATGGTCACGGGATCAGGAATAGTGGAAAGCAGCTTCTCAAGCCGTTCTTCTGCTTCGGCCTGTGAATTGCAGCATACCTCCAGTTGCGCCTCAAGTTCTGCAATGCGATCCAGTAAAGCCTTGTTCGAGGATGATCTATCCACTGTGTTCCTCCGGAGATGTTTTACTTGCTGATATTAAAACCAACTGTAACGGAAAGAAGTGCATGCCGCAACACCAGCAACACTTTTTATGCCATCTGCGTCATTTTTTCGGAGGCTTTTTTAAAATAATCGCCCAACACAATATTTATAATTTCATTACAATTTCTACATATTTTCGCGCTGTATATTTCTCTCCAACATCCGTATATTATTGCACATTCCGCTTGCATAAACTTCTATGACATGATATATTTAGTTAGATAAACGATAGAGCAAATGCAGTAGGGACTCACACGAGGTTTAGAATGAATTGTATCTGGCTGTATAAACGGTTATTGACGGCTTGCGTCATTTTTATCGCTTTGTTTGCCCTGGGCTGCTCCGACAGTGGCGGCGTATCCCAGGAAAAACCTGATGGCCCCGATACCTGCACCACCTCCGAAGATTGCCCGGTGGGATTCCAGTGCATCGGCGGCGAGTGTGTGGAGTCTTCCGCAGATGGTGATGATGACATCACTGAAGTGGAAAACGACACCATGGATCCGGAGCCGGACAAGGAACCCCAGCCGGAGCTGACGGCCCCGGCAGAGTTGAACCTTGGTGCGGTTATGCTTGGCGCCACGGTGCTGAAAAATTTTGTGGTGATTAACTCCGGCCAGGAGCCTCTCACCATTACCGCTGCTGCCTTTGAACAGGGGAGCACAGCGGAATTCGCCTTCACCACTCCACTGGACTCAGATGTGGAACTGGCGCCCCAGGAAAGCCAAACCTGGACCATTTCCTATTCCCCGATCAATCCCGATGTGGATGAGGCGTGGTTCGTCATCGCATCCAGCGATCCCCAAACTCCTCAGCACCGTATGCGGGTCTACTCGGAGTACAAGGGCACGATTTCGATTGCCGTGTCCCCGGAAGATATCAACTTCGGTCCCGTGACCGTGGGCAACATGGAACGGCGAACCCTTACCATTACCCACGAACGCATCGGCGACAACGACAACAAACTCCTCATCATTGATGCGCTTTCCATTGAACCCGCAGGGCAATCCGCCTTTACCATCGATTTTGACGGCATTGAAATGCCCATGTTGATTCCCCCTGGCGAAGAACGCACCGTGTATGCGGAATTCAACCCCATGGCGGAAACCGATTTTGAAGCCCTTATTGCCATTGAAAGCAACGATCCCGATGAAGAGGACCAGCGCATAGAAGTCCCCCTCAACGGCAAGGGTGTGCTGCCCCATTTGACGGTCAACCCCGATCCTGTCAGCTTTGGCAACCGTAAAGTGGGAGAAACCGACACCATTGAAGTCCGGCTGAGCAACAGCGGTGAGGCGACCTTGACCATCACCGAAATTACCCTGGACGAAAGCGGCAGCGAATACTTCAGCATCAGCGCCATGCCAGACATCCCGGAAACCGGGTTTGTGCTGGCATGGAATGAAGAACTTATCGTCACCCTCAGCTATACTCCCGGCGCAACCGGCGCCCACAGCAGTGCACTGAACATAGCAAGCAACAGCAATGGCGATCCCCAGCGCAGCGTTGAGATCAGCGGCAATGGTATTGACAGCCAGTTGATCGTGACCCCGGCCACCGTGGACTTCGGTGATGTACGGATTGGAACCCCATCGGAAACCATTCAGGTAACCATCACCAACGACGGCGAAGCCGAAGCCGCCCTTGATGGTCTTGCATGGCTGGTGACGGACCAAAGTCTCTTTTCCGCAGTTATGACACCGCAATTGCCCACCACGCTGGAAGGCGGAGGACAACTGCTTGTCGATCTGATATACACTCCCCAAAGCGAATCCGATTCTGCGGATCAGGAAACCCTGACCCTGCTCACCGGAGACAGTGAGAACAATCCGCAGATAGGTCTTATGGGCCGTGGAGTTGAGGCCCATATCGCCGCCGAACCCGCCGATGCGCTGGACTTTGGCGAGGTGGTTTTGGGCACCGAAGGCCAGCTTGAGGTGGTTATTTCCAATACCGGGCAACATGCCCTGACCATTGCCTCCCTGACCATTACCCAGGGTTCATCCCCGGACTTTTCCGTTGAACCCGGCACCGTGGATACTCCCCTGGAGCCCGGCGCATCAGTCACCGCGACCATTACCTACGCGCCTCCGGCCCTGGGCATTGCCGGTGAAGACCTGGGTTCTCTGGAAATCGCCAGCGATGATCCCGAATACCCGACTTTCTCCATCCCCCTGCGGGGCGTGGCGGTAAAACCCCTGGTGTCGGCCAATCCCCGGCCCATGGATTTTGGTGCGGTGGTGTTTTTCGATGCCTGCACCGGTGACCGCGAACTGGTACTTTCAAATATTGGCTCCGGACGTCTGATCATCGACGACATCGCTCTGTACAACGAGCAGCAGGGGCAAAGCACCAGCTTTGTGCTGGAGAACCTGCCGGAAACCTGGCCAATTATTCTGCCGGCCTGCGGTGATGATCCCGAAAATTGCACCCGCAGCGTTGCAGTAAATTTCGATCCTGCCAGCGTCGGGGCCCACAGCGACAGCGTGGTGGTAACCTCCAATGCCTTTAACGATCAGGCGTTTACCATTCAACTGAGCGGTGAGGGCTATCTCTGTAGTGGCAACGAGCATGTCTGCGACTGCGCCTGCGCTGCCAACAACAATGTGGCCCACTGCGGTGAGCTCTGCGAAGCCTGTCCCCAGGGACCGGAGCATTCCATGCCCACCTGTGAATTCAACAGCGGCTTGCAGCAATACGCCTGTGACTGGGAATGCGAATTCCCGTATATCGAGGTGGGCGGTCAGTGTGTGCCCGGCACCCACGATTGTTGCGGCGCAAACTGTATTGACTGCACCCAAAACCCGGACCTGCCCCCCAACGCAGAGGGTGTATGCGTGTTCCGTGACGGTGATTATGTCTGCGATTATGTATGTAATACCGACTATCACAAATGCGTGAACAACGAATTCTGGTGGTGCTACGGCAACAATGACGCCCAGCACTGCGGCCCCATGTGCGATACCTGCGAGGCTCCGGATCACGCCAACGGTACCTGCAACGACAACACCTGCTCCTACGAGTGCATCGGCAACTGGTTTGACTGCGACCGCGCTTCCTTCAATGGTTGCGAGGCTGATCTTGCCAACGACATCAATACCTGCGGTGATTGCGACACCGCCTGTCAGGCGCCTGACAACGCCACTCCCCTGTGCGCCAACCGCACGTGCTCCTGGAGCTGCAACGACGGCTATCACCAGTGCGGCGACCAGTGTTATGTCAACAGCGATGCCGACCACTGCGGCCCCGGCTGCGAAACCTGTCCCGAAGGCGACAATGGCGACAGAATGTGCGCCATGGACAACGATCTGGGACAATATGCCTGCGATTACCGCTGCGACATCGGCTGGGAAGACTGCACCGCCGCAGCCGGTTGCGAAACCAGCGTGTACACCGACACCAGTAATTGCGGCACCTGCAACCATGTTTGCAATACCACTGTTGCCAACGCCGACCCCACCTGTGTCAATGGCAACTGCGAATTTGCCTGCTTTGAAGGTACTCATTATTGCAGCGGCGATGACAGCTGCATGGATAATTTCGACCCTGACCATTGCGGTCCAAGCTGCCTTACCTGTCCATCACGGCCCAACAGCACACGCCTGTGCAACGATGGAACCTGCGGCATCCAGTGCCTGGACAATTACGACAACTGCGACGGCGGCATTGAAAACGGCTGCGAAATATTCCTGCCCACCAACGTCAACCACTGCGGCGCATGCAACGCCCCCTGCTCTGCTCCGGCAAACGCCAAACCCGTCTGTAGCAACAGCCAGTGCGATTTCAACTGTAATCCCGGGTATCACCGGGTAGGAGATCTCTGCGAACGCAACAGCGTAGTTGAATGCTGCGGCGACTCCTGCATTGGCTGCACCAGCGGCGAAAACTCGACACCGGTGTGCCAGTGGAGCGATACTGAAGACGATTTTGTTTGCGGCTGCCAGTGCAGCGATGGCTTCGGCAACTGCGATACCGCCTGTTACAACGGCTGCGAAACCCCGCTGGATACCGTAACGAACTGCGGCGAATGCAGCAACGAATGCAGCGTCACCAGCGATATGCACGCTCACCCGGTCTGCGAAGCAACCGGTTGCGGATACGATTGCTGGGACGACTGGGCAGATTGCAACGGCGGTGCCGCCGACGGTTGTGAGATCCATACCCCGGACGATGTACAGCACTGCGGAGCCTGCAACAGCCCCTGCTCTGCCCCGGATAACGCCACAGCCCTGTGCGCCAACAGCCTGTGCGACTTTACCTGCAATCAGGGATACCACAGGGTTGGCGATCTTTGCGAGCGCAACAGCGATATTACCTGCTGCGGCGATGCCTGCACTACCTGCGCCACTGGCCCCAACGCCACAGCGGAATGCATCTGGGACGACACTGCCAGCGATTACACCTGCGGCTGCACCTGCGATTCCGGCTATGGCAATTGCGATGATGCCTGCGGCAATGGCTGCGAAACAGACCTGAACACCACCGCCACCTGCGGTGCCTGCGACATTCAGTGCACCGTTCCCGACGGTTCCCATGCCTCGGCTGTCTGCGATGACGGCACTTGTTCCTACACCTGCTGGGCCGACTGGGATTCCTGCGACAATATTGACGACAACGGCTGCGAGGCTCATCTACCCACGGATGTGGCGAACTGCGGTGGCTGTGATATCATCTGTAATCCTCCGACAAATGCTCAGGCGGTATGCGAAAACAACGCCTGCGACTTTGTCTGCGACGCAGGGTTCCACCGCTGCGGCGACCTGTGTTACCCGGATACCGACCCGGATCACTGCGGTGACTCCTGCACCCTGTGCCCGGACCCGACCAATGCCACCGCCACCTGCCCCGACGGCTCCTGCAGCTTCACCTGCCTTGAAGGATACCGCGACTGCGACAGCGGCGTGGACGGCTGCGAAGTGCACATCCTCACCGATGAGGACAACTGCGGCGGCTGCTTTATCAGCTGCACGCCCCCGGCCCATGCCGATCCCTGGTGTAACGGCGGCAGCTGCGACTTCACCTGCATCACGGATTACCATCGCTGCGGCAGCAGTTGCTATCTGGAAACCGATTCCGCCCACTGCGGCGTGGACTGTCTTGCCTGCCCGGACCGCGACAACGCCAACCCCGTCTGCACCGGCGGAGCCTGCGATTTCGAATGCTGGGCCGATTACGACAACTGCAACGGCGGGGCCGCCGACGGCTGCGAAGTATACCTGCCCACCAGCGTTACTCACTGCGGAAGCTGTAACAACACCTGTACCGCCTCGGCCAACGCTACTGCGGTGTGCAGCAACAATAGCTGCGACTTCACCTGCAACACCGGCTATCACCGGGAAGGCGATGCCTGCCTGGCCAACGGCGATGTTGACTGCTGCGGCGTTGCCTGCCAGACCTGTACCGTTCCCGGCGGTTCTCATGCAACTGCGGCTTGTGTATACAGCCCTGCGGATACCGATTATGTCTGTTCCTACGAGTGCACGGCACCATGGGGCGACTGCAACGGCAGCACGGCTGATTACTGTGAAATCGATACATCCTCAAGTATTACCCACTGTCTTGCCTGTAACAACAACTGCACGGTTCCCGCAAACGGCAGTGCCCTGTGTACAGCTTCAGGCTGCGACATTGCCTGCGATGTGAATTACCACCGCTGCGGCAACCAGTGCCGCGCAGACAACGACACATCTTACTGTGGGCTTTCCTGTGAAGACTGTACTCAGAATCTCCATAACAACGACGAAACCGCCTGTATACTGGGTGCCTGTCAGTACAGCTGTCTTACCGGTTTTGAAGACTGCAACAGCGATATCGGCACCCCAACAGGTAACGGTTGTGAATCCGATCTGGGCAGCCCCCTGACCTGCAACAACTGCAGCACCAACTGCACCCTGCTGGATCATATCGCGGTGGTGGATTGCGACAGCGGTGGCTGCATTATCAACTCCTGCGAAGGCGGCTGGGGCGACTGCAACGTGGTGGTAGCAGATGGCTGCGAAATGAATCTGGATACCACCACCATCCATTGTGGAGCCTGTGCCAATAACTGCGGCACCAAAGGCCATGTTACTGCTTCCCACTGCACCGACGGTCTCTGTGTGGTGGACACCTGCGCCAGTGGCTGGGATGACTGCAACCACAGCGGCGCCGACGGTTGTGAAACCGATCTGGGGCTCACCGCCTCCTGCGGCATCTGCGGCAACGACTGCGATGCCAAAAGCAATGTCGACACTGCCCACTGCGACAGCGGCGATTGCGTGGTTGACACCTGCGCTGATACCTGGGGCGATTGCAATGCACTTGGCTCCGACGGTTGCGAACAAAGCCTGCTGGCAGACGACAACTGCGGCGTCTGTGGCCGGGCATGTGGTTCCCTGCCCAATGTAACTTCCGGCTATTGCAGCGATGGCACCTGCGTTATCAGCCAGTGTGACACCGGATGGGGCGACTGCAACGGCAACCCCGTGGATGGTTGCGAAACCGATCTTACCAGTACCACTGATCACTGCGGCCTGTGCACAACCGACTGCACCACACTGAACCACAGCTCTGCGGTGCATTGCGCCAGCAGTGTGTGTGTTGTTGACGACTGCGACTCCGGCTGGGGCAACTGCAACGGACTGGATTCCGATGGTTGCGAACGGGATCTGTTAACCAGCAACAATTACTGCGGCGCCTGCTCCACCAACTGCTCCCTCTTGTCCAATGCGGATGTTACCCATTGCAGCGGTGGCGGTTGTGTCATCGATGCCTGTGACTCCGGATGGGGCAACTGCACCGGCGGTGTGGGTGATGGCTGCGAAACCGACCTTACCGGTCATGTTAATCACTGCGGCACCTGCGGCAACAACTGCGCAACACTTCCCAATGTGAATACCGTTCACTGTACTGCCGGTGGCTGTGTCATTGACTCCTGCGATTCGGGCTGGGGTAACTGCAACGGACTGGTAAGCGATGGCTGTGAGACTAACCTCAATCTGAACAACAATCACTGCGGCTCCTGCTCCAATGACTGTGCTGGTCTGTCGCATATTGATGCCACCCATTGCAGCAGCGGCTCATGCATCATTGATTCCTGTGACACCAACTGGGGAGATTGCGATAGTTTGGCCTCCACCGGTTGCGAGACATACACCTATGACAACAATACTCACTGCGGCAGCTGCGCCAACAATTGCGGTGCGCTGGATAATGTCCAGACTACCCACTGCACTGCCGGAAGCTGCGTGATTGACTCCTGCGACAGCAACTATGGAAACTGTGACACCAATGTTAATAACGGCTGCGAAACCAACACAACCAACACCACTGCCCACTGCGGTGCCTGCAACAGCAACTGTGACAGCCTGAGCAATACCCAGGATACTCACTGCGACAGTTCCATGTGCGTGATTGACAACTGTGTATCGCCTTATGATGATTGTGACACCATTGCCAGCAACGGCTGTGAAGCCAATACAGACACCAATGTGCTGCATTGCGGTACCTGCGGCACAAACTGCAACAACCTTTCCCATGTTGACAGCGTGGGTTGCAGCGGCGGCTCCTGCACCATCAATTCCTGTGATACCAGCTATGATCACTGTGATAGCGTGATTTCCAACGGTTGTGAGGTAAACCACGCCAGTTATCCCAACACCTGTGCAACCTCTTCGATCATGATGTGCGTGGATGACACAAACTATATCTGCGCCGACCAATTCGATTACACCTACACCTATGTAACAGACAACTCCACATGGTTCTATGTCAACACCGGCGAATGTGACGGCTTTGGAAGCAGCTCCTTTGACGTACACTTTGAACTGGATGTGCCATCGGGTATTGACTACGACGTGTTCGTGTATTCTTCCTGCGGCACACAGATTGCAAGTTCCCGCAGCAATCCCGCTCCCTGCACCATGACCGGAGCCGATGAATGCACCTGCATCAAATACAGTGATGACTGGGGATCATCAAACGATGAAACCTACTGGGTTGAAGTGCGGTACAACTCCGGACACAGTTGTGATGACCTTGAAGGCGCCTGTAGCGGTGACGGCTGCTTTGGCATTACCGTGATTGGCAAAAACGGCACCAGCGGGTGTGTTGGCATCTGATCTGAAACCATACACAAAAAGGGCATGGGATATTCCCATGCCCTTTTTTATTGCTTAAAGCAAACGGCTATTCCGGTTTCAGCAGCGGCAGCACCGTATCCATGGCAAGCTGCAACCCCTCTTTGCCGTTTCGGGATTCCAAATTGAGTCGTACAACACTCTCGGTGCCGGATTTTCTCAGGCACATACGCCACTGCTCAAATTCCATACTAACACCATCAAGATGATCAACGTTGAGGGCCGACGGCGCAAGAATCTCCTCCACCCTCTGCAACACCTTTTCCGGATTATTTAAAGGCAAACTGATCTCATCTGTGCAGACAAAACGTCGACGGGCGTTACGCACCATGGAGGACAAAGGCTTCCCGGTTTCCTGTACAAGAGCAGCCACCATCACCATGGGGATAATACCGGAATCGCAGTTGCCGAAATCACGGAAGAAATAGTGACCACTGGCCTCGCCGCCAAATGCCGCGCCGGTTTTGGCCATCATGAACTTGAAATGGGCATGTCCCCCTTTGCAGGGCAGAGCTGTTCCGCCGTGTTTCTCCACAATGTGCCGGGTATTCCACAGCAACCGGGTGTCATGCACAACGGTGCTGCCCGGCCAGCGGATAAGCACATGTTCAGCCAGCAAACCCACAATATAGTAGGGTTCAATGTACTCGCCGTGTTCATCAAAAAAGATGCAGCGGTCGCCGTCACCGTCAAAGGCAACACCAAAATCAGCGCCAGCGTCAATCACAGCCCTGGATGTATGGGTTCTACGATCCGACAACAGGGGATTGTAGGCTGCATCTGTAAGAGTTCCTTCTTCCAAAGGTGGCACCATATGCAGATTACATCTGTCCAGCGTACGCAGAATATCCCCGGCGCTGCCAATGCCCGGATCACAGGCGATCAGGGGCTTTTTGCCCGTATCAAGGCCCGGACAAAAGGAATACACCAGTTGCCGGTATTCTGTAGAAGGATCAAGTTCCTCCCTGCTGCCGGATTGCCGGGCCATTGCATCATCGGCGACAATATCCGAGGATTTTAAAATGTGCGGTATGGCTTTTTGCCCCACTACCTTAAATCCGTTGTATCCATAAGGATTGTGACTGGCAGTCACCATAACACCACCGGCAAATTGCCAGTTAAATACTGTAAAATACAGCATCTCCGTGGCGCAACAGCCAATATCCACCGCCACCAGACCACTGTCTTCTATGCCCTGCATGATGGCTTGAGCCAATTGTGGCGAGCTGTCCCGGGCGTCACGCCCCACTGCAATGCGCCTGCTTTGGGCATCATCGCACTGCAAAGCCGACCGCAGGGAATACCCCAGACGAAGGGCAAATGTTTCGTTGATTTCCCCTGGATACCGCCCCCGAATATCGCTGGATTTAAATATCGTCATCGCCATCCATGGCCGCAGTCACTTTGTTTTTCAGCCCCGGCACGTTGACCAGAGCCTTCCGGCTGCTTATCACCGTAACGTTGTTGGTATGAATCACTGCAATATCAGCGCAATCATGTAACACAAAACGATGACCGTCCCCGAAAGAAAACACGGTACAGTCCGTGCTTTCACCAAAAACCTGCTCATAATTGCTGCGATTACCCGCATCATCTGGTTTAAGAATATCAAATACCGATTCCCATCCCCCCAAATCATTCCAATAAAAATCGCCTTCCACCACCCGCACCATAGCTTCCTCACCGGCGGGCTGCATAACTGCATAGTCAATGGAAATGGCAGGCAAATCCGCAAAATGCTTTTCAAAGGCTGCGGCATCGGATTGAGCATGGGCCTCTATGGCTCTGCCCATAATGGTCACATGTTCCGGGATATAGCGCTTCAAAGCTTCCATGATGCCAGCACCCTGCCAGACAAAGATACCTGCGTTCCAGAAATATCTTCCGGTTTCAATATACGACCGCGCTGTGATGACATCAGGCTTTTCAACAAAACGCTGCACATCGAAATGACGAAAATCGCCACAGTAATCTTTGTGTTGGGATTTTATGTAGCCATATTCAGGGCTTGGGCGGGTCGGCTTGATGCCTATGGTGTACAGTTTATTATCTTTCCTGCACAAATCCACGGCAGTGGTAATGGTGTCCACAAAACGCTGTGCCGGAGCGATATCATGATCGCAGGGCAGCACCACATGGATACTTCCAGGCCAGCGACGCTCCGCCTCCATGGCGGCAAAGGAAATGGCTGCAGCGGTATTGCGCATCACCGGTTCACCAAGAATATTCTGCCGGGGTACATCCGGAAGTTGATCCGCCACAATATCCACATAGGCGGCAGATGTTAGTACCAGTACCTTTTCCGGTTCTGTAAACTTCACCACCCGCTTCCAGGTGGTTTGTAAAAGAGTTTCTTCGGGGGTAACCAGGGGTAAAAACTGCTTTGGCAATGCCGGGGTACTATAAGGCCACAGGCGATTTCCTACCCCACCGGCCATAAGCACAGTTACGATATTCACGATGTTACACTCCTTTACAGCACCAAAGACCGACACAATAAGACCGGCTTTGGCTTGCATGTCCATATTCCAAAGCATTTTCACAGGGAGATCATTGCTTGTCAACTCTGTACTGCTGCCGGTTGACAAGCATCTTTATAGGGAGTAGACATGTACAGTTATTGAACGATGAGCCTCTAAGCCCCGGTATTCCATCAGATATCGTATGGCGACAGTCGTTAAATCGAATTTATGAAACCACAAACACCGCCTTTGGAGCGCACAAGATATACACACCATGTCTGACAATAAACACATCTCAAAATTGCAATACTTCTGGTCCACCGTCATTGCGTCACTGTTTACCCTGCTGGTGATAAAAGGCGCTTTGGTGGCATATACCATCAGCGGCGCTGAAGGAAAGACCAGTGCGGCCAAGACCATTGGCAAAAGTTTTCTGTGCCTTGGATGGGATGTCTTTGGAGCCATTCTCTTTGCCCTGCTGGCCATTATCCTGACCTCCTATGCCCTTACCCGGCTAAAACCCCGCTTTGCCTTTATTCTGCTGGGACTGCTGGTGTTTGGGCATGCATTTTACCTGATCATCAGCTACGGCGTACAGATGGGCGTGGGCACGCCCTTTGACAAGGCTGCTATTGAACTGGCGTTCCTCAATGAGGACGCCGTGGAAGGCGTAAATTCCGCCAGCATATGGGTTTCCATTGCCCCGTTTCTGAACTATCAGACTTTTTTGCTGACAATGTTTTCGGGCCTGTTGCCCGCCCTGCTTCTGCCATGGATCAACCGCAGGCTACAGCGCATGTCCCACCTGAAGAAAACCATCGGCGTTTCTTTTGGAGTGGCATTTATGATTACCACCATTGCGGTGCTGCCTTTTTTACGCAACGGCGAGGTATTCGGCATCCGGGTGCACACCTTTGGTCTGGAACGCAGCCATTTTGTATGGCTGGTGAAATCCTACATCGTTCCTCCGGTGCGCTCAATGCTTTCCGAAGAATACAGTTTCGACGATCCCTACTGCATGTCCATGGAAAGCCTGGAGCAACCGCAGCGCCGTATCGACAACCCATTGACGGCCCGGCGTGAAGCTCCCAAAACGCCAACGGACGTACTGGTTCCTACAGGCGAGACACCTGACACACCACATGCAGAAACACCGCTATCCGGCATACTGCCGCAGAAAACCAATGTGGTGATTGTTCTGCTGGAATCGGTGGCACAGCCCTATATGAATGCCGAACCGGAACGTATGCCCTTTACACAAAAACTGAGTTCCCAAACCGGCAGCGCAACCCTGAAATCGCACTACGCCACCTGGCCTCAAACCATGAAGGCCATCTTCAGCCTGCTGTGTTCGGAACTCCCCTATCCCGATTACCAGCCCATCACCCATATCAACCCTGCCATCCCCAGCCTGAGTCTGCCGGAAGTACTGAAGCACAATGGGTACGCCACTGCCCTGTTTACGTCCGCATCACTGGCTTATGACCGGCAACTGCGTTTTTACCGCAACCGCAAACTTGATGTAATGTACGATATGTACAATATGCCCGGCCGGGAAAAAGCCTGGCAGAATGCCTGGGGACTGGATGAATCCGCCACCATATCCTCTATGTTTGACTGGGTGAAACAGCAACACGACAAAAATTCAACCACACCGTTTTTCCTGTTGTACGGCATGGCTACCGGACATCATCCCTATACCTACAAAGGTGTCGAACCACCGAAAATCGCCAATTTGAAAAACGAACGCAAACAGTACAGCCGCTGCATGACCTATATTGATGACAGAATCAAAGAGGTCTATGACCATCTTGATCGCATGAAACTCCGGGACAACACTCTTGTGCTGGTTATCTCCGACCATGGCGAGGGTTTTGGTCAGCATCCCCTGAGTCTTAGTCACGGCCCCATGGTGTACGAGGAAGCCATCCATGTCCCGGCCCTGTTCAGCGGACCCCAGTTTGCCGGGATCAATCCACAACTCGACTTCCCCACCAGTCATATTGATATCGCCCCAACAATTTTGGGACTGCTTGGCATTGAACCACCAAAAACCATGAAGGGCCGCGACCTTACCACTGCCACCGATGACCGGCTTATCTTTTTTGGGGGACGCCCTCCCACGGCACAGGCCGGTGTCCGGGACGGTGCATGGAAGTTTATGCACATTGACGAAACCGACCGTTCAGAGCTATACAATATAGACCGCGATCCTCTGGAAACCGATGACCTCAGCGCGGATCATCCGGATCAGGTTGAACGCTACCTGAAGACAGTACGTTTCTGGAAACGGCATTCGCGGAACCTGATTGAAAACTATACCTCCATCATGACCGACCACGGACGGTCGTGTGCATCGCAATAAGAATCATCATGAAAACAGCCAGCAGATCACTGATTAACATCGTCTTTTTTGCCCTGGGCCTGGTGGCCCTGGTGCTACTGACCATTGAGGTCGG
>Ga0070729_10002188_pt1 | contig 26185 bp, 15 predicted proteins | sample tdDd472_FD_66725 | JGI IMG/M metagenome (GOLD analysis project Ga0070729, IMG submission 66725) | Marine sediment microbial communities from the Atlantic coast under amendment with organic carbon and nitrate - tdDd47.2 | ecosystem: Environmental > Aquatic > Marine > Coastal > Sediment | place... | reverse complement strand
TTGAACACCTCGACGCCGAGGAAGAAGAGGTTGATGAACATGGCGTAGGCCATCAACTCGGCGATCTTCCAAATCGCTTCCTGCTTGATGTCGATGCGGCTCGTGCGCCGCAGGATCTGCAGCACGATCAGCATGATGGCCGGGCCGCTGCAGAACGCCGAAACGAGAAAACGAGGGGCCAGGAGCGCCGCGTTCCAGTAGGGGCGGCCGGCGAGCCCGTTGTAGATGAACGCGGTCACGCTGTGGATGCCTACCGCCATCGGGATCGAGAGCAGCACGAGCGGCATGAAGATCTTCTTGTTCGGCTCGCGACCGCGGAAGAGGCTGACCAGTAGATAGGTCACGACACCTAGATTCAGCAGGAAGTAGCCGTTCAATGCGAGCACGTCCCACGCGAGGAGCGAGGTGGGCACGTTCAGGGTGCCGATGAAGGGCATAATGTGGAGCAGCCGGTCAGGGCGCCCCATATCCACCAGAACGAACAGCATGCACATCGCGAGCGCCGCGATGGCCAGCAGTTCGCCCAGGATGACCAGCTCCTTGATCGGTTTCCAGTGGTAGATGTACGCGGGGATCACCAGCACCACGGCCGCGGCCGCCACGCCCACGAGGAACGTGAAGTTCCCGATGTAGAACCCCCACGAAACGGGATTCCGCAACGCGGTCACGATCAGCCCGTCGGAATACTGGCGCGCGTACGCGAAGACGCCCACGCCGATCATCGCGAGCAGCACGCCGATCCACGCGTAGTACGCCGGGGAGCCGCGCACCATCAGGCGCAGGCTGCCCACCGTGAACCGGCCGAATGCTCGTGTTCGCATCATCCGTAGAAGTAGAAGAACTTGGGTCGGGTATTGAGTTCGGCTTTGAGGACGAACACGCGCTTGCGGTCCATCAACTGCCGGATCTCGGACTTCGGATCCAATAGGTTGCCGAACACGCGGGCGCCCGTCGGGCATGCCTCATGGCACGCCGGATAGAGGCCCTCGCGTGTGCGCTGGATGCAGAACGTGCACTTCTCGACGACTCCCCGCTTGCGCGGCCGGTTGCCCAGCACGTGCATCTTGGGGTTCACTTCGTCGGCCGGGAGGTTCGGCTCGCACCAATTGAAACTACGCGCGCCATAGGGGCAGGCGGACATGCAGCAGCGGCAGCCGATGCACCAGTCGTAGTCGATCACGACGATGCCGTCCTTCTCCGCCCACGTCGCCTTGACGGGACAGACCTTCACGCACGGCGGGTTCTCGCACTGTTGGCACTGAACCGGGAAATAGAACTTTCCCTCGGCGGGAACCGTCTCGTCCTCGTAGTACGCATCGGCGTGGTCGAGGTCGATCCCCTTGTCCTTGTCCATCTGGAAGACGGTGATCCACTCGATCGGGTTGTTGTGGCTTCCGTCCGTCGTGGCGCGCGACTGGTTGTTCTCCTCGACGCAGGCGTGGACGCACAGACGGTTGCCGTTGCAGCGCGAAAGGTCGAGGCCGTAGCCGAAAAGGACGTTATCGCGCGCGGGGGTCCCCGCAACGCTGACTTCCTGATCGAATTGGCCGGAGTAGTCCTTCTCCATGCGCGCGAGGACCTTCGTCATGCGCTCCGGCGAGAGCTCTTGCAGACGCTCCCGCATGAACGCTTCGAGCACGTCGCTTCCGCAGCCGGTCGCCGTCAGAGCGGTCGCGGCCGTTGCACCCTTGAGGAAGTTGCGCCGGGACGGTTCGTGGCTCATCGGATCTCCTCGGGGCGGGGCGGCCGCGGCAGCGCTTTCACGGCGGGGATGCGGGGCTCGTGCGGGGAGTGGCAATGCACGCACAGCAGGTACTTGCGCTTGCCGTCCCACTCTCCGGTCCGTTTGCCGTGCAGCCCGATGCGCCAGTCGCGCAGTTTGGGGCCGTGGCACTGGCCGCAGAGCAGGTAGGAGTCCGCGAACGCGAGGGTGCTGCCGTTCGCGAGGCGCAGCTTGTCGCGGTCCGCCGGATTGTGGCACCCGAAGCAGTCGCGTTGGTTCTCCGCGTGATGCAGCGCGATCGACTTGTGCTGCGGATCGCGGATGCGCGTGTGGCAGGTTTCGCACTTCGCGGCGACCTTGCGTTCGGTGTGGCAGGCCATGCAGGCCTCCATCAGCGGAACCGAGCGCGGCTTGGCGATGACTCCGGTACCCGGCTTGCCGTGGCACGCTTCGCAGGCGACGCCCGCTTTGGCGTGTGCGGGATGGTGCGTCCGGAGTTCGTCGGATGCCCAACGACTGGGGATCGCGTAGGCACCGTCGCCGGTCTGGATGCTGGCGAAGTACTGGCGGACGCCGTCACTGCCCTCCGCCGGGGCGTCGTGACATTCCAGGCAGAACTCGACGCCGGCAGGGGCGGGGTCCTGGCCGCCGTCCGGCATGTGGCAGTCCTCGCAGCCGATTCCCTCCTCGATGTGGATGGAATGCGCGAAGGCCGGTTGGGGCGCGGCGGTCGCGGTCGCGGGCCCACCCTCGTGGCAGCGCGAGCAGGGGAAGATGCCTTCCGAGAACGGGGGGTAGGCCAGTTCCGAGGCTTCCGCGTCGGGTAAACCGTCGGGCACGGCGAGCGCCTGTCGCCAAGTCTGATGTTGGCCGTGATCCCCGCAACCCGTGGTCAGCGCCGCGAAAACGACCGCTACGCAAAAAACGCGCATACCCGAATGCCGCCCCGATCCTAAGTCTATTGAGTGTCCATCGCAACTAGCCCTGCCGTTGCGAAACAGGACTAAATTGGGGCTAAATGCCCGGATATCAGGGTTTTTGGGGCGAAGCGGGTCGGCGGGGGGCGGAGTTGCAACGATCGGATTGGGGTACGCTGGGGATGCGCTGAAGCGGCCGGAGCACGGGCGCCTGCCGGATTCTCGATCTGGCCGTCTTTGATCCTCTGGACGGCCGTGCTCTCCGGCCTAGACTGATGCCCGGCAAGGCAGACGCAGAATCATGAACAGCACACGGCGATGGATCCTCGCGGGAGTAGGCGTACTCCTTGTCGGCATCGGTGCCTTGGGCGTGGTGCTTCCGGGACTTCCGACCACCATTTTCCTCCTCGGCGCCTCGTGGTGCTTCACTCGCAGCTGCCCCTGGCTTGAACAGCGCCTCATGCGGAACCGGTTTTTCGCCCCGTACCTGCGGCTCCTCGACGGCACGGAGGCGATGACCACGCGCGCCCGCGTCGTGACGATCGCAATGATCTGGGGCGCGGTGACGACCAGCCTGTTGGTGCTCGACTCGCAAGGTGTGCTCCGCACGTGGGGAACGATCGCGCTTGTCGTCGCAGCTCTGGTGGGCACCGCGGTCGTTTGGCGATTCCGCCGCGAAGCGCGCAAACCCGATCCTTCCACCGAAGCAGCGGCGGCTCGAGCCTCCTTGGGTGAAGCCTCCGCCTGACGCTCCGCCGCGGGGCCGGAGGAGTTGAGTCCGCACGATGCGCATGAAGTTCTGGTCGTCCCGAGCGATTCGGTCCGCCGGATTCCAGGCTCTGGGCTGGTGCGCGTACGCCGTGATCCCCGTCCTTTTTCCGTCGGAGGCATTCAGTTCCGAGGCGATCCTCGATGGCGCGGTCGTCTTCGCGCTGGGGCTCTTCATGGCGCTCCGGATCAATCGCGCCTACGAACGCTGGTGGGAGGCGCGGACGCTGTGGGGCGCGTTGGTGAACGCGAGTCGCAACCTGGCAGTGAAAATTCGGATTTTCGTTCGCCTTCCGGCGGACGACTCGATTGACGTCGGGCGATTGATCGCGGGTTTCGCGTTCGGGCTGCGCGACCACCTGCGGGGGCGGGCGATTCTCGCGGATCTCAAGGGTTTCGGTTCCGACGACGGCGATCCGCGGCACGTGCCGGGCTTTATCGCCTTGAGGCTCTACGAGCGGATCCGCGATTGGGAACGGAGCGAACGCATCAACGGCGACGAGATGCGCACGCTCGACATCGAGGCGCGCGTCCTGCTCGAGGTGGCAGGGGCGTGCGAACGCATTCGAAATACGCCGCTCCCGCGTGCCCTGACCTGGGCGACCCGTTTGGCGCTGGCCGGGTTCCTGCTTGCGATGCCGTGGCTTGCGCGCGAGGAGCTGGGCTGGCTCGTCGTGCCGCTCGTGGGCGTGGGCGCCTTCTTCATCCTGCTTTCCGAGACGATCGCCGACGCGTTGGAGCATCCGTTCGGCACCGAGTTGAACCAACTCGATTTGACGGCAATCTGTGTGGAGATCGAGAAGTCCACGCGCGAGTTGCTGGAGGCGCCCTCCTAGGTCTTCGCCAGCCACCCGAAGTCGCCGAGGATGGCGTAGATCGACGGCACGACGAAGAGCACCAGCAGCGTCGATGCGGACAGGCCGAACACGATGCTGGCCGCCAGCGGAATGAGCACCTGCGCCTGCAGGCTGGTTTCGGCCAGCAGCGGGAGCAGACCGGCAACCGTGGTGAGCGAGGTCAGCAGGACGGCCCGAAAGCGATCCCGGGGAGCCGCCTTCGCCGCTTCGGCGGTTGCGAGCCCTTCGTGACGGCGCAGCTTGATGAACGCGACGAGCAGAATCGAGTCGTTGACCACGACGCCGGCCAAGGAGGCGAAGCCCATGATGCTCGGCATCGAAAGCGCCAGCCCCATCACCCAGTGGCCCCACACCACGCCGATCAACGCAAACGGAATGGCCATCATGACCGTGATCGGTTCCAGGAAGCTGCGGAACTGGAAGCTGAGCAGGACGAAGACGCCGATCATCCCGATCATCAGTGCGCGCATCATCGACTTCTGGGTTTCCAGGCCTTCCTTCATTTCTCCCTGAAGCGAGACGGCGAAGCCGCGCGCCTCGAGGTCCGGCATGAGCTCGGACTTGAACTGGCCCAGCACCTCGTTGGTGTTTGCGTAGCGAGGGTCGACGTCCCCCAGCACCGTAACGGTGCGCCGACGATCGACCCGCGCGATGCGCGCGTAGCCGCGTGACTGCTCCACCGTCGCGACGCTGCCCAGCGGGACCTGCTCGCCGTTCGGGAGGGAGAGGTGGAAGCTGTCGATGTCGGCGGGGCTGGATCGATCGCGTCGATGCAGGCGAACATCCACCTCGTAGTTTTCCGACCCGACCTGGATCTCGGACGCGGTCGAGCCGAAGAAGGCCGCGCGGAGCTGGTTCGCCACCTCGGCGGCGGTGAAGCCCATGACGCGCGCGCCGGGGCGCAACCGGACGCGGAACTCCGGCTTGCCCGGCCGGAGGTCGTCCATCAGGTCCTCGACTCCCCGGTAGCGTCCGAGCCAGTCCTGGACGCGGACCGACTCCTGCTTGAGTTCGCCGAGATCGTCCCCGCTGATGCGGATCTCGATCGGGCGCCCGGCTGGGCCGACGGCGGGTTCGGTGAATGTCAACGCGAGCACGTCGGGTACGCGTCCCGCGACCTCGCGCCAGCGCGCGATCACGTCGTCGACGCGGGCGTTGCGCGCCTCCGTGGGCAGGAGGTCCCCCGTGATCGTTGCCAGATGGGGCCCCTGTTCGCGTGCGTCCGCGTTCTCGTTGTAGGTCGCGGTGATGCTGCGCACGAGATCGGTCCCGCCCGGCTGACGCGGCGCGAACTCCGCGCCGACGGTCCGCAGTGCTTGCGTGATCCGAGCCACGACCTGTTCGGTTCGCTCAAGCGGTGTGCCCTGCGGCAGCAGGATGCGGCACTGGACGACGTCGCCATCGAGGTCCGGGAACGCCTTGAAGTCCATGTGACCGCCGCGCACGAATCCGATTGTGCTGATGAACACGGCGAGGACTGTGGCGAGCGTCACGTAGCGCCAGTTCACGGCGATGTCCACCAGGCGGCCGACGATACGCTCGCGGATCCAGGCGAGTCCGCGATCGAACCCGACACGGAAGCGATTGGGCGGTCGGTCGCGGATCTTCTCGACGGCGTGGGCGAGGTGGGAGGGAAGAATCAGGAACGCCTCGATCAGGCTGACGGCGAGCACCAGCAGCAGCGTGATGGGAATCACGAGCAGGACGCTGCCGATGTTGCCCTTGATGAACATCAGCGGGATGAACACGGAGCACGTGGTCAGGAACGAGGAGACCACGCCGATCCCGACCTTGCGGACGCCGTTGACCACGGCGAGCCAGGTTGGATCGTCGCCATCGAGCTGCGTCGCGATGCTCTCCGCGAGAACGATCGCGTCGTCCATCATCAGACCGAGCGCCATCAGCAGCGCGACCATCGTCAACATGTCGATGTTGAGGCCGACCAGCGGCATGAAGAAGAACGCGCCGAAGAACGCCACCGGCAGACCCATGGCGACCCAGAACGAGTAGCGCAGACCGAAGAAGAGCCACATGGTCAGGAAGACGAGCACGAGCCCCTGCCATCCGTTCCGCACCAGCATGTTGAGTCGATCGCTCACGACGGACGACACGTCCTGGGTGAGCTCGATCGTGATGCCGCGCGGGGCCGTGCGCCTGGTCTCCTCGACGAACTTCCGCACGGAATCGAAGACGGTGAGGACGTCCTGGCTCTTCGTCTTCTCGACGCGCAGGATGCCGGCTCGCATGCCGTTGTAGAGCGTCTTGATCTCTTCCGGTTCGAAGACATCGGTGATCGTGGCGATGTCGCCGAGCCGAATCTCACCCCCGCTCTTGCCCGCGACGACGACCAGATCCTCGAACTCCTCCGGCGTGCGCCGCTCGTCGGTGAAGCGCAGCGTGATCTCGCGATCCGAAGCGTGCAGGGTGCCCATCGGCAGGTCGAGGCTTTGCTGGCCGACGATCCGGCCGATATCGTCGGCACTGACGCCGTACTGCATCAGCGTGGTGGCCGGGACCTCGATGCGGATTTGGCGTTGCGCAAAACCGGTCACCGTGACGAGGGAGATCTCCGGGTCGCGCAGCAGCCGGTCCTTGAGATCCTCGCAGTACGCTTTCAGCTCCGTCGCGGGAACCTCACCGGCTACGGCCACCGATACGACCGCATCGGTCCGCGAGATGGAGCGGATGATCGCTTCCTCCGCACGGTCGGGAAAGTCGTCGATCGCGTCGATCTCGGTCTTGATGTCCGACAAAAACAGCGTGAGGTTTCCGCCCGCGTGCATCTTCAACGTCACGATGCCGACGTTTTCGCGGGCTTGCGAGACGATCTCTTCGACCTGCTCCACGGATTCGAGGGCCTGCTCCGTGCGGCGGCAGATCGCCTCTTCGACGTCCTGCGCGGCAGCACCCGGATAGACAACGCGCACCTCGACGAGTTTCGATTCGAAGTCCGGGAACGTGGCCCGCTGAATGGTGGGGAGCGCAAAGAAGCCCAGCAGCAGCAGGATGAGCATCAGGAGGTTGGCGGCCGTCGGATGGCGGACGAAGAATGCGATCATTGCATCCTCGTCCGGCCGGTCGCATCCTCCCGCAAGGAGGCTTCCGCTGCATCGTCGGGTTCGGGATCGAGCAGCATCCCGGCGACCGCCGGATAGACGTCACTGAGCACGATCGCCTCGCCGCCCGACAGTCCCGACTTCACCGCGGCGAAGCTGGATTGCACGAACGCGACTTCCACCGGACGCGATTCGAGGCGGTTGTCCGCCCCGACGATGGATACGGCGCCGTAGCGGACCGCCGAGCGCGGCACGACCACCAGACCCTCGCGTGGGGGACCGCGCAGCACGACCTCAACGTAGAGGCCTCGAACCAGGGGCGGGCGAGTGCCGGGCCGGACCGCGCGGTACGAGCCTTCCACGGCAACGACGACGCCCACCGTCCTCGTTTGCGCATCGATTCCCTCGACGCGCGTCACCTGGGCGTCCCACGTCACCGTGTTCGCTCCCGTCTCCAGGCGAACCGTGGCCGAAAGTCCCATGCGCAGGAGCGCCTCGATTCCGTCTCCGGTCGCATCGATCGGGGCGTCGGCGGCGGGGAACACCTGCCCGATGCCCATCATCGGGAATTGCGCGGTCACCTCGGACGTGGCGATCGAGTCGGCGGAGAACAGCCGCTGCCCCTTCTGGACGACCTGGTCGCGCTCGACTTCGACGGTCCCGATGCGGCAGTCGAACGGCGCCCGGATGACGGTTCGCGCGACGTTCAGCTTGGCCTTGGCGAGGCGCGTCTGCTCGATGCTGTGCTGGACGTCGAGCACCTTGCGCTCCGGCACCACGAGCAGGAGCGAATTGCGGATCTCCTGGACGCGGGCGCGCTGCGTAAGGACATTGCGCTCTTCCTTGTCGAGGGCGGACTGCGCCAGCGACTCACGCTCGACGAGCTTGCGCACCCGTTCGAACTCCGCCTCGACCAGTTCGAGCGAGCGGACCTCGATCTCAAGCGATGCCTCCATCGTCTTGCGCCGGACTTCAAGCTGCTCGCGCTGCACCTCGATCGAGAGAATCTGCGACTCCGCCTGCGCAACTTCGAGGTCGTAGTCGCTTCGGTCGATGCGCACCAGGACTGCGTCCTTCTTGATGATGTTGCCGGCGCGCAGGCGGGGATCCTGTTCGACGACCCGGCCACCGACCTCCGGCACCGCGTCCCAGACGCGTCCTGGACGCACCACGCCGAATCCGATCGCGCGCGGAACGACATCGAGCTTGGGGGCGGCGAGCACGCGCACGCGGCGGGCGGTCTCCGTTTCGGGCACCTTCTCCGGTCCGCGATCGCCGCGCCCGAGCAGCCAGAAGGTGAGGATTCCGAGCGCGAGGACGGGAACGAACAGGAGCTTCTTCTTCACCCTCTTGACGATACGGAACCCTCACAGGAATCCCACGCGGATTCACCGCTGCCGGGACACAAAAAAGGACCACCCCGAGGGGTGGTCCTGAATCTCGAATGAGGTCGAGCCCCAGTCGTCGTCAACCTGACGCGGGCGTCAGCTGACGGACTTGCGCGCTTCGACGAGCTTGAGCTCGAGCAGTTTGGCCTCGTTGGCCTTCCACTCCTCCATGCTCTTGTCGTAGGCGAGCTGCTGCTTGGCCAGCTTCTTCAGCTTGGTCGCGTACTTCTTCGGGTCCGCGTTGTAACGCGTGGCGTCGGCAGCGAGCTTGGCACGCACGTCGTCGAGGCGATCGAGCTCGTTCAGCAGCTTGGCGTACTTGCTCAGCATCGACGAGAAGCTGCTCTTGTATTCCGCCTTGGCGAGCTTGGCCATCGCCGCCTGCACCTTGCTGGCGCTGAGCCTCTTCTTCTCGAGGACCTTGATGACCTCGTAGTTGCGTTTGACGAGAATCAGGCGCGGCGTCGCGCTTCCAGCTTCCTTGAGGAGCCGGTCCTGCGCGGCGTCGCCTGCGCTGATCTTGACGCAGCGGAAGAACTTCGCACCGATGGCGACACGCTCGTCCTTGAAGCTGATGTCCTCGAGCTTGCGGGTCGCGACGCTTGTCGCGTCCTCCGCTGTGACGTAGATGAGCATCGGCTTGTCCGCGACGAGGCGGCCAGAGCCTTCGCTCGCGAGTGCATCACCGGTGGACGCCGCTTTCGGCGCCACGGAACTCGTGTTCTCCCAACGAATCTGAAGCCGGGCCAAACTGGCACCGGACCGACCGCCGGGGCATCAGCCGGCTTCGGCAGGAACGATGAGGGCAGCAACCGCAACGAGAGCGGGCACCGCGATCAGGGCAATACGACCAAACGACATACGAAGTTCCTCCCGAGCCGAAAACATGGACTCTAGACAACTTCATACTACGGGAGCGGGGGCCGGATTTCCGAGCCCGCACGGGAGTTTTTACGCGGGTCCCGATTCGGAGCGGCCGGAATTGGCTCTCGCGGGCGAATTTCCCGCCTGGATCCCGGTAGATCCGCCCATGGAACTCCTTTTGGATCTCGTGTTCTACGGCGTTTGGGCAGCCTTCGACTTCCAGTTGTTCCGCCGCCTCAGCCTGTTTTGCAGAAGCAGGATCCGGGGATGGCGGTATCCGAGCGCGCCCACGCCTTCTTGAACCGCTTATCGACCGCGGCAGCGTCCCGGTTGCGTCCGAGCCCCTTCAGGCACTCGCTTAGTCCGTGCAGCGCCCAGCCGTTCTCGGGATAACGCGCCAAGTTCGCCTCGTACACCACGATCGCCTCTTCGTAGCGCTTCTGCTCCGTAAGGAGCGCGCCGAGTGCATGGCGCGTCGGCTCCATCCAGCCCCAGGGTTCGTCGTAGTTGAGCTGTTCGTCGAGGGCGACGGCCTCCCGCAAGAGCGCGAACGCGGCGTCGTAGTTCTTCTTGCGGTACTCGATCTCGCCATCGAGGAATTTCGCCGCGACCTTCAGGATCTCGGAAGCCGGATTGTTGAAGAGCAGGCGCGTGGGGGGGACTGCGGCTTGCGCCTTCGCGAACGCCTGCTGTTCGCGCTCCGCGTCCTCGACGCGTCCGAGGGATGCATGCGCAATGCCCCGCGCGTAGTGCCAGACCGCGCGCGTCGCGAGCAACTCCGCCGCGGGCTCCGGTTCCTGCAGCATCTCGTCCCACAGTCCGAAGCGGATCATCACGTGATACGGCGTGGCGAGGAAGATGTCGAAGAGGTCGGGAATGGCGGCCATGAGCTCGGCAGGAATCTGGTCGGGAATGGCGCGCGCGTACTTCATGGCCAACGCCCGGCGCCCGTCCCACATCGCCCCGTACGCCACGAAGTGATAGTTGTGGACGCGGTAGGCGGTGTACATGTTGTTCTTCCCGCGCTCGCGAGCGAACGCGTCGTCTGCCGCGACGGCCTCGATGTTAGTGCGGATGACATCGTCGTAGCGTCCGGTCCAGACGTACGCGTGGCTCGGCATGTGAACGAGGTGGCCGAGGCCCGGCGTCAGCCTCTCCAGCGTGCGCGCCGCGGGAACGGCCTTCTCGACCTCGGGGCCCGCTTCCATCGCATGGATGTACAGGTGACAGAGCGCCGGGTGCTTCGGCCAGCGCTTCAGGCCGTACTCAAGCACCGCGCGGATCTCCGGCGTTTCCGGCGCAGCTTGGCCTGCCGGACTCCACAAACCCCACGGTCGCACCTGCATCAGCGCCTCCGCCGTGAGTGCACACACATCCCCGTCATCGGGGAACGCGGCGCGGACTTCGCGCATCGCCTGCGCGTAAGCCTTCTCGAGTTCCGCCCTGCTCTCCGGCGCGGGCCACGCGTAGCGAGCCTGCAGCGCCTGGATCAGCGCCTTCTCCGCGGCAGTCTCATCGTTCGAAGTCGCGAAGGCGCGCTGGGCCGACTCGTGGGCGGCCTTGCTGGCGTTGCCATCCGGGGCGGGGCTGTTGTAGTTCGGCCCCAGCGCATACGCCTTGCCCCAGTGGGCCATGGCGCAGTCCGGATCGGCTTGCGCGGCCTTGTCAAAGCAGACGATGGCCTCCTCGTGGTTGAAGCCGTAGGTGAGGGCCAGGCCGCGATTGAACCACTCTTGCGCTTCCGGTGAGTCGGTCGTGATGGTTCGGCGGACGGCACCCACGTCGTAGTAACCGGGAGTTTTTGCGCGTTTAGCGACGGCGGTGGAATGGTCTTCGGCGGCTTGGCAACCGAGGACCGCGAGGAGCAAAACGAGATTCCAGGTACGCATGATGGGGAGCCAAACACTGTTCGCGGCCGATGACCGCGACGAACGCTGCAATTTTTCCCGGCTTCTTGCGAAGCACCGTTGCGAAACAGAGCGCTCCGCGTAGGGCGTGGAAGTGAAACGACGACAGAATGGACTAGACTTGGCTCCATGAGCAAGTCCGCCGTCTCCGCACTCTTCGCCATCCTCCTTCTCTCGTTCCTGCCGGCCTGCGGCGGCGGGGGCAGCGATCCCGTCACGGTCGTGACCGGCTTGCTCGGCACCGCGGGGTGCACGGCGAGTGGCATCGAAGATTACGCCGCGGTCGCCGATGCGATCGTGGCCGAGTTGCAGAAGACGCCGGTGCCGTCGACGCTCAACGTCAATGTCGTCGTGGACGGGAAGACGGTCGTCCTGAACGGAACGATCAGCGAGCCGGGCGGCAACCTGGCCGACGGCTTCCTCGTCGGTGACGCCGCCGAGGTGATCATCACGAGCTTCTCGGTGGATGGCGTCGTCACGGGCAGCGCCAATCTGGCTTTCAACTTCCAGTCGGCGACGGCCCTGATCCTGGCCGGAAACGTTCAGCTGACGGATGGTACGTGCACGGTGAACCTGAACGGTGTCAATCTCACCAGCGATCCCACGACGGACGGCTACCCGTCCGGTGCGGTTGTGTTTGAGACGACGCGATCGGACGACACGCTCGTGGGCCAGATCAGTGTGACCGGGACCTCCACTGGCGATGTGACCGCATCCTTGAATGGCGGCCCCGAACTCAACTTCGAGATCGACCTCGACACGTTCGAGGTCAACTTCTTCGAATAGGCCCGCGTCGTTGGCGTCGAGCCGCTCTTCTCGAGCTGCCCGACCAACCCCAATACGTGCAGGGGCCGCGCTCCATTCGGCTTGCACGCGCCCCGACGACCCACCTATGATCGCCGTCGGAAAAGGAGCGGGTGGATTGCGACGGTCGGTTTGCGGGTTGGCCGCGTGCCGGGTGCTGGCGTGAACTCCCCGCAGGGAGAAAAGCATGACTCGAGCGGGACGACGTTCTGTGTGGTGGTGTGTCTGCATCGGATTGCTCCTGGGATCCGGTTGCAGCAGCGGCGGTGGATCGGGAGACCCCGATACCGACTTGCGGATCCTCGCGCAGCTCTTCAAGGGCAAGATCAGTTTCGGGAACTTGGCGGCCTACGAGTTCTCCGACAACGGCGTCAAGGGCCGCATGGTGGGCGAGGGGCAGGCTGACGCCGACGGGAACATCGCGTTGGATCTGAGTGGGGTCGGGACGCGCTACGTGCTGCTTGCGGGATTCGGAGGATCGCTCGACGATCCGTTTGCCGGATCCAGCGTCAGCATCCCGGCGATTCATCCGCTGTGCGCGATCGTCGATACGACGGGCGATCTAAGCATGCGGTATCAGCTGAATCCCATGACGACTTGGGTGGCGAAACGAACCGAGGAACTGGCACGCCAGCCGGACGTCGATGTCGGGGCCGCCTGGCGCAACGCGGACCTCGGTCTCCGTTACCGGTTCGGAATCGACTCTCCCATCGGGGAGACTCCGGCGCGCGACGTCCTGCAGACGCAGAGCATCATCGACGGAGGCACGACGATCGGCCTGTTCGACGCGATCATCTGCGAGTACGCGGCTTCCATGAGCCGGAATCCGTTCGAAGTCGTCGACCTGCTTGGAGCCGACGCCCGCGATGGCGAGTTCGATGGTGCCTACTTCGGTACGGCGCTTCGGTGGGATCTCGGCGGCGAGCTCGGAGCGGACATCTGGAGCGTCGGGCTGGCCGCGGCGTACACCAACTACCTCGCGAGCGGGTTCAACGTGAACGGCTACACGGCCGACGACTTCGAGCTCGATGAGGACCTCGCGGACAGCACAGGATTGCCGCGTGCGCCTGCCTACCTGCGGACCTGGCCGCGCTACCTCACTGCCGGCGAGACGTCGACGTTCGACGTCTGGGGGCAGAACCTCCCGGGTCTCGGAAAACTTGAGGTCCGCATCGGGGACTTCCTGGTGGACAGCGGCGACATCGCCGACAACGGGGACGGCGGGTACCGGCTGACCCTGGGAGCCGACTACACCGATCAGCTTCAACTGAGCGTCGGCCTGCGCTACGACCTTCATGTCGCGGATGCGGACAGCGGTGTGTCGACCACCCAGCGTGCGGCGTTGGGCGCGGTACGCAACGACGAGGCGCCGCAGATCGACACGTCGCGGCTTGACCGGCCGTACGTCGATTCTTTCGGAGGCGGGGCCTATCACCTGTATGGGCACAACTTCAAGGAGACATCGCGGTTCTACATCGGCTCGACGGAGGCGGATGTCGCGGAGCTGAGTCCGCCGAACACGGCGACTCTCGTGGTGCCGCCCTTGTCGGCTGGAATGTACGACGTACGCGTGGAGGATGGCGGCGGATCCAGCACGGCTCCCGATGCCGTGACCGCCATGGTGAAGGGTGCTGCGACCGCGGAGGCGGGCGAGGATCTGCGCCCGGAGATCGGGATCGGCGCGCGCTACTCGTTCGGGGACGACACCGTCACGCTCTTCGACTTCACCGCGAACTACTCGAACGCGGGGAACGGGACCTATCAGTACAACGAGACGAAAGCGAGCGCGGGCAACCCCACGATTCGCTTCGACTCCCACAGCGGGAACCTCTTCTCCGATGATCGTGATCTGGAGAAGGACATCCTGCTCGACTCGGCTTCCCTCAACCTGTTCCATCGTGCCAACTACAACGGCAACATCGGCGCCGCGTTGGGGCCCAACACGACCCTGGGATACATCAAGCAGCCCACGAGCGACGTGACGGAGGGGGATGTCGAGGGGACCTACAACACGCTGATCCAGATGTGGAACTTCAGCACGAACGAGTGGCGCCAGATGGTCGGCACATTCGTGCTCGATGACGAGGGCAATGGAACGCTCAACGTGAAGTGCCGTGGCATGACCCTCGCCGGCGGGGATGACACCTTCCAGCCGCTTGGCGTCAGCTTCGAATACCAGCTCGGAAGCCTCGGCAAATTCACGATCGAATCGACGACGCCGGGCTTCGACCTTCAGCTCTCGGGGCAGACCGACGAGGACGCGACGCTCCACTACTTCTACGGAACGCAGGGCAGCGATTGGCTCGTCTGGGGCCTCGGCGGACGCCCCACGTCGCCGGAAGAATCGGATCCGGTTGCGCTCAGCGGCGCGTACGTCGGACCCAAAGCGACTCTGCGGACGGACAGTGGCTCAGCGGTCGCGGTCTACGGTCGTATCAACATGTCGCTCGCCTTCGATGACGATAAGCTCTCGGGCATCACCGTCGAGGAAGGCTCGGAGGCCGACGATCTTGCGCCGGATGGCCGCTTCCAACTCGACCTGCGTACGCCGGTCAAAGGCGTGACGGGCGACGGCTGGACGCTCAGTCGCAAGGGCGACCCCAGGGGATTCTTCATCTCCGGAGGCAAGGCGCTCATCTCGTTCCCGCGGGTCGGGACCGGCTCCCGCCTCCACATTCGGATGCCCGAGGTGCAGACCGGGGCGTCCCTGGCGGGCACCTACTATCGCGGCCTGTCGGGATACCTCGACCCCGATAGCGATACCGACACCGTTGAGCAGTGGAGCTCCATCGGGAGGGTCCGCTACGACTCGCCGAGTCTTGCGGGGGTCAAGTTCGGGGCGAGCTACGTCGACCTCGGGAACGAGACCAAGCACACGCGGCGCCTCGACGGCGGGACGACCCAGTTCGCGAATCTCACGGACGAGACGTTCGGCCTGAGCGTCGAGGTCGTGGGTGTCTACGACCGGCTCTACAAGTACGTCACGGACGTCAGCGGTTCGACCGGCCCCTACGCCGGGTACGACACGCCGTTCCTGCTCGCGGTTGGTCGCAAGAGTGGCGATACGACCTACTGGACCAACAACGGGACTCCGGGACTCCAGTTCACGGAGGTCGAATCCCGCGTGCCGGACATGGTTCCGACCTCGATGCCCAATGCGAGTTTCCGCTTCGGCAACATCGGATCCGAATTCGCCGGCGGCAACTTCAGCGTCTCCGCGAGCAAGCTCCGGGTCGACTACAGCGGCGGCAACGCGACGACGACCGGCCGCAAGCGCACGCAACTGCAGAGCACGACCTACTCCAACTCGACCGTGAACACTACGGGCCAGGTGACCGGTTTCGATTCCGATGGATTCTTCACGGAGACGGATACGGCCGGGAACACCTGGCGCGGTTTCTTTCTCGACGAAGGAAGGGGAATCTACCGCCTTCAGGTTGGCGCGGATTTGATGCAGACGTTTGGCGTCGGGGTCCTGACCACGGGTGCTGCGCCGAAGGTGTGCGACCTCAGCGGGTTCCGCATCATCACGGGCTTCGACTCTCCCAACGCACCCTTCTACACGATCCTCCCGCTGACCTCGATGAACACGGTTCCGAACGCCATGCGGGGTACGGGGTCGTTCTTTTACCAAGCTGCGGGTGCGGATCATCCGGTGCCCTTCAGCTACTTCAGCGACCAGGTGAACGACATCGGAAGTACCGGCGGATTCCAGTATCAGGACAACTCGGGTACCTACTTCGGCGGCCTCTCCGATGGCGGAGGGACAGGCGTCGTTTCGCCCGGGGCCGAGAACGCGGACCTGACGGCGATCGCGCTCCAGATTCAATACCGATTCTAGATTCGCGGGCTCGGGGGGCACGTCCGTGCCCTCCGCGCTCGCACGCACGCGCGCGACCGTCTAAGGTTTCGCCGTGGCGAACGCACCCGATACGAACTCGTCCCGCGCACCGGCGGATGCCGACCTCGTGGTCGTCGGCGCCGGTGCGGCGGGACTCATGGCGGCAGTCCACGCCGGGCGCGGCGGATGCCCGGCCGTTGTGCTCGAAGGTGCGCGCACGCTCGGCGCGAAGATCCTCGTGGCCGGCGGGGGGCGTTGCAACGTGACACACGACGTGGTCGACGAGACGAGCTACGCGGGTTCGAAGCCCAACGCGATCCGCAAGGTGCTGCGGCGTTTCGACGTGCCGGAGACGATCGCGTTCTTCGGCGAGCAGGGCATCGAATTCCACCGCGAGGAGTCGGGCAAGTTGTTCCCCGTGTCGAACAAGGCGCGCAGTGTTCTCGACGCGTTGCTGCATGCGGTGGAGGATGCCGGATCCCGCATCTGTCATCCCTGTCGTGTGACGACCGTGCGCCGCGATGGCGATCGGTTTGTGATCGAAGGACAGGACTTCGTCACACGCGCGCGCCGGCTGGTCCTTGCCACCGGCGGGAAGAGCCTCCCCAAGTCGGGCAGCGACGGCGCGGGATGGGAGTTCGCCCGTTCGCTCGGACACTCCGTGACCCCGCGGCTGCTTCCGGCACTGGTGGGACTCACGCTGGATGAAGGATCGTTTGTACGCGGGCTTTCCGGGCTGACGCTCGAAGCGACGTTTACGGTCGTGGCCCCGAGCGGGAAGCGTCTCGCCACGCGCACGGCGTCCACGCTTTGCACGCACTTCGGCGTCTCGGGGCCGGGTCCGATGGACATCAGTCGTCATTTCCTCGACGCGCAACTGGATGATCGGGACGTGCAGTTGAAGATCTCGTGGATTCCCGGCCTTTCGGAAGAGGCGTTGGACGCGGAGTTTCGCGAACTCGGCAAGCGGTCCGTCCTGCGCGCGCTGACCGGGAGGCTGCCGGAGCGTCTGGCGAGGTGTCTCTGCGCGGAGGCCGGAGTCGAGGCGGCATCGCCGGGCCATGCCCTGTCGCGTGAGCAGCGGCGTGCACTCGTGCGCGCCGTCCTTGCGACGCCGTTGCCGGTCACGGGGACGAGGGGCTGGAACCAGGCGGAGGCGACCGCGGGAGGCGTTCCGCTCTCCGAAATGCAATTGAAGACGATGGAGTCGCGCGTCTGTCCCGGGCTCTACCTCTGCGGCGAGATGCTCGACGTCGATGGCCGCATTGGCGGCTACAACTTCCAATGGGCGTGGGCCAGTGGTTTCGTGGCGGGCAGTTCGGCTGCCCGCGCTGCGACCGGGAGTTGATAGAACTACACGCGTGGGGATCCGAATCTGCGCTCTACTTCTGCTTCTGGCGCCTTCAGTGTCGGCGCAGGCTTTCGAGAACGCGTCGCGCGCGGTGCCGGTGCTGTGCCCCGTCGCGGCGGCGGAGGAACCCCACGGTCGTCGCCAGTTCGTCACGGTTTCCCGAGGGACCGAGCACGGGTTGACGGTCGGTCGCCGTGGTCGGTCACGCTCGGTGCGTCCGAAGCGGGACGAGACTGCGGTACGCCTCGGATGGGCGGAGGTAGAGAAGGCGGACGCAACGAGTTCCCGCGTACGGGTTACCCTGTTGGACCCGAAGCGCCCCTGCCAACCAGGGGACGTAGTCGAGTTGCCCTGCGACTCGCCGACCGGAGCACGGAGTGTCGTGTGGCAGCTTGCGTCGTTCGGCGTGGAACTGCGAGGTGCGACCGACGACCACCGCTTCTATCGCGCCGCGGACGTTCTCCGTGCGGAGAACGACGATGCCGCTGCCGGTGTTCTCGATGCGATGGTCGCGCACCTCCGAGCGTCGGCTGCGCGCGTCGCGGGCGCCGAACCGCAGGTCCTGTCGCGCGGGCGCTACAAGGGCCGCAAACTCTCGACCTTGATGTCCGCTGCGACGCGCGGCGAAACAGAGGCGTTTCTCCTGTACGTGATTCGCCAACCCAGCCGCTACGCGGGTCGGGTGATCCGGCTCGACGAGGCGTACGCGTCGTGGTTGATCCAGGGCGCGCCGTACAGTGCATCCGGCCTCGCAGACGCGCTCATTGCGGCGAAAACCGATGAAGAGCGGGCGAACCTGTGGGACATCGACGCGCACGAGCGAGGCGCCGTCGCGAGCGAACTCCTTCGTCGCGTACGGTTGCGATCCGAAGTCGGGGAGACAGAGGCGGCGTTGTCCGTGCTCCAGCTCGCGTCGAAGCTCATCGACGATCGGTCGGCATTCGAAGTGCGACTCGAGCATGAGCTGACCCTGGGGGTCCTCGTCGGTGCCGCGGGCCAGTGGGACGCTGCCGTGGAGCGCTTCGGGCGCGCGCTGAAGGCGTGTGTCGAGGCGAAGCCGGTTCCGGCGAACCGCCCGTGGATCGAATCACAGTCGGCCCTCCGGTTGGGCAAGGCACTCGCTCGCGTCCGGCGCCACCAGCAGGCCGTTGGCCTCTTGCGCTACTGCGCGCGCGTTCAACTCGAGAACGGCGACGATCTCGAGACGCGCGGGATGACCACGCTCGCCCTCGCCGAGGTGTATCGCGACCAGAGCGAGTTCAAGTCGGCCATCGAGACCTTTGCCGCGGCGATCGATCAGTTCCGCCAGGTCGATTCCCTTGAGCGGATGGACACGGCACTCGCGGGGCGCGCGCAGGCGCTCGGTAAGCTCGGTCGCACGCGCGAGGCGTTGCGGCACTACCAGACGATGCTGCGGGGCCACATGAAGGCCGACGACGCTGTGGCCATCGCGGAGACCCGTCAGCACATCGGGCAACAGTACTGGTCCCACGGTGCGTACCTGCTCGCCATCCCGGAATACAAGAAGGCACTCGCCACCTGGGAACGGCGCGGCAATGCCCTCGCCGTTGCGAACGCGCAGGAATCGTTGTCGCTGCTCGCCGCGGGGCTGGGCAACTACGAGGATGCCAAGCGCCTCAATGCGCTCGCGAGAGCCGGGTTCGCGGCGCAGAAGCAGATCGCCAGCGAGTGGATCTCCGTCGCGGACGGCGGGTGGTTCCGCACTGCGCTCGGCGATTACGCGGGTGGGCTGGCGGTGGCGGAAGAAGCACTCGCCCAGCTTCAGAAGCTGGATTTCGCCTATGCGGTCATCTTCGTCCGGAATCGGATCGCGATGGTCCTCAGCCGGCATCACGAGTTCGAGAAGGCGCGCGCGTACTACTCGACCTCCGTCGAGGAGGCACGCAAGATCGACGACCGCAGCACTCTCGCGGCGACTCTCTCCAGCCGCGCGGCGATGTCGCTGCGATTGCGCGACTTCGAAGCGGTTCGTCGCGATCTTGACGAGGCCATTCGCATCGTGCGCGCAACGGGCGCGCTCGGTTCGGAGGTCGAGTATCGACTGCTGCTGGCGCAAGGCGAGCAGCAACGGGGCGAGGCGGAGGTGGCACATCGGGAGGCCGACCACGCCATTCGACTCGCGAAAGAGATCGACAACGTCGCCCTTCTGGCGCAGTCCATGCGCCAGAAGGGCAATATCTGGCGATCCCGATACGCATCGAACGAGGCGGAAAGCTGCTTCCGACGCGCGATCCAGCTGTACAGCGACCCCATGGTCCGTGACGTCGCGGGCGCGGCGCGTGCAATGCTCGACCTGTCATCCGAGTTGCATGATCAGGGATTGTGGGAAGACGCGCTCGCTACCGTCCAGTACGTGCGCACTTACGCGGTCGTGAGCATGTCGAGGGAGGTGCAGCGCGAAGCCGACTTGATGCTCGCCCGCATGTACCGCTTGCGGGGCAGCCTGCAGGAAGCGGCGAGAATTCTCGATCAGTTGGAGGCGGATCCCCAGCTTCAGGATTGGCAAAAAGCCGACGTCCTTCTGGAGCGCGCGAAGGTGTTGCAGGACGCCGGCGCCGGAGAGGACGCGCTGCAGTGCGCGCGCAAAGCGGAGCGGCTTTCGCTTGCACAGCGCAACGACTGGGGATCGTCATCGGCGGGGTTCGAGATCGCCCGCATCCTTCGCCTGCAGGGCGACTATGACGCGGCCACGCTCCAGTTGAAGCGAACCCGCCCTTACTCACTCCGTACGGGAGACCTCGATCACATCGCATCGCTCGATGCGTGGGCCGGCGAGATTGCGCTCGCCCGAGGGGATGTCGGCGAGGCAGCCGAGTCCTTCGAGAAGGCATACGCCGTCGCGAAGAAGATGGCTTCGCGCACGCGGCTCTCGACGTTCGTGCTGAACCTCGGGTCCTGTCGGCGTCGGCAGGGGCGCAACGTGGAAGCCCGAAAACACCTCGAAGAGGCAGCAACGATCTTCCTCGCGTTGGAGTCGAAAAGTTGGGAAGCGCGGGCACGCTTGGAGCTGGTCAGGCTCGACCTGGCGGAAGGGACCGATGCGCAGGCCGCCGAACAGCTGACCCGCGTCGAACAGATCACCGACACCGCTGTCGGTCCGATCGAGGTTGTTTGGCAGTACTGGTTTCTTCGCAGCCGTATCGAAGAGCGCCGGGGCGATCTCGATGATGCACTGCGCTCGCGCAAGCGCTCGATCCTCCACCTGTCGAGCGCCAGCGATCTGCTCGGTGCCGACCCGGAGCGGAGACGTCGGTTCCTGCTCAGCAAGGTGGATGTCTACGAGTCGGCGGCGGAGTTGATCGGAAAGCTGGTCGAGCGAGAGAAGGACACGGAGGCAGAGGAGAAGCTCGTCGAGGAGATGGCGACGTTCATGGAGCGCGCCCGCTTCGAGGTTTTGCGCTCGGGAGAGCAACGCGGCGGCTCCGAGGTCGTGGACAAGATCCTCAAGGACATCCAGCGCCTGCAACGCCGGTCCGACACGATTCGAAAACGCATCGAGGAGGCGCGCAAGAAGGGCCAAAAAGAGCTGGAGAAACGGCTCGACGAGGTCCTCGCCGAGAACAAGAAGCAACTCGGCGAACTGTTCGACAATCTGCGCGCGAAGGACAAGCAGTTTGAGCAGGGGATGAACTTCAAGCCCCGGTGGTTCAAGAACTGGAAGCGCCTGCCGCCCAACGCTCGCCTCGTCATCTACTTCCCGTCCCACGATGGACTCCATCTCATGGTCTATGGACCCGAGGGGTTCATCGTCTGGAAGCGCGTGAAAAAGGCGACATCGGCAGAGCTGCGCGAACAGGTGTTTCACTTCCACGACCTGCTCGGAAACGTTGCGCGCGAGTCGGTGCGAGCCAAGGGGCGCGGGTTCGGGCCCCTCGCGGAAGCGAACGAGAAAAATCCCGATTGGTATCGGAAGAACTGCGCGGAGACGCGCGAGGTTCTACGGCAACTGCACGACTGGCTGATCGCACCCATCGAGGAGTATGTGGGGGACGCCGAACCGCTGATCATCATGCCGTACGCGTCGCTGTGTTACCTGCCTTTCGGGGCGCTGCTGGGCGGCGACGGGAGGTTCCTCGGTGAGCGGCAGACGATCAGCTATCTGGTTCATCAGGAGCACATGCGCGAGGCACTCGACGCGCTGCGCGATCCGCCCCACACGGGGCCGGACTACTGGGTCGCGTTCGGCGACCCGGTCGGCAAGCTCGCGTCGTCCCTGGGAGAGGTCGAGGAAATCCGCGCACATTTCCCCAACCATCGCGTGCACACGCGCTTCACCGGCGACGCGACGGTCCAGCAACTGCTTGCCACGCCGTCGGAGTGCACGATCCTGCACCTGGCTACGCACGGCTACCTGAACGGGACCGAGCCGTCGAAGACCTACCTCGAGTTCGCGCCTGACGACGTGTACGCGGGCAAGCTCGAGCAGGCGCAGATCACCGCGGAGGTCGCCGACAACCTCGCGTGTCTCGGCAACGGCTCGCTGCGTCTCATCGTGCTGTCCGCTTGCGACACGGCGCGCGGTCCGGACGACCCCAACGCCGAGGTGTTGGCGATTCCCAACAGCTTCCTGTCCGAGGGCGCTCCGTCGGTGGTTGCCAGCCTGTGGAAGGTCAACACGTGGGCGACCGGTAGCCTGATGGCGGAGTTCTACGAGCGCCTGACGGGAAGCGAGCCTGGCCCGGGGCTCGCGCTGCGCGGTGCGCGTCAGGCGCTCGCCAACGATCGCGCGAACGGGCGGTACGCCCATCCGTACTATTGGGCGTCGTTCATTCTGTTCGGGGAATGGCGCTGACGCGGCCTATTTCTTCTTGGGCGACGGCGGGAAGTCCGCGATCAGTTTCTGCACGGCTTCGTCCACCAGCTTGGTGATCTGCTCGGCGGACGGGCTCTCCGGAATTGCCGCGCGCGCCACGCCGCGCCACATCAGGTTCTTGCCGCTCGTGTCCACGACGTCCAGCACGATCGATCCCTCGTCGAACTGATAGACATCGACGTCCTGCGGGCCCCAGTGGCCGTAGCCGTATCCGTAGCGCGTTCCGTAGGCGGACGTCGTCGTCGTGACCCGCGTGCGCTGTCGCGAACGAAGTCGTGCCGCGACGCAAAAATCGCCGCCCGATTGGACGACCTGATAGCCGCGCGCGCCGAGCTCCTGGTTCACGGCGCGCTCCACGCGCTTGAGGACCAGCGGGTCCTGATCGATCGGCGCCTTCTCGTCGACGGCTACGACTGTGAGCCAGCGGTAGGTCTTGAGATTGTCGAAGCGGGCGTCCGGGTCAAAATCGTAGCTCGTGGAGACGGAGCTGCAGGCGGCGAGAAGGGCGAAACCAAGCGTGAGTGCGCGCATGCACACCATCATATCGGCGCCCTTCCGACCTTGCGAATTCGGACACTTTCGACCCGAAATCAAACGTAGGAGCAGTGCGCAAACTAGGGTTGTGAAACAGCTCTCCTACCACCACAAAGTCGGGGGGCGGCCGCTCCTCGGCGTGCCGATTCATGCCTACTTTCAGGAGGTCGCCACGCGCTTTCCCGACCAGGAAGCGCTCGTCTCGATCCCGCAGGATCGCCGCTTCACCTACGCCGAACTGAGCGCGGAGGTGGACCGGCTCGCGCGCGGACTCATGGGCCTCGGCATCCAGCGCGGCGAGTGCGTCGGGATCTGGGCGGTCAACAACGTCGAATGGGTCCTGATCCAGCTCGCGACGGCACGCATCGGCGCGGTGCTGGTCAACGTCAACCCGGCCAACAAGCTGCACGACCTGGAACACGTGCTCACGGCGGCGCGGCTCCGCACGTTGTTCCTGATGCCGTCGTACAAAAGCTCGAACTACGCAGCCATGGTCAGTGAACTCGACCGATCGAAGTTCCCGCTGCTGCAGGAAGTCGTCCTGTACGACCCCGACCATCCGGGTTCGCGCGCCCCCTCCCCGGCCCCCTCCCCGTTTCTCTCGTGGGAAGACGTCTACGCCAACGCGGCATCCGAAGCGGAGCTCGAAGCACGCTCCGACACGCTCCAGCCGGATGACCCGATCAACATCCAGTTCACGTCGGGAACCACCGGCGTCCCCAAGCCCGTCGTCCTCACGCACCACAACATCCTGAACAACGGCTACGCCTGCGGGGCCGAGTTGCACCTGACCGAGAAGGACCGGCTCGCCGTGCCGCTGCCGTTCTATCACTGCTTCGGAATGGTGGTTTCGGTGCTCGGTTGCCTGTCGCACGGCGCCTGTGTGGTGATTCCCGCTCCGTACTTCGATCCGGAGGCGGTGTTGCGGGCGGTGGAACTCGAGAAGTGCACCGTTCTGCACGGCGTGCCCACGATGTTCGTCGCCGAGCTGGAGCTGCCGAACTTCGCGGACTTCGAACTGTCGAGCCTGCGCACGGGGATCATGGCCGGCGCCCCGTGTCCGCCGGAACTGATGCGGCGGGTGATCGAGGATCTCGGAATCACCGAGATTCGCATCGGCTACGGGCAGACGGAGTGCTCACCCGTGTGTCACATGACGCACGCGGAAGACTCGTTCGAGCGCCGCGTGGAAACGGTCGGAAGCACGATGCCGCATCTGCAGGTGCGCATCGCGTCGACCGAGGAGCACCTCGACACCGTACCGCTCGGGGAGCAGGGCGAGATCTGTGTGCGCGGCTACAGCGTGATGCGCGGCTACTTCGGAATGGAAGATGCGACGTGTGCGGCCATCGACGAGGCGCGCTGGTTGCATACCGGCGACCTCGGCGTGATGGATGCCGAGGGCTACATTCGCGTCACCGGTCGCCTCAAGGACATGATCATCCGCGGCGGAGAGAACGTGTACCCGGCGGAGCTCGAGGCGGCCTTGGACGAGCATCCGGACGTGGCGCAGGCGGCGGTGTTCGGCATTCCGGATCCGCGCCTGGGCGAAGAGATCGTGGCCTGGGTGCAGCTTCATGAGGGGAACGGCGGGGGACGGACGACCGCCGAGGACCTGACCGCGTACTGCAAGCAGCACCTCGCGCACTACAAGGTGCCGCGCATCATTCGCGTCGTCGACGAGTTCCCGCTGACCGTCACCGGCAAGATCCAGAAGTTCCGGATGCGGGAACTGATGACGAGCTAGTCGCGTTTGTACGGCAGGTAGGCGGGATCCCAGATCGCGTTGGAGATGCGCTTGTCGATCTCTTCCGGTGAGATCTCGGGAGCGCATCCGGCGTCGACGATCGCACGAGCCACCGCCCGCGCGACGACGTGGGAGACGTCCCGCAGGGCATGCAGCGGCGGGAACAGCGGTGCGGTGGGTGACTTGTCGCTGAAGTGGACGAGCGCCTGCGCGGCCGCAAGGAACGCGGAGTCGGGAACTGCGCGCGCACCGACGGCGATCGCGCCGAGTCCCGCACCCGGGAAGATGAGCACGTTGTTGGCTTGGCCGATGCCGTAGCTGACGCCGTCGTGCGTGACGGGATCGAACGGGCTCCCGGTGCCGATGATCGCCTTGCCGTCGGTCCAGCGCAGGAGATGCTCCGGGGTCGCCTCCGCCATGCTGGTCGGATTGGAGAGCGGCATGATGATCGGCTGATCACAGTACGACATCATCTGACGGACGATTGCCTGCGTGAAACTGCCCGGCTGCCCGGACGTACCGATCAGGACTGTCGGCTTGAAGTTCTCGACGACGGCCGCGAGTTCGAAGACGCCGTCGTAGCCGCCGGTCCAGTCCGCGACGGACGCCGCGTCGGTGGCGAGTTCGAGCTTGTGCCCGCGAAGGCCGGGGCGATCCCCGATGATCAGGCCGCGCGAGTCGAGGCACAGGACGTTGCGCCGAGCCTCCTCCGCAGGGACTCCTTCGGCTTCCATTGCGTCGCGGAGCGCGAAGGCACAGCCGCCTCCCGCGGCCCCGGCGCCGAGGATGACGATGCGTTCCTCGCGTAGCGACCGCGTCGTCCGCTTGACGGCGGCGAGGACGCCAGCCGCGACAACCGCGCCCGTGCCCTGGATGTCGTCATCGAAGGACGGCAGTTTGTCGCGATAGCGTTCCAGGATGGTGAATGCCGTCTCGTTGGAGAAGTCTTCCCACTGCACGATGGCCTGCGGGAAGACCTTGCCGACCGCCTCGGCGAACTCGTCGAGGAACGAGTAGTACTCGTCGCCGCGCGCCCGCGGCTCACGAATGCCGAGATAGAGCGGGTCGCACAGCAGGTCGTTGTTGTTGGTGCCGACGTCGAGATCGACCGGGAGGCAGTGCGCCGGGTGGATGCCCGCGCCCGCCGTGTAGAGCGTGAGCTTGCCGATCGGAATGCCCATGCCGCCCACACCGAGATCGCCCAGTCCGAGAATGGCCTCGTTGTCGGTGACGACCATGACGCGACAGTCGTCGATCGGCGCGTTGCGCAGGATCTCTTCGATGCGGCCGCGCTGGTGCAGGTTGATGTAGAGCCCACGCGGGCGCTGATAGAGGTGGCTGAACTGCTGGCACGCCTTGCCGACAGTCGGCGTGTAGACGATCGGGGCCATCTCCTCGATGTGATCGATCAGCAGTCGATAGAAGAGCGTTTCGTTGCGGTCCTGGAGCGCGGTCAACTCCAGGTACTTCTGGAGCGGATCGCGTTGGCGCAGGTAGCCTTCGTAGACACGCTCCTGCTGCTCGGCCCAGGTCGAGATGGCCGGAGGAAGCAGACCTTCGAGCGCGAACATCTCGCGCTCCTCCTGCGTGAACG
>Ga0070729_10002187_pt1 | contig 26193 bp, 20 predicted proteins | sample tdDd472_FD_66725 | JGI IMG/M metagenome (GOLD analysis project Ga0070729, IMG submission 66725) | Marine sediment microbial communities from the Atlantic coast under amendment with organic carbon and nitrate - tdDd47.2 | ecosystem: Environmental > Aquatic > Marine > Coastal > Sediment | place... | reverse complement strand
TGCTTCTGATTGAATGTTTTTTGGCATTTTCCCCTCTTTATTTGTACACATCTCTTCTGGGAACTATTTTGACAACATATAAAACTAGAATATCATCTTCAACTGAGAATAATATTCTATATTTTCCATGTCTGATTCGATAACGATTTCGACCTGTTAATATCACACAACCTTTAGGTCTTGGATTTTCCGATAGAGTATTAATCTTTTCTATAATTTTAAGTAGAATATTAGTTGGTAGATTATTCAATTCCTTAATGGCAGAATTTTTAATTTCAATTCTATATTTTGCCATTTACTTTCAGATCTTTCAAAACTTTTTCATAAGGTATAGAAGATTCATTAACTCTTTCTTCAAAGGCTCTGATATCGTCCTCATCTTCCATTAATTCTTGCCTTATAGCACGATCGATTATCTCTGAAATAGATTGATTTAGTGTTGCTGCTTTTATTTTCAAAACCCTATGTACATCAGGATCAAAATATATAGTTACTCTTTTATTTAAAGTTGACATTAACACTCCATTTTATTCGATATTTTAACGTCAAAACATCATAATGTCAAGAAAACTAATTCAACCAGTTTAACCAATTCAACAAGTTCAACTAATTCAAATAATATTTACTACCATCCAAGTGTTTCTTTTCCTGCCTGGAAATGGACTTACTCACCAACATTTTCAATATATCAAGCGCAATTTGCTTAGAGTTCATGCCAACTTCAGAAGCAGGACCAACACAAGATGGACAGCCATTTTCACATGGACAAGTTTCTATCAACTTCTTTGTATTTTCTACTAAATTTTCATGTGAATCAAAAAGAAGTGGTGAAAATCCAATTCCACCGGGATAATTATCATAAATAAAAATAGTCGGTTGAAAATTATTCAAATCTTCAGGATTAATTTTTTTTGAAGGAGAATCCGGCGTTTCCGGTGTGTAAATTCCACGTTCAGTAATTTTATTCATGGCGAACCATTCAAAACTTTTGTCACCAACAGAATTTTTAATATCATGTGCATCACTCATTAGTATCATTGCAGCTACATAATGCATTGCTTTGCTAATGCCCATAATACCATCAACACAATCGGCTTTGCTATAGGGCAATGTCTCAATGATGTGCTGAGGAATAGTAAACCAATAGGCCGATGTCACCATTTCCAGATCAGGAAGGTTGATTTTTCCATAGCCAGTATTTTCATTGGTGTAAAATTTTATTTTTTTGTATCCAACTACTCTGGTCACCACCTGTACTTCTCCAATGAAAACATCTTCATGTCGAGATTTACGTTTTTCATCTTCAGAAAGCACTTTCACATTGGTGTAATCGATAGAATCGGTGAAGTAATCGGAATCAGTTTTCCGCACGTAGGCTTTTCGTCCATCCCAATCCAGTTCGTCTACAATATATTGCTGTCCGGATTCCATATAAATCGCATCAGGATAGATTGTCATGGCTGCTGCAGAGTAATCCACTTCTGCGATAATCTTATTATCCTTGTCAGTATTGACTACAACAAAATTACCTTTTGGAATTTGACGAAGATTTACAGCACCTGCCGGATAAACATCTTCCGACCAGAAATAGCGATTGCCACTTTTGTGCAGAATTCCACCTTCAGTGAGAAATTTCAGCATTTCCTCCAGATCTTCCCATTTCACCTTGCCGAAACTCTCATTTTCTTCGAAAGGAAATTCAAAGGATGAACATTTTATGTGATCAATCAAAATCATGAGATTGTCAGGATTGATACGTGCATGTTCCGGTGAACCACCTAAGAAATACTGAGGATTTTTGATGAGAAATTGGTCAATAGGCGATGATCTGGCAATGAAGATTCCAATAGCAGTTTTCCCTCTTCTACCAGCTCGCCCAATCTGCTGCCATGTACTGGCGATTGTCCCTGGATAACCCGCCAACACAGCTGCATCCAGACTGCCTATATCAATGCCTAATTCCAAAGCATTGGTGGAAATGATTCCTTTGATATAACCATCACGGACACCTTTTTCTATCGCACGACGTCGTTTTGGTAAATATCCACCACGATAGCCTGCAATTTTCTCTTTTTCCGCCATGGACTCGCGATCATTTTCGAAGTAATCTTTTAAATATTTTGTCAGCACTTCAACATTTAACCTCGATAATGCAAATACAATAGTTTGGATGCCATTTTTGATCAAATGATGCGTAACCTTTTTTGCTTCTCCAATATAACTGGCTCGAATTCCCAATTCATAATTCACAACTGGCGGATTGTAGAAAATGATTTTCTTCGGGCTCACAGGAGCACCGGATTTGTCGATAAGATGAACTTGGTCTTCCAGTAATGCTTCTGCATGTCGTTGAGGATTAGCAATCGTTGCTGAACAAAAGATAAATTGTGGATTTGAACGATAAAATTTGCATATACGTTTTAGTCTGCGAATAACATTTGTTAAATGAGATCCAAAAACACCACGATAGATATGCATTTCATCAATAACAACATATTTCAGATTCTGGAAAAACTGCATCCATTTTGTGTGATGTGGCATGATTCCCTGATGCAACATATCAGGATTTGTGACGATGATATTGCCTTGCTTGCGAATAGCTTTCCGTGCATCTGCCGGCGTGTCACCATCAAAAGTAAAAACCTTAATATCTTCTTCAAGCACTTCAATCAAATCATGTAATTCATTCATCTGATCCTGGCTCAAGGCTTTGGTTGGAAAAATATACATAGCCTTGGAACTTTTATCCTTCATAATTTCTTCCATAACCGGAATATTATAGGTAAGCGTTTTCCCGGAAGCAGTTGGTGTTACTACAGCGAAATTTTTCTTCTGCTGCGACAATTCCCACGCTTCAGCCTGATGAGAATATATTTTTTCGATACCACGACTTTGGAGAGCATTTTTCAGTTTTGGAGAAATTGTATCGGGTATTTCAGAGTAAATCCCATCACTGCCTTGAATATCATAAATAAATTCTATGTTTTTACTCAGTTTTTTATTTTGGTCTAATATGCTTTCGATTTTATTCATTAATATTCCTTTATCCACTAATAATGCGAATGAACGCAAATATTATTAATAATTTAAATCCTTGATAAGGATTAACTTTTAGCGCTTATTCGCGTGATTAGCGGGCTAATTTCTTTTTCAATCTTTCGATCCGCTTCTCTATATCTTCTTTTTCTTTATATTTATAACTACCTAAACCTTCAAATGCTTTTTGTGACATTTCAAGGGCTTTTTCTATATTTTTTTCTTTATGCTCGTAATATTTTGCCAATTCCACATATGCAGTAAAAGAATAATCAATGTCAATTGTTTGTTGCCATAGATCAATAGCTTTATCTTCCATTTTCCCTTTTTTGTAAATTGCTGCCAGTTCCAGCATGGTGACGATCCTGCGTGAAATGGAAACACCAGAATTAAGAACATTTTCATAATGCTGAATACTGCGTTGAATATCATTCTTTTTATTAAAAATACGTCCCTTAGCGTAATCATTGAGCGGATTTTCTTCAGGAGAAATATTTCCAATAGATTCCATGATCAACACCAAAACGCCAAGCATTGTAATTATATCAAATCGGTTGTGGAAAAATACTCTCTCTATGCGATCAATAATTCCTGATTCCAAATATTCAAAATAGACTTCCGGAATCAATTCTCCGGGAATATCGCCATCACGATGCAAGTCCATTAATTTTTCTTCCAGAGTTTTTAGTTTGCAATTCCTGAGAGAAAATTTCCATAATGCTCGTGATTGGTGTAGCAGGTCAATATGTTCAAAATTTTCAAAAACTGGAACTAAGCGATTCATTACATATCGTGTATTGAGTAATGGAACATCATAGGATTTTCCATTGAAAGAACACAGACAACTAAAATTCTTCGCAAAATCAGCAATATATTCTAACATTCCTTCTTCATGATTCAATTGTGAAATAAAATACTGGTGAACGATAAAATTATTACCTTCTACCCAACCGAGACCAATCATAAAAGCAACAGTTCCGGATCCACCGGCAAGGCCAGTTGTTTCTGTATCCAGGAAAAGTATTGACTCAATATTATGGATTGTTGATAATTTAAAATTCTCAGATATGTTTTGGGATGAAAAATCAAAAATCTTCCGCATATCCAGATTGCCATATATATCATCTAAACTATATGTAAATTCCCCTCTGAAAATATCACCAAAAGTTGTATTGATCCATTGACCGGGAACTAATTCTTCCAAAGGTTGGAATTCCTTTTTCTCGATTTCAGTTTTGGCAAAAATCTTATCTTTTTGATCGAACATGCGTTCCAGATTACGACGTATTTCGGACTTTTCCAGCTCTGTGGGTTTTTCCACGGCTTTTGTTTGTCCGTATATTGAATTCAATCTATCCTTTAGTGAACGCAATCAATTTCCTTTTACAACAGATACACAGAGTACGCTGAGAATATATAAAAACTCTGTGCTCTCCGTGTCTCTGTGGCTATTATTTTTTATATTTCTTCTATTTCGTAATTCCTTGATCCAAGCCCGATTTTTTCACCATAACGAAGTTGCTCTTCACCATCGATTGCTGGATAAGATAATTTGTTGATATTTTCACCTCGTTTTGCTGTAAGGTCCCAAACTGCCTGATCAATTGCTAACGGGTCAGTCCCGGCAATTACACCAATATCTTCCAGAATAAAATCTGGTTTTTGTGCAATACAATCACAATCTTTCGTCATATTGATCAAAAATGTGAAATATGCCATTTTTCCCTTTTTAACTTTTACGATACCAAGTGCATGTTCGACAATTTGTTGTTGTAGAATTATTGAGCCTGAATCCCATTTAAATTTAACTGCATCAGGACGACAAACAGCGACACATTCACCACATCCAATACACTTATCATCGTTAATAAATGCAGAATCCTCATTCATGACAATAGCATCTACAGGACACCACTTCAAACAAGTGCCACATTTGATACATTTTCGTTCCAAAATCTCTGGATGAGATACTGAATGCTGTGTAAGTTTTCCTTTGCGGCTGGACATTCCCATACCCAGATTTTTGATAGTGGCCCCAAAACCGGATCCCAAATGCCCGGTTGCATGAGTTACTACTACTATAGAATTGGCAGTAAGATATTCCTGAGCAATATTCACAGATTGATTTAGTGGAGCATCGATTTTTATTTTCTGTTCGTTGATACCATTGATTCCATCTGCTATGATTACAGGAGCACCTGTATTTTCTAATGTAAAGCCATGATCATGAGCAAGATTCAAATGATCTACAGCATTATCACGCTCGCTTTTGTACAATACATTTGTATCAGAAAGAAATGCTTTGGCTCCACAAGCTTTAATCTTACGTATGATTGGTTCTATATATTTTGGTAAAACGTAAGAACTTACACCTCGCTCACCAAAATGTGTTTTAACTGCAGTTAGATCATGTTTTCCAATTATATTGTCAAAACCTGCTTTAGTGAAGAGTGTTTTGATATTTTTCTGGGTTTTCAGTATATCCTCACTTGCAGAAAATCTATATAAAAACAATTTATTCTTTGCCATAATTGATGATTCCTTTTTTTATTTATTTGCCAAAAAATTTACCAAAAAATGAGGGAAATACAATTAATTTTTATTTTTTAGTATTTTGTTGTTTTTTAGTTGATTTTGGCATAGCCACTAGATATTGGATAATTATATTATCCTAACACATTTTGATTTTTTCTATTCCTTAACAATCAATTTTACTAAGAGAAATTGAATAATAATAATTAAACTATAAATTGCATGATATTATTTTTAATAGTCTCTAAAATACAAGTGTCAAAGTAAGTAAAAACAAATACTTAATTACTTTTAATAAAATATTTTAAAAAAAATCTTTGATTATTAAAAGCACTATTATATTTTACCTAGCAAAACTAATAAAATGCATGATAGATAAAAGTTTTAGAAATATAAAATAATATTTCCAGGAAATCTTTATGTTCGAAATTAATCTTAAACAAACTTTAAAACTTGACCGAATTCTTGAAAATAATTCGCTACCAAGACACATAAATTTCGAAGGTCAAAATTTCCCACAAAAATCCGCACTTTTTAATCTCTATGAATCTGTTATTGATCAAATCCAACTGGCATTTATTCTTCTGGATAATTCAGGAAAGATCATTAAGTGTAATAAAAAATGTGTAGAACTACTGGATATCCGACAAGAATATCTTATTGGAAAACATGTTTTAGAACTTTACACTGAAGTATCTGAAGATAATGGATCGATACCTGGTGAATTAAAAAATTTATGTAATCTCAATATAAAATCAACAGAATTTGATATCAAAATTCGCTCAAAAGATAAAATTAAAATCATCAATATCAACATGTCAAAAGTATTCTCTAATGGTGAAGATCAATATTGTCTTTTTTGCAAAGATGAAACAGGGAAATATAAAAAAGAACAGGAATTAACAGAAAAAATATCAGAATCTGACATCCGAATAAAAGAAATGCATCACAGAATCAAAAACAACCTTCAACTTGTAAACTCCATTTTGAATATTGAGTACAACAAACACAAACCACATGATGATATTTCAATTAAATCAATACTAAAAGAAAGTCAGAACAAAATATTTACAATTGCATTGATCCATCAAAATCTCTACGAAAACAATTGTCTTGATTCAATCCAGGTAAAACCTTACATCTATCAACTATTTGATTACATTTCAAATATCTACAATTCACCTCATCAAAATATTTTTCTTGATGTTGAAGATGAATGGAAATTTCTACCAATAAAGACATCAATTTATATCGGACTTATCATTGATGAAATCATTACAAATTCATTCAAACATGCTTTTCAAAAGATTCAAAATGGAAGAATCAAAATTTTATTGAAAAAAGATAAATTAAATGCTACTTTACATATCCGGGACAATGGCCATGGTTTTATTGTAAAAAATTATAAACAATACAATTCTTTTGGAATGGAATTGATATATACATTGGTAAAACAATTAAAGGGAAAAATAGAAGTAAATAGTGAGGTAGGAACTGAGTATAAAATTCAGTTTCCGGTATCTTTTTAATAAAGGTGTCTAATGAGGGAAAAAACAATTGTAATCATCGAAGATGAATTGATTATTGCCAAAGATCTTCAAGCAAAACTCGAGATGGAAGGATATGTTGTTCCGGAAATTTATTCAAATGGAAAAGAAGCCCTTTCCATGATCAAATTTATCAAACCAGATATTGTACTAGTTGATATACAACTGGAAACACAATTTGATGGAATTGAAACAGCGGAAAGAATCCGTCTATACCATGATATTCCTATAATTTATATCACTGCTCATGTAAACACCGAAATAATGGAACGAGTCAAACTTACTCAACCCGTATCACTATTAATGAAACCAATAAATTATACAGAACTAATTACTGCTATAGAGCTTGGTATATACAAACACAAAATTGAATCCCAAAACAAACGACTTTTAGTTGAATTGCAGACTATTGTTGCCCAATCCAATATCCAGAGGAACATGAAAGTCCCCGTTTGTACAACCTGCAATAAAATTCGTGAAGACAACAGCAATTGGCTCAGTGTAAAAGATTATATGAAAAAATACAATAATATAGAATTTGCTGAAAGTGTTTGCCCCCATTGTTTGGAAGAACTCTTCCCTGCTGCACTGGGAGTTTTGAAAAATCGTGCAAAGATGGAGCGATCTCACTAATATTTCCTTTTGTCTAATCTTATTAGGATTTAAATTTGTTTCATAAATCAAGCAGGTCATTATGAATAAATTTAAATTATTAATTATTGTAATTTTACTCTCGCAACTCTTTGCAGACATAAAATTCAAACAATCAATCAATCTCCAATTCGATACATCATCACTCCAATTCAATTCCATTGTTGTGTCAAACCTGGATAATATTTATATGCTGGAATCGAATAATCATGAACTTTATCAGATTGATTTTTTGGGAAAAATAATAAATAAAATAGGTGGTTTTGGATGGGACAGTCAAAATCTTAATACACCTTCAAATCTATGTCTAAAAGCTGGGTTAAATATTATTGTCGCAGATAAAAACAATCACCGATTGGTGAGATTTGATAAAAACATCAACTTCATATCATCTTTTCCTGATGAAAACAGTGACTTTCAGGTTCAATATCCAAAAGCAATAGAGATCATGCAAGATGGCATATTATTTATTCTACAGGAAAATATTCAGGAAATATTGAAACTCAATCAAGATGAAGAAAGTTATCAGAGTATTGGAATTGATGTAAGCGAAGGATTTGAGTTGGTAGAACCAATTGATATTTATCTGAATAAGAAGGAAGAATTGTTTGTACTTGAAAAATCAGGTAAAATTTTGAGCTTTGACCGATATGGTACTCCATTGCAAATTCACAATCTGGTAATTAAAGAGTTCAATCCGGCAAAAGTAATTTTGTTTGGCAAACAACTTTTTCTACTATCAGAGACCTTCGAACTATATTCCAAACTCAATGATATATGGGAAAAGATAAACCTGGAAGTGAAAATTACAGATTTTTATTCTATCAATACTCAACTCTATTTGCTCACAAATACCGGACAAATATTAATCTACGATAATCACTAAAGGCCGGCATCATCGTTTATACAAAACTTAAATATTTTACACTTTTTCTGACATTAATCAATCTTTGTTTTGGTGATATAGTTTCCAATAGAGATACAGTTGTAGTTAAATCTTCAACAACAGTTGTCAAATTATCAAAAAAATATATAATCCCGGAAACTATCAATATTAAGTTTTTACATGGAACTTGTGATGTGGATTCTATGGAAGTAGACGCTCTAAAAGGGCAGATCAAAAAAATTACTACTCAGGATTCATCAATAGTTGAAATTTTATATAAATACATGAAAATCAACATTTCAGAAAACACAATTCTCAATCCCTATCCTGAAGTATATTATCCAGAAAAAATGGATGAAAGAGCAAAAACACAACCTAAAAAAACACAATACAATTCCAATCAGAAAAACCTGGACTTCCTTAAATCAGGAACAATCTATCGTGGAGTGACATTGGCTTCAGAAGGTGGAATGTCACTACAATCAGGGCTAAATCTCGAACTTAAAGGTAATATATCAGATAATATCATTATCAAAGGTGCACTCTCTGATCAGAACATACCGATTCAACCTGAAGGTAATACACAAACACTTAACGAAATTGATAAAGTATTCATCCAACTTGAAATGGAAAATGAAGATATCGTTTTTGGTGATTATCTGCTGGAAATGGGACAAGGCAAATACGGAGCCTATAGTCGAAAATTACAAGGAATCTACGGACACAGCAGCCGTGGTTTTACAGACATTACACTGGGTGGAGCAGTTTCCAAAGGTCAATACACAACCAATAAATTCAATGGAATGGAAAGTAACCAGGGATCATATCAATTAACAGGAAAAGAAGGTGAAACAGCAATCATCGTTCTTGCAGGAACCGAGAAAGTTTGGATCGATGGAATATCATTGACTCGTGGTGAAAACAATGATTATGTGATCGATTATTCTACTGGTGAAATCAACTTTACAGCCAAACAACTGATCACCTCAGATAGCAGAGTCACAGTAGATTTTCAATATTCAAATCTTATCTATCAAAAGAATATTTGGTATACAGAATCAGCAGTAAAATTGTTGGATGAAAAAATAAAAGTCTCAGCAGAATTCATCAAAGAATCCGATGACAAAAACAATCCAATTGAGATTGATTTTTCCAGTGAAGATAAGCAATTACTCAAAACTATTGGCGATGATCTGGATGCAGGATACACTTCGACTGTTTCAGAAGATTCCAATGGTGTCTATATCATCGAGGATTCGATTATGGTATTCCAGGGTGAAGATGCGGGAACCCATTCTGCGATTTTCTACAATATCGGCAACAAAGGTCAATATCGAAAAATCTATGAAGCAGATCGGTTCTATTTTGAATTTGTGGACAAAGACGATCCTACAATCTCTGAAACCATCAAAAACCAAGCACTCTATGTTCCGGCAAAACCAGTTAAACTTCCAACCGATCACAAACTCTATCATGTTGCAACTGAATTGAATCCAACAAAAAATTTCCGTATCTCAACAGAATTTGCTCAATCAGATTTTGATCTCAATACTTTTTCGTCAATTGATGACAATGATAATCGTGGAAATGCTTATAATGTAGATGTGAACTGGCAGGTTTTTGAAAACAAAATTGGTAAGTTGAAAATCTCCACAAATTACAACAACGAAGATGAAAAATTTAATCCAATTGACAGAAATCATGATATTGAATTTGCACGTAAATGGGATGTGGATGCGAATTCTATCCAGGGATTCCAGGCTTTTGAAACGGCTCTCTCCTACAACCTGAAAAATAACTTATTTGTAGACATTTCAGGTGCTTCTTTCGACAAAGATGATTTTTCATCAAATCGCTATAAGGTTTCATCAAGGATGAAATTCAAACAACTATCCAACAGTGAATTCTACGAAGAAAAGATTGTTTCAATGACCAATCGTGAATGGATCAGACGTAAGGCTTTCGCAGAGTTTAATATCTTCAATATTGTTCCCTACTCTACTATTTACTACGAACAAAAAAACAACTCACCATCGGTATTTAGCGACTTCCAGTTTCTTGAGCAATCCTATGGATTGAAATCGCAGAAAAGCGACAAATTGCAATGGAATGTCCAACAGGATTTTCGTGTTGATGAAAGCAAAGATAGCACTGGTTGGATTGACAATTCCAAATCTCAAAATCTGAAAATGTCGGCTCAAATCAACAACTGGAAAACCATTTCGTCAAAACTTACCTTTGCAAAACGTAAAAAAACCTATGCTGAAAATATTCCTGATGTTGATTTTTCTCTATTGAGTATGGAATTTCGTCAGAATCCAACCAAACTTCCAATTTCCTGGGACACCAATATGAAGGTGGAAAAGGAACAGAGTGTCAAGAAGGAAGAACTCTATTATTTCGTCGGTGAAGGTGAAGGTCAATACCGTTACGATTCCACTTACGCTGAGTATGTTCCGCATGCACAAGGAAGTTATTTACTGCGAATTATTCCTTCTACTATCAAGATTCCGGTGACAAATATTGAGAATGGTTTACGCTTCAAGTTCACTGGAAGCAGGCTGAAAAGTCCTATCCTTAAAAAGATCTCATTGACCACTCAAATCCGTCTTCAACAGGAAATCAAAGAGGGCAATAATGTTCTCTCCCAATGGTCATGGAATTCATCCAATTCTGATACAGCACAAGCATTTTTCTATCGATTAATTGCAAATGACCTGAATTACCGGATTCCTGACAAACGAATTAATTTCCGATTTCGCTATCGTACATCTATCCGAAAAAGCCAGCAAGATGTTCGCGGTGCTGAGAATAGTATGATTGATGAGTATTCAGGAGAATATCGTGGACCTATTTACAAAAAATTAAAACTTCAATCAGAATTTACAGTGAAGCAGACAGAACGACTCTCAGAAATCAGTTCACTAAGAAACAGGGACATTTTTGCTCTCACCAGCGAAAACAAATTCATTTTCGTCTATAATCGGCAACACAGTTACTCTTTCATCCTCACATTGAGCAAAGATACTCAGCATGAAGAAAGCAAAGATATTGAAGCATTTCTTACTGGATTTCGTGGTGAATATGAATTAAAACTTCTGAAAAAAGGACGGATAAAAGTCTTCTCTGAATACAACAACGTTACTGTAACACCTAAAAACACAATTATTCCTTATGAAATGTGTCAGGGAAACCAATTAGGTAATACTTTTGGTATTGGTTCATCAGCAGAATACCGTATTGGAAGACATATCAGCCTAAGAGGAAATTACGAAAGTTGGAACGAGCCTTATCTCGGTCTATATCACAAGGGTACTGTGGAAGTGAGGGCGATGTTTTGATATTGGTTGAATTAGGTAAATTGGTTAAACTGGTTAAATTGGTAATTGGGAAACTCGCTACTACTGTCCTGCTGAGGCTCTCGAAGCAGACAGTTTTAGGTCGAATACCTTTTCTTCTAAATTTACACTTCGACATAACTCAGTATGACAAGATTTCAATGAATAACATTTTTTTAACATTAATAACTTCCATACTACTTTTTGCTACAACAACTACCCTTTTAGCCTCAGATTCTACCTTTTTCGGTAATATACAAGTTGATTCCGATTCAACAATTGTGTCAAAGCAATTTGATAATTTTCTACAATCCTATTTCGAAAGGCCTTTCGATGAATTGAACTACAATTTTTTCACTGAACAGTTGATGCAATTTGCTGTACAACAAGGCTTTTTATTTCCAAATCTGACAATGATGCAAATTAATCCGAAATCTCATTCCGATTCAATTTTTATGAATCCAACATTTAATCTGCACTTTGGAGAAACAGTAAAAATTGATACTTTGATTTTTAAGGATTTAGAAAAGACATCACCAAAATTACTATACAAAGATTTGAAGCAATTAACACATAAACAATTTGATCCTGAGATAGATAATATTATAAAACAGCGATTGAAGAAATATTCTTTTCTCACCTACTCAGAAAACTCAGAAATCATCAAAACTCAGGATGGAAAATTTGGTCTTTTGATTTCATTACAAGAGCAGCAAACCAATGCTTTTAGTGGTATTGTGGGTTATGTACCCAAAACTGCAAACCGTGATGGATATTTCACCGGACTCCTGGATATTGATTTGAAAAATATTGGTGGAATGGGAAGAGGTTTCAAAATCTACTGGTCAAAAGTAAATGAAAATTCCCAGGAACTAAAACTCAACTATTTTGAACCACATCTTATTGGATCACAATTTTTTACAAATTTTGGATTTGAGCAGACTTTACGGGATACCTTGCTGGTAATTCGCAATTTCAATTTTGGATTGGGAAATGACATGTCTCAAATCGGGACAGTAGAAATAACCGGCAGTTACGAATCCACATTACCAACACCATCAGGCAGGGAAATTTTACAATTATCAAAAAACAAAATTTTCAAAGCAGGATTGCGATATACTTTTGACAATCGTGATTTAATTACCAATCCAACTAAAGGTTTTCTCCTGAACAGTCACAACTATTTAGGCTCCCACGAAAAAGATGGAAAAAGCAAAATTATGACTCAAACTGAAATCAATGCTGAATACAATATTTCATTGCCTCAAAAACTTGTCCTTAATCTCAACAGTTTCTACAAAGCAAAGTTCATCAAAGATAGTAAACTGGAATATAGTGATCTTTTCTGGTTTGGTGGAGCGACCAGTCTACGTGGTTATCCAGAGGATTTTTTCTCAGGAAGTGAAATTGGCAATGCTGGTGCAGAAATTCGTTGGATAACCGGATATTACAGCAGGATTTTTATTTTCATTGATCAGGGATATTTTAAAACACCTGACAATAAGGTGAATCTTCCGAATAGTTTTGGCATTGGTATGCGGCTGGAATCAAGAATGGGAACAATTGGATTGGATTATGCTTTTGGTGAAGATGACACCTTTACAACTGCTAAAATTCATTTGCATTTAGAGAATCGGTTTTAGGATAATACTTCATCAATTAATTTTTTCTATATTTTCAAATAGAATGTTATTTTTCAAAAATATATTAAAAGCAGGTAAATAGGATGATAAATTGATTGAATAATTAACCTCTAAAATATATTGGGTTATTTACAGCAAAATAAGTATTTTTCTTCGAAAGCGAATTTGTATTCAAGATTTGAAATCAGGTAAAGTTTAAATCCAGTCAAATTTTCAAAAAAGAGTTTATTAACGCTAAAAACAATTTCATGGAGTTAATTAGTGAAAATATTATTGATTTATCCTTCCTTTTTTACTTTTGTTAAAACTGATTTCCATATATTGTCAAAACTTGGCGATGTCTCCAAGTTTCATTATCATCAAAGTAAAACAATAAAAAATAATATATTCAATCAGATAAAACTTTTATTATTTTTAACAAAAAACATATTAACATGTAATCTAATATATATTTGGTTTGCTGATTATCATTCATTATTGCCCATATTATTTGGGAAAATATTTAGAAAAAAAACAATGCTTGTTTTAGGAGGTTATGATGTCGCATCATTGCCTGAAATTGAGTATGGAGCATTTTATAAAAGATTTCGTCGCTTTTTTGCTAAATATTCAATTAGCAATGCAGATATAAATTTATGTGTCGCTGATAATATTCAAAATGATGCTTTAAACCGTGTCCCTTCTGCTAAAACCCGAATTTTATATACAGGATATTCAAAAGATATTTTTACTTTAGGCAATATTGATAGAAAAGATATTGTTCTCACAGTAGCATTATGCGATACGATTCCAAGAATCAAACTAAAAGGAATTGATTATTTTGTGGAATTGGCAAAAGTTTTACCGCAATATGAATTTGTTTTTGTTGGTGGAGGCGATTGTATCGACAAATTTATAGAAGTACCTTCAAATCTAAGGTTGGTTGGAAAACTGCCGAATCATGAAATAATTAAATATTATCAAGAAGCAAAAGTGTATGCACAATTTTCTATGCGTGAAGGATTGCCCAATACTGTGTGTGAATCAATGTTATGTGGTTGTATTCCTGTAGGTTTTAATAATGGTGGGATTCCAATTGCTATTGGTGACGCAGGATTTATTATTAAAACAAATGAAGTGGAAATAATTAAAGATAAAGTAATTGAAGCAATGGATTCTTCAGAAGATTTGAGAAAAATAGCAAGAAAAAGAATATTGGAAAATTTTAGTATAGAAAATAGAGAAAATAGCATATATCGATTGGTCGAGAAGTAAGAAATACTTTAAAATAAAGAAAATCGATTTTAAATGAATCCAAATTGTACAAAAATATCATTATCAGTAATCATAGCGACAAAAGATAGATTTAAAGATATAAAAATTTGTGTTGAAAATATTATTAATCAGTCTGTTATCCCTTCAACTATAATTATTGTTGATGCAAGTAAGAAATCCGGTGTATATGAAATTTTGAAAGATGACTTTAACAATAATGACATTCAATTTTTATATATTCGATCGAAGCCAGGATTAGCTTACCAACGAAATTTAGGAATAAACGAAAATCGAAATGATTTCATTTTATTTTTAGATGATGATGTTACTCTTGATAAATATTATATCGAAGAAATGATTGCATATTTTGAAAATGTAAATAATGAAATAGGTGGCATAACTGGAAAGATAACCAATGATAAAAAACTTGGAGTTATATCATCAATTATTAGAAAACTATTTTTTCTCTCAGAAAATGGAAGAGGAGAAGTAAAAAAATCATGGGCCAATAATAATTATAACAAAATATCTGAAATTTCCAGAATACAATGGATTTCAGGTTGTAATCAATTTTATAAATCAGAAGTATTTAAATATGAATTATTTGATGAAAATTTAGATGGATATGCTTATATGGAAGATGTTGATTTTTCCTATAGAGTTTCAAATAACTTTCAATTGATATTTAATCCTAAAGCAAAATGTATCCATAATCATAAGAATTCTATTAGCACACGGATGAGAAAAAGAGAAAAACAAAAAATGTTTATGAGAAATCACTACTATTTATTCAAAAAGAACATACCACAAACAAAGATTAATAAGTTATGTCATTATTGGTCATATTTGGGATTTATAGTGAGAGGTGTAATTTTCGAAAGAAATTTAGGATTCGTATTAGGAACTATTGAGGGAATTGCTAAAAATATTTTCAATAAAAATGAATTAATAAATAATAATATAAATGAATAACATTTCAATGAAATTGGTTACTAATATAAGAATACATCGATGAAATATATAATTTTAATCGGTGGTTTATCGTATCAATATTTTATGAATTAAGGGCAAATGAGAGAGTTAAAAAAATCATTTTGGGATTTCATTACTATTCTTGGTGCAACATTTTTATCTGTTCCCTTAATGGTAGTTTCAGAAATGTTACAAGCCAGATATTTAGGGCCTTCAAATTATGGTAAGGTTGCATTAGTCTTAAGTGCTATCTCTTTATTGTACTTATTTGGATTAAGTTGGCTGAGAGTCTCTATTGTACGATTTGGAAAAAAAGAGTTTCTAATTCATGGAAATGTTCGAAAAACAACAACAAGTTTTTTAGTAAATAATGTATTTTCTTTCTTTGTTGTAACCATTTTATTTTACATTTTTAGAAATTCAATTTTTAATTTTTTAGAAATTAAACAACCAACTACGTTTTGGGTAATATTATTTGGTTGCTTATTGGCAATTTTTAAAAATTTTGTATTTGAAATACTTAAAGTAATTCGATTGATTAAAATACAAGTTTTTTTACAGAGACTTGTTGGAAAAGTCGTAATATTTTTAGGAATGTTGCTTTTTGTTTTTAATATTTTTAATAAAGACATTAACGTAAATTACATAATTACCATATTTCTTATTTCTGATTTATCAATTGTTATATGTGGTTTTTATTTCATTAAAACTAATTATATTTTCCCTCTAATTTTCGATAAAAACCTTCTTAAAAAAATGATAATATATTCTTACCCATTATTTTTTGTTGCATGGTCAAGTTATGTTGTACAATGGATAGACACTTATGTAATTAAGTATTATATGGATTTAAAACATGTTGGTATTTATCAGGCTGCCTATAAAATATTTGAAACCTTAAATTCTTTTTTAGGAGCAGGTATAGTAACAATTACATATCCAATAATAATGGTTTTTAAGACGAAAAATCAAACACAAAAAATTAAAAATTTATATATTAGTCGCTTGATTCCTCAGTTTAGTTTTTTTTGTATGTTTTTAGTATCAATTATTATTATTTCTTCCGATATCATTTTTAATTTAATTTATAGTAATGAATATCAAGGCTCAATTCTTCCTTTCAAAATACTAATAGCATCGCAAAATTTTACAATTATATCCTCTATGTTAACAGCAATAATATTGTCCTATGATATGACAAAAATGTTATCTTTAATAGGAATATTTGCAGGATTTTTAAATATTATTTTTGATATCATATTAGTAGAAAAATTTGGTATGACAGGAGCATCTGTTGCTTCCTTATTTGTTTTTTCACTAGTACCTATATATCATTTTTATTATGTAAATAAAAAATTTAAAATCAAAAAAAAAATGGCTCTATTATTTCCTTTTGTAACTGTCTTTATAATGTTAATTAATATTTCAAATCTTTCTTATATAATTAGAATTAGTATATCAACTTTTATATTGATATGTATAATAATATTCACAAAAAACTTTAATCTTTTCAAAAGGAATGATCTTGAATTAATTCAGAATATAAATATGCCTAATTTCATAAAAAAAATAATTTCAAATTTATATTTCATACTAAGTAAGGAGTAAATAACAACTTGATATATACACCTCACTTTATCTCCCTTTTCCTTATATTTAAAAAGTGTTTAGATAAAGAATCTAAAACCCAAGTGACCTAATTTTATTAATTTAATTTAAAATTAAGATTTAGAATTCATTTTCCATTCCCACACAAATATTGTAATTTGAGATCAAACTAAATAGAAAGAAAACCATTGGCAACAAAACCCAAAAAACTCGAAATAAAAATTCAGAATTTCCTTCGTAAAAACAAAGGCACATTTTATAACCAGAAAAAGATTCAGAAAGCACTGAATGTTCCTACAGCTGAATATCCTGCTTTGAAATTAATATTAAAAAATATGGCTCGTGATGAAAAAATCATGAAAGGTCAAAAAAATAGTTATTGCTTCCCTGATCATTCAAAAGATATCACCGGAGTAATTTCCTTTTCCACCCGTGGATTTGCATTTGTCACAACCAACGATGATGAAGAAATATTTATCCCTGCACACGATAGTGATGTAGCCCTTCACCATGATACTGTCCAGATTAAAATTGCTCACAAATCCCGTGGCAAACGCCGTGAAGGAAAAGTCTTAAAAGTCCTTAAACGTGGCAATGAATCAGTATTTGGTGTTTTGAGGAAAGATGGACACACCTGGGAAGTGATTCCAGAATCTCCCTGTCCACCGGTAAGTATAGTACTACTCGATCACACTCCTGATTTCGAAGAAAACAAATTAGTAGAAATTACAGATATTGAATACCATTCATTACGCAGTTATCCTATCGGTAAATTTAAACAAGTTATTGGTTCACCAGACAATCCTGCTGATGATTTTGTTATTATCCAGAAAATGTTCAATCTTGGCGATGAATTCCCTGACCATATATTGGCAGAAGCAGAAAAATTAGAATTCCCGAAAATAAGCAATCTTCCAAAAAGTCGATTAGACCTTCGTAAAAAGGATATTTTCACTATCGATCCATTAACTGCCAAAGACTTTGACGATGCAGTTTCATTAGAAAGAATCAACGATAATCTAATGGAACTAGGCGTGCATATCGCTGATGTTTCTCATTTTGTGCAAGAAGGATCAGAACTGGATAAACTTGCAGTAGATCGCTCTATGAGCTGTTATCTTGGTGACAAGGTAATTCCAATGCTGCCAGAAAAACTATCAAATGAACTCTGCTCATTAAAACCAAATGTACCACGACTTGCTTTTTCCATTTTGATGAAAATTACAGATGATGGAATTGTCAAATCTTATAAAATCCATGAAACCATTATTGAATCAAAAAAACGATTCACTTACGAAGAAGCCCAGGAAATCATTGATAAAGGCGAAGGCATTTATCACGAAGAATTAGCAGCAATGAATAAACTCCACAAAACTCTATTCAAAAACCGTTCTGAAAAAGGCTCTGTGGATTTCGATCTGCCGGAACCAGTATTCAAGTTTGATAAAAATGGCTTGCCAATTGATATTTCACCATCACAACGAAAAGATACTAATCGATTGATTGAAGATTTTATGTTGCTGGCAAACAAAGTAGTGGCTACACACATTGCTATCAATTCACCTAATGAAGAACTACCCTTTGTTTATCGTGTGCATGAACCACCATCAGAAGAAAAAATCAATGCACTTTTTGATACATTGAAAAGTCTTAAAATAAACCTACCGAAACCAGTTAAGAATTTTACACCTCTGGATCTTCAAAAAATATTGACTCATATCAAGGATACGCCTTTTGCATTTTTTATTGAGCAAATCTCTTTACGATCAATGACAAAAGCGATTTACACAACACAACCGCATGGACACTTTGGGTTGGCTTTTCAACATTATTCTCATTTCACATCACCAATCCGTCGTTATCCTGATTTAATTGTCCATCGATTATTGAAAAAATATGCAAATAAACCATCAGGACATGATTTGGATTTCTATCGCAAAAATCTACCAAGAACTCTTGACTACTGTACTCAGCAGGAAATCAAATATATGGAAGCAGAACGTGAATTTGTCAAAATCAAGCAAATCAGGTTTCTCGCGAACAAAGTTGGTGAAGAATATGATGGCGTTATTACAGGAGTTTTGGAATTCGGATTCTTTGTTGAAATTACAAAGTTTCTGGTAGAAGGCTTAGTTCATGTTCGACTACTTAATGATGATTTTTACATTTACAGCCAGGAGCAGCATACACTTACTGGACGGGATTATGGAAAATCCTATCGTTTGGGTGACCAGGTTCGCATCAAAGTGAAGGAAGTTTCCATCAAAGAACGAAGGATTGATTTCTTTCTATTGTAAATAAGACAAGAGATCTTTTTTATTAAGAATATGAAACTATCCGTACACTAAACACAAAAATTAAAGATTAAATTTTTGTGTTTTTTATGTAATTCGTGGGGAAAATATTTATTTACTTACTTGAGTATTTACCTTTTAATCAATTGATTTTCATTTAACAAAATGAAATAGTATATTTTCTGTCGATTTTATGGTAAACAGAGGAAATAATGATACAAGGTTTTGAAATAATTAAATGCCCAATTTGTGGCTCTGAGAAACATGATTTGCACCTTAAAACTTTTGATCGTTTTGCCGAGGAATGCAAGGACGAATTCGAAATTGTAAAATGTAGTGAATGCAATTTCATATTTTTAAATCCTCGTCCTGGTATTGATGTTTTAGGTAATTATTATGATGTTGATGGCTATGATCCTTTCATCTCAGAGGATAAAGAACAGAGCCTTCGTGATAAGTTTTATATGGCTTTGCGAAACTATAATCTTTCTGTAAAACACCGTAAAATAAAAAAATATAAATCCAAACCCGGAAAGATTTTGGATATTGGTTGTGCTACCGGTGAATTTTTGGAAAATTATCAGAAATATTTCTGGCAATGTACAGGTGTTGAAGTTGATGATGGAGCAAGAACAATTGCCAAAAATAAAAATATTAAAGTCTTTTCTTCAGTACATGGAATTCCTGAAACAGAAAAATTTGATATCATTACCATGTGGCATGTGCTTGAGCATGTTCATGATCTCAATGAAACTGTGGAAAAAATCCGCACATTACTAAAAGATGATGGAATTCTCGTAATTGCTGTGCCGAATATTGAAGCCTATGATGCAAAAATATATAAGCAGGAGTGGGTTGCCCTGGATACTCCGAGGCATCTTTATCACTATAGTATTGAAACAATTCAGAAACTATTCCGTAAGTATAACATCAAATTAATAAATAAGCACACACTGTTACTTGACAATTTATACAACAATCTTCTCAGCAAACAGTTGGCAAAAACAGGATTCATCTCTTTTGGGTGGACTTTGCTGGGTTCACTTTTAAAAACTTATTTGGTCTCAAATAAAAACTCATCAAGTTTGGTATACTACTTCACAAAGGAGTTAAATAATGAATAAGAAATTTTTATTACTATTTTTACTAATACTTTTACTGGCTTTTTCATGTAGCAAAACCAAGGATAAATCTAAAGGACCGTTGGATGTTGTCTATGTACTTTCTGATGATTCAACATGGGCACAAATAAAAACAACTGTTGATACTATTTTTTCAGAATATGGAATAATGACTCCTGAATTCCAGCCCTATTTTCATGTTGCCTGGTATGACATTGTAAAGTTGAAAATTTTTGCCAATTACAAAAATCTGATGGTAGTGGCTGATCTTGATGAAAATAGTTTGGCAACCAAACTTGTTAATAAAATTTTGCCACCTGAATCACTAGCTTTAGCAAAAAGTGATAGTATCAATGTTTTTTCAATTGATGATCAATTTGCAAGAGACCAGGTTTTTATGCTGATTGCAGGTTCTGACATGGAAAAAGTATCTCAATCAATCATCCAACGCAAAGACAAAATTTTTGCAAAATACAATTCAGTTTACAAAATAAGAGCAAAAGAAAATCTATATGACAATCGTGAAAAAAAATCACTTTCCAGAGTCATGTGGGACAAATATAAATGGATAGTTCGCATTCCAAAAAAATTCATTCCTCTAACAGAAGCCCCCGACAGTAATTTTGTCTGGTTAGGTGCATCACTTCCCTATCGTTGGTTTTCTGTCACCTGGGAAGAAGGGATGAACACCAAACTAATGACTCCAAACGGAATGATGGAAAAGCGTCAGATTATTGGTGATTATTATGATGGAATTAAAGCCGATACTACCTATATTAGCCATTACTATACAAAACTTAATGATTGGGATGCTTTGAAAATGACCGGTTTATGGTTTTCTGAAGTGGAAGCCAAAGGTGGACCATTTCTGTCCTATGCTTTTTATGACTCACATTCAAATAGGACATATTTGCTTGATGCATTGGTCTTTGAACCAACACCGGATAAAGTCACCGATTATTTTCGACAAATGGAGATTATGTGTCAAACTTTTCGCACCAAATATGGCAATGATGTCTTTAAATAATTGAGCATTAACAACTAAGATTAAGATTTGGTATTTTATCCATTGAACTTTAAATTTACAAAATATAATAATTGGGAGTAACAATGAAACAATTAACAATTATAGTTGGAAGTAAATCAGACTTAGATACAATAAACGCAGCTAAAGATTATCTCGAATTTTTTGGTTTTGAATATGATTTACAGGTTTTATCAGCACACAGACAACATGCAGAATTGCAGGTTTATCTTAAAGAAATAGAAGCAGAAGGAACAGTTCAAACAATTATTGCTTGTGCAGGAATGGCAGCTCATCTACCTGGTGTCGTTGCAGCCATGACACAAATTCCTGTTATAGGAGTTCCACTAAATGCTTCGCCACTTGGTGGCGTTGATGCTTTATACTCTATCGTCCAGATGCCAAAAGGTATTCCTGTTGCCACAATGACTATCGGTAAAGCAGGCGTAATCAATGCTATTGTTTATACAGCCAAGATCATAGCCCTGCACGACGATTCTATGAAAGCCAAATTAGTGGACTTTCACAATAAGGGAAGTAAACTCTAATATATGAAAATTTTAATAACAGGTAGTAATGGAATGCTGGGAAGCGTATTGGCTTCTCATTTGTCTTCAAATTACCCGGTTTTTGGTATTGATATCCAACCAGCAATTATGAAAAGTACTGGTCTTATCTACCATCAATGTGATATAACTGATAAAGAATCGGTAAATAAAATTATTGAAGACATCAAACCAACCATTATTATAAACTGTGCAGCCTATACAAAAGTTGATGGCTGTGAGGCTGAGCAAGATTTTGCTCGCTCAATAAATGTTGGTGGTTTACGAAATCTGATTGATATTCTCAGCGGAACGAATTCACACCTTATTCAAATATCGACAGATTATATTTTTGATGGCACATCAGGGCCTTACTCTGAATTTGACAAAACCAATCCAATAAACATATATGGAAAACTTAAACTCGAAGCAGAATTAGAATTGATACAATCCAGTGTTAACTGGACTGTTGTCAGGACCAATGTTCTTTTCAGTGATAATCTATCAGAACCTGCAAGTTTTGTTAGTTGGGTTTATCAAAACCTGAAGAAAAATGAAAAAATCAATGTTGTTAACGACCAATTTGGTAATCCAACCTTTGTTCATGATCTTGCTTTTGCAATTGAGAAAATTATAGAACAGGATGCACATGGTATTTACCATTATGCAGGAAAAGATTACATTAATCGTTTTGAGTTTGCACTTCAAATTGCTGACACCTTTGGATTAGACAACCGTTTGATAAATAAAACAACAACAAGAGCTTTGAAACAAATTGCTAAAAGACCCTATAAAGCAGGATTAAAAACCGATAAGATTGAATCTGAACTGGAGATTCCAACGTTCAATCTTAAAGATACACTGCAGAGTATAAAAAGATCAGGAGAATCCAATGAATAAATCCCTGGTGATTATTCCCACTTACAATGAAAAAGATAATATTAGAAATGTAATCTCAAGATTAGACGATTTTTATGTTGATATTCTGATCATTGATGATAATAGCCCCGATGGAACTGCAATTATTGTAAAAGAGATAATGCAGGAAAAAGAACATCTCCACATTATGGAAAGAGAAGGAAAACTTGGCCTTGGTACTGCATATGTCGCGGGTTTTAAATGGGCTTTAGAGCGTCATTATGAATATATTTGTGAAATGGACGCTGACCTTTCTCACAATCCTGATGACATCCCGAGACTTCTGGAAAGATGTAGTCAGGCTGATACTGATATGACAATCGGCTCTCGCTATTGTAAAGGTGTCAATGTCGTAAATTGGCCTCTAAAAAGATTACTACTTAGCTATGGAGCAAGTAAATACACAAGAATTATCACCGGTTTAAAGATAGCAGATCCTACAGCCGGATTTAAATGTTTTAGCAGAAAAGTTTTAGAAAATATAAATCTCGATGGGATAAAATCTTCAGGATATTCTTTTCAGATTGAAATGAATTTCCGTGCCTGGTTAAAAGGCTATCGAATCAGTGAAATTCCAATCATTTTTACCGAGAGAACCGAAGGAAAATCCAAAATGTCCAATGCCATCATATTTGAAGCAATTTTCATGGTATGGAAACTGAAAATTCTTAGCATTTTTGGACAATTAAAATAATGCAAATATCTATAGTAATTATTAGTTATAATGTAAAAGAATTTTTACATCAATGTATCTTGTCATTGAAAAAATCATGTCATGGAATTGAGCATGAGATTATTATTGTTGATAACAATTCTATCGACGGCAGTGATAAAATAATTACTTCCAAATTTCCTGAAATCACATTAATTAAAAATTACGATAATAAAGGATTTGCTAAAGCCTGCAACCAAGGTTTGGAAATATCCACAGGAAAATATTTACTCCTTCTTAATCCTGATACAATGCTTCAGGAAGATACTATCCCAAAAATGATCGAATTCTTTGAAGACAATCCAGATGCTGGCGCTGCCGGATGTAAAATTCTCAATGCTGACGGTACATTGCAACTTTCCTGTCGACGTAGTTTTCCAACTCCTAGTGTAGCAATCCCAAAAATTGTTGGTTTAAGCAGAATGTTTCCAAAGTCAAAATTGTTTTCAAAATACAATCTCACCTATGAAGATCCGGAAAAACAGATTGAAGTTGATGCTCTAAGTGGTGCTTTCATGATGTTTAGCAAGAAAGTTTATGATGATCTTGGCGGATTGGATGAAGATTATTTTATGTACGGTGAAGATCTGGATTATTGTTATCGGATCAAACAAGCGGGTTGGAAAATATACTATACACCAACAACCAAATTGATCCATTATAAAGGTGAAAGTGCAAAACTTGCCACCTTTGATAATTTTGTAGTTTTTAATAAAGCCATGGATATTTTCGTCCAGAAACACTTTTCAAAAGGCTACTATATTCTACTTGATATATTTCTCCGCATTGGAATTTTTGCTCGAGGAATATTGACATTTTTTGTAAAGTTTCTGAATAAACATTTGATCATGCAAATTGATGGAATTGTTCTGGCACTAGGAATTTTGATTGCACATAATCTGCAACCAAGGCCACTTCCCTCCTATCAGACTTTACTATCAATGATGATATTTTATTTACTCCTCTGGCTTGGTACAGGTTATTCTATTGGACTTTATGATAAAAAAGAACTTTCTCATAGTCATGCAGCAGTAGCTTCGGTTCTTAGTTTTCTTGTATCAATGGCTATCAATTATTTTTTCAATGACATGATATATTCACCAAGGTTCCTAATATTTAGTTTCATCGCAGGATTATTAATGCTTCCTGGATGGCGAATTGCCTTGGTTCTTTTACAAAGAAGACAAATTATTTCATCTTCTTCCTTCATTAGTAAAGCACTGCTAAGTCGACGTACTATTCTAATTGGAACTGGCCCTGAAGGAAATCGCATTGCAAAAAAATTACAAGCACATATTGAACATGGATTTGAGATTCTAGGCTTTGTTGATAAAAAATATCAGACAGAATGGGTAGCAGGATTTCCATTTCTTGGTACAATTAAACATCTGGCAGAACTTATAAGAATTCACAAAGCAACAGAGATCATTTTCACAACTGATCGTTTCTCAAATGATGAAATTCTATCTGTTCTGGATAAAATCAGTAATACAAACACAAATATTAAAATTGTACCAAAAAATCTTGATTTCATTCTTGGTAAATCAAGTGTAGAAAAAATTGAAGACATTCCACTTGTAGAAGTTGAATACAAAATCTACAATTTTGGAAATAGGTTTTTTAAAAGAATACTTGATATCATTTTAAGTCTTTTTAGTACTATATTTTTTCTTCCTTTTGTATTTGTGTATGCATATGCAAGAGGATGTAAATTTAAATCAAAAGAATATCTTGGTCCCAACGATAAACCAATCAAGGGATTGAATTTTTATAAAGAGAATAATAATTTACGCAAAAATTTAGTTCGTGCTCCACTTATTCTTTCAGTATTAAAAGGTGATATGAGTATGGTTGGAAGTGAATTAATTTCATCAGAAATAAAAGGTAGAGTTCTTCACTATAAACCTGGAATCACAGGTCTTTTTCAAGTTCAGGGCAATCACAAACCGGATGAAATTGACAAAAAAAATTACGAACATTATTACATGTTGAACTATTCACTATTTCTTGACATAGACATTTTATTAAAAGCAATATTAAGGATATAAAAATGGCTGATAGAATTTTAGATTTTGAAAAGCCTATAGCAAAACTGGAACATAAAATTGAAGA
>Ga0070729_10002186_pt1 | contig 26198 bp, 23 predicted proteins | sample tdDd472_FD_66725 | JGI IMG/M metagenome (GOLD analysis project Ga0070729, IMG submission 66725) | Marine sediment microbial communities from the Atlantic coast under amendment with organic carbon and nitrate - tdDd47.2 | ecosystem: Environmental > Aquatic > Marine > Coastal > Sediment | place... | reverse complement strand
TCAGGATCTCTGGTTTGAATTGTTACCGGAGTTAGGATATCGCATTAATCTGGATCATGAAAATAATTCATATGATTACCTCGGTATCGGCGATCCTGCATTGTCTCTGCCTTATACTTTTTTCGGAGATACATACATTGAAGTTGAAGATGAAAGCATTATTTCCAAAAGCAGTTTGAAACAGGAACTCTATTTCAGGCAGCAGGTCTTCGGTTCACAGATTGTGAATTTGGTACTGGCTGAAAAAAATAAACGGCTGCAGAAAGAGATAATCAAGACCCAGTTGAGAAAGTATCTGCTTCTTGAATTGAGAATGAACTATTTCATGTCTATATTGTATGGAGATGCAATAGATCGCCTGGGTGAATTGAAACAGGTTTATGAAATAGAGCCTGAGACGACAGCCCAGACCAGAGATGTAATCTCATCTTTAAAGAGGAGAGCAATAATAGATTTGAGAGCTGCTGAGCTCCAGCTGGAAACAATCGGCAGGCGTTATGAGATAGCTCTACTTTCTCTGCTCCATCTTCCGCTTGATTCGACATTGAAACTCTCCACTCCTCTTGAAGTTATCGGTGTTGATCCTGATCACGATTCTAAAAGGGCTTTGGAGAATAGCATAGAAATAAAATACTCTATGCTCAATAGAAAAAGGATGGAGAGTGATTTATCAAATTCAGTTCTTGATTTCCTTCCAATGGTTCGCGCGACTATCAGCAGTGAATTATCCGATCGGTTTGGTGTAGGTTTGACAGCTTATTTCAATGGATCATCGAACTACGGTCTCGATTTATCGGGGAGTATATTGCTCGACGAAAGAATTCTACAGTCTCAGACTTATGGAAATGTGGCCCCTGCTGAATCAGAATGGGATGTAAATGATGATCTTGATTTTTCAATCTCTCTGACTTATTCCCTCGATTCAATTTTAAATACACGAAATGATAGAGCTCTGATAAAAAATGACATTTTATTGAATGAAAATCAAACCAGAGAAGCAATTCAGAATACTCTGCAGCAGTTGGCAGAGTACTCAACGACGATTGGCGAAAAACAACAGTCTGTAGAGATTAGTGAGAGTTTATTAGATGTTGCAATCGATTTGAAGAGAGAAATTGACCAGAACTTTACGATCTCATCATTGAGCGATGTCTCATTTTACAATTCACTTTACAGTAGAATAAAATCTGAAACCAGTAATCTGGATTTTTATAGAAGACAATTATTCGAATCTTTTTTTCTGTATCAGAATATAGTAGAAGGGGAATGATAGATCTATTATTGAGGATTAAAACCTGATAGATCTGAGGGGATCGGATCGAATATTCCGATCTCCTCCATTATTTTCTGACTGATCCAGTCGAGTTTCATTTTTTTAGAAAATCCATTTTTTATTAATACTGCAGCTGTTGCCTTATAGGTATTTCTCAATTTATCCTTGTATTCAGTGCTGATCTCTTCTTTTTTTCCAGGTGGTGTGAATAAGATCCCGAGAGTTCCATCGACATTGAAAAAACCAGAAAAGATATATTCATCTTCAAAATCCAGCACAATGTCGTAATGGTGAGATCTCTCTCCTTCAATTAATACCGGCCGTAATCCAATGTGAAACTCACAATCGTTAATGGATGACTTGAAGAGGAAACCTGCCCGGGCTTTTAAGACCTTTGTGTTTTGAATGGATTTGAAAATTTTGGCAATAGCCTTGGGAGTTTGTAATTCATTGTTAAGGTATATATCGTAATTCATTGTTTTGTACTTTGAAGTTCTCCAACAGGAGAACCTCAAAGCAATTAAAGACGTTTATCAGAATACGAACAATGACAGAAGCGATCCTATCAAACCGAGAATAACAAATACAACAACCGGTTTAACAGGCATGACACCATCATTTTTCATTGCTTTTCCGAACATTCCGAATACTAATGGATGCACAAGGAAAGGCATGGCAAAGATGAAAGGTATCAGAGCAGCAGTTCCATGTCCGAACATATCTCCCTGTACTGCGGCAAAAAGACCGAAGTGAGAAATAGCCGAGGACGTTGCCATGGCGGCGTTCCATATGTCAATACCACTGAAATGCAGTAGAAGAAAGCTTCCGAATACAGCCATCAGCTGCCATCCGAAACTGAATAACATCAGTCCTTTTACTTCTTTATCCTCAATTCCGTTAGCTCCTTTCAATGTTTTCAGAGCAAAGATAGTGACTACGATTCCCACCAGAACTACCAGAGCTCCGGGCAGTGCCATAAGCTGATTCCTCTGAGCACTGATCGCCAGAATGGTGAATACAAAAATATGTCCGAAGAATGGAATGTTTATCATAATCGGAGCACGTGCTGAAGCTTCGTGTCCCAGATCTCCTGCTGTACAGGCTCCTGTCAATCCAGAGTGAGACAGAGAACCGGCCATACCCGGTGCAAGGTTTCTGACATGGTTGGCTTTTCCGAATTTAATCAGAAGTAAAATACCTCCGAACATCCATAAAAGCTGTCCGAAGAAACCGTATCCCATAACTTTTGTCATTTCATCAATCTGGAACGCCTGAACAATTCTCGATCCACCAACGAGGAAGTTCGCTGCCAGTACGACAGGTATTCCCGCAAAGAGAAGAGATCTCATAGTCGGTCCGAACCTCCAGTTTGAGAAGATAAATCCGAAACCGGCCGATAGAAGCATAGCGAAGAATATCTGAGGTAGGGGGATAATCGGTTTTATCCACATGGAAATAAAATATGAAGCCATGAGAAGACACAAAATGGCGATCATCTCAAAAAAACCTTTAATAAGGTATAGTGATTTATTAGTGATTTTTGCCTTTGAGTCAATGATTATCATTGCACCCATTAATCCAAGATATGTGAGGATTGGATAGGCTTGAGTTAGAGGGCTGTCGCCGGTTTTTCCCATAATAATCGTATAGGCGCCCTGTATAGCGATGAGAATGAAAAATGATCTTACAATAAAGAACAACTGAGTTCTTTTTGTTCCCAGAATTATTTCTTCTTCTGAGGGAATGACCAGGTCTTCAATTTCCAGATGTTTTTTTGAGATGAGCTTTTTTAGCTCCTGTCCACCGACAAAAAAAGTTACTATCAATACAACGACAGTTACTTTACTCATAAATCCGACAAGTGTGAATTCCGGGAGTCCAGCAGCAGCGACACCGCTTTTTTCCAGTAAGAATCCCATTAATAGTCCAAACACTACTATGATCAGAATCGGGGAGTATTTAGTTCCAGCAACAACTGTTCTTGCAAGGATAACAATAGGGATAAGCAATATGAAGGCTAAAAATAATTGGTTAAAACTTGAAAAGTCCAAAACAATCTCCTTTAATTAATTTTTTAGATTTCACCCGATGATACACTCCGCTGTCCCATTAGGCAACTGATTTCTGAAGAGAGTTTATCTGCTGTGTTTTAAAGCATTGAAAGATCCCTTAAAATAACATATTTTAAGGTAGAAAAGGAAATCCCAATGGCTCTATTTGAACTTCTCGATGAGAAAATTGTAAAAATCCCTCTGAAATCCAGAAAAAAAAATGATGTAATTAAAGAACTCTTAACAATCCTGAAGGATACAGGAAAAATAAAAGATATTAAAACAGCTTTAAAGGATGTTCTGAAAAGAGAGGAACTGGCGAGTACCGGACTCGGTGAAGGAATTGCTATACCACACGCCAAGAGCCTTGCCGTCAAAACTTTGACTATAGCCATAGGATTGGCTCCCGACGGGATAGATTTTGACTCTCTTGATGATCTTCCCTCAACAATATTTTTTCTTATACTGGCAGCACCTGATCAGACAGGTCCACATCTACAGGCATTGACTGAAATTGCCAAAGTAACCGGTAATAAGGATTTCTGTAAGAAGATTCTCAATGCCGCAAACCCTTCAGAAGTTGTAGAGTTGTTTTCAAAAGAGTCATTTTAATCATTTTCTTCTGTTGACATTGAGCAAATCGAGAATCCTGTTGTGTTTATCCATTTTTTTCAAAAATCGGGGATAATCTTTGTGAATCTTTTCTGTCCACAAAACTTCTGAAAGTGCACAAGCCCTGGGGAACATCATATATTCCACATGTTTGAAGTCGGGCATATATTCGGTCCACAACTGTCCCTGTGAACCCATCACCAGCTCATGGTTCTCTTCGGGCATCTCCTTTGGTATAGGTTCATATTCATAAACTTTTTCCATTGGCGTAAATCCACTGATTGTCAGAGGTTCTTTGTCCTTGTCTCCCTGATAATGGTCGAAATATACATGAGTATACGGTGTCATTACAACATCATGTCCGAGAGCGGCCGCCTCAAGACCGCCTTCCTCTCCCCGCCAGCTCATTACTGCTACTCCATCGGCCAGCCCACCTTCGAGGATTTCATCCCATCCTATAACTCTGCGCTCTTTTGACTGAATGTGTGAGGCTACCTGTTTGATAAACCAGCTCTGCAATTCATCATAACTTTTTACCTCCAGTTCAATCATACGGTCCTGGATTCTTCTCTCTTCTTCCCATTCGTATTTAGGAGCTTCATCGCCCCCGATATGGATATATTTACCCGGGAACAGTTCCATTACTTCATCGAGTACATCTTTCATAAAGTTTACAGTGGAATCTTCAACATTGAGAATGTGTTGACTGATACCCCAGTGACATAGAGGTTTAAGGGACGCATTGGAGCATCCCAGTTCGGGATATGCGGCAATCGCCGCCTGCATATGGCCGGGCATGTCTATTTCGGGAACAATGACAATCTCTCTGAGCGAGGCAAAAGCAACAATCTCTTTTATGTCTTCCTGTGTGTAAAAACCGCCATGTTTTTGATCATTGTACTTTTTAGGCTGATCGTTGCAGTGCCCTATGAGTGTTGCTTCCCTGTATCCACCGACTTCAGTCAGTTTCGGGTATTTTTTAATTTCAATTCTCCAGCCCTGATCTTCAGTCAGGTGAAAATGGAATCTATTGTATTTATATAGGGCAATTAAATCGATAAATTTTAGAACGTCTTCTTTAGTCATAAAATGTCTACAGACATCGAAATGCATTCCTCTCCATTTAAAACGTTCAGAGTCTTCAAGGGAACAGCATGGGATCGTCCAATCAGCCGGTGATATCTGTTTTTCAGAGAAAATCTCTACAGGCAGCAGCTGTCTGAAGGTTTGGATAGCTCTGGCTATACCCTCTGCAGTTGCTGATTTAATAAAGCATTGAGTTTCTGTAACTTCAATAGTATAACTCTCATCTGCGAATCCCCTGGAATCGGTTTCGCTTTTACCTTCCAGTTCCAGAGAGATCTCACAGGTTTTGCTTACTGAAACAGGAAGTGGAAAACCAGTAGCTCTGGTGAGATAACCCTTAAGAAGATTTCCCTTCTCCATTAGGGTTTCTGATGAAACTCCGATATTACTTTTTTCTGTTAATGTAAAAATCGAATCATTTTGAGTATACTTTGATACTTCAGGTATTACGTTTATTTTATCTTCAGATGGCATTTTATCCTCCATTATCAATATTTTATCTTGCTTTTTTAATCTTGACGATGTAAAAAACAACCATGGATGATGTCAAAATCAACTTGAATAATATCAAGTTTCACGAAAAACAACCGGGAGAGCGGGATATTCATGTCAAAAGCGGTTTTAGAATACTTCATTTTCAGAGAGGGACTTCCTATGATGCTTTAGAACAGATATTTCCCAGGGCATTTAATTATTACAGTCTCTGTCATCTGATTGAAGGAAAAGGGTGGTATTGGGCTTCGGGTAAAGATATCCGCTATATATCAGCTGGTGATGGGATTCTGGCTACTCCCGGTTTTGTTCAGAGTTATGGAGGCTACAAAACAAAATTTATCGAAGATTTTATTTGCTTTGATGGTCCTGTTGCCGATTTTCTGTTTCAGTCCGGTGTCATAAGGGATGGCATTATCAAAATGGGGGCAATAAGAAGATTGCTGCCTGTTATTAAAGAGGCTCTTAATCCATCCGATTCAGGGCAGCTCTCGGCAAATGGTGCTCTCCAGACTTTGCTTTATGAATTATACCGTGAAAACCTTCATGAATTTAATACACAAAGCCTCGACGGGATAGATAAGCTTATAAACAGACTCAGCGCATCGAGTAATCAATGGTGGACAGTTGCTGAGATGGCTGATTATTGTAGTTTGAGTGAAAATCAGTTCCGCAGATTATTCAAGTCGAGAACAGGTATGAGTCCCAAGCATTATGCTGATTGTCTGAAGATGCAGATCGCTACAGAGCGGCTTCTCAGTTCCGCCGACGCTCTGGACATTATTGCAGGAGAACTGGGTTATGTGGACCGCTATCACTTCAGTAAAGTATTTAAGCGGATTAAAGGAATCTCTCCTGATCTGTTCAGAAAAACGTACCCTGCTGTATAAAAAAAGAGGCCGCATATGCAGCCTCTTCAAGATTAATTGTAATTCAATCTACTTTTCCTGAACACCATCCAGAGGTTCGGTAGTGTAAACCGGTTGCTCTTTAAGTGATCTGGGGAGAACAATATTCAATAGGATAGCTGTTAGACCACCAGTAGTTATTGCTGATCCGAAAATCTGTTTAATTAATGCTGGAGCATTCTGTAGAATGGCGGGAACAAATACCACACCGAGACCGAGACCGAAGGATATGGCCATAATCAGAACACCTCTTCTATTGATGATGCTGCTGGAAATTATTTTGATTCCCGAAGCGGCAACAGTTCCGAACATTATCAAAGTAGCTCCTCCGAGAACAGAGTTCGGTATGACTGAAAATAATCCTCCGACAACGGGGAATAAACCGAAAAGTACCAGTAAGCCGGCAATCCAGAATCCAACATATCGACTGGCAACTCCTGTCATCTGAATGACACCGTTGTTCTGACTGAATGTAGTGTTGGGAAATGAGTTGAACATCGCAGCTATTGCAGAGTTTACACCATCACCTAAAACACCACCGGAGATTCTTTTGATATATACAGGGCCCTCTATAGGCTCACCTGAAATCATTGAAGTCGCAGTAAGGTCTCCAATAGATTCAACAGTTGTTATAAGATAAAGGAGTGCCATAGGGATAACGTGACCCCAGCTTATGTGGAAACCGAAACGGAAAGGGATAGGCGCATTGATTATTTTTAATCCAGCCATATTTCCGAAATTGACAAGTCCCATTATTGCGGCAATTACATATCCGACAATCAGTCCGACAACTACTGCGGACATTCTGAACCATTTATTGGAACTTCTATTGAGGATAACGATAACAACTAGAACGATTCCCGCAAGCATCAGGTTAGTAGGACTTGCGAAGAACTCAGGTTTGTTATCGAGCAGCCACTGTCCGCCACCGATATCAGTCATTCCCACTCTGATAAGTGACATACCGATAAGTGTTACAACGATTCCGCTCACAAGAGGAGTAATAATTTTTTTTAATAGAGGAATGAACCGGCTGAAAATCATTTCAATCGGAGAACAGATCAGACAGACAGCGAATATAGTTCCCAAAGCCTGTTCGTGAGTTCCCCCGCCGTTGAGAACAGAAAAGCCGATTCCTATACAGAGAGAGAGGAATGTAAAGCTGGTTCCCTGAATACTCAGGAGACCGGAACCGACAGGACCGATTTTTTTGACCTGAATAAATGTGGATATTCCCGAAGCCAGAAGAGCCATACTGATGATGTACGCCTTTAGATCAGGGGACAGACCAAGAGCTCCACCGATTATTAGCGGCGGTGTGATAATTCCGATAAAGATAGCCATCATGTGCTGCAGAGCAGCTAAAAATGCCTGGAATGCAGGCGGCTTATCATCCAACTTGTAAATCATGTCAGTAGCGACATTCTGATTTGAATCACTCATGTTTAGACCTTCCATATTAGTAATTTTTACTAATTATATGATGATTCCTGTGATCAGGACAGAACTTTTTTGTGTTATTATCAGACATTGATTGTTTATAGAAGTCTTTTATTCTGTATAACTTGACAATTCTCTATCTTATTGACAATATTATAATATTGATTTCCCTATCTTTTTCAATTCAAATAGAAAGATCGTAATTAAACATATTAACCTTTGGAGGATTACCCTATGGTAGATTCAGAGAAAAAGGTATTCCGTAACGACGATGTTTCTAAAGTTACGGGCCGTGCTAAATATGCTGATGATTACACTTTCCACGGTATGATTCATGCAGTTCCAGTTTATACAGATTCTGTTCATGCAGAGATTATTTCTATTGATACAACTGAAGCAGAAACGATTGAAGGTGTGAGAAAGGTTCTTACCTGGAGGGATGTTCCCGGTTTGCCAGCTTTCGGACAGATTGAAAAAGATCTCTATATCTTTGCAAAAGACAAAATCCGATATCATGGCGATGTTGTGGCTCTTGTCGTTGCTGATACCAGGGAAATTGCTATCGAAGCTTCAAAATCTGTACAAGTTGAATTGAAGGAACTCACACCGGTTCTGGATCAGGAAAAAGCTCTTGGTGATAATGCCAACCTTGTCCATGAGCAGTTCAAAGATAATAAAGTTGCCCATCATCATGTGAGGAGGGGAGATGCCGAAGGGACTTTTCCCCAATGTGACCTTATTGTTGAACATGAGTTCAGAACATCTTTTGTAGAGCATGCCTATATCGAACCGGAATGTGCTTTTGCCAATCCCAGAACAGATGGCGTCATTGAATTATACGGAACATTCCAACATCCATTCAGTACCCGGCGTTTTGTTTCTGCTTTTCTGAAAAGGCAATTTGCCGATTTTGATGTCTATAGTCACCCTGTTGGAGGAAGTTTCGGAGGAAAAGATGATACTATTTCAGCCATCGCTTCTCGTGCAGCACTGGCAGCATCAATACTGAAAGTTCCTGTTAAAATACTCTATGATAGAGAATGGTCTTTCCGTGAAAGTTATAAACGGAATCCCTACATCATGCGTTATAAATACGGATTGTCCAAAGATGGGAAAATACTGGCTATCAACAGTTATATGCTCTCTGAATCGGGTGCTGTGACATCAACAACGCCTTGGTCTACATGGCGGTCAACAGCCCAGTGTGCCGGCCCCTATCAGGTGGACAATGTTCACACCGATGTAATCGGAGTTGCCACGAATAATGTATTTACCGGTGCTATGAGAGGATTCGGTACACCTCAGGTTAACTTTGCCATAGAACAGATGATGGATATCTGCGCAGAAGAACTGGATATAGATCCAATAGAATTCCGAAGAATCAATATGGTTCGTCAAGGCTGTGAGACTATAACGGGACAAAAACTCGATGGTCACAAAGTCAGTATGGAAGAAGTCATGGATAAGATTCTGGCAGAGTCCGACTATATTGAAAATGTGAAGAGAAACAGCCGTGGTCAAAGTGATGATGATGAATTTTACGGTACGGGTATGGCTATTTCCTATAGAGGTTCCAGTGTCGGTGCCGAAGGACTTGATTTTGCCGCATGCATAATTAACTGTCAGTTTGACGGCTCCATTATTCTGGATACAGGAATACATGAAAATGGCCAGGGATCTCAATCAGCTATGATGCTCGCTCTGGCAAAAGAATTCGATGTGCCTTTAAGCAGGATCAAATACAATAGGTCATCGACGACATCTATTCCCGATAGTGGAACCACGGTAGCCACGAGAGGAACAATGATGGGCATCAGTGCCGTAAAAAAAGCATCAATCACTTTGAAAAAAACAATCAGAGATACTCTTTGTGATGATTTTCAATGTGACCCAGAAGATATCCGCTTTGAAGGTGACAGGCTTGTTGCCGGTAGTTATAAGCTTTCATGGGAAGAGGCAATGCACAAAATGTTTCTTCACAGAACCTATCCATTTGCATTTGGAGAATACAAAGCGCCCCGGGTTTCCTGGAATGATGATATTGGTGTCGGAGATGCTTATTTTACCTATGTCTACAGCTGCAATGTTGTAGAACTGTCTGTAAATAGAAAAACGGGAAAGGTCAAATTAATCCGAGTTACTGCCGGTCACGATATAGGGAGTGCCATCAATGAAGGAATGGTAAAAGGGCAAATCTACGGTGGTATAGCACAGGGTACAGGTATGGCTCTTACGGAAAACCTCATAATTGAAGATGGTAAAATACTCAACCCGAATTTTAATAAATACAAAATACCTAAAGCCTCGGATATTCCCGAAATCAATGCTTTTATAATTGAAAATGAAGATCTCTCTACCCCATCAGGAGTCAAGGGTATCGGTGAACCGGCTACAGAACTGATAGCTGCTGCTATTGCAAACGCAGTCTATAATGCAACGGGAAAACGACAGTATTCCCTTCCCATCAAACTGGAGGGTGAGAAATAATGAATGCAATTACAGTAAATGGAAGAGAGCACGAATTTGATGATTCCATGCTCGATAAAAAACTCCTGAAATATCTAAGAGAAGATCTGGAATTAACAGGTACTAAAAACGGTTGCAATGTCGGCGCCTGCGGGAGCTGCACTGTGCTCATTGATAATGTCGCAAAAAAATCCTGTGTCGTTCCATTGAGCAAAGTCGTAGGGAAATCAGTCACCACTATAGAAGGTGTTGAACAGGCAGATGGTAGTTTGCATCCTCTGCAACAGGCATTTATTGATGCCGGTGCTGTTCAATGTGGTTTCTGCACTCCGGGCATGATTATGAAAGGTCTGGATCTGATGAGTAAAAATCCTAATCCCGATAGAGATGAAATCAGAAAAGCGTTCAATGGGAATCTCTGCCGCTGTACAGGATATCAGCAGATTGTAGATGCTGTGGATTTGTATGTACAACGACAGAATTAATATTAACTGATCAACTCAGATTCTCCGGTATTATTGAATCCTTTGGCAATGAGCCAGATAGCCAGAATCATTTCCTGCACGGCTAAAGGAATCATTATGAATCCAATTTCATAACCGAACATTCCCAATAAAGGGACGGTTAGATACAAGATGCCTCCTATGAGACCCCAAACTGATAACCAACGTGGAATGAGATTGGTCTGATAAAATAGATAGTAAATGATCAGAGCCCCCAGGCTGAAAACGATTGACAATATGTGGCTGAACCAAAATTCCGCTTCCCGCAATAAAGTTCCTAAAGCCTGAAAATAGGAAACATCAGTTACTCCTGCCTGAATGTATAGGCGACTTAATGGTAATAGCAATAATAAACAGATTACTATCGCAATATAGGTTACTGTTTCCAGGGCTCCTCTGAAAATTACCGCACCGAGTGCTAAGCCCTCATTGTACCTTTTAAAGATCGGAAAAAGCAGAACCGGAACCATGGCTAAAGCGAAACCCATAATCAATATAAAGAGTACTCCCAGTATGATTCGATTTTCATTTGATGCCAGTTTAGTGAGATAATCCGGATCTGTTAAGATCGATTCTGTAAAAACAACACTTAGAATGCCGGCAACTGTCCCGATTATAAATAATATCCCGACTGTTCTCGCGGTCTTATTGTTTGCAGTCATTTATTTCTCCTTTTTGATATGATAAAGATAAACTTGTTCAAGAAATTATCAGTAAGGAATCCTTCGAGTGGTTTAATCTTTGCATTGAGCGGTCTTTCTGTGGTTATGAATGGTCTTTACTATTGCTGAAATAACAAGATGAATTAATTGAATAACCATAGCCAATGCGAGAATCAGTGGTAGAATGTCTCCGGTTCGGCTGTAAAAAGTCTTTACACCCGATGCCGGTATCTCGCCTCTGATAAGTGTCTCATCAGTTTTAAACCAATCGGCTTCACTGTATTTGATTCCTCTGTAATCTGTCAGCACCGACAGCCCCGATGTTGCTGATCGGATCAGTGACGTTCCATTTTCAACAGCCCGGAAGATAGCCATCTCACCGTGAACCGGTGTGATTTCCTTCCAGTCATTAGCTGGTGCTATCAGTATGTCCACAGTGTTCCTTCCAGTCTGACTCATCGCTCCGGGGAAATCCATGTCCCAACAAATGACTGAAGAATAGAGGCTGTTTCCGCTTTTGACCCACTCGATCTCACCGCTGCCCTCAAGGGAACCTTCAAATATATTGCCTCCGAATTTAATATGTTTGAGTATGATCTCTCCACTTATGTCAAACATATAGAGACTGTTTTCAAATGGTTCATCACCATTGAGAATGATGAAAGGAGCAGCGATCATAGTCTCTCCCCTGTAGGCCAGGGTGGATATTTCTTTCAGTTTTCCAGATAGGTCCTCTTTCGTAGTTACAACTGCCCCTTCAGGCCAGGATATAACTTTCTGCCCATATCGGGCTTCATTTTCTGTTTGCATCAGATAGGAACTGTACGCCTTGTCTGCTTTGGAGAAATCTCCTTTATTGACAGCAGTCATAATTTCACCAAGAGAAACCCCGGATTCGGTTTTGAAAATTGCAGAAGCTTTTACTGTTTCTCCAGTTACAGGTAGAAGAATCCTGATTGACCCATAAAGATGAGAAGAGATCAATAGTGCTGCTAGTGCTATAATGGCTCCTTTATCCCTTCCTGGTTTCCATTTATTTTCCCAAAGTGCGTTGAAACACGATGCGAACCAGCTCATTAGAAATGAGATACCTGTTAATCCCCCCAGGGCAGCAATCTGGATGAAGGGCAGATTTGAAGCCTGCGTATAGGCCTGAGCACCAAAGCTCCCCATTGGATTTCCACTTATAAACAGGAACTCGAGCAGTGTTGCTATAACAGGGTAAATCAAAGTTGATGAAAAAGAGGGGACTTTTTTATACATGATTCTGTCCAGGAGAAAGGGGATGCCCGAGATAAAGGATGTAATAGTCATGGAAATGATATAAGCGGGCAATGGTAATGGCTGAATCCCGTACCAGCTGATCATGCTGATGACTGCCATAGACAATGACGCAACTACATATCTCTGGATAGTCTTTCCGCTTCTGAAAAAACGTATGATAAAAATGGAGGGAAACCAGGCCAGAATAAATTGATTGAATTTTCCACCGGTAAAAAGAAGCAGAAGAAGACCGGCTAACAGGTAGATATAAGAACGTTTGGATTTCATAAAAACTCCTCAAAATGATTTCTTTAAATTTACAACCGGGGTGGGAAAAGAAAAATATGACATTTGTTACATTTTCTATATAATTTGGATAAGAGGTGGGGGTGACAAAAGTCACAAACGCCGGAAAAGGCGGTATAATGAGTTCAGATATAGTTAAAACCAGGATTGAAAGAGAATTCAGTTATCAAGTCATCATCAGGGAAACGACACTCGTTGTGGCTATTTATATCTATCATCTTATTTTCCCTGAGGCTTTTAAACTTTTGGATTATCCTTTTTATCTCATGATGATTCTTGTGTTTCTCAATCTCCTCATCTATATTCCCATATTTTTTACTGTTCGCAGATTAAAAGGGGATTTTGAAAAGAACCGTGAGAGACTGATGGGGCTGGACAAGTCCTTATTCTTTTTGAACAATTACAGCATCGCTCTACTCATACCGGCTTTGGGCGGGCAGTTTATCAATATCTTCTGGTTTGTCACAGCAATCAATTTCTGCATAATTTTCGCTTCCCCTTATAATAGCGGGCGTAAAATGCTGCTCGTTTATTTCGCTCCGCTTTTCTCTTACATAATTCATATGGCTATATACGTCTTTTTCGGGAAAGGATTTCACGGAATTGAAGGAGGATTCGCCATTCTCATGTGCATTGTTTTCTTTTACACTCACCTGACGATCAATCAGAAGAAGCTCTATGATAAAATGTCCGGAGAGGGGGAGCGCCTCTTCGATGGTTTCTGCGACTCTTTTTCCCTGACCGAACGGGAACGGGATGTATTAAAAGAGATTTTTAACGGGAGGCAGAACAAGCAGATCGGAGAGATACTCTTTATCTCCTCCGGTACAGTGAGAAATCACTTGTCGAGCATATTTGTGAAAACAGAAACTCATTCGAGAATGGAACTGCTTTCGCAATTTAATAATTATTATTAGATTAAAGAAGACCGCCTCGCGGCGGTCTTCCTCATTATTAATAAATATGAACTTAACCAATTATATCTTTGTAGTGGTCGAGCAGAACAGCTCTTCCCTCTTTAATGAAATGTTTGTTGTGCTCAACGATAGAAGATGTTTTTTCAATAAACATCTCAGCGACCTTTTTCTTTCTGTCACTATGCCGGGCATCCCGCATAAGAAGGTAACATTGAATAATACCGATAGCCATCTCAACCAGTCTTCTCGAATGGTAAGTGATGAAGTTCTTGTTGTCTGATGCTTTTGCTAAATCAATTGTTTCGGCCAGTTTTTCTTTTGCCTCGAGAACCAGTTTGTAGCTGTCTCCCATAAACCCGAAATCAGCCTGATCGAATTCGTTGATTAAATCCATCGCTACGCCCGAGGTTACCCCACCGATTGCGGCAACGATCTGCAGCTGAGTTGTTCCCTCATAGATGTTTGTAATTCTCGCATCTCTTGCATGTCGTTCAACGTTGAACTCTCTCATAAAACCTGTTCCACCGTGGATCTGGATAGCATCGTAAGCGACTTTATTACACATCTCTGTGTTATAGGCTTTAACCATAGGAGTTAAAAGACCTGCCAGCCTTGTGTATTTTTTAATTTCGCTTTTCATCTCTTTGGCTCTTTCAGGATGCGCTTCTACAATATGCTCAAGACCTTCTTTTATGTCGACAACTGTTGCTGTCTCATAGAGCAGTGTTCTTCCTGCTTCAATGGCCACTTTCATATCTGTCAGCATTTCGTAAACGGGAACCATGCTTCTGATATCTGTACCGAACTGCTCTCTTTCTCCGGCATATTTATCGGCTTCTCTGTAAGCTGCTTCTGCAATACCCACTGCCTGTGCTCCGATACCCAGCCTGGCACTGTTCATCAGCCACATAGTGTATTTAATCAGTCCGCGACCTCTTTCTCCCATCAATACGCAGGGCGCATCGTTGAACTGAAGTTCACATGTAGGCGATCCATGGATACCAAGTTTGTCTTCAAGACGTCTGATAACCATTTTATCATCTCTTTTGTAGATGAACTGTGAAAGACCACGTGCACCGCTGGCATCTTCAGATCTTGCCAATACCAGTCCGATCTCTCCGTTACCATTTGTTATGAATCTTTTAACTCCATGGAGGAACCACTGGCCGCTTTTATCCTGATAAGCTCTGAGAGCTACTGCCGGAAGGTCGGAACCTGCATCTGGTTCAGTAAGTATCATGGAAGATCCATGTTCTCCGGTACAGAGTTTAGGAAGGAATTCCATTTTCTGCTCTTCCGAAGCAAATTTGTTAATTGTCTCACCAATATCCTGCTGCAGGCCAAAGTTCAGGAAAGAACCGTCCGCTCTCATAACCATTTCAGCGGCTATTGTTGTCATGGTAGTCGGCATATTGAGTCCACCGTATTTTCTCGGCAGGGAGAATCCCATTAAATCAGCTTTGGCAAATAGATCGAGCACTTCTGCTGTTCCCTTTGCATACTGAACTTCTCCATCGACAAGCTTTACACCTTCTTCATCAATTTCCGCAGCCTGTGGGGCCAGATAATCACCGCAGAGTTCTCCTACAATGTCGAGTACTTTCATGTATGAATCTTTGGCATCTACTATGTCTGAAGGAGCATGGGCGTATTTGTCTTTATCGGCAAATCCCATCTCTTTCAATTCAATCACTCTATCGAGATCTAAGTGCTCTAAATGGAACAGAATATCTTCATTATCTTGTAAAAAGTTTCCCATCTTTCCGACTCCTTATGCTTTTGCCATGAAGGCTTTCTTTAATTTGGGGATGACATCGCTGATTTCACCAACGATACCGTAATGTGCTATCTGGAAGATAGGGGCATCGGGATCATTATTGACAGCTATGATTTTAGCACTTTCATCCATACCTGCCCGATGCTGAATCGCACCTGAAATTCCGCAGGCAATATATAATTTCGGTCTGACAGTCACTCCTGTCTGGCCAACCTGGTGGTCTTTATTGATAAAACCCGCATCAACTGCTGCCCTGGAAGCGGCTACATCAGCTCCGATAGTTTTTGCAAAGTCCGCTATCTGGTCAAACCCCTCTTTTGTTCCAACACCCATACCGCCGGAAACGATAATCTGTGATGCTGTCAGGTTGACTGATTTCTCTTTTTTTACCCTTTCAATGATCTCGGACAGGCAGTCGGAATCTTCTACAACAGAAGCTACATCGACTACTTCACCTTTTCTATTGGGATCGGGATCATTCAGTTTCATAACACCTTCGCGAACAGTTGCCATCTGAGGCTTTTTCTCAGGTGCTACAATTGTTGCTACGATGTTTCCACCAAAAGCAGGTCGGATCTGATAGAGGATGTTTTCGTAGGTTTCCCCTTTCGATTCATAATCTCCAATTTCCAGTTCTGTACAGTCTGCAGTCAAACCCACTTTCAGAGCCGATGCAACTCTCGGTCCCACATCTCTACCGGTTGTTGTTGCTCCGTACAGGATAATCTGCGGTTCCTTTTCTTTGATCAGTTCAACAAGAACTTTTGTATAGGGAAGAGGGGTGTAGTTTTTTAATCTGACATCTTCGATGCAGAATACTTTTTCCGCACCATACCGGATTGCTTCTCCAGCCAGGTTTTTTACTTTATCACCCATTAATACAGCTTCTACTTTCGCTTGGCTGCCTGATTTTTCATTATAATCTTTTGCAAGGTCTGTTGCTTTGCTGATAAGCTGCAGGCTGACATCGGCGATTTTACCATCATCCTGCTGAACAAATACCCAAATATTGTTACTCATATTATCTGTTCTCCTCTATCCTAGTGTGTGATCTGTGATGAGTGTGTGCATCAAATCATGGATGGCCTCATCAGTATTTTCGATCATCTGCAGTTCTTCTGATTTGAGAACAACCGATTCAATTTTCTTTACTTTAGTTGGAGAACCCTTCAATCCACAGGCCTCTACATCGGCACCAATGAAGTCAATATCCCACAGGGGAATTTCCTTATCTCCGGCTTTTGCATTTTTATAAGTCATCACTCTGATGGCAGATGATGTTCTCGGTGCGTGACCTTCATCGGTCATGGTTACCAGAACAGGGTAATTAGACTTAACGATCTCGAATCCACCTTCTATTGAACGTCTTGCAATAAGTGAATCGCTATCGATCTGTTCTATTGTAGATACACAGGTAATCTGATTGATTCCCAATTTTTCCGCAGTCTGAGGTCCAACCTGAGCTGTATCTCCGTCAATTGCCTGACGACCGCAGATCACAATGTCGTATTTACCGATTTTTTCAATAGCGCATTTTAAGGCATAAGATGTTGCCAGAGTATCGGCACCGGCAAATTTTCTGTCAGTAATGAGAGCTACCGAATCGGCACCTCTGTAAAGAGATTCTTTGAGAACTTGTTCCGCAGCAGGAGGTCCCATGGTTATTACGTGGACTTTTGATCCCGTAATTTCTTCTTTAATCCGCAGTGCAGCTTCAAGGGCATAGAGATCTTCAGGGTTATAAATTGCCGGTAGGGCGCCCCTGTTTACTGTTCCATCCTCTTTCATAGCATCGCCGGTTATGTTTTGAGTGTCTGGCACCTGTTTTACAAGAACCACTAAATTCAAACCCATCATATCCTCCAGTAATTGATTATGGTATTGTCTATATTTAAAAGTACAGTCAGAAACTGTCTGATAATTATCTATGCAAACACCTAATCTATAATTTTTTATCTTACAGATTCGGCAAAAGTGTAACTTTCAGGAATTATACCACGAATCATATTAATGTAAAGTAGATCATTTATTATCTATATTTTTCTATTAAAGCTATGTAATCGTCTTCAGTGTTGATGTTTTGAAGAGACTTTAAAAACTCGTTATTCACAGGGATTTTCTGAATTTTGAGTTTGGAATCCTCAAGCAGTCCGATTATTTTATAACGCTTCTCACTTATCATTTTTTCTATCTGAGTAAGACATTTCTTTGAATAGAGGGCAAAGAGCATTTCATATCTACCTTCATGGACAGGCACGACGACATCATAATCTTCAAAAGAGCAAAGCAGTTCAATATTCTCTTTTGTGACAAGGGGCATATCGCAACTGGTTACAAAAATATGCATGGCTTCCGCTTTTTTTAGTGCAGTATATATCCCGCCAAGGGGACCGATATCTTTTATTATGTCTTTATGAATTTCTGCATTTACATTACTGAACATTTCTCTGTTGCTGTTGGAAATGATCAGGATTTTATTAAAAAAACACATTTGTCTCAGAATGTTGTCGAGAAAAGTTTCACCGTGATAGGGCAGTTGAGATTTATCAAAATGATTCATACGTGAGTTTCGACCGCCAGCAAGAATAACAGCATCGATTTTATCAGTCATTTGAACGATATTATCACAATTTATAAAATTTTTATACAGACTCTGATTATAATGAATTATCTTGTTAATAACATTTAGGGTGTGAAGTGTTATTATTGACATTTTAAGCCAAAGTGTTAATAATACAGCTTACTACACCCCTGGAGGATAATTAATGGCGGTTGAAATTCTTTCTGTCGGAGCATATGTACCTGCTAATAAGGTCACAAATGACGCTCTTGCAGAAATTTATAAGGTCGATACTTCTGACGAATGGATTAGATCTCATACGGGAATCGGTTCCCGTCATATTGCATCGGAAGATGAGACTTGTACTGCTATCGCCCATGAAGCAGCAAAAAATGCCCTGAAAAAAGCAGGATTAAATGCAGATGATCTCGATTGCATCATATTTGCAAGCAGCACGCCTGATTACAAGACATTTCCAGCATCATCGAGCATACTACAGGAACTTTTAGGGGCTGAAAGAGCCGGGGCTTTTGACCTTGCTCAAGGTTGTACAGGATTTATATATGGTCTTGAAGTCGGACGTTCTCTCGTCGTGGGTGGGATGAAAAATGTATTGATTGTCGGTGCAGAGAAGCTCTCGAGTTACTTGAACTGGGAAGATCGGAATACTTGTATACTTTTCGGAGATGGTGCAGGCGCTGTGATTTTATCACAGACAGACAGCAGTACATCTGAAGTAGTTGATAGTTACCTGAGGTCTGAGGGAAGCGGAGCAGAAAGTCTTAAAGTTCATAAAGGTGGTTCCAAGAATCCACTGATAAAAGGGCAGCCTGTAGATTCAGGCTCTTTTATACATATGGATGGACAGAAAGTTTATAACTTTGCTGTCAGAGCTGTTACAGATGTTATCAAAGTGCTGATGGAAAAACACGATCTATCAGCTGGAGATCTTAAGTACATAGTTCCCCATCAGGCAAATCAAAGAATTATCCATGCGGCATCGAAACGACTCGGTATCGGAATGGATAAGTTTTATCTCAATATAGAAGAATATGCGAATACATCAGCAGCGACTGTACCTTTAGCTCTTAACGAGATGGAGGAAAAAGGTTTACTTGAAAAAGGCGACCTTATTCTTACTGTTGGTTTTGGAGCCGGTCTGGCTTATGGCGGAAATATCGTTCGCTGGTAAAATAGTAAAAAAAATTGGAGGCAATATGTTAATAGAAGGAAAAAAAGCATTAATTACAGGTGGAACTCAGGGAATCGGTATGGAAATCGTTAAGAAATATCTCGCTAACGGTGCCGATGTGTATATCATCTCTCTCGATGAAGGACAGGATCTCGAAGCTCTCAAAGCCCTTGCGGTTGAGAAAGGAAGAGTTCTGGAACTTTTTCTCGGTAATGTTGCTGATGAAGCTCAGATGAACGACCTGGTTGCTCAAATCCTTGAGAAGAGCGGCGGTATAGATATTCTCGTCAACAATGCGGGAATTACCAAAGACGGGCTCCTCTTTGGCATGAAGTCTGAAGACTGGGATCTGGTTCTCAAAGTCAACCTATCCAGTATGTTCTATATCTCCAAACCCATCATCAGATCTATGGTTAAGAAGAAAATCAAGGGATCCATTATCAATATGGCTTCGGTCGTTGGTATTCAGGGTAATCCGGGACAGGCCAACTACGTGGCTTCAAAAGCCGGTGCCATCGGTTTGACCAAAACGTTAGCCAGAGAATTCGGCAGCAGAAGTATAAGAGCTAATGCCATCGCCCCCGGGTTCATCGTCACTCCCATGACAGATAAACTTAATGACAAGCAGAAAGAGGCTATTATTGCCCAGATTCCTATGAAGGATCTTGGACAGCCCGAAGATATTGCAGATATGGCCCTTTTCCTCGGTTCTGATATGTCCAAGTACGTCACCGGTCAGGTTCTGAGCGTTGACGGCGGAATGGCGATGTAGGAGTTATATGATGAGACGAAGAGTTGTTATTACAGGAATGGGTACTATAAACCCTATTGGACATAATGTTGATGAATTGTGGGAAAGTCTATTAAATGGTAAATCGGGAGTCGGTCCTGTAACTAAATTTGATGCATCTACATTTCCTGCAAAAATTGCAGGTGAAGTTAAAAACTTTAAGGCTTCAGAACATATCGATAAAAAATCAGCTAGAAAAATGGCTTTATTTACCCAATATGCCGTTGTCTCAGCTGGTCAGGCAATGAAGCAGGCCGGTTTTCTTGAAGAGGGATCTTTCGATCCTTATAGAGCCGGTGTAATTCTGGGTAATGGAATCGGTGGTTTCGAAATTGTTGAGGAATCTATGAGGCATCTTATACATAAAGGGCTTCCCGGTGTTTCTCCAATGACTATACCAAAGCTGATAATTAATGAGGGTGCCGGTAATATTGCTATTGAATTTGGATTAAAAGGTCCCTGTTATATTGTTGCTACAGCTTGTGCATCGGGAACTGATGCAATAGGTGCAGCAGTGAACTCTATTAGAAATAACCAGGCTGATGTTCTGGTTACCGGTGGTACGGAAAGTGCAATAACACCTCTGGCCGCTGGAGGATTCTGTAAGATACATGCACTTTCTACTCAATATAATGAAACTCCCGAAAAGGCATGTAGACCATTTGATAAAGACAGAGATGGCTTTATTCTTGGAGAAGGTGCGGGAATACTTATAATTGAAGAGCTGGAGCATGCCAGAAAACGCGGCGCAAATATATTGGCGGAGATTACCGGATATGGTATTACCTGTGATGCCAGCCATATGACTGCTCCTGATCCGGAAGGTGCCGGGATGGCTAGATGTATGCAGTATGCTATGGACGATGCGGGAATCAAACCGGAAGATGTCGACTATATAAATGCACATGGTACTTCTACTCCTACTAATGATCCTATTGAAACAATGGCAATTAAAAGTGCTTTTGGAGATCATGCCCATAAACTGAAAGTCTCGTCTACAAAATCTCTTACTTCTCATCTCGTCGGTGCTGCCGGTGGTGTTGAGGCCATAATTTCTGTTCTGGCAATACAGAACAATATTTTCCCGGCAACATACAATCTGGATAATCCCGATGAGGGATGTGATCTCGATTATGTTCCCAATAAATGTGTACCCGGAAAAATCGATACTGTTCTCTCGGACTCCCTGGGATTCGGCGGACATAACGGCGCACTGATAATTCAAAGATACAAGGACTAATTAAAATGAATGAAATGGAAAAATATCTTCCCCATAGAGACCCTTTTCTCTACGTAGACAGATTGGAAGAAACAACAGCAGAAAGAATAGTCGGTTACAGACTGTATACCGATAAGGAATATTTTTTTAAAGGTCACTTTCCCGAGTATCCCGTAGTACCGGGAGTTTTACTAGTGGAAGCAATGGCTCAGTGCGGTGGAGCAGGGCTGAAGAAATCTGAAGCTATGAGTTCCGATGCATTATTTTTTCTCGCATCGATCGAAAAAGCAAAATTCAGAAGACAGGTTCGTCCCGGTGACGAAGTCAGATTTGAGATCTCCAATGACAGAGTATCGGGAAGAATGATAAAACAGAGCGGAAAGGCTTACGTCGGTGATGAAATGGCCGCTGAAGCATCGTGGATGTGTATCACCGGATCTAAAGAGGAGATGTAATGGCGTCGATCAAAGTAAAACCGATGATCATCAATAATGTCTGCCTGACAACTCATCCTGATGGTTGTGCTGCTATGGTAAAAGAGCAGATAGACTGGACAAAATCTCAGATAAAGATTGAAGGTCCGAAAAATGCTCTTATCATCGGTTGTTCTACTGGTTATGGCCTTTCGTCCAGAATTGCTGCGACTTTCTCTTCCGGTGCCGGATCAATCGGTGTCTCATACGAGAAAGAGCCAACAGCTAAGAGAACCGGGTCTCCCGGATATTACAATAATGCCGCTTTTGATAAAGCGGCAACTGAAGCCGGTATATATTCTCATACAATCAGTGGAGATGCATATTCCAATGAAGTTAAAGAAGAAGTCATCGGTTTAATTAAAGAAAATTTTGGAAAAGTTGATCTGGTTATTTACAGTTTGGCTTCTCCTGTCAGAAAGGATCCCGCAACAGGTATCCTGCATAAATCTGTACTGAAACCGATCAGCGAAACCTTTACGGCAAAAAGTGTCGATTTTATGAAGGAAGTTGTGAAGGATATTTCCATTAATCCCATAGATGACGGTGATGTTGAAAACACTGTCAAAGTAATGGGAGGTGAAGACTGGGAAGTCTGGATCAATATGCTGATAGAAGCCGGAGTTCTGGCAGATGATGCGAAAACTGTTGCTTATTCATATATCGGACCGGAAGTTACCTCTTCTATTTATAGAAACGGAACAATCGGTAAAGCAAAAGAGCACCTCGAAGCTACAGGTTTAAAAATTGATGAAAAACTGAAAGCAAGAGGCGGACGTGCTTTTGTATCAGTAAATAAGGCTCTTGTTACAAGAGCCAGTGCATATATCCCAGTTGTTTCACTGTATATTTCTATTCTTTTCAAAATAATGAAAGCGAAAGGAAATCATGAAGGTTGTATGGAACAGATTTACAGACTTTATGATGAAAGACTTTATGTCAACGGTGAAACTCTTGTTGATTCAGAAGGTCGAATCAGAATTGACGATCTGGAAATGAGGGATGATGTTCAAGCCGAAGTATCTGAATTATGGTCACAGGTTTCAACTGAAACTCTGCGCAATGTAACAGATATAGTAGGATATAGAAAGGATTTTCTTCAACTTCATGGTTTTGATGTTGATGGAATAGATTATGGCAAAGATGTGGTTTTATTAGATTAAAAGTGTAGTTTCTTACCTCGCAAATAGTATGTATATCGAGCCGGTGTATCCGGTTACTACTAAAAGAAATTAGATTTTTCCCTCTTGTAAACCACATGGGGGGCTTCATTTTTGAAGCCTCCCTGACATAGTCGTTATATTAAATTGTATAAGGATAAGTAGACCTATGCCTAAGATAATTGATCATGAAATACGCAAACAGGAAATACTTGAGCAGTCCTTATTGATATTTGCAAAAAAAGGTTTTCAGAACACGAACCTTTCATACATTGCCGATGTCTGCAAAATATCCAGGCCGACTCTCTATCAGTATTTCAAAGATAAAGAGCAGATTTTTCAGTTTGCCATTAAACATGTAACAGAAAATTTATTCTCTGAATATAAGAAAATTTCCAGAGACAGTTCCATATCATATGAAGAAAAGCTGAAAAATATCTGTGCCGATGTTATTAAGAAAAGTTATTACAATAAACCTTTTATCATCAGCCTTGTCGATTTCCTTTTCCAGATGAAAAGACGGGGAAATGACTACTCAGAGAATATAAAAAGACGTACAGTTCGCCTTCATTACTTATTTTCTGTTCTAATCAATCAGGGAAAGAGAGTCGGAGAGTTCAAAGATTTACCTGTTGCGGAAACTGTAGCCCAGATTTTTGCAATGATTGAATCTTTTGCCTTTCAAATGGTTCTGCTGGACAGTTTTGTTCCTGAAAACTCCATTAAACTGATTACTCTTTTTATTGATAGCCTTGTTGTGGAAAACGTATAAAAAAAGCTGATCTACCAGACCAGCTTTATGTTTCATCTATACAAATAATTTATCGGGAACCTCTGATATAGGGTTCTCCCAACGTTGCGGGAGCACTCATTTTTCTCTGTCCACCTTTGCTGAGTCCATAGAATAAAAGAACACCTAATGTAGTGAGGTAGGGCAGCATAGCCAGCAGGTTTGGTGAGATCCCGAGAGGCTGCAGTACATACTGAAGCACAAAGATTCCACCGAAGACGTAAGCCCCGATAAAAGCTTTGGAAGGTTCCCATAAGGCAAAAATCGTCAAAGCTATTACTATCCAGCCTCTTCCCGATGTCATGCCTTCAATCCACGATTTACTGTATGCTGTCGACAGGTGGGCTCCGGCCATGCCGGCAAAAGCTCCACCGACCATTACGCACAGATATTTTACCATCGATACATTAATTCCCATCGTTTCAGCAGCTTTGGGATTCTCTCCGACTGAGCGAACGGTAATGCCAATTTTGGTATGCTTTAACAGAAACCAGACAAAGATGCCGAGTACTACAGAGAGATAAAAATAAGCATCCTGATAGAAAAGGACTTTACCCAGTATGGGAATATCAGATAAATAGGGAATAGCGATAGCATTCATTTTCACAATAAGCGGTCGACCGATATAAGGTTTTCCCCATAGACCGCTGAGTCCGATTCCCAGCATAGTCAATGCCAGGCCTGAAACAACCTGATTGGCTCTCAATGATACCGTAACAAATGCGTGGATCACAGAGATCAGCGCTCCTGCTACGATAGCTGCGAGCATGCCCAGCCATGGATTTCCTGTTGTAAATGTTACTATAAATCCCGTCGCTGCTCCAAATGACATCATTCCCTCAACACCCAGGTTCAGGATTCCCGAACGTTCGGAGACAACTTCTCCCAGTGTTCCCAACAGGAGAGGAGTTCCGGCTACAACCGTTCTTGTTAATATTGAAGTGATTATATCTAAATCCATCAGCCTTTTCTCCTTTGATAAAATACTTTGTGGTTTAAGAAAAAGTCTCCCATAATCAGAAAGACCAGAATCAGGCCGTTGAAAACATTGACCGTTGTCGCCGGTAATCCCATAGACATTTGAATGGCATCTCCACCGACTATTATTCCGGCAAAGAAGAGTCCTGACAGAATGGCGAATCCCGGATGAAGACGTCCCAGCCAGGCCACGATAATTGCAGTAAATCCATATCCCGCACTGATTGTTTCAGGATAGCTGAGATGGTGATGGATTGAACTCAGTTCCCCGACACCGGCAAGACCGGCTACACCACCACTGATGAACATCATGATTAAGGTTGTTCTGAAAAAATCAATGCCCGAATAACGGGCTGCTTCGGGATTTTCACCGATGACTCTTATTTCATATCCGAAACGGGTTCTAAATACTAAAAATGCCAGAAGTAGAGCAACGCAGACTGCCAGAATAATTAGAACGAGAGAAACTCTGGAGTTCCCAAGGTACTTCAGAATGGCCTGATCTGGTAAGTCGTCTGTATAGGGATAACCATACTTGGTTTTTCCTTTCCAGGGACCTACTACGAGAAATTTAACAAATTCAGCAGCGATATAATTGAGCATTAATGTGGAGATTACTTCATTGATACCGAATTTTACTTTGAATATTGCCGGGACCATACCCCATAGGCCTCCACCGATAAACCCTCCGATAAACATTAATGGGAGAATGATGAAACCCGGCAGTGATGGTCCCCAGGCCAAACCTATCCATGTTCCGAAAATTGCTCCTACGAGCAATTGGCTCTCTGCACCGATATTCCAGAATTTTGCCCGGTAAGCCAAGGCCAGACCACTTCCTATCAGTATGAGAGGGACAGCTTTGGTCAATGTTTCCTTGAAACCGAAAAAACTTCCGAATGATGCTCTGAATATTTCAAATATTGCAAAGAACGGGTTAATTCCCTTTAGGAGGAATACTATTCCAACGGCGACTAGACCGGCGAATAGGGATCCCAGAAGAATGAAAAAATTAAAAAGAGGCGTGGCTTTTTCACGCGGTATTACTACTACTGACATCAGAGGTTTTCTCCCTGTTTCTTTTCTACTGCTGATCCGGCCATCATCATGCCGACATCTTCTATATCACAGTTCCCCGGTTCTACAATACCCATAATATGGCCTTCAAACATTACAGCTATTCTGTCACAAACCTGGAAAAGTTCTTCCAGGTCTTCAGACACGAGAAGTACGGCTCCACCACGATCACGGCAGTTTATCAGTTCTTTACGAATATACTC
>Ga0070729_10002184_pt1 | contig 26211 bp, 20 predicted proteins | sample tdDd472_FD_66725 | JGI IMG/M metagenome (GOLD analysis project Ga0070729, IMG submission 66725) | Marine sediment microbial communities from the Atlantic coast under amendment with organic carbon and nitrate - tdDd47.2 | ecosystem: Environmental > Aquatic > Marine > Coastal > Sediment | place... | reverse complement strand
CATGGTGATAATATCCTTGATGATCACCTGTGCCGGATAGCCTGCCAAACATGCCACATCCCCTACTACGCCAGGGCCAACCCTACAAAAATGATCTGGGATTGGTCGACTGCAGGCAGGCTTGACGAAGAAGGCCATCCCATGCATCAGCCCGACGCCGATGGAAATCATAAGTACATGTCAATAAAAGGTCACTTTATTTGGGATGACAATGTAACGCCGGAATACTTTTGGTTTAATGGTATTGCCAACCACCAGCTCATCGAAGATAAAATTGAATCCGTTCCGGTACAAATGAATTCGCTTGATGGTTCATACAAGGACAAAGGTTTTTGTAAAAAGTCGATAAATCCTTCGAAAATCTGGCCTGTGAAAGTACACCGGGGTCGGCAGATTTATGATCCGGTAAATAATACACTTATCCAGCCCAAGCTATGGGATAAAGAAAAAGGGGAAGGTGCATACTGGGTCGACTTTGACTGGGGCATCGCAGCCCAAAAAGGAATGGATTACCTGGACTTGCCCTATAGCGGTGAATACGATTTTGTAGAAACCGAAATGTACTGGCCCCTGAACCACCAGGTAGCTCCTAAAGAACAGTCGCTGAAGTGCATCGACTGTCATACCCGCAAAGGTGGCCGGCTGGCTTCCCTCGGCGATTTCTATCTTCCCGGCAGGGATCACAAGGCCGGAATTGAGATAGTAGGTATTCTGCTGATTATCTCTTCATTAATTGGTGTGCTGATCCATGCAGTTTATCGCACCATTTCAGGGAAGAAATATGAAAACAACAACTACTTAAACAACTAAATATCATGAAGAAAGCTTATTTATATAAAGCATACGAGAGGTTTTGGCACTGGTCGCAGTCCACACTTGTTTTTATTCTTCTCATCACAGGTTTCGAAATTCACAGTTCGTACATATTAATTGGCTACGAAAGTGCTGTGGCAATACATAATATTACCGCCTGGATATTTCTTGTACTTACGATTTTTACTATTTTCTGGCATATAACCAGCGGTGAGTGGCGACAATACCTTCCTACAACAGTTAATTTGAAGGCGCAAATACAATTTTACGTTTCGGGTATTTTTAAAAATGCCCCGCATCCTGCAGGCAAAACTCTGCTCAGTAAATTAAACCCATTACAACGTATTGTATATGGTGGGCTTACCGTACTGGTTTTCCCGGTTATGTTTCTAACAGGTTTTATGTACTATTTCTTTCACTTTCCGATGCAGGGCGTCGAATTGGCAAGCCTCGAAGTGATAGCTGTTTTACATACCCTTGGGGCGTTTTGTATTGTTGCATTTGTAATTGTACATCTCTACCTGATGACAACGGGAAGAACAATTACATCAAATTTCCAAGCTATGGTAACAGGCTGGGAGGAAATTGATGAGGAAGATTCAATGATCATTGAATCTGAAATGGCTGAAAGTGCCAGGGCTTTGATAAAAAGCAGTAATGGTAAAGATCGGCTTAAACAACCATGGAAAAGAAAACAGAAAACAGTAACAGAAGAAACGCTACAGGATTAAAGAAATCAATTGCAAATCAAATTAAAAGAAAATATATATGAAAAATATAATGAATAAATTTTGGATTTTACTCATCGTCCCGGGGATGATGATGTCAGCATGCACCAAAGATAAACAATACGATAGCGCCGACGATTGGGTTAATGAAGTAAAAATGGGATTAAAATCGGTAACTGTTGAAGAACTGAAACAGAAGATCGACGATTTCGAAATGATCTATTTGCTGGATGTAAGAGAGCCCATGGAGCATTACCATGGCTTAATTCCCGGATCCATCAACCTTCCTGGTGGATTGGTGATCTTTAAAATGGCCACTGATGAATTTTGGGAAAACGAAATGACCTATCCTCCTCAAAAGACAGATGAATTTATTGTGTATTGTAAAAAAGGGAAACGCTCGGTTATGGCTGTTGATGCACTTAAACGACTTGGCTATAAAAACGTGTCCTACCTTGAAGGCGGATGGAAAAAGTGGGAACTTACTTATCCCCTGGAATACGAGGAAAAGCTGGATATGCTTGGCGGACATGAGGAAACGGAGGAAGTTGGTGGTTGTTAAAAAAATAGTTGCAAGTTTCAGGTTACAGGATTCAAGTCCAGGATACAACCCAGTAACCCGCAACCTGTAACATCGCAATTTAGTTACCCGATTACATTCGGTTAAATTTAAATTTCATTTGAAAATAGCTTGATCAATAATAGTCTAAATAAAAAATAAAAATCATGAAATCAGTAATATTAAAGTATGTGATGATTCTTCCCATAATTATTTTTGCGTTGTGGGTAGGTTTAACCCTTTTCGGTTGTGTATCGTGCATTTTCGGAGCATCTGAAGTGTACTATTGTAACGCTTATTGTGTAATATCAAGGATAAGCGTAGCATTGATATTGCTTGCCTATTTTGTATTTTTTGGACGCGCACTTTTTGTGGAATGGAAGCACCCTTCGGTTTAAAAAATATGGAGGCCCAAAAAAAAGTTTAAGGTAGTTTAAAATATCAGGAATCAATCCTGATAAGCTGATTTCTCGACTTCGCCCGTGTTGCCACCAAAATGGCAGCATGGTGTGGGGTCGAGATTTGTTTTTTAAAGGTAAGGAAGACCGGATTCACTATAATTGCAGAAATATACCTGAGGATTTAGTTAAATTCAAGAAAGCCAAAACACTGATGCAATTATTTTTTTGGTTCCTCCACAAAATACATATCAATTTCACCTTTATTTTTGGCTTTAATCTTACCTCGGTAGGTACATAAAAACTTGTCCTTGACTTTTTCGTAAGTTGATTGTGAAATATTTACCTTACCTACTTCCCCACTCGATTCCATGCGGGATGCAATATTTACTGTATCGCCCCAAATATCGTATTGGAATTTTTTAATCCCTACAATACCTGCAACCACAGGTCCGGTATGCACTCCAATCCTGATATCAAAAGTAGGTTTGCCCTGGTCAGAACGTCGTTTGCGGTGCACTATCATAAATTGTTGTATTTCGCAGGCTGCGCTCACTACATCCATTGCATTAGTTTCGTTGGCTTTAGGCAGACCGCCGGCACACATATAGGCATCGCCAATGGTTTTTATCTTTTCTATAGGATATCTTGAGGTAATCTGGTCGAAATGTTTGAAACAATAATGAATTTCGCTGACCAGTTCCTGTGGTGAGACCTGCTCAGCCATCAAGGTAAAATCTTTGAAATCTGTAAACAAAACCGTAACCATGTCAAACTGCCGGGCTTTGGAGCTGCCTGTTTCCTTTAATTCCTCAGCTGTTTCTGAAGGCAAAATATTTAACAGTAATTCCTCCGACCGGTCCTTTTCCTTTTGAATGATGGTATTTTTCTTTGCTAATTGATTTCTTGTCCTGCGAACATATCGATACCTGTGAAACAATAAGGCTGCAAGTAATAAAAATGATCCACCGATAATAAACATTAGGTTTTTAAATAGTCTTTGCCTCTCCACCGAAAGCTCTGCAATTTCAATATTTTTCGTTAAAAGCTCCTTTTCCTTTTCGATTTTAACATTTTCATATTCACTTACTTTATTGAATGCTGCCTCTTTTTCCTGTTGTTGCAATGAATCATTCAGGGCCGAATACCGCTCCTCATACAGAAGGGCATTTTTATAATCATTCAGCCCTTTATAACTTTCGGCCAGGCCTTCATAAATCTCCACCAAAACTGAACGAACACTATTTTCCCTGGCCATCGATAATGACTTTAAATATTTTTCTTTGCCTGAACTAAAATCCCCTTCAAGGTTGTGCACCATTCCCATCAGGTTATGCAAGGTTATTAAACCGTAAGTATCACCCAATTCTGTGGCCAGTAGCATGGCCGTGTCAATGGATTCCCAGGTCAGATCGTAATTTCCCATCTTACTATACAAATGCGCCATAGCCTGGTGGTTAATCTCGAGTTGATATTTCAGATTTAGTTGACGGCTAAGGCCCAGCGCCTGTTCGTAGTAAAAAAAAGCAGAATCATATTCACCTTTGGCAAAATAAGCCCCACCGATATTACCAAGGTTGGTAGACTTACGCCGGATCCTGCCAATCTTTTCATTTATCTCCAATGCCCTGAAATAAAAACCAAGTGCTTTGTCCGGACTTGATAATTCGAAATATCTTAAACCTATGTTATTCAAGGCAACAGCGATTCTTGCCGAATCCCTGCGTTCTTCAGAAATTTGAAGAACTTTAATCAAATACTCCAATGAAATTGTGTACTCACCTAAATAGGAGTATACAATGCTGAGGTTATTGTATGCGTTAGCTTCGATACCCCGGAAATTATGTTTTATAGCAATCTCAACACATTGATTATACTTATCAAGCGCAGCATTCAGATCGTTGCGCTCAAGTGAGATTCCCTGAAGATTCAGGGCATATGCGACTCCTCTCATATAATTGACCTCACTTGAAAGTCGGGATAATTCATCGATGTAAAAAATACACGTATCAGAATAATCGTCAATATAGCGATTAAGCATCCTGTTAAAATTTTCCAGCAACAAAGTATCTTGTGGGTCATTTAATACAACCCGGTAAAGACTATCAATTTTTTCGACAGGTTGTGCCGTGGAGTTTATACTTAAACACCATAGAAGGACAAGAAAAGGCAGAACCCTGAAAACTTGTTTCATATATTCGCTTTGCTTACGCAGACGAAAGTAATACTTCATTACCCAACTTTTAAAAATATTATTTCAAAAAATGTTATTTTATCAAAAACTGTCCAATATAGCCCTGAAAATATTTTACGAACAAACAAAAACCTGTACCCATAATCAAGTAATATTCATTCAAAAGGCATTTCAATGTAGAAAATTGATGGTAAGCCCAATAATAATCTCCACTATAATCAAAATGGTGAATAGCATTGTTTTTTTTGCCAGGATTAAGGCCTCTTGTTTATTTATCACTCTGGGCTTCTAACATCATTTAACTTAATCCGGCCTCATTGTAGGTGTCCTATTTCGTACAACATCTGTCCGAAACCAAGCTAACTTATAAATCTAATTTTAGCCTAATGTATTTATTTCAAACACTTTAAAACCTTCGGCATATTTTATGTAAGTACTTACCTAAATAATTTTTTTATGACACCAAATTACATCGAAAGACTTGGCAGTATTGTTATTGCCACCAGGTTAAAAAACCTTACAGATAAACTCATACAGGATGGAATCCAGGTATACAGAGATATGGAATCTGATTTTGAACCACGATGGTTTGCATTACTTAATCTACTCAACGACAGGGGGCCAACAGGAATAACCGAAATTGCCGCAGAACTAAACCAAACACATGCTGCCATCAACCAACTCTCAGGATTACTCGAACAAAAGGAATTGATCATCAGCGAAAAAGATGAGAATGATTCGCGCAAGCGCATGTTGAGCTTAAGTAGAAAAGGACGGGAAACAATCAAGGCACACGAACCCTTATGGCAAGCATTCAGAGAAACCATTGACGGACTGTCTGAGGAGTTTGACCCTGAATTGTTCAGCCAGATTGCCAAATTGGAAAAATTATTAAAAGAAAGAAGTATGTTCAGCCGCATCACCGAAAAACTGATCGATATGGACAAGCCCGGTCAACCGATGATCGTGAATTACAGGCCTGAATATAAAACCTACTTTTTTGAATTAAACAAAGGCTGGCTAGAAGAGTATTTTACTCTTGAACCTTATGATCAATTGGTGCTTAACCATCCGGAGGAAGAAGTGATACAAAAAGGCGGAATGGTCATGTTTATCCTCGTTGACGGCCAGGTGGTCGGTACACTAGCGTTGATTAAACATAACGACAAAACCGTTGAATTGGCCAAAATGGCTGTCGATAAAAAATTCAGAGTGAAGGGGTATGGCAGGCGCCTGCTAAGGGCTGCTGTTCGTAAAGCACTTTGCATGGGCTTTGATGAGATGATCCTGTATACCAGCAGGAAACTGGTTGCGGCCAACAGCCTTTATTACTCATTTGGATTTTTCGACACCAAAATGACAGAAGAAGAGGAAAAAATATATGAAAGGCTTTCCTTTAAAATGAGAATTGATTTATTAACTCAAATAAACGAAAAATGAAAAATTTAGTAAAAACTTTTGCATTGCTGATGACTTTGATTCTTTCGGGGGTTCTCTTCGGACAGAATGAACCACCAAGAATTGAACAGGCAGAAAAAAAGCAGGTCGTAGATACCCTCGCCCATAAGATGGAAACACTTTATGTTTTTCCTGACATTGGAAAAGAAATGGCCGATTTTATTTTGCAACAACTGCAAAGTGGAGCCTACAATGAGCTTGATGATGTTTTTGGATTTTCGCGACAACTTACAGATGACCTGAGAAGCATTTCCCATGACCGGCATATTGGCCTGAGGTACGAACCTGAAACCATTGCGATGATGCGGCAGCAACGGGAAAATGATGACGACAGTTTTGGTGAGTATATGGAAGAAACCAATAGGATGCGTAATTATGGATTTGAAGAGATGAAAATCCTTGCCGGAAATGTTGGGTATCTGAAATTGAACATGTTTGCTGAATCAGAAAATGCATTTCGTACAGCATCGGCGGCCATGAATTTTCTTTCGAATACTGATGCATTAATTGTTGACCTGAGGACAAATGGTGGTGGAAGCCCTTTAATGATTCAACTGATCTCTTCGTATTTATTTGAAAGTTACGAAGAACATCTGAACTCATTTTTCTTTCGCCCGGCTGACGAAACACGCCAGTTCTGGACTTTGCCCTATGTTCCTGGAAAGAAAATACCCGAGATCCCGGTTTTTGTACTTACAAGCGACAGGACATTTTCAGCTGCTGAGGAATTTACCTACAATCTTAAAAATATGGAACGGGCAACCATAGTTGGCGACACCACTGGCGGTGGAGCCCATCCGGTGAACGGTTATGAATTGAACGATAATTTTACTGTTAACATTCCCATAGGCCGTGCCGTAAATCCAATCACTGAAACCAATTGGGAAGGTACCGGCATTGAACCACACATTGTTTGCCCTGTTGCATCAGCAAAAGACGTTGCATATGGCATGGCTCTCGATTCAGTTTTGTTAAACCTGGAAAATCCAAGACTGAAAGAACAAATAGCCTGGGTGAAAGATGGCGTTGATGCCAGAGCAAATCCTGTTGTAATTGATGAGAAAACCATGGGAGCTTATGCCGGGAAATATGGCCCCAGGAATATCATTCTCAGGAATAACGAACTCTTTTATCAGCGGGAAGGCAGGCCTGAATATAAAATGATCCCTATGAACGAAAACACTTTTATGTTTGAGGAGGTTGAATACTTCAGGCTAAAGGTGATCATGGATGGCAAAAAAGCAATAGCTGTTGAAGGTCAGTACAATAATGGACGCACCGACCGGAATGAGAGGGATAAATAATGAATGATTGGTGGGTAGTTTAAGAGTTGACTTTTGCGTACTTCAAAAAGGAAGATGTGGTTTGGCTCGGATAAGAATTTCAAAATAAATCAGCGCCAAGCTGGTTAAATCAGTATCTGAATAAAATATCGGCTGTGGAATTCAGACTAAGCGCTTACGATTATCAATTTTCATTCTCCAGCTTCTGATCGCAAACAACTGATTGAAATCTATCATCGTTACTAAAAAACTGATCAATTACTTCTTACTACTGATCACCATTCACCAATCACTAATCATTGAACATATCCGACTTCTGACTTCCGACTTCCAACATTTTTTTTCTTCACCCATTCCCGGTGATTGCCTACTTTTGATGAATACTTTAAAACTAGCAGGCTTTTGCTGGAAAGCGAATACAAATCTGAATTAAGGAGTATTACAAAAAATGCAGGCATTACTGCCTTCGGCATTTTTTTTATGAACGCTGTGGCATTTGCCACCAATGCTATCATCACCAGAACCTTAGGTTCATAATCCTACGGACTGTTTGTATTGGCTAGCAAAATTCTTGAATTCATTGTTGTTGTGTCAAGTGTCGGTTTCGCACCTGCAATAATGAGGTTTGTTTCATTCTATTTGGGCAATCGAGATTATGCCAGGGCCAAAGGAACCATCCTCTATAGTGCCGGTATAATGTTTTTAATATCATTTTTTCTGGCTGTTGCGCTTTTCCTCCTGAGTGATGTTATCGCAGTAAAACTATTCGATCGTACAGATCTCCCTCCTCTTTTAAAAATCCTAATCCTAGCCCTACCATTTACTGTTACAGGATCCGCTTTTCTATCTGCAATAATAGGTCTTAAACTTATAAAACAACATGTTGCCATAACCAATATTATGGGCCCTCTATTTTACCTGGCAATACTTAGTTTTGCATTTTTATTAGGATGATTTTTTGCTATAGGTTTCTTTCTTTTTAGTCCTTCTTCTCCTTCTAAATCATATTTCTTTTTCCATACATAAAAAGATAGACCTTGGTATTCCAAATTCTTCACACTCCTGCTTAATTGATTTCTTGCTTTTATCAATAAATTGAATGAGGAATAGTTGTCTTCTAAACTTAACTATTTCATTATCTCGTCTTTCAACAGTTTGCTCTATATTCATTTTTCGTAGTCTTGGTTACAAATAGTAAAAATACTAAATCTGTCCAAGAGGGTCTGACGTGTCTACACTTCGGTTCAACCTGGTATTTATTACTTACAAATTATACAAGGACAACAAGGGGTTATCACCAATAAAATAATTGTGTTCTAGATTACTATGGCTGAAAATATGTCTGTTAACACTACCTGCATTTCAATATAACAATTGCGCAAATGAAGCTAAAACACCATAGCATAGCCAAAAAAACAAACCCCGGAGGTTGTTACCGTCCGGGGTTCTCGTCCAAAAAGAAAACCTTTTTTGCTGGTAGGTTCTCGGAAGGATCTTAAATATTTTCAATCCTATAACTGATTTCCTGGCTATAAAATGATGCACAAAAGCATCAACGCGAAGCTCTTTTACCAATAAATATTCCAAACCTGAATGCCGTCCTAAGGTTCTGGTATTTCGATTAATACTATGAAACGATTAAATTATACATTCCCGGCATTGGAAATTAAAGGTTGAAAATGGGAAAATCAGATTGATTCAAACCCTCCAAATTGATATGCAAATTTTTAGCTACTGGAAACCCTAAACTATCTATAATTGAATATAAAAAGCTTGCTATGACAGCAATTTATTAGGGATTGAAAAATAACAGCAATTTTCATTTTCAAACATAAACATTTTAGGCTCAAAATTGTTAGGTATTTAAAATCCAATTGCTATGAAAAAACTTAACACTGCATTTGCCTTAACTATACTTATTACAGTAATTCTAAGTCTGCAATCAATCGTATCAAATTCCCAGACTTTTGAGTGGATCACTTCCCACGCGATAAATTATTCATATAACCCTGATATGTTGAAATATGCCGTTGCCACTGAAGACAATGGAGATATAATTTATTCAGGGATGGATAATTTCAACCTGAATTACTCAGGGATGTACGGCGATCTATTTCTTAGAAAATATTCAGCCTACGGAGTTGAATTATTTGTTAAGCAAATTTCTGGTAATGGAATGGTTGACCATTTGGTTGCAAAAAACGGAAAGTACTATTTATCCGGTGAATTCAAAGACTCTCTTTACTTTCCGGGGCAATCATGGATTTATTCAATGGCCGGAAACAGTGAATACTTTTTGGCTGTATTTAATCAGCAAGGCATGGCCGAAAGCGTACTAAACCTGTCGGAAAAATTTCCGGGTCTCAATAATTTGGGCCAATTTTCAGTGGATGATGAAAATATGGTGTATCTAGGATTAGGTATTGGCAACGGTTCTAAAATTGTTAAAATGGATGATATGGGCTTTGTAATTCAAACCGTTGAGCAAACTAATGTATGGCTGATCAATAATATCGATTTTGATCCGGATGGAAACTTAGTTGTTGCAGGTGCTTTTGCCGATACCCAATGTTATTTTGGTGGTGAGTTATTTGAAGTGGATACCCAGGATAATATGTACGTCGCCAAATACAATGGCCTGGGACAGGTACAATGGGTAAGGTTTGTTGAAGATGTAATTTATTCATCGCACAACCAAATTAAATGCGACCATACAGGCAACATTTATTTCAGCGGATTGTTAGCAGGGCCGATTGAATTTGGAGGTTTCCAGGCCAGCGGATCCGATTGGGTTTACGATTTCTTTTTGACAAAACTGGATGCTGATGGTGAATTTCAGTGGCTTGTTGAAGTGCCTGAAGACAATAACCTTGGTGATGCGTCAATTGGTAACTTAAAATTTTTAGATGTGGATATAAACGACAATGTTTATGTTTCAGGATTCATACGCGGAACCATCGACTGGGGCAATGGCATTGTGAGTACAGGTGATAATTATTATGACCTTTTGCTTGTAAGTTTTTCTCCTGATGGCACCATTCGGTGGTCGAAAAATGGGGGAAGCGAAAATTTTGTCAAGAGTATTGCCCTGTCGACAGATTCACAGGGAAATTGCTACATGGCTGCTGTTGGTGGTAATGAAATGGTTTTTGATTCGATAACACATTTCCAGGAAGGTTTTGCATATCCGTTTCTGGTTAAACTTAACAACGATATATTTACCGGAGTTCGCCCGATCCATAACAATCTGCTCACCATCGATGTTTATCCCAATCCTGCAAATGATCATGTTTTTGTTGAGTTGGATAAGGATGCTTTAAATGATTTCGAGCTTAACCTGTATACTGTACAAGGACAAAAACTTAGCTCAAGTCATTTTCGATCAGGAAATAAAAAAATTCAATTGGAACTGCCCCCTGTAGGAGGCCTGCTTTTACTCGAAATTCGATTTGCAGATGGCAGTACTGCAAGGAAGAAAATTTTTGTTGACTAAGTCCTCAGTTAGTTTATTTGTTTATCTGATTTGAGATCCAATTAGAAATATCTTCCAAAACCTGCTCCTTGACAGTATCGTTAAATAATTCGTGATAACCCCCTTTGTATTCCTTATATTTCAGCAGGGGGCTATTTGATTTACCAACAAACTTTTGGCTTCCTGCCAACGAAACTATCTCATCACTTGTGCCATGGATGAGAAACATCGGGAGCGAAAATTCTGCGGCGTGATGATGGATGAATTCCACTGTTTGCTGTACTTCCATCCCGAAACGAGGTGTAGCCTTGCGGTGGTAAAGAGGATCTCTTTTGGTGTTCAGGACAAAGTCCTTGTGGTGTGATAATTTAGAAATATCCAGACCTGTTGACATGCTTAAGGATGGCCAGACCAAATTGAGCAGTTTTGCAAGCTGCCAGAGGATCGGTGAAATGCCCAATTGCCCGATTGCTGGTGATGTACAGACTACACCAGAAACATTTTCAGTATTCCGCAAACAATAGTCAAGAACAATCACTCCACCCATACTGTGACCGAATAAAAACAATGGAATAGTCGGATGTATACCATGAACCAGCCTGATAAACAATCCCAGGTCATCCCTCAACTCGCTCCAGTTGTTAATGTGCCCCCTGATGCCGGGTGAGCGGCCATGTCCCCTCAAATCAAATGCGTAAACTGCATAGTGTTCAGGAACCAGATGATCCACTACATTCCCGAAACGTCCGCTATGGTCACCTCCTCCATGTATGATAATCACAACAGCTTTAACATTCACTTCAGGCAACCAGGATTGATAAAATAGTTCTACACCACCAAATCCCTGAAAAATATCTTCATGGTGTTTCATAATTTTACTGCTTTGATTTTCCTGGTAGATTTTTCTATAAAACTTAATAAGTGTACGTTAATCAAAATTATACAATTTTGATTAACCTGATTTGTGTTTCGAAGTAAAACTTGAAATGAAATAATCCCTGAAAAAAGATGCTAAAAAACCAGATAAACCTATTCCTCTATTTCCTTCAGCATCACCCTCCATATTTCAGCATTCCTGGTATCAGCTACATTTCTGAGCTTGTCCTTTGTTAGTTTATAGTAGCTTGGGGGTAGATCATTGGTTTCCTTAAAAGATAAAGTCTCCAATAGCGATAGGTTTGTGATTACATAACGGTCATGGTTCGGGTTAAGTTTAATCTCCTTAAATGTTTCAGTGGAAAAAATATAGTAGCCAACCAATGAGAACAATGTAATCGCATGGGTATTTGTTGCATAAGATGCTATTCCGTAATGTCTACCGTCTAAAAATTTATAATTAATTTCCGGATCGGGATTCCATTTGTGTACCATAACAATCAGGTAATCAATATTTTCCTGCTGTTTAAGTGTGGTTAACCATGCTTTGAATTGTTTTGATGGTTTCCCAATAACATTCATGTAAACCATTTTATGGAACCATATCGGTGTATTCATTTCAACAGCATCAATGGATGAGCCATTAAATTTGCTGACAAGTTCCTTAACAGAATATGCCCCGTAGTTAAATACATCTTTCTTGGTTTGCAGATTGTGCTGCCAGGGATCGACATATACATGGGTAACTGCAGTATCTACCTGGTTTACGATTGCAATTCTTGGGGAGTCGCTTTGCGAAAAGCCAAATTCAGCTAGTGATACAAATACCCCAAAAACCAAAAATATTCTAAACATTTTCATAATAACAATTCTTTATCCGCCGATAGAAGTCAAGACAGAATTCAAACGGCACTAAATCGGCGACAAAGCTAAAGGTTTTTTTCATCCTAAAACCTTCAGCATGTTGATTTCTGGGATCACAGAGAAAAATATTCGTAAGTTTAAAACTTTCATGATTATTTAAGGTTGCATCCAAAAAAGTAATAGATTTTTGTACAAAGCAGAATCCTCTTACTTTTGCCCATTCTTTTTTATGCTTGTACTGAAAAATAATGACTCGATTATTAAAATATTTACAGAAGATCATATTACAGACCATCGGATGGTTTTACAGGCCATTCCACAGTCTTTTGCCTCCTGAAACATTTCGATACGCAGCAACAGGTGGTTTCAACCTGATAATGGATATTTTTTTGTATTTTGTATTTTATAATTTTATTCTGCAAAAGCAAATTGTGTATCTCGGGTTTACTGCAATCAGCCCGCACATAGCAGCTTTCCTATTTGTTTTCCCAATCACTTTTGCCACCGGTTTTCTACTGTCGAAATACATCACCTTTACAGATTCACCACTTCGGGGCAAAGTCCAACTTTTCAGGTATGCCATATCAGTAGCCGGTTCAATACTGCTCAACTACGTTTTACTTAAATTTTTTGTCGAATATCTCCATATATGGCCAACGGTATCTAAAATGATAACTACCGTTTTTGTTGTTGCCTACAGCTACATCATCCAGCGCTATTTCACCTTTAAAACAGGGTAAATTACTTATCAATGAAGTTTTTTTTTGATGAGTTCAGAAACTACTTCAATTCTGGGTTTCGTAAAGTTGAAATGATTTTATTTCAGTTCGATTCAACAAAATCCCTTTTCGATTGTATTATATGTACACTATATTATTACTTGTGCATACTATGACAAAACTTAATTATTTATCGTTATTTTTCCTGTTCTCCCTCACAATCACATTTACATCATGTAAAAAAGATGAAGATCCTCCTCAGCAAACCAATGTTCAGGTGAAGTTTAACTTTCAGCATTATGTAGGTGAAGAGATGGTGGATTTCAATTCCATCAAATATACCAATGCTTTTGGAAATTTATTCAGTGTGGAAACACTTAAGTATTTTATTTCGGACATCAGATTTAAGAAAGCTGATAGCACCGTAATTCTGATTGACGAAGAACATTACACCGATGGCATGGATGAGAGTACACTTACATTTGTTCCTGTGACAAAAATTACTGGAGGTGAATACACTTCCATTTCCTTCATTTTTGGATTGAATGAAGAAAAAAACGTTAATGGGCGTTACCCCAATGCACCCGAAAGTAATATGGAATGGCCCCTGGCAATGGGCCCCGGGTACCACTACATGAAACTGGAAGGCAAAATTGACTCATCGGGAGTTATCAACAACTACCAGGCACATACAGGTGCTACCATGGGAAACCAGAATTTTATTGAGCTCACACTGCCGGCTTCAAATATTAATGTTACCGGCAATGATATGACTGTGACCATTAAAATGGACATCAATAAATGGTGGGAAAACCCAAACACTTTCGACCTGAACATGATGACTATGGTGATGGGAAACCAGCAAATCCAACAAAAGTTGCACGACAATGGCATGGATGTTTTTAGCCTTAAGTCGATAAATTAATATGTTGCATTTTCAGAGACATACCTTACTTGTTTGCGGGATTTTGTTTCTTTTCCTTTTCTCTTTTTGTAAAAAAGATGAGGGAGGGACTGATCCGCCAACGGAAACCTGGGACCCGACACCTTACGAATTGAAGATTCCACAGGGTTTCCCTGACATGGAAATACCTGTTGATAATCCCATGACGGTTGAAGGAGTTAGCCTGGGCAGAAGGCTATTTTACGACTCAGTACTCTCAGCCGACAATACCCAGAGTTGCGCCAGTTGTCATGGGCAGGGATTTGCATTTTCCGACAATGGCAAACGCTTCAGTGAAGGCATAGATGGTATTGAAGGGAACCGCAACTCAATGGCTGTGATCAACGCAGGATGGATGCCCACCTTGTTCTGGGATGGAAGGAGAAATTCACTCGAAGATCAGGCTTTTGAGCCGGTACCCAATCCCATCGAAATGCACCAATCCTGGCCTGTGGCCATTTCCAAATTCAATAACCATGCTCAATATCCTGATTTATTTTTTGATGCATTCGGTACCCGTAATATCGATTCCGTGCACGTTGTAAAAGCCATTTCACAATTTGAGCGAACGCTGATCTCGGGAAATTCGAAATGGGACAGATACCTGCGAGGTGAAGTTGAACTTACCCAGGCTGAATCGAAAGGGTTTGAGATATTTTTTACCGAAAAAGGTGACTGCTTTCACTGCCACACAACGATACTTTTTACCGATAACATCTTTCATAATAATGGCCTCGATTCGGAATTTTCTGATAATGGTTTGTTTGATGTAACCCATGATGAAAACGACATTGGAAAATTTAAAACCCCTACCCTGCGCAACCTTGAATATAGTGCACCATATATGCACGACGGACGTTTTTCCACCCTTGAAGAGGTGATCGAACAATACAGCCATGGGGTAAAATTCTCGTCCACTGTTGACCCACTTATGAAAAAGGTTAACCAGGGAGGTATCCAGCTAAATGATGATGAGAAGCAAAGTCTTTTGGCATATCTTAAAACGCTTACAGATACAAGTTTTGTGGTTAACCCAGAATTTTCAAATCCATTTGAGAATGAATAAAAATGTGATGCTTTCATTTTTGATCCTGGTTTTTTCCTGCCAGTTCAACTTTGCACAAATCAGGCTTATCCCTTACGATTCGGTTCGGGTGAGTAACGAATTCGGCATGTTAAAAAATGCATGGGCTGGAGGGTTGAACTGTCCGCAATTTTCGGAGATTGATCTTGATGGTGACGGAAAGAAAGACCTTGTTGCCTTTGAACGAAATTTCTATGGTTATTTAAAAACCTATATCAATCAGGCTAACTCAGGCCAGGCTGACTATATTTTCGCCCCTGAGTATCAGTTATATTTCCCTGAAATGCGAAACTGGATGCTGCTAAGGGATTACAATTGCGACGGTAAAGAAGATATTTTCACCTCGGTTCCGGCAGGAGTAGCTGTTTATCGAAATGATTCCGATCCCGGTTCGGGCCTGAAATTTACATTGGTTACACCCTTATTACAAACCATTGGGCTGAACGGCCAAACGCCCTTATATGTAAGCCCTCCCGATATTCCTTCAATAAGCGATATTGATAATGACGGTGACCTGGATATTTTATCCTTCAACATTTTGGGAAGCACAGTTGAATACCACAAGAACCTTTCGATGGAAAAGTACGGTAATTGTGATGAGTTGGAATATGAATTAAAAAATGCCTGTTGGGGCTACTTTTCGGAAGATGGAAACAACAACACTGTAATTTTGCATGATACCTGCGATGAGAACGTTCCCAATCCTGAGAAATCAGCGAGACATGCCGGTTCAACAATTTTGTCCATCGACCTGAAAGGAAACGGTGTAAAGGACCTTGTGTTAGGCGACCTCACCTACAACAATCTTGTACAGCTAAGCAATGGCGGTACAACTACCAGCGCAGAAATGGTTGCTTCAGATACCGCATTTCCACCAAACACGCAGGCGGTAAACCTCACAGTTTTTCCGGCTGCGTACAATATTGATGTGGATAATGATGGATTAAAGGACTTGATAGTGGCCCCAAACAATCCGAATACTTCTGAAAATTACAACAACATCTGGTTTTATAAAAATATTGGTACAGCCTTAGTTCCTGAATTTTCGTTTCAGCAAAATGATTTCCTTGAGGAAGAAATGATTGATGCCGGTGAACGCTCTTTCCCGGTATTCTTCGATGAAAATAATGATGGACTGGAAGATATCATAATTGGCAATTTTGGGTATTTTATCAGCACAGGAAGTTACTCAAGCCAATTGATGTTATTGCGAAATACCGGAACAGGTGAAAAACCTTCTTTTCAATTAATTTCATCAGATTATGCCGGCTTATCGGTTTATGGATTTAATGGCATTTACCCAACGTTCGGTGACATAGATAACGATGGGGATAAGGATATGCTCATCGGAGATGAAGATGGCAATCTGCATTATTTCAGGAACGATGCAAGCCCTGGAAATCCGGCAGATTTTACACTCAGCCAACCCAATTACAAAGAGATAGATATCGGCCAATCAGCCAAACCACAAATTGTGGATGCAAACCGTGATGGCTTACCAGATCTGCTAATAGGCGAAAGAAGCGGGACAGTGAACTACTTTGAGAATACCGGAACGCCAGAAAATTCTGATTTTAGCTCACAACCTACCATTGAAGAATTTGGTCAAATTGATGTTATGCCGGAATGTTGTACCGGGTACAGTGCCCCTTTTATGGTCGACGATAGTGTGGGGAACAATCTTTTATATGTTGGATCAGAGCAGGGTAAATTGTTTTTGTACAATAACATCGAAAATAATCTTAACGGAGTTTTTAACCTGGTTGATTCATTGTACCTTCATGGCGTAAATGTAAATGTCTCGGGAACCGATATAAATAAGAACGGCCAGCTAGAATTTGTAGTTGGAGAATATTCCGGAGGGATTGGTTTATTAAAGTTTGGTAATCCACCAAGCCTTGGAATAGACAGCTACCAAACCATACAACACGTGGTTGATATTTTTCCCAATCCCGCAACAAATAATCTTTTCATCAGGTTGAAAGATCACCAGCAAAAAAATACTATTTCAATTTCGATGGCAAATATTTTTGGCCAGGTCATTATGGAACAGAAGTTCGCGAACAATAGTGAGATTTCATCAGTTGATGTAAGTGATATTAATCCGGGTGTTTATTTTATCAGGGTGGAAATCGACAATGATGTGGTGGTAAAAAAGTTTATTAAGGAATAGCAGCACGATGGATCTGGTCTAAAAATGACCATCCCAAAATTATTGACATGGCCCTTTTAAAAAATCTGTACTATCTTTTTTATAGCTTTACTATCCTCTGAATTTCACCTAAACGGGTGCCATTTCCAACCTTCACAAAATATACGCCCGATGGCAAATTACCACCAACTGAAATGGACCCATTCGAATTGCCGGGTTTAACCTGTTGGATTTGTTTTCCCATGGTATTATAAATTGAAATCGTCAATGATTCGTTGCTATTTAACTCAAACTGATACTCAATTGTAATGGCTGAAATAAATGGGTTTGGGTAAAGATTGAACTGTTCAACCAGATCACCTTCTTCGACCTCGGTGACAAATTGATCGCTCATGGTAACATTGAGTTCCACAATTTCGCCATTTAAAAATTCAACATTAGGAATTGTTCGACTTGCATATTCCTCATGTGAAAACTCAACATCAAAAATCCCTGAAATAGTTGTTCCAAATTTATAGGTGCCATCAAATGCAGTTTGTGTTTCCAAATCAGTATCCATAACCATCACATTAACATTAAATATAGGATCTCCGGTTTCCTCAGAGGTAACAACACCCTGCAAAAAAGCTGCCCTTTTATATTCAACACTCAAAATGTAGAGTCCCCCCTCAATATCAGAGGCTAGGATATTTCCACTTGGTAGAAAAGGATAGGCTCCCCAGCTTCCATTGTATCCAGTCCCCGAATAATTGGGTGAGGTATCGTAAAACCCAACTTCCACAAGATTTGATGGATTGGAGGCATCATGGATGGTAACACCATCGGCGTAGTATGATGTAATAAGGAAATCATCCAAAACGTGTACATTGTGTGGTATTACATCACTACCGGTAGAGGAGCGAATCCGGTCGGTTTCGATAATGTTGCTCAGATCAGTAACATTGAAAGCACCGATATATCCACTGCTCACTTCATCTGATGTAAATACATGGCTTCCATCATCAGAAACCCAGGCATTGTGTGTAAACTGACTTGGTGTACTAACCGTACCCATAACCTGTGTATTCGCAGGATTCGATACATCAATAGCAGCCAGCACGCCTTCGTAAATAGCACCTCCCCATAAGGTATCACCACGTGCCATCCCATCATGCAAATAAAAATTATCAAACCTGCCTAATTCAACAGGATTCATAGGATCTTGTGTGAGATCACAGATGATTGCACCACCAACACCACTGCTTGAACCGAAAATATACAATTTCCCAAATTCATCAATATATAAATTATGAATGGACTCGAATGGGTATTGCGACCCGGTAAAGTTTGTTGTATTTTGTATTTCGCCGCCTGGCAATGGGCTAAGGTCGATTATATAAACCCCACCAAAAGACTCATTGGAAACATAGGCATAATCACCCCAGGTTTTAATGTCTCGCCAGATAGACTGGGGCCCGGGGCCAAAAAACACCTCGGAAGGACTTGCAGGATCTGTAACATCTACTACTGAAAAACCATCGTAAACACCAACAAGGGCATATTCATTACCATTTTCATCGACATAACCCCAAACATCGCTTAAGGAATTGGAATAGGGAAAATGACCCAGCATATCCATATTTAGTTGTGCAAAAGAAAAAAGGGTAAGGGTTATCAGTGAAAAGAACAGACAAATTCGCTTCATAGTAATTTTAGTTGCATTAGTTAATAATCAGTTTAATTTTCTTCGGTACCAATTATTGAAGTAAACTGGTAGTATCCGCTAGTTATTAGGTAAAACAATACTTAATTAAAATTGTTCAGAAAAGTTAAACAACCGGCTTGTTTTTTATAGAGATCAAAAACTTCGGCATGCTACAGGAGTTAATAAATCATGATAAAACTACACGAGAGATATAAAGTCTTTGTTTTTCCTCTGAAAAAATAATTATGGGTCAGGGGGAACCTCCGCATAAATTTTTTACGCTTGCAAACCATTCCGGCATAAATTTGTTATTTATATTTGCAATCAATCAACTCAATAAATTTTACCATTATGAGCGAAAAGAAAATACTTGTCCCCATTGATTTTACTGCAGTTTCTGAAAAAATCACCAATATGGCTATTCGTTTTGCCAAACAGGATGGCCTTGGCATTACTCTGCTTCACATCGATAATGATAAATCCGGTGCAGAGGCCGAGATGAATCTTCATGAACTTTCGAATAAAATAAGAGAAGAAGGTGATGTGGATTGTAACTACATAGTAAAAAGGGGAAATTTCTTTTCTGAAATCCCAAAAATAGCCCACAGCCGGGAATACAAATTAATGGTTATTGGTTCGCATGGATTTAAAGGATTGCGTGAAAAGTTTTTTGGAGCCGATATACTTAAACTGGCTAAAACTATTCCAATACCTGTTATCGTCATCCAAAAAAATTACGAAATCCCAAAGGATGGTTTTAAGACCATTGTTTTCCCTGCCGGAACACACGATTCATTTATCAATATTATCGACGCTACCATATACCTTGCAAAAATATTTGATTCAACGGTACACCTTTATACAGTTGAAAAGCCAGGTATTGACTGGACTGATAAACTTAAGGCAAACATTGAATTGGCCAGGGAGAAATTCGAAGAAAACAAGATCAGTTACACCAGGGTAAACGAGGATCAAAGTTCATTTTCGGTGGGGTATTCGAAACAAATCTTACAGTTTTCCAAAACGGTACATGCCGATCTGATCGCCCTGATGTCGATCCCAACCAGAGAACATTACTATTTCGCCGACAGTGATAAGGAATCACTGCTTACCAACGATGCCTGCTTACCCATCATGTGTACCAGTGGTGAAAAAATTGTTTAAAGGTTTTTAAAGAAATTAAGTAGCTTCATACTGGTGGCTTAAAAGGCGAACCTGGGATTAACAGCATTGTTGTTTTTTGAACCGAAAGAAAAGGAGAACCCAATCCCAAAACCAAAATGATAATCAGTATACATCTCACACTGGCCTGTTATCAAATCCTCTGCATTCAATTCCCCACCAGGTATTGATATTTGATTTCACGGCATTTCCAGGTTCTGATTGGCGTTAACCGAAAAGCCCTTGAATATTTTTATGTAGTTCCGAATATTTATACCCAAATTTATGCAGGAAAAATTTCTGAGGTAATTTGATCCGTGCAAATCAACATCAACGCTGCCAAATTTTTCCTTCACCATAAAACCAATATTCAAACTTTGCCTGAAAAGGTGATCCTCTGATCGCATATAAATTGTAGGCTTTGAATAATTGGAACCTTCGTAACCAATGGAATAGAGAAATCGCAACTGCCAGCATGAAGCAATATCGTAACTGAACAAGCTATATTAAGCGGCTGGCGAAATGCGAAATCATAAGTCGATTTTGCTGTACGACCTGTTTTTCACACTGTCGATTCCACCTGCCTCAAAGTAAGCACCTTAAAACATGGTTAAAACTACAAGGAAATATTTTAGTTGTTTTGATGGAATTCTAAAAACGTTGGGCCTGACAGGCTGTGGGTCTCAATATTTTACCTGTCTTTTATCCAATTGTAAGCAGCATTTTTTGATGAGAAATGTTCAACTTTTATGAGTACATGATTATCCAGCAGTTCATCTCTCAACTGGAAACCGAATTGAAGTTGATCCATGGTTTTAGTAAGTATGGCAATCGACTTATTTTCGAAAATGACTTTGTAGCGCCTGAAAAATTCGATGAGTTGATGTAACTTGTTTCTGCTGAAATCAAATTTGGCTTTTCTGAAATCCATTACAATGCCTCTGATCCTGGGGTAATCTGTTTGGGCGATTTCACTTTTTTTTATATCAAGAAATTCATATTCATTTACTTTTCCTGAGAACTCCTCCACAAGAAGGTTTTCCCCTAAATAATCGTAAGATATCATTTGACTGTTTTTAGTTGATAATTTAATGACTATTGAAAAGTAAATACCGCTATAAATCCTCCTTATTTTTATGAACAGAAACAGAAAGGCAAACGGAAGAAGGTTCAATAAATTTTTTGTATTTGAAATATTTTTCGGTTCAGAAATGAGGGGCTGTTTCAGGTGTAATGTTATTCAGCACCTTAACTCTTATTCAACAAATAATACTTCACCCAACATTATCTTACAATAGCCAATAAATCCGTATAAAGAAGTACGTATACCCCAGTGAGATGCTGAACTGGTTAAACTTTGCTTTGCTGAATTGCCCCTAATCCCTGTAGTTACAGCACCCGAAAACATGCCGAACAGTGAACCACTCCACTCATCCGGTAATTAAAATCCTGTCCAAAATCTGCTGATATTGTTCCTGATGGGACTAAAAATAAATATAATGTTTATGATTCTCAGAATTTAGTCGAAGAAAATCTAACTTAAAACAATCCACTTCAAAGCAAAGCGTAAAAAATATTACTCCTCCACCCGGGCTATTTTCACCAAAATCAATTAACTTTGATGAACATCAAAAAATTAACCAACAATGAATATTTATCCGGATATGATAAAAAACCTCCCTGCAGCTAACATCAGTTTTAAAGGCGTTAAAGGATGGCTTTCGCAAGCCGATGAGCATCAAATTGTATTTATGGAAATCGAACCCATAGGAAAGGTATCGGAGCATACACATAGTGCACAGTGGGGCATTGTGGTTGAAGGAGAGATGAAGTTAACTATCGGAGATACGACCAGGACATACCGAAAAGGAGATTCCTATTTCATTCCCAATGGAGTGGTTCACTCAGCAGAATTCAAAACAAAAACCTGGGTGATTGATTATTTTGATGAGAAGCAGAGATACCAGAAAAAGTAAAGGAATGATATAAGAAATCGGGTAAAAGGTATACCGGTTGAAGTCTCAGGATTTTTAGAAAAAATACAAAGTTTAAGCTTCCACTGGTGAAAGGGAGAATTGGTAAGACGGAAGGTTTATCTTATCCTAATAAAATTTCAAGAAAAGAATTTATTAACTTTGTAAGTAGCAATTAAAAAAACATAGTCATAATAACTTTTGATATGAGATCTTCTTTACCACTCTTTGTTACTTTGATACTCTTCAGCTTTGCTGCCAAATTTGGCGTTGCTCAAAACGAAAAGGAAATCGTTGGATACTATCCGAACTGGCAATGGTACGACCGGGGCCAACTTGTAAATCCTGAGTCGATCATGTACGAAAAATATACGGTTATCAATTATGCCTTTTTCAGGCCACTTGCTGACGGCAGTATCGTTACTGTAGATGCATGGGCTGACGAAAATCTTTTGCTGGGGCCGATGATCTGGTGGCCGGTGCAGTATCACGATTCCACGAGGAGCCTTCCTTACCTTGCTCACCAGGCCGGAGTAAAAGTATTACCTTCCATTGGCGGATGGAACGATTCGTACAACTTTCCGGGTATAGCTGCTGACCCAACAAAAAGACAAAATTTTGTTGATGATTGTATCGGAATGATCCTCGAATTAAAATTCGATGGCATTGACCTGGATTGGGAATATCCGGGTTATACACCCAACGGTGGCACACCCGATGATAAGGAAAATTTCACCTACCTCTGTCAGGAACTGAGGGCTGCACTGGATGATCTTGAGTTACAAACCGGAAAGGAATACATGCTTACCACCTGTATTGGTGCAGATGAGGACAGGATGCAAAACATTGAATGGGACAACATCCTTCCATTGATGGATATGATTAACCTGATGACCTATGATTTTCATGGCTCGTGGGATCCGGAGAGCAATCACCACACACCTTTGTATTCACCTGCAGTTGGTAACCCTGATTGGTGCTTCGATGGTACTTTTACTAAAATTACACAGGAATATAATGTCCCGGCGGAGATGATTAATATTGGCATTGCTTTTTATGGAAAAGGCCTGGCAAACTGCACCCAACTTTATGGGCCTCACACAGGATATGATGGAGCTACATTTTGGGAAGATGAAGGCCAGCCACTCTATTATAACATCATGAAAAAAATGGATCAGTTTACCTATTACTGGGATGACCAGGTGAAGTGCCCCTATCTGCTGGGAAATTCGATCAATACTTTTGTAACCTATGATAACCTGTTGTCGGTTGGATACAAAGCACAATATGTGAAAGATTTCAATGCCAAAGGGATCATCATCTGGGAAATCACCGGCGATTATATGGAAACCTCTCCCGGTTCCGGCGTAATTGCAGGCACACCTTTATTGGATACCATTCATACGGTTTTTAATGCAACAACATCAGTCTACGCTCTTGAAGAAAATTCACAAATAGGCATCTATCCCAATCCAGCCAATGATTTCATCGTTATTGAAGGAGAGGTTGATGATGCAGGGATAGATATTTACGATATGAATGGATCAAAAATTATCTCCAATATAAAAGGACAAACAATTGACATATCCGAAATTCCGAAAGGAATTTATTTTATACTTTTCGAAAAGGACGGGAAGAATCATACCAGGAAATTTGTGAAGAATTAAACTCCTAAAACCTTCCAAAACAACCACCAACTTATAAAAAAAAAGACTTAACAGGTTTCTGAAACCTGTTAAGTCTTATAAATATTCTAATCTCCTTGATATAACCTCTAACCTCTCTCTACTCAAACGCTTCTTCAAACTCATCATCAAAGCGCTTATTTACAATATCACAGCCATGTTTAAACTGTCGGTTGAAGTTGTCACGCTTTGTAGGATGGAGTTGGTATTTCCGGGTTTCAGGATCAGCCGGTGGAGGCAATAAGGTAAACATTTCCCAAAGTGCTTCCTCCATATTACTGAAACCATTCAAGTCAAACTTTCCCATCAAATCGATGAGCTGTTGAGGCGAAGATTTTTCAGCTGCCGGTTCTATTTGTGCTTCAAATTTTTGAAGATGCTTTTGTGTATTTGTAAAACTTCCTCCGATTTCAAATGGCAATGATGCTGGTAATATCAGGTCAGCTTTTTGGGCCGTATCAGTAAGAAAATAATCCTGAACCATAATAAAATCAAGCTTTTCAAACCATCCTTCCACTTCGTTCTTTTCAATTGCACATCCAACAGGATCTTCACCAAAAATAAAAACATTCTTCAGCTTATTTTCCTTCAGTAGTTTATAAGGACTGTTGATGTTGGTGGGAATATCTTCAACGCCCCATTTCATCTTCAGTTTTTTGATAACCTGTGGATCATCATAAGGCTGGAAACCTGGTGCAACTTTATGGCAAGCACCCATATCGATTATTCCCTGCGAGTTATTCTTCTCCTTTAAAGCAACAATCCCCTGTGAAGTCTTACCGAGTTTTCCGGTGATGATGGCCATGTTAAATAATTCGAGGCTAACATTGGATGATACTTCCTTTTCTGAAAACACCAGCACACCATTCATTTCGTTGTTGAAACCTTTGGCAAATTCTGCCATCTCATCAATACAACAAACCCCTGATTTTTCGAACAGGTCATCAAAATCTTCGGCCAATAAGTTCGATTTATAGGTCTCGTATTCAAGTGAGCGATCGTTAATAAACATCTGATTTTGCAGGCCACTCGAAAGAAGATAATAATTAACAGCTTTCGCGAAATAGTAATATGAACCAACCCTGTGCACTTTATCCACTTTGTGGTCGAGGCCGCACTCTTCATCTGTAGTTATTAGTTCGACCTGGACTTTAAATCGGTTCCTGGCATCGAAGATCATGTGGTTTACCAATGGGTGATCCATATTCAAAGATGAACCGAAGATCACGATCTTGCTTGCATTCTTCATCTGATCAAAAGGCACATTGGCCATTGCATTCTGGCCATAACCTATTCCACGCCCCATGTAATGGAAACTGTTCAGGTTATTTGTTTTGGCACCTGCCCTGGCCAGTTTCTGAATCATATATAGCTCTTCATTGGTGAGCCGTGCGCCCGCAAAGAATGCATTATCATCCGCTTGAACTGCATTAACCTTTTCAGCAATAATGTTGTAAGCCTGGTCGAAGGTAATTTCCTCAAACTTGCCGTTGCGTTTGAGCAAGGGCTTTTTAAGCCTGGAAGAATCATTCAGATAGTTGTATCCAAACTTTGCCTGGCGACTGATGTTTCCATCCTTGTTGACATCACCCTTTCGGCCGGTGGCTTGCATAAAGAAACCAGCACGGTGGTGTAAGTTCATCTCGAAGCCTTCCGAACCATAATTATCTATCGTTTCGAGCGAGTTTAACCTTACCGGCCCGGGTTTAAAGTTTACATTCTCAGAAATGGCACCGGTTGGGCATGCCGAAATACACATCCCGCACGATTCGCAGTTGGTGTCGTTGAGAGAATTCCCTAAACTGGGTGCCACATGTGTTTCGAAACCGCGGTCGACAAGACCGAGGGCATTAGCTCCCACAACACTTTTACAGATCCTGACACACCTTGAACACAATATACATTTGTTGTTGTCGATCTCAATATAAGGGTGGGAATAATCTACGTCATATTCTTTGAAATCGCCTTCAAATTTACCCTGAACGGCTTCATATTCTGTGCTGTATTCTTTCAGGTCACAGGTATGGTAGGCACTACAGCCACACTCGAGGCAGCGGTGTGTCTCCTTTAAAGTAGGATCTTCACCTTCGTAGCCCAACTCAACCTCATTGAAATTTGAACGATCGTCGGGAGACAGCGTAGGCATTTCATGCCTCAATTGCTCC
>Ga0070729_10002182_pt1 | contig 26216 bp, 24 predicted proteins | sample tdDd472_FD_66725 | JGI IMG/M metagenome (GOLD analysis project Ga0070729, IMG submission 66725) | Marine sediment microbial communities from the Atlantic coast under amendment with organic carbon and nitrate - tdDd47.2 | ecosystem: Environmental > Aquatic > Marine > Coastal > Sediment | place... | reverse complement strand
CGGGCTACGTTATCGGTTCACCGAAATACATGGCACCCGAGCAGATACTCGGCAAGAAAGTCGACCACCACGCTGACATTTACAGCGTCGGTGTAATTTTGTATGAGATGCTCACAGGCACGCCGCCGTATACCAAAGGCGATCATATGGCTGTGATGTACCAGCACGTACAGGGCAACTGCACGCCCTGCCAGGAGCTGAACCCGGATATACCGGATAATCTTGCTGAGCTAATCAAGAAAACGATGGCTATTGAGGTTAAGGATCGCTACGGCTCCATGAACGAGCTGAAAGAAGCATTGGAAGAGATTGGTTAAACGGCCTGACGACGGGACGTTTTAAGAGGCACTGATATGGCACGCATAGACGCATTCCTCAAACTCGGGCTCGCGCAGGGCTGTTCCGACATCCACCTGGCTGTAGGCATTCCACCGATGCTGCGCATGCATGGTGACCTGAAGCCGATCAAGTTCCGCGACTTAGGCGCCGCCGAACTCGAAGGTTATATCGATGAGATTCTTTCCAAAAATCAGAAAGACCACTTTAACAAGGGCAACGATGTCGACTTCTCTTATGTGTCCGACGAGAGTGGCCGCTTTCGCGTCAACCTGTATCGCAAAGCGACGGGAGTCGGCGCGACCTTCCGGTTCATTCCAACAGAAGTACCGACCCTCGAGAGCCTGCGCCTGCCACCTGTCGTCACCAATATGTGTGACAACCACCAGGGCATGGTGCTGGTTACCGGTTCAACCGGTACCGGTAAGTCCACAACGCTGGCGGCTATGATTCACCACCTCAACGCTCACCGTAAGCTCAATATCATTACGCTGGAGGACCCGATTGAGTTCGTACACGAAGCCGACCAGAGCCAGATTATCCAACGCGAACTGGGCACTCACCTGACAAGCTTTGCTGACGGTATCCGCTCGGCATTGCGCGAAGACCCCGACGTTATTCTCGTTGGCGAGATGCGCGACGCCGAAACAATCTCGATGGCAATGACAGCCGCGGAGACGGGCCATTTGGTATTGGGCACGCTGCATACAATTGGTGCCGTAAAAACCATCGACCGTATTATCGATGCCCTCCCCGGCGACCAACGCGAACAAACGAAGAGCTTCCTGTCGCAAAGCCTGAATGCCGTAGTCACACAGAACCTGATCAAAACACCGGATGGCCGCGGGCGACGCGCCGTGCTGGAGATCATGATCAATACGCGCGCCATCGCCAACCTGATCATGACCGACCAATCCCACCAGATTCCATCGCAGCTGCAGACCGGCCAGACACACGGTATGCAATTGATGGATCAGGCACTGATGGAGGCTATTCAGGCACAGGAAATCGATGCCGATGATGCCTTTAAATATGCACAAGACAAAGACATGTTCCAGCGCTTCGTCACAGACACCACCGTGTTGACGGCGAAGGGTTAGGGAGAATAATTCATGAGCAACCGGATTGACGAGTACCTGCGCCACCTGATCGCCAACGATGGCTCCGACCTTCATTTGATTGCCGGTCAGCCGCCGCGAATCCGCGTCTATGGCGATATCACGCCCATCGAGAACGAGCCGCTGACAGTCGACGGCTCTCAGGAAATGTTTCTCGAGATCATGGACGACAAAGCCCGCCACGAATTCGACAAAAACGACGCCGCCGACTTCGCTTACAACATCGAAGGACTCGCACGTTTCCGTGTCAACGTTATGCGCCACCTCGGTGGCATGGGTGCAGTACTGCGGGCAATTCCGAGTAATGCCAAAACGCTGGTAGAACTGAATATGCCGGCGGCCGTTACCCGCATGTGCAAGGAACCGCAGGGCCTGATCCTGGTTACCGGCAAAACCGGTTCCGGCAAGTCCACCACCCTGGCTGCCATGATCGACGCGATTAACGACAGAACCCATGGCCACATCATCACGATTGAAGACCCGATCGAATTCGTGCATGAACGCAAAAAATGCCTGGTCAGCCAGCGTGAGATAGGCCAACACACCAACTCGTTTTCCGATGCGCTGCACTCGGCCCTGCGTGAAGACCCCGATGTCATTCTTGTCGGCGAGATGCGCGACCTGGAAACCATCAGTATTGCGGTGACTGCCGCAGAAATGGGTATTCTGGTGATGGGCACCCTGCATACCAATGGGGCCGCGCAAACCGTTGACCGTATCGTCAACGTATTCCCCACCGACAAGCAGTCGCACGTGCGAACCATGCTGTCCACGTCACTGCGGGGCGTTATTTCCCAGCAGTTGATACCGCGCAAGGACAAACCCGGCCTGACCGCAGCACTCGAAATTCTTGTCAACAACCCGGCGACCGGTAACCTGATTCGTCAGGGCAAGCTCGACCAGTTGGAAACAGCTATGCAATCCGGCAAGCGCGCCGGCATGTGCACAATGGATTCCACGCTTAAAGAACTGATGGACAAAGCGATCATCAGTGGCCAGAGCGCCTACAACTACTCGATCGACAAGAACAAGTTCGAGGCTGTAAAAACCCGCAGCTAGCGGCTACGCCCGCCAAATCTTCAAGCATTTCCGATGCGGCGGGGCTAGAATACGCCCCATGTCTGACGCTGCCCGCAAAATTCTGGTTACAGGCGCCCTGCCTTATGCCAACGGCTCTATCCACATTGGCCACCTGGTTGAATACATCCAGGCCGATATCTGGGTGCGCTTTCAGAAACTACGCGGCAATGACTGCACGTTCGTTTGTGCCAGCGATGCCCACGGCACGCCTATAATGCTGCGCGCCCGGGACGAAGGCATCGAACCTGAAGTGCTTGTCGAAAACTACCGGAAAGAACATCAGCAGGATTTCGCCGACTTCCATATTGAGTTCGACAACTACCACAGCACGCATTCCGCAGAGAACCGCGAGCTGGTCGAAGACATCTACGGCAAACTCCAGGCAGGCTCACTGATCGCCACGCGCGAGATAGAGCAAGCCTATGATGCCGAAGCCGGCATGTTTCTGCCGGACCGCTTTGTGCGCGGCACCTGCCCCAACTGCAAGGCAGAAGATCAATATGGCGACAGCTGCGAACAGTGCGGCGCAACCTACAGTCCGACCGAACTGATCGACCCGAAGTCGATACTGTCCGACAGCGCCCCGGTGCAGAAAAGCTCCGAACACCTGTTTTTCAAGCTCGGTGAGTTCGAACCTATGCTGCGCGACTGGGTTGGCAGTGGTGTCGTTGACCCGGGCATTGCCAAAAAACTCGGCGAATGGTTTGAGGTCGGGCTGAAAGACTGGGACATATCACGGGATGCGCCGTACTTCGGCTTCAAAATTCCCGGCACCGAAGACAAATACTTCTATGTCTGGCTGGATGCTCCGGTCGGTTATCTCGCGAGCTTCAAAGACCTCTGCGAGCGCCGCGACGACCTGGACTTCAACGAGTACTTCAGCCGCGACAGCAGTGCCGAGCTGTATCACTTCATCGGCAAAGACATTGTCTATTTCCACACACTGTTCTGGCCTGCTGTACTTGAAGGAGCCGGCATCCGTAAGCCCAGCGGCGTGTACGTGCACGGCTTTCTTACGGTTAACGGCCAGAAAATGTCGAAATCGCGCGGCACGTTTATTGCCGCCCGCACCTATCTGGACAACCTCAATCCAGAGGCATTGCGCTACTACTATGCGAGCAAGCTCAGTAGCAGCGTCGACGATATCGACCTGAACCTCGAGGACTTTGTTGCCCGCAGCAACACAGACCTCGTCAACAAACTTGTCAATATAGCGAGCCGCTGTGCCGGCTTTATATCGAAAGGCTTCAATGGTCAGTTGGCGGCAGAACTGGAAAACCCGGCACTCTACGCAGAGTTTGCCGATGCCGCACCGCTCATTGCCGAACTCTACGACTCGCGCAACTACTCCAAAGCAATGCGCGAAATCATGCGCCTCGCTGACCGTGCCAACCAGTACATCGATGAACGCAAACCATGGGTGCTGGCAAAAGACAGTGCCAACAGTGCTGAAGTGCAAGCGATCTGTACCCAGGGTCTGAACCTGTTCCGCGCCCTGATAATTTATTTAAAACCGGTACTGCCGGTGATAGCCGAACGGGCCGAGAGTTTCCTGAATACGCCGGCGGCGAAGTGGAATGATGTGCGCACCCCCCTAACGGGTGGCACGATCAACAAATACGAAGCGTTGATGACGCGTATCGACAATAAAGCGGTGACTGCGATGGTCGAATCCTCAAAACAAACGGGCGCAGCTGCCAAACCGGCAGAAGCTAAAACTGACGGGCCCGCAGAGATCACAATAGATGACTTCCTGAAGGTCGACTTGCGGGTAGTCAACATTACCGCTGCGGAACATGTTGACGGCGCCGACAGCCTGATACGCGTTTCCGTGGATTTGGGCGACAGCCAACGCACCGTGCTGGCCGGCATTAAGTCGGCCTACGACCCGCAGCAACTAGTCGGCAAACAGGCTGTACTGGTTGCCAACCTGAAACCGCGTAAAATGAAGTTTGGTGTTTCTGAAGGCATGCTGTTGGCAGCCGGCCCGGGCGGTGAAGATATTTATTTAATCAGCCCGGACGACGGTGCCAAGCCTGGTATGCAGGTTCGCTGAATCCGGAAACAGAACCTGAAACTCTCACCGGTATGCCGGTGCAGCGCAGGAGGTCAGACCCGTGAGCGAACTCATTCTGATCGTTATCGGCACAGTGCTGGTAAATAATCTGGTTCTGACGCGCTTTCTCGGCCTCTGCCCGTTTTTCGGTTCCTCTTCCAGCATCGAAGCCGCGTTCGGTATGTCGATGGCTACCACCTTTGTTCTGACGATTGCCTCCGCAGCTGCATGGATGCTGCAAACATGGGTGCTTGAACCACTGCAGATCGAGTACTTGTCGCTGATCTGCTTCATTCTGGTGATCGCAGCAACCGTGCAGTTCACCGAGATCTTTGTGCGCAGCGCTTACCCGATGCTGTACCGGATGCTCGGGATTTATCTGCCACTTATTACAACGAATTGCGCAGTGCTCGGTGTCGCCTTGCTGGTAACCCGCAGCGAACACAGTTTGCTGGCAGCCCTGCTCTACGGCCTGGGCGGCGGACTTGGTTTTTCACTGGTGATCGTTTTATTCGCCGGCTTGCGTGACCGGCTGGAAACAGCTGATGTACCTGCGGCTTTCCGTGGTGGCGCGATCGCATTGATAACTGCCGGCTTTATGGCACTCGGGTTCATGGGCTTCGCCGGGCTGGTATGAACGACTCTGTCATTACTGCTGCACTTGTTTTAGGCGCTATCGGTATTGCTCTGGCATTGGTGCTGGTTGCCGGTCGCCGGCGGTTCGCGCCGGACACCAACACGCCGGTTGAGCGCGTCAATCAGCTTTTGCCGCAAACGCAATGCGGGCAATGCGGTTACCCAGGCTGCCGACCATTTGCCGAAGCGCTGGTGGCGGGTGAGGCCAACATCAACGAATGCCCGCCCGGTGGCGAACCGACGCGTCAGGCACTGCAGCAGTTACTGGGTGAGCCCACCGCCACGGTGGAGCCCATAAGCCCCTGGCTGGTCGCAGTCATAGATGAAGATATCTGTATCGGCTGCGCACTGTGCATACCGGCCTGTCCCGTCGATGCAATCGTCGGTGCCAATAAGTTCACCCACACTGTCGTTACCAACGAATGCACCGGCTGTGAATTGTGTGTACCGGTCTGCCCGGTTGACTGCATCGCGATTGAAAGCGGTCAACCGCGACAACCCGGCCTGGTGTTGCCACAAGGATCAGGCGCGTGAGTACAGCGGATGTCAGCTGGGGTATTCGCGCAGTGCCGCGCAAACAACTCGCCGCACTGCCCCCTGCAGTTGTTGCGCCCGTCCCGGACAAACTGTTGATACCGTTGCAACAGAATGTCGGCCCGGCCAGCGTGCCGGTCGTAGTGGTCGGCGAACAGGTCAGCAAAGGCCAGCTGATTGCCACGCCCGGCAACAGCCTGCTGGGCAGCAACCTGCACGCATCATCTTCAGGCGCTGTCACGGCAATCGAAGCACGCAGTTTCGGCGGGCAGCGCCCGGTGAATACCATTGAAATCACCACCGACGGTCTCGACACCCTGCACCCGGATTGCCGGCCTGTTGACGACCCGTTTTCACTGCCACCTGCCGACGTTCTGCTGCATATTGCGCAGGCCGGCGTGGTAGGTCTGGGCGGCGCTTTATTCCCGGCGGCAATCAAACTCAACCCGGCCCCCGGCATCGACACCCTGGTGATCAACGGCGCCGAGTGCGAGCCGTATATCAATTGCGACAATCAATTACTGCAACACGCCGCCAACTCCGTTATTCACGGTGCCCGTATCATGCAATATGCACTGAATGCGGCCACGGTTATCATCGCCTGCAAAGCGGAGATGCAGGATGCTGCGGAAGCCATCCGTGGCGCTCTTGATGATGTTGCCGACCCGCGACTGCGGCTTACTATCGTGCCGGATGTTTACCCTGCCGGCGGCGAGCGACAACTGATTGAATACCTGACGGGCAAACAGGTTCCGCATGACGGCTTGCCTGCAGATATCGGGGTGATCTGTCAGAACGTTGGTACCGCCTACGCGGTACATCAGGCGTTTGCCGACGGGCTGCCATTGATCAGCCGGGTTGTAACGCTGAGCGGTGACAGCCTGAAACAAAGCGTGAATGCACTAGTGCGTATCGGCACACCTGTCAGCAACCTGATTGAGGTTGCGGGCGGCTATCTGCAGACACCCGCAAGAATGATCGTAGGCGGCCCGTTGATGGGTATACCACTTAGCGACGACAATGTGCCCGTCACCAAAGCCTGCAACTGCATTATCGCCGGCGATGCCGGAAGCCTGGCGCCGGCAGGGCCGGAATTGCCATGCATCCGCTGCGGCGACTGTATCCCGGTCTGTCCCGCCGGCCTGATGCCAAACCTGTTACTCGATTTACAAAAGCGTGCCGATATCGGCGGCCTGGAAAAACACGGCATACTCGATTGCATCGAGTGCGGCTGTTGCGACTATGTCTGTCCGAGCGCGATCCCGCTCACGCACAACTTCAAAGCAGCAAAACAGTCTGTTTGGGAACAGCATTTGTTAACGTTGCGCTCGAAGCGGGCGGCACAGCGATTTGCCGAACACGAGGTGCGCATCACACAGCGGCAGGAAGAAGAGTTGACCCAATTGCAGGCACAAACCAGCGATCTCAATGCAAGCAGCAGCAAAGATGCACTGCAGGCCTTGCTCCAGCGTGTCGGTAAGCAGGCGCCGGATGATTCCGGGGGAGATTCCTGATTATGGCGCTCTTCGCAACCGACCCCGGTCCTTATGTGCACAGCTCGCACAACGTAGCCGGAATGATGCGTACGGTCATGCTGGCACTCGCACCGGCAATCGCGGCATTGTTCTGGCTGTTCGGCATCGGCATTCTGCTCAACTGCCTGATCGCCTGCCTAAGTTGCTGGCTGTTCGAGTACGCTATGTTGAAGCTGCGCGACAAGCCCCTTCGCCCCACGCTGTACGACGGTAGCGCCCTGCTGACGGGGCTGCTCATCGGCGTCTGCCTGCCGCCTGCAGTGCCATTCTGGCTGCCGTTTATCGCCGCATTATTTGCGGTAGTGTTTGCCAAACACCTGTACGGCGGGCTCGGACACAACCTGTTCAATCCGGCGATGGCCGGCTATGCCGTGCTGCTGGTGTCGTTCCCCTCCTACATGGGCTACTGGCCGCCACCGGATCTGAGCGGATTGAACGACTCCTTGTTGTCGCTCGGCGACACTCTGGCGCTGCAAACGGGCCGGTTAACACCGTTTGATGCCGTCAGCAGCGCCACACCGCTCGACACGCTCAAGACCGGCTTAAACAACATGCAAATGCTGCCGGAGATTCAAACTGGAGCAGCCTTTGACGGCTTCGGTCCGCGCGGTTGGGTGTGGGTCAATCTGCTGGCCCTTGCAGGCGGCATTTGGCTGCTGTTACGGGGCGTTATTTCGTGGCGGATCCCGGTCGGTGTTGTCGCCGGCCTCGGCATCCCCGCATTGTTGGCCTGGCTCGGTGACGCCGGCGTCAACCCTTCCCCGTGGCTGCACTGGGTAAGCGGCGGCACACTGCTCGGTGTGTTCTTCTTTGCGACTGACCCGGTGTCGTCAGCGGCCACACCCCGGGGGCAACTCATCTATGGCGCCGGCATCGGCATACTGACCTGGGTCATCAGAACCTGGGGTGCTTATCCGGACGGCTTTGCTTTTGCCGTACTCCTGATGAACCTGGCCGTACCCCTGATCGACCGTTACACGCCCACGAAAATATACGGGCACCCGCCATGAACTCCTCTCGCATGAATAACCGGCTGGCTATAGCGGTTCTCGGCTGCGCTTCACTTCTTGCAGCCCTGCTGATCGCCGGGCTCGATACGCGACTGCGCGATCGCATCAGCGCCAACGAAACCGAATACCAGGCCCGCAAGCTGGAGGAGTTGCTGGACGGCCACAGCTATAACAATCAACCGTGGGCGGATGTTATCCGCATCGACAACAAACCCGTGGATGCTGTTTATCCGGCAACACAAGACGAAACGGTAACGGCTATGGTCATTGCGGTAACGAGCCGCGAAGGTTACGTCGGGCCCATCGGCCTGTTGGTTGCCACTACGCCGGACGGCAGAATCAGCGGCATTCGAATTGCAGCACACCGCGAAACACCCGGGCTGGGCGACCGCATAGAAAGCGGACGCTCTGACTGGTTATTACAGTTTTCGGGGGAACGTCTCGGCGACGACGCCGGGCGTCGTTGGCAAACGACACTCGACGGCGGCGAATTCGATGCCTTAAGCGGCGCGACCGTTACCAGCCGGGCCGTCATCGACACCCTCTACCGCACGTTATTGTGGCTACAAAAACGACCTGACCTGCAGAACGCAGAAAGCGACGGCTAGTCGATATAGAACTTGCGGCTGTAGGTGAGCAGCAATGGTGCGTTCGCGCCGGCCGGCTTAACATCAATCTCGAATATCAACGTTTCCTGATTAGCGATGCGCGCCTCGCCGATGTAGTAGATATTCTCGCCGTCACGCACTTCCCGCATTTCGACACTTTTCAACTGCCCACTCAGGTTAGAGGCCGACACAGTCACATCGCCCTCCGCCGGAGTATTCGCAGCCGCATCGGATTTCTCAAGCAGCACGACGTTAAGCATTGCGCTCTTGTCGCTGCGACGGATCTTATACGCGGTGGCCACTTCGGACGTCAGTTGATTTGTTGTCAGAGCATTCACATGCACGACATGACTGCCAAAATCGTAGTAGTTCTGATTTTCCCCAAGACGAATGCGTTCGGCCGATGGCGCTGTAATGGTCTGATCCGGCGCCCCGCAGCCGGACAGCGCGAACGTTGCCAACATTGCTACCGCAAACAAACCCTGTAAACGCATACCGGATAGTTGTTCTTGCAGTTTCATAACAAGTCCTCTCCCTCAGTAGATGCAAGCATCTGCTCACACTCATTGTTGTTCTATAAACAGCTGACCACAGTATTGCATTGCAGTTCCGTCAACTATGCCCCGCTTCGGCATAAGCAGTCGGGCCAATCTTGCGGTACAACTCGTTAAAACGGCGGGTCTCTATGAAGTCGCGCAACTGATTCGACTCCCCTTCGAGCTCTGCAATTCGCGCCTTAACAACGTCACCGATACTAATCATGCCGACCAAGGCACTCTTTTCAATTACCGGTAAATGACGAATACGGCGCTCATTCATTGTCCGCATGACGCTGGCCATCGTGTCAGCCGGCCCGGTCGTGATGACGTTGGTGGACATGATCTCGCTGACTTTGCTCTGCAAACCCTCGGCGCCGTTGTCCGCTAAAGCGCCCACCACATCACGCTCCGAGGCAATCCCTGCCAATCTGTTTTCGCCATCAACGACGAGTACACAACCGATGCGCTCCCGCCGCAGTATGTGTGCCACTTCAGCAACCGAAGCGGAAGGTGTCACGCTGATAACTGAACGGCCTTTATCCGCAAGGATCGATTCGACGGTAATGCGCCACGCCCATTCGCGTGCCAGCACCATCTGCACCCAACTGTCTAACAAGCCCTGACAAACATGCCGGAGCTTCGGTTGAAACTGCCAGCGGTCCAGCAATGTGCCAAACGGGCCGAAACCGACCCGGTAGTCGTAACGCATCTGCAGGCGCACACCGTTATCGCTTTGCTGCAAAGACCAGATGTAGCGGAGAGATGACAACCTTACCGGGTAGCCCGAAGTATCGACCTGCATCGTCAGCGAACGGCCTTCCTGCCAGTCGACGCATTCTTCATCCCAATAGCGACCGGCGGTATCGTAAACACGGCGCTTAAGACCGGGACCGGTTTCGTCACCGGACAACTCCACCCGTTCAACATGTTCCGCAGCCGCAGCAAGCCCACCCATATCGGCAATGATTTGCCAGACAAGATCGGGTGAAGCTTTGACCGTGGCTTCCAACTCCAGAACAGGCATACAGATTCAGATCCTCTTTGGTGGAGATCCTCTTTGGGCTCGGGGATATGCCGGGATGTCCCGCAGGACACCTGCCGGTTCTGACCATCCTACTCCTCTGCCACTGGCTTGAGAACTGCAGTGCCGCATAAACGCCCGGTAATGCTTCATAAGTAGCTGTTAATACTTATTTTTTTGAAAACCCTGTTGCGCTAGGCTGAAGCCACCCGAGGCCCCTGCCCACGCTACAATAGCTGCTGTGACCCACCGTATTGAAATTGCACCGAACAACTCCCTGCCACTGAACGGTTTACCGCTGGTTTTCAGTCTGCTGGCACTGCCGGTGGTGATCATCACGTGTCTGTGCCTGCTGCTCGGCTACTGGTTTCCGCTGCCGTTTGCCGTGATTGAACTGGCCGGGCTCGCCTGGGCATTTCAGCTTTGTCAAAAAAACCTTCAATATCGGGAACTTATAACTGTATCGCCGGATCATGTCGTGATCGAACGGGGCAGCGGCAAAATCGAAGACCGAATCAAGCTTTCAAGACACTGGTCGACGGTCGAATTAGAACCCCCCGCCGACCGGCTCAAACCTAATAAACTCGTGCTCCGCACTGGTATGCAGACATATGTGGTGGCATCATGTCTCACTGATTCCGAGCGCATCGGGCTATGGGAGCGCCTGCACGATTTGATCGGGCCAGCCTGTTGTACGCCAAGCATCTGAAAACAAGAATTTTTTCGCGAAATACCAAGTTAAGAGGTTAAACGCATGTTCAAAGGTCTGTGGAAACCCCTCTGCGCATTTGCCGCAATTATGGGAATTTTGGCATTGAATCCGGCGCTAGCTGCGTGGGAACTGGACATGCCGAGAGGCGTCACCACGCTAAGCGACATGATTCGCGATCTTCACCGTGAAATCATGCTGATATGCACGGTGGTAGGCGTCGTTCTGTTCAGCGTCATGTTTTATGCGATCTTCAAGTTTCGCAAATCGAAGGGCGCGAAAGCCGCCACGTTCTCGCACAACACCAACGCCGAGATTATCTGGACCGTTGCCCCGATTCTGATCCTGATCTACATGGCAGTCCCCTCAGCCAGAGCGATTCTGGAAATTGAAGACGCCAGTAACCCGGATATGACGATCAAAGTCACCGGGCATCAATGGAAGTGGGAATACGAATACCTCGACAACGGCGTGCAGTTCTACGCCAATATGGACGAGGCCTCTGCCGCAGCAGCCCGCCCGAATTCCGGTATCGACGTCACCGAAATTGAGCATTACCTGCGTGATGTCGACAAACGCATGGTTGTACCTGTGAACCAGAAAGTACGCATTCTGCTAACCGCCAGCGACGTAATTCATGCGTGGTGGGTGCCTGAGCTATACATCAAGAAAGATGCTATCCCCGGCTTCGTTAACGAGATGTGGTTCGAGGCAACACAGACCGGCGTTTTCCGTGGTCAGTGCGCCGAGCTCTGCGGCCGCGGTCACGGCTTCATGCCGATTGTTGTCGAAGTCCTGGAACAGGAAGACTACGACGCATGGGTAGCTGAACAGGGCGGTGAAGCCGTCGCAGCTAAAGAAACTTCAGCCGACAACACTGTCGCTGCACTGTAATTCGGATCAGGAAGAGAAGTTATGAGCGAAGCAGTTCATTCACACGACGATCATCACGACGATCACGGGCCGGAAAAAGGCATCAAGCGCTGGTTGTTCACAACCAACCATAAAGACATCGGTACGCTTTACCTGATCTTCTCGCTGATCATGTTCTTTATGGGTGGCGCGATGGCACTGGTTATTCGTGCCGAGTTGTTCCAACCCGGGTTGCAGTTTGTTGATCCGCACTTCTTTAACCAGATGACCACGGTGCATGCGCTACTGATGGTATTTGGTGCGGTTATGCCTGCCTTTGTGGGCCTGGCCAACTGGCTTATTCCAATGATGATCGGCGGCCCGGATATGGCGTTGCCCCGCATGAACAACTGGAGCTTCTGGATCCTGCCGTTCGCGTTCGCAATGCTGATCTCGACATTGCTGATGCCCGGCGGCGGCCCGGCCTCAGGCTGGACGCTGTACCCGCCTTTGGTGCTGCAGACCGGTGATGCATTCCCGTTCATGGTATTCGCGATTCACTTGATGGGTATCTCGTCGATCATGGGGTCGATCAATGTCATCGTGACCATATTGAATATGCGAGCCCCGGGGATGACACTGCTGAAGATGCCGCTGTTCGTCTGGACCTGGCTGATTACCGCTTACTTGCTGCTGGCTGTGATGCCGGTGCTGGCAGGCGCTGTCACCATGCTGCTTACCGACAAGTACTTCGGCACGAGCTTCTTCCTCGGCGCCGGCGGTGGTGACCCCGTCTTGTTCCAGCACATCTTCTGGTTCTTCGGTCATCCCGAGGTATACATCATGATTCTGCCTGCGTTCGGTGTGGTCTCCCAGATCATCCCGACATTCTCGCGGAAGCCGTTGTTCGGCTATGAAGCCATGGTGTACGCAACCGCGACTATCGCCTTCCTGTCGTTCATCGTATGGGCTCACCATATGTTCACGACGGGCATGCCGATGGCAGGACAAATCTTCTTCATGTTCGCCACCATGCTGATTGCTATCCCGACTGCGGTGAAAGTATTCAACTGGACAGCCACGATGTGGCGCGGCGAAATGACCTTTGAAACACCGATGCTGTTTGCGGTGGCCTTCGTGATTCTGTTTACCATTGGTGGTTTCTCAGGACTGATGCTCGCCATCACCCCGGCCGATTTCCAGTACCACGACACCTACTTCGTAGTGGCTCACTTCCACTATGTGCTGGTACCGGGCGCCGTGTTCTCGATTATGGCCGCCACGTACTACTGGCTACCTAAGTGGACCGGCAAGATGTACAACGAGAAACTGGGTAAAGCGCATTTCTGGTTGTCGACCATTGGCGTCAACGTCCTGTTTTTCCCGCAGCATTTCCTCGGCCTTGCCGGTATGCCGCGGCGTATTCCGGATTACGCGATTCAGTTCGCCGACTTCAATGCGATATCCAGTATCGGCGCCTTCATTTTTGGTTTCAGCCAACTGATGTTCGTCTGGGTCATTGTTGACTGCGTGCGTAAAGGCAGGCCGGCTACCAGCCAGGTTTGGGAAGGTGCAGAAGGTCTGGAATGGACCTTGCCTTCACCGGCGCCTTACCACAGCTTCGAAACTGCTCCTGAAATCAAATAAGGACTGGTTTGGTGACTGAGCAGACGCCGGACAAGAAGCGTAAAAATATTCGTACAGCCCTGTTACTGGCGTTGCTGGTAGCAGGGTTTTACGCTGCAATTTTTATCGCTCAGGCATTTCGCTCGGCGGCCGGATAGAACATGACTGAACGCAGCGAAAACCCGCAAACAAAATCATTGGTAGCGCGCCTGCTGATTATTGCAGTGGCTATGTTCGGTTTTGGTTTTCTGCTGGTACCGCTGTATGACATCTTCTGTGCCGTTACCGGCATCCGCACGACGATTGAACAGGCCTCTGAATCCGAACTGACCGAGTCGGATGCACTGGCCCGCACGATCACAGTTGAAATGATTGCTAATCGCAACAATTCAGCGCCGTGGAAATTCGGTCCTAACGAAGCGAAGAAGAGTGTCGACACAGGCACTATGTACGAGACCACGTACTTCGCCGAGAACCTCACAGCCAAAGCACTGACGGCTACCGCCAGCCCGGATATCCGGCCGGTAGAAGCCGCCAAATACTTTAAGAAGATCGAATGCTTCTGCTTTACCAAGCAGGAATTCGAGGCTAACGAAATCAAGAATATGCCGATACGCTTCGTCGTCTCCAAAGACCTGCCGGAACATATCGACACAATCACACTTTCTTACACGTTGTACGCCCAGCCTAAAGTGGCGTCCAACTAAGTCAGATACTGTAGTACTTAAGAAACGGGAAATTACTCATGGCACATGCAGCAAACGACAGCTACTACATTCCACACGGCAGTCACTGGCCGATGGTGGGTTCGGTTGGCTTGTTCACAACGCTGGCCGGTGCGGCCACCTGGCTGAACGGCAGCGGCGCGGGCAAATTCATTATGCTGGCCGGCGCAGCGATCATCATTTACATGATGTTCGGCTGGTTCGGCACGGTAGTGCGCGAAAGTGAAGGCGGCTATTACAACAAGGACGTCGATACCTCTTTCCGCATGGGAATGATGTGGTTCATCTTCTCTGAAATCATGTTCTTTGCCTGCTTCTTCGGAGCGCTCTTCTACGCCCGCACCATCGCCCTCCCGTGGCTCGGTGGTGACAGCAACAACTTCTTTACGAATACCCTGTTGTGGGACAGCTGGGCAGCTCAGTGGCCAACCAACGGCCCCGGTGAAGTCGGCGGAGAGTTCGAACCGATGGGTGCATGGCCCCTGCCAACCATCAACACGATCATCCTGCTGACCTCAGGTGTAACGATCACGATCGCTCACCACGCCCTGAAAGATGGCAAACGCGGTGTTCTGAATTTATTCCTGGCGCTAACCTGGTTGCTGGGTTTCATCTTCGTCGGCCTGCAGGGCTTTGAGTACTATGAAGCCTATGCCCATCTGAACCTGAAGTTGAGCAGCGGTATATATGGGTCAACCTTCTTTATGCTTACAGGCTTCCACGGAATGCACGTGACCATCGGTGCGATCATGCTGCTGGTTGTCTGGTTCCGCTGTATGAAGGGCCACTTCACGCCGGAGAATCACTTCGCGTTTGAAGCGACAGCCTGGTATTGGCACTTTGTAGACGTTGTCTGGCTCGGTTTGTATATCTTCGTTTACTGGATGTAAGCCGAACCAATATCTTTTGAAAAACGGGCCTTCTGGCCCGTTTTTTTATTCCTGTATTCAAAAGCTTGCGCAAGGCTCTCTGCTTGCGCCCACGCGCGCCCGCCCCTACACTGACTCTAACAATTCAAACAAGAATTTCGCATGCCTTCCGAAAGCCCACCGGCAAACAACTCCAGCACCACATCAACTATCGACCAATTCGATTCATTGATGGATGCGATGGTGGATGCATTTATCGTCAGCAAAGAAAACGGTGTTATCGAGCGCTTCAATAAGTCGGCTGAAATAATGTTCGGCTATTCGGCCGAAGAAGTGGAAGGCGAAAACATGAACATTCTAATGGCTGCTCATGATCGTAAGCATCACGACCAATATTTGAGTCGTTACCGCAAAACCGGCAAGAAAAAGGTCATTGGCATAGGTCGTGAGGTTGTCGCCCGCCGCAAAGACGGCAGCGAGTTCCCGGCTGATATCGCTGTCGGTGAAGTACACGGCCCCGACGGCCGCCGCTTTATCGGCCTCGTACGGGATCTGACGGAGATCCGGGAAGCCCAGACCCAGTCGTTCAGGCAGCGGCAGGAAATGCTGAACACCAGCCGGCTCAGTACAATGGGTGAAATGGCCGCCGCCATGGCACATGAACTTAATCAACCATTGAGCGCCATCGCTAACTATTCGGCTGCGTGCCTACGAATGATCAAGAGCGGTAACCATGACCCGGAGGTCATTAGCGAGGCTCTGGAGAAGGTAAACCATCAGGCCCACCGGGCCAGTGAAGTGATCAGGCGCACCAGAGACTTCACTCGTGCGACAGAAACCCGCAGAGAGGCAACCACGGTCGGCGAGATTGTTGCCGAAGTGAAGCCGCTGGCCGAGCTTGATGCCCATGCGAACAACATCGCTGTGGATTACCGCATCGCCGACAACTTGCCTGAAATCGAGGTCGACAGTCTGCAGATCCAGCAGGTACTGCTGAATCTGCTACGCAACGCTGTTGATGCCATGCATGACGTGCAGCCTGAACATCGCGTCATAGTGGTCTCATCACGCTACACCGCACCCGGCGAACTGAGCATAGTCGTTACCGACCAGGGCTCCGGCATCACCCAACAGGATGCCGAGAAACTCTTTAATCCGTTTTTTACAACCAAGCGAACCGGCATGGGCATGGGGCTGGCAATCTGCAGGACGATTGCCGAGACTCACAACGGTTCGCTCGAATTCAGACGTAACCCCGATCGTGGGGTATCCTTTGCATTAACACTGCCGACCAGGCCCAGCGGCCAGACTGAACGATAAGGGACGATATGAAAGGCTCAGTAATCATTGTCGATGACGACGAAGCGGTTCGCGACTCACTTTGCTTTCTGCTCAAGACAGTTGACCTCGACGCACAGACGTTTACGTCGGGCGACGAGTTCCTGCAGAACTACGATGAAGAAATGCATGGCTGCATTCTGCTCGACATCCGAATGCCCGGTACTAGCGGTATCGAGGTACAGAAGAAACTGCAGGAATTGAACTGCAAACTGCCGATTATTTTCATCACCGGCCATGGCGATGTGCCGATGGCAGTGGAAGCCATGCAATCCGGTGCCTTCGACTTTATCCAGAAACCGTTCCGTGATCAGGAACTGCTTGACCGGATTTCGCAGGCTCTCGAGGCGCATGAGGCCGACGAAGAAGAGGCCTCACAGGAACGGGAAATCAGAAACCGGTTCACCGGCCTGACACCCCGCGAAAAGGAAGTCATGGAGTTTGTCGTGCGCGGTGCCGCCAATAAAGTCATAGCCATCGACTTGGGCGTTAGCCAGCGTACTGTCGAGATTCATCGCGCCCGTGTCATGGAGAAGATGGAAGCACGCTCTCTTGCCGATCTGGTGCGCATGTCGATGCAACTGGATATGTAGCGGTTCATGGCTACCGTTACTTTCCTCGGTGCTGCACAGGAAGTAACCGGCTCCTGCCATCTGGTGGAAGCTGAAGGCCTGGGAAGGGTTCTGCTTGATTGCGGCATGCACCAGGGTGGTAATTCCGTCGAGCGCATTCGCAACGAATCCTTTGAATTCGAACCTGCATCCATTGATGCCGTCATCCTCTCGCACGCTCATCTCGATCACTCCGGCCTCCTGCCCCGCTTAGTCGCAGAAGGTTTCGGCGGACCCGTTTATTGCACACGCGCCACCGCCGACTTGTTACCGGTCATGCTGTATGACTCCTTTGGCCTGTATGAACGCGATCTGGAACGCTACAACTTAAAACGCCGGCGCCGCGGTGAAGAAGCGTGGGATCCGGCCTATACCAAAGCCGATGTCGCCGAACTACTGCAGCGCTGTGAGGGTGTTCCGTACCGCCAGACCAAACGCCTGCAGGGCCATGCCAGTGTGCGGTTTCTCGATGCCGGGCATATTCTGGGCTCTGCCATCACCGAACTGACCGTCACAGAAGACGGCCGGAAGAAAACGCTGGTCTACTCCGGGGATCTCGGCAAACGCAACACGGTGCTAATGAATGACCCCGAGACGCTGACCACTGCCGATCTGGTGCTAATGGAAAGCACCTACGGCAACCGTAACCACCGTGACTACGGCGATACGATCTCCCAGCTGCGGGACATTCTGAAAGATACATGGAACGCCAACGGCAACGTCATGATCCCCTCATTCGCCGTGGGCCGCGCGCAGGAAATCATCTACCACCTCGGTCGCCTGTACCACGATGGTGAGCTCGACCCGTGGCAGGTGTACCTTGATAGCCCGATGGCTATTGAAGTGACCAATGTTTACGACCGCTGGCTACGACAACTTGATAAAGATGACGTGAAAGAACTCGATGCTGTCGGGCGTAGCTCGCTGGAAAGTTTTCTACCCACATTGAATCTGTCACTGACAACCGAGCAGTCGATAGCGATCAACGGCATCGACAAGGGCGCCATCATCATTGCCGGTAGCGGCATGTGTACCGGCGGACGCATCAAACACCACTTCAAGCAGCGCATCTGGCAGCAGCGTAATACCATTATCTTTATAGGCTTTCAGGCCTACGGCACGCTGGGTAGACGCATCGTCAACGGCGAAAAAGACATCAGGATGTTTGGCGAAGACTACATAGTACGCGCCAACGTAGAAACCCTGGGCGGCTTTTCGGCCCATGCCGGGCAAAGCGGCCTGATCGAATGGGCAGGTAATTTTAATGCCGGCACGCCATTCGGACTGGTGCACGGTGAAGCAGACTCGATGAAGGCGCTAAAGCAGAAGCTCGACCAGAAACAGATTGATGCGACGATTCCGGCTAAGAACGAGCAGCTAGTTTTTTGATCTTTTAGGGTTGTCCCTAATCGCCAGTGCGCAAGACTGAAAAAGCCCGCTCAATGAGCGGGCTTTTTAGTTTACAGCCGGTTAAAGCTTAGAGCTTGTCAGCATTGTCGCTGAGGTAAGCAGCAACACCGTCGGGTGACGCGGTCATGCCGGCTTCACCCTGCTTCCAGTTAGCCGGGCAAACTTCGCCGTGCTCTTCATGGAACTGCAGTGCTTCGGTGATACGAATCATCTCGTCGAGGTTGCGGCCAAGCGGCAGGTCATTAACAACCTGATGGCGTACGAGACCGTCTTTGTCGATCAGGAAGCTGCCACGCAGTGCGACGCCGGCTTCTTCGATTTCAACGCCATACGCACGGCAGATTTCGTGCTTCACGTCGGCAACCATCGTGTATTTAACCGGGCCGATACCGCCGTCATTAATGGCCGTATTACGCCATGCGTTGTGGGTGAACTGTGAATCAATCGATACCGAGAACACCTCACAGCCGAGCTCTTTGAGCTTGTCAGTGCGGTGATCGAGGCCGATCAGTTCCGACGGGCATACGAAAGTGAAATCGAGGGGGTAAAATACGACCCACGCGTACTTACCGCCGCGAGCTGTGGTGAAGTTCAGGTCACCAACGATGCTGCCATCGCCTAAAACGGCTGCAGCAGTGAAATCAGGGGCAGGTTTGCCAATCAAAACGCTCATGTTACTTCCTTAAAATTATGTGTTTCCGCTGTCATCCGGCCATCGCAAAACGCTGTGCGGCCGGTCTGAGGGCATATCAGTTTCTATAGACTCCATGCGGTTTGCAAGTGATTTATTGACCAATTCCAGCTAATCGTTCGCATATCGGGCACTTATCCGGTGAATGAACTGCCGCGGTAGATAGATTTGCTGCGAATAGCGCCGAGGTCGGTCGTGCCGGCGAACTGCATAGTGCGCACAAACTCGGTCTGTAGAATCTTTAGAGCCAGGCTCGCGCCCGGCTCTCCGGCAGCGCCCAAGCCCCACAGGTAGGGTCGGCCGACACACACCGCATCCGCACCACTGGCTATCGCCTTGTAAGCATCGGCACCGCGTCGAATTCCGCCATCCATCAATACGGGCATTCTGCTACCGAGCACGTCGGCAACCTCGGGCAACACATCGGCTGTGGCACGCCCGTTACCTTCCTGACGGCCACCGTGGTTCGACACGATAACGCCATCAACACCGGCACGCCTGCACAGCTTGGCATCCTCACGCGTGACAATACCCTTGAGTACGAGGTTCATAGACGTCGTTGATCGCAACCATTTCACGTCATCCCACGAAAACGACGGGTCACCGATACCTTTGCGCCCGTCGTAACCTTCCCAGTTGCCCAGACGCACCCGCCGCCTCGCTGCGGTCTTATCGCGGTTCTCTTTATTCTGGCGGCGAAACCAGCGTTCCGCCTCGTGATTACCGCGTGTGGGGCCGTCGACCGTGAGCACCAGTGTTTCGCAGCCGGCACGTTCCGCGCGCTCAACCAGAAACGTCATAAACTCGCGATTAGCGGCCGGGTACAACTGGAACCACGTGTCAGGTGCGACCGCAGTAATTTCTTCGATAGCGTAGTTGCTCATCATCGACGCAATCATCAGATGACCATTGGCAGCCGCGGCACTCGCTGTCACGAGTTCACCATCCGGATGAATGCGCTGCTGATCGCCGGCAGGCGCAAGCAGAATCGGAGAGCCGTACTCGCGCCCGAACAAGCGGACGCTGGTATCTATCTCTGCAACATCAACCAGACGACGGGGACGGATTTTAATTCTGGAAAATGCTGCTTCATTCTCCTCTGTCGTGGCCATGTCGTCCGAGCCGCCGACTATGAAGTGATACGCATCGAGATCAAGGTTCTGCTGAGCCAGCAGCTTTAAGTGGTTGATATTCAGCGCCTGGTCGAGCGACTCAGGGCGGGCCAACTCGGGCCTGGCTGCAGCGGGCAGCGCAGCGAATAGCGGCGAAGCTGCCAGAAACTGCAAAAACAGACGGCGGGATTGATCAGGCTGCATCGGTTGCCAGTACCTCAGACCTGCCGGCTGCGTTTGCCGGCAACGGAAATATCGGGATGCCAGTTTTCATTTGCTCCATGGCCTTTCTGCATAACCTTCAGGTCGATCAGATACGGTGCACCTTCTTTATTAGCTGCAGCAGCCCGCTTCAAAGCCTTGCGCAGCCCGCCCGCATCCTTGGCGACACTGCCATCCATACCAAAGCTCTTCGCCAGGCCGACAAAATCAACCAGCGGGTTACCCAGATAACAGGTCATGTCCCTCCATTTGTCGCGGGTTTTTCTGTTCTGCGCGAGCGGTGAAAATGCATAAATCCGCTCACGTTCGCCATCGTAGGATTCGTTATTAAAGATAATGATCGTCACCGGAATCTCGCAGCGCACTGCCGTCCACAGCGACTCGGTCTGACCGAACAGGAAGGCACCGTCACCGAGCATTGCCACAACCTGCTTGTCGGGCAGCGCCATCTTTACACCAAACGATGCACCGACTCCCCAACCAAGGGCAAAGCCGGTGGTCTGACCGATCAAGCGCTTGCGGCCCGGCCGGAAATCGAGCCACCGGTATGGAATACGCGAATCCAGTTCGGAGACAACAACCGCGTCTTCCATCAGCCCCTGATCAAGTTCATAGCCGATGCGCTCCCAACTCATGGGTGATGCATTCCAATTGGCCTCGGCGTCGGCCCGTCTGACTGCTTTATCTTTCTCAAAGCGCTCTGCCGCGGCCTGCATACGCGGTGCGGCAATCTTCTGCAGGCGGTCCTTGGTCGCCATCGACTGCAATGCATCAATCAGTGCATTAGTCGTTTCATTAATACCGCCGGCAATACCAACATCGGTTGGCTGGAACTGACCGATGTTCTCGTACTCCATACGCGCATGAATCACTTTAGCCTTCTTCGGCACCGGCACCGTAATCGCGGCGGGCGACGGCATCGGGCTACCGAGGTTCAGGAACACATCGGTTTTGGCAACACCTTCCGGAAAGCCCATACCCCAGAAGCCGGAAAACAGCGGGTGATTAAACGCCATGTCGCCGTAAACACTAAAGCCCTGTGTTACCCGTGCGCCGATCAGTTCGGCCAGCTCAAGCATCGCCTCGTTGCTGCCGGTGCGGGTTACTTCGTGCCCGACATTAATTACCGGATAATCCGCTTCCAGCAGATAGCGCGCCGCCTGCTCAATCAGGTCTTCACGGGGCGGCAGGTTCAGATCGGTCTGAAACAGTGATTGGGGATAAATGGTTTCTGTGAGGTTCTGCTTCGACAGCAGGTCGAGCGGATAACGGATGTGCACCGGCCCGCCGGGCGGCGTGTTCGCGGTTTTCAGCGCGCGCCGTGTAACCTCGCCCATCAGTTTCGGGTTGTTCAGCTGCCACGCCCATTTGGTGAACTGCTGCATCGGCTCAACCCAGTCGTCGACCTGCTGAAACGCCTCGCGCGATGTCCACATGGAGCGCGGAGAATCAGAGAACGCGGCGATTGCCGAACGATCCTTCCAGGCGTTATACAGATTGTTCATTGCATTGGGCACGGCCACACCGGGCAGGAACAATGCCGCGGTCTTGTTGCTGGCCAGCTCGTAACCATGCGCCATGCTGGTCGCCTGGCCTTCCTGTAGTGCCAGAATAAATTCCAGTTGCGGGCGCTGCGCCAGCGCATCGAACAGCGATGTCATGCCCGTCGCAGTCGTCGCAAATAGATACTTAACATCGGCCGCGAGCAGCGATTCGACCAGAATCTCGGCGCCGGTGCCGGTGAACTTGTAACCGGCACGTTGGTCGATGCCATCCGCGCGCGCTTCGGACACCATCGAAACCATGCTGCTGATAGCGGCACCGGACAGCCCCGCTGCCGTTAGCGTCTTGATGAAATCGCGACGGGACACACCGCCGTCGAGATATTGCTTGATGATCTGGCTCATGGCACTAATCCTAGTGAAACCGGGGGTCAGACCCCGTACTAGAAAGTACTACGAATCGAGCAGGATTGGGGTCTCCCCCGATAAAAAACCGGCTTGCAGCCATTCTGCGGCAATCGATGAGGCTAGACTCGCTGTCATCTTCGAAGTCTTTTGGGGTCAGACCCCAACGAAGGAAACCGCTACTGCGGGGTCTGACCCATTCTTTTAAAACGGTTAGTGCTGCCCCCGAAGGCATAAGAAAGCCGGGCATTGCCCGGCTTCTTATATTAGCTTGCGATACAGACTTACGGCTGGAAGGTTGTCAGGCCTTCCTGTGCTGCATAGAACGCAGAGATTGCTGCGATGTCTTCGTCGGTGAGTATCTGCGACAACGGCATCATCTGAATGTTGCTGCGGGTGCCGGATTTGTAAGCGCTGATCGCCTGATTCAGATAGCTCTCATGCTGACCGGCCAGATTCGGATAGATGCCCGCAATGCTCTTGCCGGCAGGACCGTGACACGCGACGCAGGTGGCAGCCGCAGCAGGCGCTTCGCCAACCGGTTCGCCGCTACCCTGAAACTCGGCTTTGCCTGCCAAGTAGGCAGCAATGTCCTGCATGTCTTCAGCGTCAAAGGAGGCGGCCTGGGCAACCATCGTCGGGTGCTTACGCTCACCGCTCTTGTAGGCTGCTAAAGCTGTAGCCAGATACTCGGCGTTTTGCCCGCCAAGTTTGGGAACTTTGTACGTCGGATAGGCGTTGTCATAGCTCTCGCTGCCGTGGCAGCCAACGCAGGTATCAAACAACACGGCGCCGCGCTCGGCATCGGCAGCGCTGACCAGCGATGGCAGCAACAAAGCAACAGCCATCACGGAAACAATACGTTCAAACATACAAACTCACCTGTTGATTCTGGTTGATTGTGGCCAGCCCCTATCACCGGCCAACTATCGGAGACGCAATGGTAGTCAGTCACAGGGCAAAATTCCAGCAATTCAGCGGTCAAAACTACCTATTCCCGGGTCTGTTTTATGACCGCCCCGCCAGCCGGAACACTATGTATCGGGTGGCGGCTGAATTAGACTAAACACAGATACAGCCAAATCCGCCCACATATGAGCAATCAGGCCCGCAAACACAGCGACAGCTCCGGCCCGGACGCCAAAAACAGCGTTCTGGACGGCTTGTGGCGCAATAACCCCGGCCTGGTGCAGTTTCTGGGGCTTTGTCCGCTGCTCGCTGTCAGCAACACCCTGATTAACGGTCTGGGCCTGGGAATAGCCACTCTGCTGGTGCTGACCGCCAGCAATCTGCTGGTCTCACTAAACCGCCGCTGGATCCCGACTGACGTGCGCCTGCCGGTCTTCGTGCTAATCATTGCCTCGCTGGTTACTGCGGTCGAACTGCTTACCAAGGCGCTATTTTTTGACCTCTACCTGAGCCTCGGCATTTTTATCCCGCTGATCGTTACCAACTGCGCAATTCTGGGGCGTGCCGAAGCCTTTGCATCACGCAACGGACTCGTCGCTTCGCTGATTGACGGGCTGGCAATGGGTACCGGCTTCGCACTGTTGCTGGTCGTGCTTGGCGGCATGCGGGAACTCATCGGGCGCGGCTCACTGTTGCACGGTGCAGAACAGTTGTTCGGCACGCAGGCCGCAGACTGGGAGATTACCGTGTTCGCCGAAGCCGAAGGCTTGCTGTTGGCGGTGCTGCCACCGGGAGCCTTTATTGCCCTCGCCTTACTGGTCGCTCTGAAAAATGCTCTGGATATCCGCGCTGCTAAACGCAGTGACACTGAGCAACCTGCTACCGGCAGTTCGTCCACATGAATGCTGAAAAACGCCGGACAATATTCAGCCGACTCGCTAAACAGAACCCGGATCCGCAGACGGAGCTGAAATACAGTTCGCCGTTCGAGCTGCTGATTTCAGTGATCCTGTCAGCGCAGGCAACCGATGTCGGGGTCAACAAAGCCACCCGGGGTCTCTACAAGGTTGCCAACACCCCGCAACAGATTTATGACCTCGGTGAAGAAGGCCTGAAGGAATACATCAAGACTATCGGGCTGTTTAACACCAAGGCGAAGAATGTCATCAAGACCTGCAAGCTTCTGGTCGACGAGCATGGTGGCGAAGTACCGGAAGACCGTGCCGCACTCGAGGCCCTGCCGGGCGTCGGCCGTAAAACCGCCAATGTGATCCTTAATACAGCGTTCGGTCACCCGACCATTGCCGTAGACACACACATCTTCCGCGTGTCGAACCGCACCGGTATAGCTAAAGGCAAAAATGTGGTGGAAGTGGAAAAGCGCCTGCTGCGCTTAACTCCCGAAGACTACAAACTCGGCGCGCATCACTGGCTGATATTGCACGGTCGTTATGTGTGCAAGGCCCGCAAGCCGTTGTGCTCTGAATGTTGCATAGAAGACCTCTGTGAATTCAAAAAGAAGGTCTTGGAATGACGGCGGATTTTCAGGCGGCGTAGAAAACGCCTGAAAATCCAAAAGCCGGAATTTCCATCGGGAAATCACTGAGTTCCCGATGCAGAATGTCCGGACTATTTCTTACCCTTCCGGGGAATATACAAATCCGTCAACGTACCTTCGAACGCCTCGGCCGCCATAGCGACTGACTCGCTCAGCGTCGGATGCGGATGAATCGTCAAGCCAATATCGGTGGCGTTGCAGTCCATCTCGATCGCCAGCGCAACTTCTGCAATCAGTTCACCGGCATTGGTGCCGACCAGACCGGCACCGATCACTTTATCGGTGACCGGGTCGAACAGGACCTTGGTAAAGCCTTCGTCGCGGCCCAGCGCCAGTGAACGACCACTGGCCGCCCACGGGAAAACACCTTTCTCGTACTTGATGCCTTCGGCTTTAGCCTGCGTTTCGGTAACCCCGACCCATGCCACTTCCGGGTCGGTGTACGCCACTGAAGGAATCACACGGGCATCAAATGCGCGCTTCTCACCCGCTGCAACTTCGGCAGCTACCTTCGCTTCGTGAGTCGCTTTATGCGCCAGCATCGGGTCACCGACGATATCGCCGATAGCAAAAATGTGCGGCACGTTGGTGCGCATTTGTTTGTCGACAGGAATGATGCCGCGGTCTGTTACCTCAACACCGGCCTTGTCGGCCGCGATCTTGTCACCGTTGGCGCGACGGCCGACAGCAGAGAGCACTTTGTCGTATACAACCGGTTCGTCCGGCGCGTTCTTGCCTTCAAACGTCACCTTGATACCGTCTTTCACCGCTTCGACTTCGGTGACCATCGTGCCTTTCATGATCGAGCTGTAACGTTTCTTGATGCGCTTCTCGAGAGGCCGCACCAAATCAGGGTCACATCCCGGGAACAACTGATCCGTCAGTTCGACAACAGATATCTCCACACCCAACGCCGCGTAAACCGTCGCCATCTCGAGACCGATGATGCCACCACCCACCACCAGCATCGTTTTCGGCAGGTCTTCCAGCGCCAGTGCGCCGGTCGAATCAATAATACGATCATCTTCCGGCCATGGCAGTCGGGCCGGTTCGGAACCGGCGGCAATAATGCACTGTTCAAACGCGATGACTTTGTCACCGTCTTCGCCGGACACCTTGATGTGGTTCGCCGATAGAAACTCGCCAGCACCGCTAACAACGTTCACTTTCCGTTGCTTCGCCAACGCTGCAAGCCCGCCGGTTA
>Ga0070729_10002180_pt1 | contig 26234 bp, 19 predicted proteins | sample tdDd472_FD_66725 | JGI IMG/M metagenome (GOLD analysis project Ga0070729, IMG submission 66725) | Marine sediment microbial communities from the Atlantic coast under amendment with organic carbon and nitrate - tdDd47.2 | ecosystem: Environmental > Aquatic > Marine > Coastal > Sediment | place... | reverse complement strand
ATCTTGCAAGAAAATATTTCTCCAGTGATTAGGATAATTAGAATTGGCAGTTTGTAAAGGTTCAAGCAGCAAAAGCCACCTCCCACATACTACACACATCATCAATAATATCCAGGGTTCCTAATTCGTTCCGGCATGTACCCATGTTTCGTTAAACAAGAGTTAGGTGTCAAGAGGCGCATTTTTTTGATTTTCAACCGTATTGAACTTTTTCTAGCCTCCGGTTAGAATTGGTTGAAAATAAGGGGCATGTCAACAAAAAATTTATAGAGATGTGATATATACAGATATGTTTTAAGGTGTGAATATAAGAAACCCCCAATGGTGAGTTGGGGGCGCAATATTCATGTCATTGGAATGATAAAATATGTAAAAAACAGTGGGGCAAGTAAGGCTTTAAAATTCTAATAATAACTGTATATCATAAAATCAGAATGTGAATTATAACCACTAAAATATAAGATACTATCATATACAATTGTACTATAGAAACTACTACCATAGTCACATTTGTCGTCTACTGGTATGTTCTTTATCGAAGTGCCGTCATAGGAGTATATTAAAGAATTTGATCCATTATGCCCACTGAAATACAGGGTGCCATCATATTCAGTTTGCCAACTGAAATATTTTGTATAGTCGCAGGAGGCTTCCACTGACAGATTCTTAATGGACGTACCATCATAGGAGTATATTAAAGAATTTGATCCATTATGCCCTTCGAAATACAGTGTGCCATTGTATTCAATTGTATTGTCAAAATTATGATCATAGTCACAGGAGGCTTCTACTGACAGGTTCTTAATGGATGTGCCGTCATAGGAGTAAATTGTTTCAATATTTGTTCCATTTTTAGCCCGAAAATATAGGGTACCATTATATTCAATTGAGAATTCTGAACTATTGTGATTACTATAATCGCAGGTTCCATCTACTGAGAGGTTCTTAATAGACGTTCCGTCATAGGAATACATAATAAAAGCCGTACCATTATAACCCTGAAAATACAAGGTGCCATTGTATTCAATTGGATAGAGTATTGCACGAACATAGTCGCAGGAGGCATCCACTGACACATTCTTAATAGACGTTCCGTCGTAGGAATACATCACAGAATCTGAACCACGCCCTTGAAAGTAGAGTGTGCCATTATGTTTTATTGGATTAGAAAAACTATCAGCATAATCACTCGTCCCGCCCACTGCTACGTTCTTAATGGACATGCCATCATAGGAGTAAATTAAAGAATTTGATCCATTATGCCCACTGAAATACAGCGTGCTATTGTATTCAATTGTATTGTTAAAGTTATGATCATAGTCACAGGAGGCGTCTACTGACAGGTTCTTAATGGACGTGCCGTCATAGGAGTAAACTTTTTCAATATCTGCTCCATTACTACCCTGAAAATATAGTATGCCATCGTATTCAATAATACTTTCAAAATCATGATCATAGTCACAGGTGGACTCCACTGGAATATTTTTTACCGATATACCGTCATAGGAATAAAACACATAGTCAGAATCATTATGTCCTCGAAAAAACAGGATGCCATCATATTCAATTTTATTTTCAAAACTATGATCGTAGTCACAGGTGGACTCCACTGCAACATTTTTTACCGATATACCGTCATAGGAATAAATCACATAATTAGAATTATTATGCCCTTGAAAATACAGGATGCCATCGTATTCAATTGGATAATGAAAATACTGATAAAAATTGCAGGTAGCGTCCACTGAAGTTGAATGTATCATACGTTGTGTTTTTCGTACAATCTGCTTAACAGAATAGCTTTCACTATTTTGAGCTACAACGATTATTCTATAGTCTATGTTAAGATTCAAGCCATTGAATTTGTAGCTTCCAGAAGAAACATCCACGGGGCCTTCGGAGGAATTGCTCACCGTGTTATCAGTTACACTAATGGTGCCGTCAAGGCCGATATAGGCCTGTACAGTGGATGTAGGATTACCAGTAGTAGAAAAAGTTGGCTGGCCAAGTGTAATGGATAAGTAACTCGTTGCTGTTATAACCAGGTCGTTGAGTACCGGTGCGATGGGATCATCGCCACTATTTGTAGGACCTCCACCATCACAGGAGATAAATGTACTCATCATTAAGGCAATAATTGACATTAGTATCAAATGAGAACGTTTTTTTAACATAAGCATTGGTATACCTCTCAGCATTTTTTATAGATATTTACTACTTTGTGGACAAATCGCTATATGTCAACTACTCTATAATATGATTATTGGTGAAATTTTACGCTAAATAAGAAGAGCGATAATATGTTTTTAAGGAGGGGATATAAGAAACATATAATGGTGAGTTGAGGGAGGGCAGGTTAAAGAAACCTCAAGCAGCAAAAGCTACTTTCCACATACTGCACACATCATCAATAATGTTCAGGGTTCGAAATCCGTTCCATTGTGCATTCATTTGACAAGAGTAAGGCGCCGATTAGGCGCCTTTTCTGGTTTTTCGGCAATACAATGTATGCAGTCACTCTTAACTATAAGTGGTTTATTTTTTTAGGGGCAAGCCACTATGTATATAAAAAAGTGGCACCCTCTAGCTTAATGTTTTTATTCCAGTGGACACTTAACTGTCAATTCATAAGACCATCTATAATTATTTCCTGAAACAAATTCCTCTTTTTCTAACTCATTATTTGTCATTTCATTTACAGTGCTGGTAAATATTTTGTTGATATCCCATGGAGAGCTTATTGGAAATGTATTTTTTTGGCCTTCTTTAAAATGTTTTGATAAATCATAATTGGATGTGTTTCTGTCACCGTATTTGAGTTTCGATTCAGTTACTGCAACGAAACCATTAGGTTTGGCAACATATTCTGCGTCAGTTATCTCTATGCATTTATTCCCAAATGATATACAACTAGATAGTTTACATGATTCTTCTGTATTATCTTTTGTTACACCAATTGTCTCCTTTAGCATAGTAACTGTCACATCCGGTTCCTTTGAAAATGTAAGTGTAATTTTACTGCCAGTTTTATGTATATAAAATGTATCTGATGCAATATCATTCGTATTCTTTATCTGGGCTTCAAGTTTATATTCCCCTGTGTCAAACTTTTGATTCTGTGTTAAAAACATACTTTTCAGGTTTGCTGTATTTTTCTCAGAATCTTCACTATTTTTTCTTTTTATTTTTCTGCTTTTAATCAGTGTATTATTTCTAAATAAACGAAATTCAATCTCTACTTCAACCTGATCTTTAGTAAACCAGGCAAAACAATCTCCTGATTGTCCACAGCTGCAAGAGTCCTTTCTATATTCTTCATTCCTTCCATAAAAAGAATAATTCAAAATAATAGAACAGCTATTGCAGAAATGGTTTCCCTCTACTGTAAGGGATTCAACTTTGTTCTTTGGTGACATTCTTATATCACCAACAGTAAACCCACTTAGATTGATATTAAATATTACTGTTAATGATAAAAAAATTCCTATTGGAAGAAAAAAATACTTTTTCATGCTGGATATTCTTTTTTCCATAAAAATACTCCAAGTTTCGTTTTTTGGAATTGACCTTGAAATTATATATATTGCAATATTAGAGTCAATTAAAATTTTAAATTCCTTTTCAGTAATTTGATTTCAGGGTTCTTCATTCGTTCCGGCAAGCAACCATTTGTTGTAAAACAAGTGTTAGGTGTCGACGGGCGCCTTTTTCTGGTTTTCAATAGTATTGAATAGTTTAATGTCTAAGTGCAAGTGGTTCCGTTTTCGGGGGTGGGACCACTTCCCTGCAGGAATCTAAACCTGATTTGTAATGAAGATTGTAGAATGATGATCTGATTTTCAAATTACTTAAGTTCTACAATACTACCTTTCTTTGTTTTGCCTGAGAAGAGAACCTTTTTGGCATAATGTATGTTTTCAACTGATACAATTTTAATCTTACCGGTGAATTTTTTTTTGTAGTTCCTGGGATAATCATCGTAAAGAAATGGAGATTGAACATACTCATAAACATTCAATATTTGTCCTTTTTTTTGCTCCGTCTTTACTTCCGATGCAGATGTAATATTCATTTTTAGATTGGCAATTATACTTCCCTTCATAATATATTTATGGTATCCTTTCTGAATAGAAGAACACTGTAAAGAGGGTAGTGCTATTGCCAGTAGAGCTATTCCAGTCAACAGGATCTTTATATAAAATTTTTCAGAGATTTTCATGTCACAACTCCTGTAACGTATTGTATAATACATTATAGGAGTTGTGATATGAAAATAAAAAAAACGTAATTGTTTAACTTCTACCGGTGACTCTCCATTGACGGACAATTGTTGTATCCCTTGTTCGCTACTTGTTCGCTACTTGTTCTCAAGCTTCTCAACACCATTCCAGTTATCAGGAATACCATCAGCCAGCAACCGTTTGCAGCGTTCGATATATATTTCAAAAACATTATCCGCACTCTGGGATTCAATTGATAATTCTTTGAAAACTTCAAGGGCTTCACTGATCGATTTGTCCCTGTATAATTGTAATGCCTTTATTAACCTGTCTTTAGTGCTGACTTTTAAAGTGAAATTTTTAGATGTTTCTTTATCAAGAATTTCAATTAAAGTAACGGGCTCACTTCTTCCTTTTACAATTACTGTATCAATAATTCTGTAGGTATATTTTTCCCTGTCACGAAGCTGGTCAAGCAATGTGCCGCTGACAAGAATATCAGCTTTATAATATTTTGTCAGGCTTTCAATTCTTGAAGAGAGATTTACATCATCTGAAATTACTGTCCCCTCCATCCTGTTTTCTTCGCCGATAGTCCCGAGCATAAGGTTCCCGTAATGTATTCCTATGCCGATCTCAATGCTGTCGTAGCCGCTTGCTTTTCTATACTTATTATATTCAGCGATACTGGCCTGCATAAGCAAAGCTGCATCAACTGCATCTTCCGAGGAGTGGGGAAAAAGGGCCATAATAGCATCACCGATATATTTATCGATAAATCCGCCATTTGATCTAATAACAGGTCCGGTTCTTTTTAGATATGAATTAAGGAAGTTGAAGTTTTCCTGTGGTGTCATTTTTTCCGAAAGTGACGCGAATGACCGGATGTCTGAAAACAATACAGTCATTTGTTTTTGAACCTGGTTTCCAAGTTCAACTTCCACAATGCTTTTTTTATTAAGGAAGGTAAGGAATTCTATTGGAACGAAACGGGCGAAGGCGTTAGTCATTTTTGTCTGAATATCGAGGGCCTTTTCCCGTTCAATGAGCAGCTGTGCATTTTCAATGGAAATAGCAGCCTGAGAAGAAATTAACTGCAGCAGTTCAATCCTGTCAGGGGTAAAGACATTAGAGGTTAAATTATTTTCAAGATACAGTATGCCTGATTTCTTTCCTTTGTGGGTTACGGGAGTACAAAGTAGTGATTTCGTTTTGTTTTCTTTTATGTACGGATCATCAGTGAAGTCGCCCTCAGTGTGAGCGTTGTTTAAGACAATGCTTTCACTTGTTCGGTTTACGAAACGGATAACTGCAGGAGATAAACTGGAATTCCCTTCAACAGGTATTGTCTGTAGAACAGAAATGTTTTTGCTCCCATCACCTTCAGCTTCGATATAAAGCTTACCGTCTTCTTCGTTCTCTAAAATTAAAAAGCCCCTTTGAGCCCCGGCGTTCTCAATGGATAGTCTCATGACCTCTGTCAAAAGTTTATACAGGTCAATCTCACTGGAAAGGGTCTGCGATGTTTTGATTACTGTGGAAAGATCAATTGAATCAGTAGAACTTGTTGTATTTGTGCTGGTTGTTGTTGAAGAAGATAGGCTCCTGTCTTCGAATCGATCAAACATATCCCTGTATTTGTTTTTAAGGTGATCAACCTTTGCATTGGCCCCCCACTTACGATATACATTTAAAGATTCAGTTAAATATACAGCAGACATTTTTTCTTCATTGAGATCAAGCCAGAACTTCCCGGCAAGTTCAAGGGCGAGGGCTTCTTCGTGTAAAAATTTATTTTCATGGGCAAGTTTTACCGCGTCGTCATAATGTTTTCTTGCTTTTACTTCCTCTCCCATAATACGGGCGATTTCTGCTTCTACCAGGTGGTATTTATGGCTGCAATTCGAGGGCGAATGGGAAGCCCATTTTTTCATTTTTTTCTGATTTCGTTGAACAATTTTAAGATAATTTTTCTGTTTGGATCTTTTTTCTTCGGGATAGAGGGCCAGGCGCACAAGGGAGTCATAAAAATTAAGCAATGGGATGTAAGGTGTTGATGTAACAGAATCGATATATGTTTTGCATGACTCTGAATGTCTAAGGGCTTCAGTAAATTTTTCAAAAGTATAGTGCAGATAGAATGAAAAGTACAGGGCAGCAAATAATGAAGAGAAATCTTTCTGCTCCTCATGCCGGGGAAGCATTGTATCAATGTTATATATTGACCCGATTAAGGAGCACGGATCATCATTTTTCCCCTGAAGATTTAAAACTACCTGATGCTGTATATGCTGAATGCTCAAAATTAAGGTCTGATTAAGTTTCCTGATGGCTTCAGTGTATATAACCATTTCTTTCTCAACAGTTTCAAGCTCAACGCCCCCGTAGATCAAATAGCATGAGTAGGCGTTAACCGCTACAGCAGCGAAAAGAAAATCTCCAGCCTCCAGCCCTGTTTTATAAATTTCAAGAAAGGGCAGAAGAGAATCTCTGATTGGGTTTTTCCAGTGGTTTATAAAACACCAGAAAACAAACATGGCATTCGTTTTATTTTCATTATAGCCGAGCTTTTCAATGAGTTTCAGGGAAAAAGAGCCGTATTCATACCCTCTGTCGATCTCACCGAGGACACTACAGTGAATCATTCCGAGACCCGCAAAGGCAAAGGGGGAATAGCTGCAGTTGCCGTATTTAATAGACAATCTTATCGTATCAGACATGATAAGAGGCATCATTTCAGGTAAAGTGGTATACGCTGCTGAACCAACACCCGGCATAATATTCATTATAGCAAGCTTATGCGGATCTTCCATTTTGGGAAGTTCAATCAATTTTTCAAATGATTTGCCTCTCATTAGAAATTTTACTGAAATGATTGCATATATAACACGTAATATGCCGGGTTTAGCTGGAAGTCTTACCCCAAGCTTTCTGAGAACTCTTAACCCGGTTTTTATACTTTCAGATACCTGATTTCGTCCATTTAAAGAAAAAATCAGCATATCAGAAATTTTAATCGTATCCAGAATTGTCTCGGCATTCATATAGACCGCATTCGCCAGTCTATCCATTTCATCAAAGCTGCCGATCAAATCTGCGGCAATGGCGGCTTCCTGATAAAATTCAAGAGTCAGGTGATAGTCCTCTTTCCATGAATCATCTTTGAGAAGTTCAATGCCCGCCTTTAAATAATTCAGCGCAGAAGTGTAGGCATTAGACGCGAGGGCTTTTTTACCTGCCAGAAGATTTAATTCAGTTAGCTTTCGTTTTTCAGAGTCCTTACTAACCAGCACAGCGCCGGCATTGAGCTGATTAACAATGTAGAATATTTTTTCTTCAAGATGTTCTGTATCGGTACTGTTTAATACCAGGTTGCCAATGAGGTAGTGCTGCCGGGCTTTCTCTTCATCTGAAATTAGAGAATAAGCGGCTTCAAGAACCCGGTCATGGCTGAATTGATAAGACTCATCAATAAGGTTAAGCATTCCCTTCTGCATTGTTTTTTTCAAAGCAGCTTCAATATACTCATGAGATTTTTCACTTACCGTTACCAGGGTCTCTAGTTCAAAAGAATTGCCAAGGCAGGCTGAAAGCTTTATCATTTCCTGTGATTCAACAGGAAGGTCAGTTATTTGTTCTGCAATGAGTTCCACAACATTATCCGTTGCCTGCATTTCTGTAATTCCGGCCATATTCCATGACCAGCCGTCTTCAAAGGAAAACTCAATGAGACTTTTTGCGTACAGGGATTTAATGAATTCATTTACAAAAAAAGGATTGCCCCCGGTTTTTTCGATAAGTACTCCTGCCAGAGATTTACTTTCTTCTCGTTGACAATTCAGTGTATCGCAAAGCAGTTGATTGATGTTTTCGACAGTAAGGGGATTTAAAAATATATTGTTAATTACCGAACCACTTTTTTTTATTTCATCCAGGGTTAACATTAAAGGGTGTGAGTCTGGAGTCTCATTGTGACGATAAGCGCCTATGATTAGAAAATATTGTGTATCAGAATCAGCTGCAAAAAGCTTAAGGAGGTGCAGGCTTGCTGAATCAGCCCACTGAAGATCATCTATAAACATGACGAGAGGGTGTTCTTTGTCTGCTAAAGTTTTTATGAATTCCTGTAATACGATGTTGAACCTGTTTTGTGATTCAGCAGATCCGAGTACGGGAACCTCGGGCTGCTTGCCGATTATAAGTTCAAAGAGTGGGAAAATATCCGTTACTATTTTGCCATTCGGACCGAGTGCTTTTGTAATTTTTTCCTTCCATAGAAAGATTTCACTCTCTTTCTCGCCAAGAATCTGCCGGGCGAGACCTGAAAAGGCCCGGGTAATAGCACTATACGGGACATCCCTTTTCAGCTGTTCAAACTTTCCCCCAAAAAAATAACTGCGATGTTTGAGAATGGGTCTCTGTATCTCATTGATCAAAACTGATTTTCCGATTCCGCCAAATCCTGAAACAAGCATAATTTCAGTACTTCCTTCACTCACGCGGTCAAATGCCTTCATGAGTGTATCAGTCTCTTCTTCCCTGCCATATAATTTCTGAGAGATTTCAAATTTATCTGAAACATCCGATAAACCAGGTTCGAAAGGATTGATGATTCTATTCTTTTGCAGTTCTTCTATGCAATATTTTAAATCAGCCTTCAGACCGTGAGCACTCAGGTAACGGTCTTCAGCATTTTTTGCCATAAGCTTCATTACTATATCACATACGGGCTTCGGGATACTTTCGTCAATGTCATGGGGGCATTCAGGTTCAACGGCAATGTGGCTGTGAACCAGCTTTAGTAAATCTTCAGTTTCAAAGGGAAGGCGTCCCGTCAGTATCCAGTAAAATGTCACTCCCAGTGAATAAAAGTCGGTGCGGTAATCAAGAGAACGGTTCATGCGCCCGGTTTGTTCAGGTGAAATATAAGCGATGGTTCCTTCCAGGATATTGGGGTTTTTTACAGATGTTATTTCCCGGGGGAGTTCTGTTGCAATACCCAGGTCGATGATTCTGACAGTTTCTTTTTCAATATTCCAGATTATATTTGATGGATTGATGTCTTTATGGATGATATTTCGTTTATGGATGTTTTCAATTATTCCGGTTATATCAATCGCAAGTTTTAAAAATTCTTCAAGACTGAGCTTCATTGACTTGAGGAGACTTTTTAAGGTTTCTCCTTCAATATCTTCCATTACAATCAGAGGAGCGTCTTCTGAGGTTGATTTATCATATACACTGATAATGCCTTCATTTTTAAAAAGATTTAAAAGCTCATATTCTCTAAAAAACGTCGAAACGTCTTCCGCTGTGGGATGTTGTTTGTTTAGTATCTTCAAGATTACCGGTCGGTTGTTTTTTTCATCAAAGGCCCGGTATACCAGTGAATTACTGCTTTTGCTTATTTCTTTAATAATTTTATAGTCTGTTAATTGATGCATGATTCCTCATCGTGTTTAATCTGCTAAGATGTTTTTGATAGCTAATAGTAATTTATAAGCAAGTGCAACTCAAGGAATTGTATAAGTATTTTGGGTTGCCGGGGATGGTGATGAGCAGTTTGCAGCTATTTCTTCTTCACCACGATTGCCGTCAAGTCATCTCTGAAGTTCTCACGGGTACCGGAAAAACTGTACATCTCATTCATGACATAATCGAGAATTTCCTGGGCAGATCCATCGGGAGCTGCCTCAAGAGATTCGAGGATTCTGATCTCTCCGTAAAGATTGTCTCTCTTGTCGCGGGTTTCCGCCAGGCAGTCGGTAAAGAGCAGCAGCGTATCACCTGAAGACAACTTAAGCTGAAATTCGTGAAAGGGTTCTTCCATTGATTGAACACCGAGAAAGGGACCGCTGATGCTCATGCCGTCACGATTTATAACCATGCCGGTTTTTCCCGTGCTTTGCAGCCTGTACATCATGGCGGGATGTGCACAGTTTACATAATCGATCTTTTCTTCCCTGAAGCGAAGCAGGATGCCGGTTATGTAATGGTCAACCGCGTCAAGCTCCTCTATGAGGTGACGATTAACTTCTCCTGTAATGTCACTCAGCTTTTCTGAAGGCATACTGTTGTAGATGCGGTGAATGATTGAACGGGAGAGCAGGGATATCAGTCCCGAGGATATTCCGTGGCCTGAAATGTCAAAAAGCCCAATTCCGTTGAGCAGGTCTCCTGTTGTATAGAAGTCATAAAAGTCCCCTGAAATTTCTGATGAAGGCTGGAAGTTGAAGGCAATGTCATACATGTCAGAAGGAGGTACCTCAGAGGGGAAAAAGGAAGTCTGCACGCGTGCGGAAAGAGACAGGTCGCGTTTATGTTCAACATGGGTGTCATGGAGCTCTTCATTTGCTGCGATGAGATTTTCATTTGTCGCCTCGAGCTCAGACATGGCGGCTTCAAGTTCTTCCTTGGCTTCATTAAGTTTCTTGGTACGGTCGGTTACCCGGCACTCGAGATTTTCATTCAGTTCTTTTAAATTACGATTAAGATTGTTTACTTTTTCTGCAAGCCCGAGTGAGAAAAGAGCAACACAGAAGACTGTTCCGATCTGAAAGCCCCAGAGAGTAAGCAAGTTATTCGGAAGCAAACCGAATCGGTTTAATACTGTGATGATGACACCGATAAACAGCATGGAGAAAGCAAAAGTATAGTACCTGTTGACAGGAAGACGTTTTACAATGGAATCTGTCATGGGGTAAACTATCAGAGCGATGGGCGGCAGATAGGCGGCAGCACCGATTTTTATCATAATACTGTAGGGAAGAAAAAATGCCGTAATCAGTCCTGAAAACGAAAGGACTACATAGCTCCTGACGATTATATCAAAGGTCGGATAATCTCTCCTGCTGGAAAGGTAATGTCTTGAAAAAAGGATCATTGTAATAATTGTCAAAAATAGAATATGCGGCACCAGGTCGTTGAGCCACATGGTTTCTGGCCAGAGATATTGAAAACCATAACCATTGAGAGCCAGGGAAACCATTGCCATTGAAATAAGAAAAAGTGAATACCATAGATAAACCATATCTCTCATGGAAATCGACAGGAGAAGGTTGTAGAGTATCATTATAATCAGAATGCCGTAGAAAAGGCCAAAGATGGTTTTTTGAACATTCAGTTCTTCAATCACCCCCTCTTCGGATATAATTTGTATGGGGATATTAAGGTTACTGCTGGTTTGTACTCTCAGCAGACAGTTATAGCTGCCTGCCTGCTTTGGGAGGCGTATCAGAAAATTGTGATGTTTGATGTCTCTCGTATCAAAAGGCATGGTGTCGCCATATTGCCGATGGCGAACCGTGGTGTCATCGGTAATATAAATATCTATTTGATCAAGAAGAGGGTAACCGATTTCAATAAACCATGATTTATGACTCGAATCAGGGATCTCAACAGTAAAACGCGCCCAGATAGTATCGCTGGTGAACCCGAAATTATCAGTAGAGGCCTTTTTAAAGTCCCTGGATTTTAAAAGATCCTGATATTTTTTATTTCCTTTTGTGTCTGTATAGATGGAAAATTCAACAGGATAGGAATCCTTCTTGTCGAGGAGAGAAATTTCAGCACCGGGAAGAGGAGAAGCGGGAAGGGTAAAGAATAAAAGGATAATGAGGCCCTGAGTTACTTTTTGGATTTTACCGGTAATTGTCATTATCCTGCAATTCTTATAACAGGGAATTCTAAAAGTCAATAAAAATAAGTAATTATTGTTTATCATAAATGACGGGTATTCACTCCCTGAGTTTTTTTCGCTTTCTTTCTTGACTCTACAAAATAAATCGTATATGAATAATAGGCACTGCCGGCACTTTGCCCGGAGAAACTAACATAAAGAGGAAGAACCATGAAAAAGATTGCTCTTCTCGCAACTGCCCTGCTCTTTCTGGCAGTTGCATGTAAAAAAACCGTCGAATCAGAAACAAAGGCATGGGCCAGAAATCTTAAGAATATTGAAAAGCTGTCCTATGAATATCCCAACTTCAAGACGTCTCTTCAGGTGGTAAAGAAAAAGGCTGAAGTGGTAATGAAGTCGGCAGAAGCGGTCAGCAAAGAAGAAGACAAGATAAAAAAGATGGAGGAAGCCAACAAGGCTATTAACCCGCTTTTTGTTCGTAATCTTGCTGATATCAAGTCTAAAACTCAGTCCCTGAAAGATAAAATGGTTGATGCACGGGGACTCAGAATGGAAATGAACGAGCGCTACAGTGTAAACCGCGCTATCTCTGATGCTGACCGGGCAATAATGGATGCACAGGATAAAATCCAGCAGTCTGTTGAAAATATCCTTCAGGCTGAAACCCTTACTGAAATGGTAATTTCAGATTTGAAATCCGCCCTCTCTGGATTGGAACGCGCTGTCAGCAGGGTAGAGGAAAGAATTGCCTCTGAGAAAAAAATAGAAGACGAGAAAAAACAGGTAGTCCAAAAACAGGAAGAAGTAAAAAAAGAATTAGCCAAGCCGGTAAAGTGTACCTACTGCGGCACAATCAATCCTCCTGGAAAAGATAAATGTAAAAATTGCGGCGCTCCACTGCCAAAAAAGAAAATTTAATTTTATCTGCCGGAAGAGTTGTTCTTCCGGCAGAAAATTTAATCCACCATGAAAACATATCATATCAAAAGTATCCAGGTATGCAGTATTGAGGATGTAAAAAGCGGAACCTTCACAATGGAATTTCAGCCCGAGACGGTTCAGGATCACAGCATCGATATTTCCTTCAGAGCTATAATCGCCAACAGGTCGTGGAAAACCGGTTTTTTCATCAGCCTCATGTCAAATGCCGCCTTTTTTGCTATTATTTATGCCGGTATAGTCATTGGATACGGATTTGATTTTTCCAGTCCCGGTGCCTCTGGCATTCGTCTTGGGTTTAGTGCCGCCTTCATTCTTTTTTTTACTTCCATCATGATACTCTATTCTGTCCCGGGAGCGGTAAAAAACATAAAAAAAGATACGGTTAATGCAGAAAGGGGAAAGGGAAGCTGGAAGGTAATCGACGAGCAAAAATGGCCTGCCTTTAAGAGACTCCTTGACATCAAAGCAGATAAAAAATAACAAAAAAGCCTATTTGGGCTGAAAGTTCTTGATTGCTGCTTCGCTTTTAATTACATTGTCTAACAAGAAGAGCGCTTTTCTGAAATGGTACACAAGATGAAAATAAGCCGTTGGAGAGTCAGCTCGATATTTCCAGGGCAGATTACATTATAAAGAATCGGTTTTTAAATATATTATGAAAATAGTTACCATCAATGAAGGAGACTTTTCTATTTTACAGGTTGATGGTGATATTGACTGCTATACCGTGCCGCAGTTGAGAGAATCAATCCGTCAACAACTGGAGAATAAACCTGGAAATATGATTGTTGATCTGGCAGATGTCACATATCTTGATTCATCTGCTATCTCCTGTTTGGTTAATGCTCACAAGGATATGGTAAAAATCGGGTATAGATTGGGACTGGTAAATGTGAACAGGGAGACCAGGCAGATTTTGAAATTAACATATGTAGATCAAATCATGGAGATCTACAATTCATACAGTGATTTTAAAGTTTAAAATAAATACAGACTCACCACGTGCTTAAGGGGAAACATTTCTGCCTGCAGACAGGCCGCAGGCAAGTGGGAAAAGGGGTGTCACAGATGGACATTACAGTAGAAAAAAAACAGGATCAAACAGTTGTAAGCATTGCTGGTGATATTGATTACATGAATGCCGGTGAGCTAAAGAAAAAGATAAATAGTGAAATCGAAGAAGGGGTTACGAATATAGTTCTCGACCTTGATGAAGTTCATCATATCGACTCAATGGCGATAGGATTATTCGCTGTCTCTCAGAAAAAACTTTCCGCTATGGGAGGAGAGTTTGCCCTGACGAATGTCAGAAGTGATGTTATTGCACTTCTGAAACTTTCTTCTATTGATCGAATGCTTAATATATATGAGTATAAGGATGATAGGGTCTAAAGTCCCGGTGGCCCGGCTGTAATGTTTCTTGACTTTTCCTGTCAGTAGTATTAAGTGCAGGTAGATACGATTACCAGAGGTTCCCATGCTGCAGTCAATTTTTCTTACCATGTTTGTTCTTTTTGGCCTCCTGCATCTTCTCGGAGAAGGAATGAAAAAACTTCCTGTTCGGTATGCCACGAAGCCCTTTCTTCTTGTTTCTCTCGCCGCTTATTACTGCGTCAGTGCCGAGACTATTAACTGGATGATGACAGGGGCAATTCTCTGCGGCTGGCTCGGGGATATTTTTTTGATGATCCCTGATCCTGAAAAGACCCGGAAATATTTTAAGCCCGGCCTCGCTGCCTTTCTACTGGGGCATGTTCTTTACACCGCAGTCTTTGCGGCTTCATTCTCCGGCTTTGACATTTTTCCCGCCTGGGGCTGGGGCCTTTTTCTTCCTTACTTATTAATGGGAGCCACAGGATTTCTGCTGGTTCGACCCCACGCCGGGAAGCTCCTGGGAGCCTTTGTTGCCTATGTAATAATCATCGTCATTATGGGATTTTCTACGGTTTTACCTCTCGGTGGCGTCACTTTGAAAGGGGTAATTTTTGCCATGGCGGGTTCATTTATTTTCATTATATCTGACACCCTCAATGGCTACAATAAGTTTGCCCGGGAAATCCCCAATGAACGAATATATACCATGAGTACCTACCTGGTGGGGCAGTTTCTCCTTGTCTACGGATATCTTCACTTTTAAATTTTGGGGCCGGTAACGGCAATAGTCTGAGGGCCTTCAGGGAGGATCGCGATATCCGCCCCCGGGCCGAGGCCGGCCATCAGTTCTTCAAGTGTATCCTCAATGCTTTCGATAAGGGTGAAAAAGGAAGTATTAAGATTTTCTTCACGCAGACCTGCGCTGCAGATAAAGATACGGTACCTCAGGGCGAGGTGAGCCAGGAGCTGCATTTGCCACTGGTCCGGCTGGGGCTCTTTCTGTTTGTGAAGGAAGTTTAAAAATTCTTCAGGTTCGGTAAAGCGCCGAAGCAGTTCTCCGAAATCTCCATGGGATGGAATGCCGTCACTGCAGGCGGCGGCAATAATAATGGCGCCCCCCGGCCTGGTAATGGAGGCGGCGGCGCTGATGCCCTTGACGGCCTGGTAAAGGTTCTGGTCAAGGGGATACCCGCTGTTGGAAGTTACCACTATGTCAAAAGGGTGCTCAAGGCGGACCATGGCGTTGTCGGCAGTAAAATTGCATCCTTTGCGGTGAGCCTCGAAGAGTTCGCCGCTGAAGATTCCTGTTATATCGCCAAAGTCATTCAATGTAACATTGAGCATGAAATCCGGGGGGGCAAGTTCCGCAGCGGAGGCAATCTCTTCCCACAGGGGATTACCCCGGGTGATGGCCCATGTTGCCGCGGGATTCTCAATATGCGCGGTTCCATGGTTTCTCATTATGCTCTGCATTCCTGCGATGCCGGGAAGAATTGCCTTGGGACCGCCGCTGAAGCCGGCAAAAAAATGCGGTTCAATAAAACCGGTAACGATACGGATATCCGCGTCGATATAGGCACGGTTGATATATATATCATTGCCGGTCTCTAAACTTCCTGCAAAATGGAGTTCTTTTTTGTTGAGCGCATCGTGCTGAATGATTCGGTACCGCCGGGCAGTCTCCTTTCCAAGCATTTCTTCAAGCTCTTTCTGCGTCTGCATCCGGTGGGTTCCCGTACTGTTTAACAGGGTAATGTTTTTTGCCGGTATTCCCTGCTTTTCAAGGTATGCGGTCAGAAGGGGGATAATTATATGGTTCGGGGTTGCTCGAGTAATATCGGTGTGGGTGATTACAACCTGGTCTCCGGGACTTAAGATGTCAGCCAGGGGCGGTCCGGCGGTCGGAGCATTGAGTGCCTGTTTTATAGCATTTTCAGTGCTGGCAACTGCAGCCGGAGGAGTGACCGTAATCACCGACGCGTTATCGGGTACCGTGATGGTCAGTTTATGTCTTCCATACGGGAGGCTGGTTTTCATCGATTTACTTTGATCAACTGATAGTCTATAACATTTTTATAAGTTTGTTCATTGTTCTCATAATGTCAAACAGTTTACTGCGGTATCCTACGTGACACTCAGAGCATGGGACGGGCTTCTCAACCCCCGGTCTGCCTGCCGTCCCCTGATATGGGTATCTCTTTCCCGAGAAACTTCGGTTTTGGCCGAAGCAGGTTGATGTAGAAAAAGTCTTTTATCCGGGCAAGGTATTCCCGGGCTGAATATTTTTTTATATTAAGATAGCCGCGTCGGTCCGCCGGATAGCCTGTTGCGTGAATTCCCATTCTGTCCGCAAGGTAGAGAGCCCTTGAGAGATGGTAGCGCTGGGTGACAATTATTGCGTTTTTTACCCTGAAGATATTTTTGGCCCGGTAGATGCTTTCATAGGTTGAAAAGCCCGCGTGGTCCATAAAAATATCCCGGGCCGGTACTCCGTATTTGATGCACCATCGGCGTATGGCATTAACTTCATCATAATAGCGCGTTCCGTGATCTCCGGTAATGAGTATTTTCTTTACCTTCCCGGCCCGGTAGAGCTCCACTGATTTTACGATCCGGTCATAGGCAATTGCAGAGACGCGGTGCTTGCCGTAGACCCCGGCACCGGGTAAAATCGCTGCGTCAGCCTTCTGGTGATATTTCAGGGATGTTGATATTCGGCTCTCAGTAGACCTGAGCATGCAGGGGTTTATCAGCAGCAGCAGAATTATACCGAGGCCGAAAACAGTTATCAGTAATACAGGTTTCAGAGATAATCTTTTCATAAGGTGATTTCTAAAAAAAATTTAAGCTCCCCTGTGGGCACAAGCATAGTGGAAAACCGATTTTCCATTTTGGAATATAAGAAAAGGGCAGTTGTTAGAGGTGCCCATAAAAAATTTTGACGGAAGTTAAAAGCCCCGCAGTATCTACCTGAAGTATTCACTTATTTTTTGCCAGAATTCACGTCTTCCTGTACCGCTTTTTAGAAAATCTGAAATAATCTGCCGCAGAGGGGGCGGGAAATGAGACCAGTATTTCTGGGCCCAGCCTTCGGGGAGCTCACGTAGTTCCTGATCAGGCATTTCACCGAGACTGTAAGTGACGAATTGAAGCACCATGGTCTGCAAAAGATCAGGGGGAAGAGTACTCTTCGCCTGGGCGTTGGGATCAGGCACCATCTCTTTTACCAGTGCCGCAAGTTCCGCATCGGTAATTTCCGGTGAATGCTGGCGGGCGAGACGGATAACCATGTCAATTGCCGTACGCCGAACATTGTCCTGGGTAAGCCCCATGGTCTTCTGGAGATCTTCAGCCATTGATTTAGCGCTTCCGCTGATATCCATTTGACTCAGGTTCATGGGATTACGCTTTCTCTCATCGAGAAGACGGTCCAGCTCCCGCCGCTCTTCCGGGGAAGCGGTCTGGAGAAACTCCTGGAGGATTCTATCTGCGTCGTTTTTTCCAGCCATCAGGCGCTACACTCATCGGGAGTATCGAGATAAAAGCCGTAGATGCCGTCAAAACTGAGGCGTCCGTTTTTATCAAGTTTACCCTTATAGATTTTTTTATTTTGCAAAGGCTTGTTGAAGACTACGATTATGCTGGAACCTTCGAAGCGCCAGGTTCCTTTTAAGTGGACCTTTGCAGTATGCCCCTCAGGGGTTATCCTGAGATACCAGTACATGACACTACCGCTTTTCTTGAAACTGAAAGCGCTGGTATGCCCATAGGCTCCCGGAGCAGGGCCATACCATGTAGTGACTCTCTGAAGAAGCAGCTTTATATGTCCAGGATTGGTTAAAGTCAATCCGAGTAGTTTCTGATAGCCGATGGTCTTTCTGATTGAGTCAAGGTCATGGTCTTTTTTAAACTTCCTTTTTATAACAGGCTGGTATTTCACCGCTTTCGTCAGGTATTCAACGATGCGGTCTTGAAAAGCACCATGTTCACAGATATTTCCTTTTTTTCTTATAACGCCGAGGGTGCAGGCAAGGTTGTAATACGCCCAGCCATACCGGGGATTGATTTCAACAGCCTTTCTGAATTTTTTGACAGCCTGGCCGTATTTCCCGGCTCGGTAGAGGTCAAGGCCCTCCTGATTGAGCTGCTTCGGAGAATCAGCTGAAAGGGCAGCGGCAATGGTTAAAATTATAATCATTGATTGTAAGACTGTTTTCATTACTTCTCCCCTGCGGCTAATTTTTAAATTAAAGATATTTGCTGCCGGAGTATTGTCAAGAGTAATCGGTACCAACTTTGCATTTTTCGCTGGATATTATCTATGACTTTATGGAATAATGGCCCAGTAGTCTGAGCAGTTGGAATCCTTTCCGTTTTTTGAGGAATCTATATGAAGAAAAACAAACAACACTATTTTTTTTCTTTCCTGTTGATGTTGATGGCTGTTGCCACAGACATAGTAACTTCCGGAGAGGCGGGGCAAAAAATGTCAGAGAAAGAAAAACTAATCAAAGAAGCAAATAACATTAGTGAAAAAATTGCCGCAGGGGAATTATCCAGTAAAGAACTGTATAAAGTTTCTCCGGAAAATATTCATCTGCTGAAGATAAACGAATTCCCGGGAATAGTTGTAGTCGGTGAGCATGTTACGACCCATAGCGCTACCCTGAGGGGAGTGTATGTGGGAAGTAAATTCGGTACTCATCAGGAACAGGCTGCCGCCGCAATGAGACTCGCGGGATGGGAGACAGCCGATGGACCAGCACGCATCAAACTTGCCCTGATTTGGGCAGAACGGGTTCTCTATGAATTTGACGGACATTTTGAAAGAGGTCACCTCCATGTCTTCGGCGGCTTTCACAGGCCTGCATATACAAAACCGGGAGGAAAAGTTTTACGGGACGGATCAGTACAAATAAACTTCTGGTACCGGGAAGTCGAGCGGGGAAGAAGTGCCGCAAAGACCTTTCATTACATGGAAGTTGTCTTCAATTCAGACGGGAGCTTAAAGCATATTAAGCCGTTGAAGACCTTCGATGTTTCAAACCAGGAGCTTTTCCGCGGCGGTAATGACAGGCCGGATAATCCGTAAGAAAATTTAACCAGGAGTACACCCAATGAAAAAATTATTCCTTTTTATTCTTATTATCATCGTCGCCCCAGGTTGTAAATATAATATAAGAGACTACTATAACCCTTTTCCCGGCAAAGTGACAATCGTAGAAATAAAGGATTCTCAATACAATCCCAATGGTAAAAAAAGCTATTCTGATATCTATATGGACTTCGCACCCGATGATGTTTCAGCCCCTTCACGGTACCGGTTCAAAAAATGGAAAGATACCCGTGTACAGCTAAGCCATAAATCACGGATGAATCATTACAAACCATGGGTTAAAAAAGCCGGCATCAAAGAAGGCAATGTGTATAAGGCGATTCGCTATGAGAAAAATTCCTTTGGCAGTTCTGCTCCGGTAATTTTTAAGGTGAACCTTGAAGAGCAGCTGAAATAAAAGAGATGACCCTCGTGGAACATATCTTTTTGTATCAATATCTATTTAACTACATGCTTCTTCTATATTGGCCGCCAATTTTATATCTGGTTTTTTTTACATTCCAGTATTGATATACTCTCCTCTGTGTTAATTACGCTGTTAATTGAAAAACCCGAACCAGATATTAATTTTCGAAACTCACTCTCTGTTCTTTCCTGTCCATCTCCCATCACCATTACTTCAAGATCAAGGAGCCTGGCAGTAGAAAATTCATTTCCCTCAGGCAGTATTGATTCAATGATGAGCATTTTTGCATTTTCATCCATTGCTTCAAAACATTTTGTCAGTATCTTGCAGCATCGCTCATCATTCCAGTCATGAAATATGTTAGATAATAGATAACAGTCTTTACCTGCCGGGATATGATCAAAAAAATCACATGAAACATACTCGCATCTTTCGGTTAACTGTCTTTCTAATATTTGCTTGTTCACATGATCTGAAAGGTGCGGTAAATCAGCAACAATCCCTGTTAATTCGTTCTTCGCCACGAGCAATGAGAAGAGAAGTCCTCCATAACCACCGCCTATGTCACAAATTGATTGAAACGGAGAAAAATCATAAACATCCAGAATAACGGCATGAGTTGTACGGGCCTTAACAGCATTTGCCTGATTGAATATGTGTGATTCTTTACTGTTTTCCGCAAGCCACTTAAAGCATGGTTTTTCATGGGCCTTTTCAAAGGCGTTTTTTCCCGTCTTAACTGCATAGTATAGATTTTCCCATGCCCTGTTGTGCCACTCAGAAAGAAACATGAGAGCTGCTGGTTTTAATTTATTTTCCTGAAGACATTCGGACATTGGAGTCTGGGAAAAAGATCGAGGAGCTGTTTCCATGAAAATTCCAATAGATGCCAGAGTTTTCATTACTCTGTAAAGCTGTTGTTCCTGGACTTCGCATGTTTTGGCCAGCTGGTCAATGGTTTTTTCCCCGCTGTTTAAAATATCCGGTATTCCAAGTTTTGTTACTACATGCAATGGTTCACTTATCCATTTTGCTGTGATAATCTGCATGATTTGAGTTGCTGCGTTTTGTTCATTATCCATAATGGACCTCCTGAAGGTAGTTGCTGCTATTATTCTTAACACGATACTCGAGCTTTATTGAACTGAATTGTAATGAGGGCATGACTTGAAATGAGGTTTTGTGGCACCGGAATAATTTGAAGAAATTTTAGGGAGTTAAGAAAGGAATATGGGAATGTGAGGAGTGGTACGAAATTTTCTTATACTATGAATGTTGTTTTTTATCATGAAAAAGTCAAGGATTTTTTACAACACAAATCAGGTGTTCTATTCTCTTGTTTGAAGTTTGACTTGAGGTATTTTTAACCCTATGTTTTAAAATACCTCGATCTGTTCCTTGAAGCGCAACTGAAATAAGTAGAGATGCCCGTACAGGACATCTCTACAATATACTGACGTATGAATACTACATGTTTCTTCTATACTGACCGCCCACCTCATAGAGGGCGTGGGAAATCTGCCCCATGGTGGCGTAGCGTGCCGTTTCCATCATCTGCTCGAAAATGTTTCCCCCTTCAAGGGCGACCTGCTTAAGGCGGGCAAGGGTCTCTTCAACCTGCTTCTCGTTGTTCTGTTGCTGACCGTGACAGTTGTTGATCTGCTCTTCCTTCTCGTCAGGTGTTGCTCTGCGAAGCTCAAGGTCATCGGGAATCAAATTATCTTCATTTTCGCTCAGGTAGGTATTGACGCCGATAATGGGAAGTTCACCAGTATGCTTTCGGTGCTCATAGACCATTGATTCATCCTGAATTTTGCCCCGCTGGTACTGGGTTTCCATGGCTCCTAATACGCCGCCCCGTTGAGAAAGGCGTTCGAATTCTGTAAGAATCGCTTCTTCTACCAGCTCAGTCAGTTCTTCGAGAATGTACGATCCCTGCCAGGGATTTTCATTTTTCGTGAGACCGAACTCTCTGAGAATAATGAGCTGAATGGCCATGGCGCGGCGAACAGATTCTTCTGTCGGCGTGGTAATGGCTTCGTCATATGAATTGGTGTGCAGAGAATTACAGTTGTCGTAAAAGGCTAAAAGGGCCTGAAGGGTCGTACGGATATCATTGAACTGAATTTCCTGGGCATGGAGAGAACGCCCTGATGTTTGAATATGGTATTTCAGCTTCTGGCTTCGGTCATTTCCTCCGTAAAGTTCTTTCATCGAAATAGACCAGATGCGCCGGGCAACACGGCCGATAACCGAGTATTCCGCATCCATTCCGTTTGAGAAAAAGAATGATAGGTTAGGGGCAAAAGAATCTATTGGAAAGCCCCGGGAAAGATAATATTCAACGTAGGTAAATCCATTTGCCAGGGTCAGTGCTGTCTGGGTAATAGGATTGGCTCCCGCCTCAGCAATGTGATATCCGGATATAGAAACCGAATAATAGTTGCGGATATTATTGGTAATGAAATATTCCTGAATGTCCCCCATCATCTTCAGGGCAAATTCAGTAGAAAAAATACAGGTATTCTGGGCCTGGTCCTCTTTCAGGATATCTGCCTGGACGGTTCCCCGAACCTGCTGCAGGGTATTTTCCCTGATTTCTTTTTCTTCCTTTTCAGAAGGAGGCCTTTTGTTTTCAGCTCCAAACTTTTCAAGCTGCTGGTCCATGGCGGCATTGAGAAAAAATGCCAGCATCATCGGGGCCGGTCCGTTCACTGTCATGGAAACGGAAGTTGACGGATCACAAAGGTCAAAGCCGTCATAAAGCTTTTTAATATCATCGAGGCTGCAGATTGAAACACCCGAATCGCCAACCTTGCCGTAAATATCCGGGCGCTTGTCTGGATCCTGGCCGTAGAGGGTTACCGAATCAAAGGCCGTAGACAGCCGCTTCGCATCGTCATTACGGGTCAGGTAATGGAAACGCTTATTGGTTTTTACCGGTCCGCCTTCACCGGCAAACTGGCGCTTAGGATCTTCACCTTCACGCTTAAAGGGAAACACCCCGGCGGTATAGGGAAAATTCCCCGGCATATTTTCAAGGCCGAGAAAAACAAGCCGGTCGCCGTGATCAGCGAGATCAGGAAAAATTACCCGGGGTATACTGGTCCCGGAAAGGGTTTCACTGGTGAGCTGAACCTTGAACTCCCGGTCTCTCACCTTGTAAGTAAATGTATCACCCTTGTAACTTTCCCGGGTTTCATCCCATGCATTGAGCTCTTCTTTTATTGGTGAAGGAAGTTTGTCCTCTGCCGCGGCAATGCGTTCTTCCAGGGCAGCGAGACCTTGTGCACTTGATGCAATTTCTTTTTTGGCGGTATTAAGATGCTGAATCTTTCGGGCATGATCAGCACAGTCACGGATATTTTTTTTGTAGTCCCGAACCGTATCGGCAATTTCTCCCAGGTAGCGTATTCGGTCTGAAGGTATCAGGGATTTCTGGCTTGAAGTCATTGAGCATTTTTCAGCAGGTATGCCGCAGCTTAAGGCGGTTCCGCACTTTTCGTTCACCGCAGCAACAAGACCTGCATATAGCCCATTGACCCCTTCATCGTTGAACTTTGAGGCAATGGTGCCAAAAACCGGAAGGTCTTCGAGTTCCATGTCAAAGGCGTTTCGTGAGCGGCGAAGCTGGCGGCGTACATCCCTGAGGGCATCTTCTGAGCCTTTTCGTTCATATTTATTTATTGCGATGAGGTCAGCATAATCAAGCATATCGATCTTTTCGAGCTGTGTCGGCGCGCCGAATTCTGCGGTCATGACATAAAGGCTCACATCAGAGATGTCGACAACTTCCGTATCGCCCTGGCCGATGCCGCTTGTTTCTATAAGTATCAGATCAAATCCCGCAGCCTTTACAACATTGATTGCATCCCGAATCGTAGCGGGGAGCTCAGTACGGGAACCCCGGGTCGCCAGGGAGCGCATGTAGACTGCTTCACCATGAATAGCGTTCATGCGTATCCGGTCACCCAGCAGGGCCCCACCGGTTCTTCGCTTCGAAGGATCGGCAGAAAGTACCGCCGCGGTTTTACCCGGATTGTCAGCACGAAACCGGCGAACCAGTTCATCGAGGAGTGAGCTTTTCCCCGCACCCCCGGTACCGGTTATGCCGATGACCGGGGATTTCGCCTCTGCGGCGCGCTTTTTAATTTGTGCGCTTATTTTATCAAAGACACCGTCACCCATTTCGGTCATGGTAATCGCACGGCTGACTTCCCCGTGTTTTTTGTACGAGAGGGCCGCTGGATCAGGAATCTCAGCTCCCCGATTTGAATCATCATTGAGGCCCGGAACATTTACCGTGTGAAAATCGCAGCGGGAAAGAAGGTCGCTGATGATACCGGTGAGTCCCATGTTGCGGCCGTGTTCCGGGTCGTATATCCGTTCCACTCCGTATGCTTCGAGCATGGCAATTTCATCGGGCCGTATGACACCCCCGCCGCCGGCAAAGATTCTTATGTGGCCGGCACCCCGCTCTTTGAGCATGTCTACCATATACTTAAAGAATTCATTGTGCCCCCCCTGGTACGAAGAGACAGAAATTGCCTGGGCATCTTCTTCAATAGCCGCCTCAACAATTTCCGCAACAGAACGGTTGTGGCCCAGGTGAATAACCTCGGCCCCTCCCCGTTGAATGAGGCGGCGCATTATATTGATAGCAGCGTCATGTCCGTCAAAAAGGCTGGTGGCGGTGACCACCCGAACCTGATGCTGCAGTGTGTACTGGTTGTCCATGTAAATTTCTCCTCTTGCTCTTCAGGACTCTGTTTTAAGATTTAATCCTGATAAAATATCCCTGAAATTCTTTATATGCCGGTAAGTGTGCAGTGTGGCTTTCTGCTGTCAATAAAATATCTGGAATGGTGGAACCGATTCCAGGAAAGAGGGGTCAAAATATTCTATAGACGAAAAAAGGAGTTGTGAATGGTAATGACTGCAGCATTTAAAATAATTTTGATGACATCGCTCGCGGCAAAAGGGGGAAGTGCTGATAGTGGCATAGATCTGAATATTGCATATAATCCTCGAAGCGCTACGGTTATCCAGTGCACAATTGATAAAGTGTTTACTACTGACTGGCGCCATGATGAGGGATCAAGTGAAGGTCTCTGCCTTAAAGTTAAAAGAGGTAGAAAATTTTATACCGTTATCGTAGCCCCCTTATGGCATGTCGGAAGTTACATGAATTTTAAATCCGGGGATACTGTCACCATTTCAGGGTCATTGAGGATGGACGGTAAAAAGCGCATTCTTGTGGCCCGATGGATAAAAAAGAAGGGTAGAACGCTGCATCTGAGAACCATAGCGGGCGTTCCCCACTGGGAAAGTATTGGCCCTGTCCCGAAAAGACGTTCCCGTGGAGGAAAGGGAAGGGGGAGAGGAAGTGGAGGGAAAGGCGGTGGCGGGAGGCCTTCTGGCATGTAAAAACGGGACACCACACTATGCGGTATCCCGTTACAGAATTACTTAATGTCAATCTCTCCTTTCGATGCAGGATAAGTATCTACCATGTAGTAGATCCTTGCCCTGCCTGAAATGGAATCCCTATCCAGTTCAAGCTTTACCCCTGTTACGGTTCCTGACTTATCTGAAGTTACCGTTGTCTTTCGGGCGTAATTTGCTGAAACAGGCTTTCCTGTTTTTGTGTCAATGAGAAGCAGCCCGAATACATGGGCATCTTTTTTCAGCGTTCCATTTTTAACAGAGATGGATACTATCCCCTCAGAACTGCTAAAGGAAACCTCTCCCGGGGAACCGGGACCCTGTGTGAAGCCTTTACCGTAGATATCAAGATTTGAACCGCCGTAGATGTACATGAGGCCGGTATCAAATTCTGACATGCCGGTGAGTTTCAGAAACCTGCCGTAGAATTCTATCTCATCACAGCGGGCTATGGCGTTGAGGGCGGGACGTTTAATCAGCTTTCCGCTTGTATCAACCCGCGCGGCAAGACGGTAGAAGGCGTAGGGCATGTCCCAGGTTCCATTGAAATCGAGGAGAAATCCTTCATAGTTATAGAGGGTGATCAGGCCGTTGTCATGGTTAAGCATAAGAGGGAACCGGTCTCCCATTGCCGCATCAACAACAGTTTTTTTATCTCTTCCTTCAAGTTTTCCCCGGACTCCCCATAGAACCGCATTGTCTCCTTTCCCTTCGACAACGCCGTAAAGATAATGGAGAGAATCAAAGCCGATCTGATTCCATGAAGGAAGTATAGCAGGGCTCGGAGCTGCAAGCCTGCTCATGACAAACATGCTTGAAGCATCTCCCGGTTTTGCGGGAATTTTGTACGGCATGGGAGTCTTTTTTCGGGCTTTTATTTTAAAAGTAAAGGTCTGGTCATAGGTGCCGCCTTCACTTCCCCCGAAGAACTTGAGTCCTATCCGTGACATGTCTGCGATAAAAGTTCCCTTCAGGTTTACGGTAAGGGTGCCTCCTTGAGAGCCGGTCCATTTTTCCCGGGGGATAATGGTGATGAATGTGCGGTCAGCAGAAACATTGACTTTTCCTTCCTTACCCCCTGAAAAACTTACT
>Ga0070729_10002178_pt1 | contig 26242 bp, 23 predicted proteins | sample tdDd472_FD_66725 | JGI IMG/M metagenome (GOLD analysis project Ga0070729, IMG submission 66725) | Marine sediment microbial communities from the Atlantic coast under amendment with organic carbon and nitrate - tdDd47.2 | ecosystem: Environmental > Aquatic > Marine > Coastal > Sediment | place... | reverse complement strand
TTCTCCTCGAGACAGGTCAGGATCGTTTTCTCCAGTTCCGGCGAGAAACCATCAATCACCTCCGAAGGGTTTGCAAAACGTCCGATTGGCTTTTTACCGGTGAACATCTCATACAGGATGACTCCGAGTGAATATATATCGCTGCGGTGATCCACATCCTGGGGAGATGTCTGTTGTTCAGGCGACATGTAGGCCAAGGTTCCCATGACCAGATGTGTGTGGGTTAATCGGGTGAAGTCTTCGTTGACGAAAAGGGAAATACCAAAATCGACCAGGCGGGGGAGCCCATCGCTGCCAAACAGGATATTGGAGGGTTTCAAGTCCCGATGGACGATTCCCTTTTCATGGATAAATCGGACACCGTCGCAAATTTGGATCAGGGTCTTCAGGCAGAACCGCTGGCCCCACTGGCGGTGATCGACCAGGGACCCACCGGCGAGGAACTCCATCACCATATAGAGCCGTGTCCCGGTGGTGCCATAATTGAAGACTTTGACCAAGTTGCGATGATTCAGTTGGCTGATGATCTTAGCCTCGCGGAGCAGGCGCTGCTTGATGCCTGGATCCTTAGATAACGTTTCGTTCAGGACTTTTATGGCGACTTTCTTCCCGTCGTTATCTCGAATTCCTTCATACACATCGGAGGTACCGCCAGAGGCGATAAGATCCTTGGTCTGGTGCCCGTGAATTCGAATCATTGTTCCTTCCGAACGGTGACAGCTTTTAGCTCGTGGGTCGGTTTATGGCGGTATATCACCCATGCCCTGCTAGAGAGCTGATAGTCTGGAATTCCGCGCAACACACCTTTGGCGAAGTGGAGTCCATCTTGGGCCTCCAGTTCTACAAAACGAAGCGGTGCCGGAGGGATCAATGGACATACTCCGATAAAGTCGATGTCCTTTGCTTTCATGTCCAGCTTGCGAAGGGCTTGAGCACGATACCTGATGACCATGCGCATGGGCATCTGGCCCATGAGTGTCATGGCAAAGAGAATACCTTGTAGGTGGATGCGCCTTGTGTTGGTGGCAACGCGAACGGAAAAGGGAAAGCGTCCGCCCAGGACTCTGCCGGGACCAATGGTGATGCGGGGGCTATGAAGTAACACATCTGGCTGTAAAGACGAAACCATTTTGACTTTTGCAAGGGCCAGGGTTGGATCCAAGGTCCTAGCCTCGAGTTCATCCTGATTGAAGCATTCAACCGTTTGAATTTGGGTTGCCGATTCTTCGAGAGGTTGGCTGGTCCTGCATTCTGGTGGTTCAATGTGGCCTGGGCGCAAATTCAGGGCAAAGTCGGTTGCGTAGTCCTGACAAGGAGCCTTGAGGGGTGGAATTGTCTGAAGGTTAACCGGCACTTCGATGTGAAGGGGATGTACATCCGTGTTGATGGCACAGCGCAGAGCATAGACCTTTGGAAAATGGAAATCTCTTTGGATTTTGGCCAGTAGCTCACGAATTTTAGAGTTCAAAGGGGGCTTTTTTCCAGACATATGCTTTTCAAGGCCGTTTCGAGTCGTTCCTGGGGTTCTACAAGGTCCATGGTCTTGCTAAGGACCACCAATTCCTTCAGGATGGGCTCCTGTTGGTCGACTGGGATGGGTCCGAAAAGAATTCGAATCGGGTGCTCACCACTATGTCCTTGGATCAGGCATTCACGCTCCTTTGAGCGGTTCATTGTGCCTGGTGCGCCCAATGAAGTGAATTGGGTGCGTTGCAGTGAGAGAAGCGTGAGGTTGTGGGCCTCGCCGATTGCCTCCATCTGATGCTGGGGTACGACGAAGAAGGACGGTTGCATGTTGACCTCCTTCACCAAGGCTCCAATGATGACATGGTTGCGAATATAACGCTCCAGGACAGATCCGTAGATGATTTTTTGGACCTTGGTGGGGGTCACCGGGTCGGTGTATTTGAAGTCCTTTGGGATTCCATATCGGTCTGTGATCATCATGCCGCCAAGGAAGGCTCCTTGCTCCGAGAGGGTGATGAGGTAACCGGGAAACGCATTCGTCATAATGTCATCCTATCCCTTTTTTTTAAGTATACCACGAGCGCTCCTTCTCCTCCCTGCATTCTGGGAGCTGTTCCATAGGATTTTACAAAAGGTGCTCCCTCGCTCTGGATCCATGAGTGAACTGTGGGTTTAAGAATACTTCCCGTGGGCGAGTTTTTTCCTTTTCCGGTGATGATTAGTACGCACCGTGTGCCTTTAACGTAGTGAGCCCTTATGAAATTGGCTAGTTCGGTTCGTGCTTCCTGGGCCTTGAGTCCGTGTAAGTCGATTTGATCGGATACGTCTATGGGGCGGTTGCGGAGCAATCGGAGTTTCTGAGGACCCTCAATGGCGAGGTTGTCAGCCGTATCCTGGTTGGGGTCTTGGGGAATTCGATTCAACGCAGCAAGGAAAAGTGCACGATCATTTGGGCTTCCCTGCTCATTTTGGATGGGAGTCGTGTTTTGGTCTTCGGGATGGATCTTTTGCTTGGTTTGCCCTTTGGGAATCGCTCCCGTTTTGTAGTTGCGAACTCCCATTTGGTTCATTGCTTCGAGGAACAAATCGTCATCGGTCATGTTTTTCCGCCTTTGCTAATTTTGGTGACGTATGTTCATCGGGCTCTAGCCAGAAGGTCAATCCAACAGGATTCCGCTTGCTTGGACGATCGATTGGGACTATTTCCTGAACACAATGAAAGCTTGGCGCCATTAGCGTGTCAAATAGATCAGGTTCCGTGATTTTGGGATCGAGCCAAGCGTCGATGAGGTCCTTCATACTAGGATTAAGCATAAGAGGAACTGCCTTATGGTGAATTCCCTGCCACTTGGGGTGAGGAGGAAGAGTGATGATTGAGGCTGAATAATGTTGTGCTCCGGTCTCTCTATGGGTCCATGACCGGAAAATGCCACCAAAGGCGATGCCTGTTGGTCGATCCTTTTCGAGAAGGCGAATTTGGTGGTAGGTTTTTTTGTCGCCGAGTCCTTCGACGAACCCTTCTGCCGGGATGATGCAACGGCTCTCGCGATATGGGCCATAGGCGAGGGCATTTTGCCGATTTAATTTATCTGAACGGCTGTTGAACGAGGCGAACTTGTAGTTGGGTTTCAGCGTGATGGGATCGAGCAGCAACCACCATGTGGCGTCCAGGAGAATGGGGTGGCTCCCTCGATTCGCTACGATTGAGATGGTGCTGCCTGGTGCTATATCCTCTGAAAAACGAAATTGTGAAAGGTCTTTCACATTAAGTTGATCACAGAGCAATTCGATGAGCGGTCGGTCAACAGCAAAAAAACGTCCACACATTGTGGCTCCTCAAAGGGTTATCTTGGCCGCACATATGTCGGCTTCTCAATAAAGATAGTGGGGTCTTTGCGGTTCGCCAAGTGAAAAATGGATGCCTAATTGGCCATGTAGACCCAAGCCATGGCCAAGGCTGCTGAAAAGCCAGCCAGAGACATCAAGAAATTCACCGAATCATTGGTCATATAGCCGCGTTGCTGGAGTGTTGCGCCCAGAATTGAATCGATCAGGTTGCCCAGACAACCAGCCACAAAAACGATCAGGCATATAACCATTGGTTGCCCGAAAGCCATACAGCATAATGAAATAATAAGTGAGCCAAGAATTCCTGCAAAGCTTCCGTGCAGGCTGATGCCACCGTCAAGCCCTCGTTTAACGGGTTGAAACGTCAATATGTGAACATAGTTCTTCCCATAAACATTGCCAATTTCGGATGACATGGTATCTGAAGCTGCAGCCGCGAAGCTGCCAGCGATGGCGATGGCCCAAATTGGGTCAGGTGCCACGAGGGCAAGGATTCCACCGACGGCAGGCACCAGACCATTCGCAAAGGCGTGCCTCACTGTGCGTATACCCTTATTTTCTTGGGCCAAGCCTCGTGCTCGTTTCACGTCTTTGCCCCACCTGGTGGCCATGGTGCCAAGGAAAAAGAATGCGCCAAGATAGGCAAAACCCTCCCAGCCCGTACCGGCGATAAGGCCTATTGAAATGAACAAGCCCACAAATGCGCCTGGAACCGACATTTTCTTCAAAAAAACACTTGAAAGTGCCAAGACGCAGGCAAGCGTGATGGCTGAAACAGACCATAGGGGCAGAAGCACAAGGTTGGAACTGATGAAGAGAGTGGTCAACCATGCAGTAAAGGCCGCACTCAGGGGTACAGCCAAGTTGTCGTCGATAAGTCCGGGTAGGGTTTCAACCCATGCCGCCACAAGGGCGGAAATTCCCACGACAATTATCCAAATTAGAGGGCTCAATGACTTTGTTACGTTCGCTGGGAGCAAGACCAGAAGTATCAAAGTGCATGCCCAGCCACAAAGGAAGAATGCTAGACTGCCAACCCATGTTTTACTGGTGTTCCATGGAATAGTTTTGCAGCCGGAAGAACGAGCTTGGGCCCACCTCCCAGCCAGACCGGCGAAGCCGTCGCCAAAAGCCATTAGACCCCAGGCAATGGCCAGGATTGCCTGGTTCCTCTGCCAAACCAAGCTGATAACGAGAAGTACAGCAGGGTAAAGCAGAATACCAATTGAAAAGCCTCGTTGCAGGTCCACATCGCGCTCCAGAGAGCGTTTCGTGATTCGTGGAAGGGCAAAGAGATTGAACACCAGTGCCATGGCAATGAAAAGTGAGACAAGCGGTGGTGTAAGTCGGCCGATGGTAAGGGCAAAAATGGCGCTGCCCATATGCACAGATTTGCGGAGCCATTCGCGTGAGTCATGTGTCAAAACTTGGAACCCACCTCACCAAGGTTTTTAAAGCTGAAAGTCACCCTGTACCATTTTTTAGTCTCTCCCGAGCTTGCCTCAGGTGTTTCGAAGTAGGATGCCTGAAAGCTGACACATTGGCCGATTAATTTATAGGAGAATTCGCGGCTCTTAAAGTCCTGCTGCAGGAAATCGTAGTCCATGGCCACGTGTAACTTGCTCTGAAGGTTCGGAATTAATAAATCTGAGCGCAGGATAATGCTGTCCTGGTCATTGAGTCCGGTCTGTCGTTTGACATAACCGGCATAGCCCTTCCAATTGCGCTTAACGGCACTGCCATAAAAGGACAGCAGGTCAAACTCACCTTCATCGGTGCGGTAGCGTATCAGGGAGTTGAAATGGAACCCACGGTAACCGGGAACTCGTAAAGCGATTTCGAGAGGAGATTTCCGTGTTTCCGTGTTCACTTTCTTTCGCATTTCCAGCTCGAGAAAGGGCTGTGAGTGATTGCGGTCTTTTCGAAACAGGGAGGAGCGAATAAGCCAGGATGTGTCAAGGCCATCGATCTGCTCACCGAGAAACGAATCCACTTCATTGAATTCGAGATCATCCTCGAGCAGAGGGTCGGAGACATGGTTATAGCGCATGCTGACACCATAGGTGATGAACTGCTCGAAGCGTCCCGTTTTGAATGACTTGTAGAGTTTGGGACCAAACACTTCAAAGGTGCCCGCCGGGACCAGGTTGGTTCGCGTATCGTCTTGACCTCGATAACGATTGCCCAGCAGGGAGACACCATAGTTTGTATAGAGGTAGGAGCCTAACTGGGAGGCCTTTTTGATGTCCGCGTGTAACGAATAGCGAAACGCAGATTCCAGGTTTTCGTCAATGGTGTAGTTGTGTTCGGTAAAACCAGCATGGGAATTAGCTTTTAAAATGAACCCTGCGCCCAGGTCTCTTGCCGGAATAACCCAATGAAAGTTGGGCAAGTGATTCATCTCCCCGATACCGCTCTCGTCAGAAAAAATGCGTTCGTTTTTGTTGAGTTCAACGGAAAAAAACTGGCCTTTCATGGAAGAGCCGAACCAAATCTTGTAAAGAGAATCGCGAGTTCTTCCAGAGTTGATGTCTTCAACAAAGTCCCACTCAACCTGGTAATCGGAGCGTTGGTCGGCTTCGAGCAACAGGGCGGCACGCCCGATTTTCTGTTCGTGCTGAAAATTGAAACGAAAGCGATGGTCGGAGAGTTTTTTTCCAGCTTCCCAGACATCCGGACCTGTGGCGATAACCTTGTCCTCAATTACAAAGCCGTTGAAGAGTCCTTTTTTCTGGGGTTGGGTATAATAACGCGCTTCGACGTCCAGGCTGGCACCTGAGCTGTGGAAATATCCGGGCGTGAGCGTGATGTCCCAATCTTCGCGGGGTGCTAAATAAATTGGAACCTTGATATAGGTTCCGTTGCGCTGTGAATTGCCTGTTTCCGGGAGTAAAAGGCCAGACTTCCTGGACTGCATGGTGGGCAGGATCATATAGGGGATGTAGAAAACCGGAATGCCTCCCAATCTGAAAACGGTGTGTTTCAAGCGGGAATAACCCTCGCGTACCAGCAGAGCTTCCTTGACGTCCAGGGACCAATGAGGCTTTGCCTGATTACAGGCAGTCAGGCGCCCGGAGCGAATAAGGAACTGGTCATCTTCCAGGTGTTCAATTTGTTCACCCGTGAACTGAAAGCTACCCCCAAATTGGGCTTCCACTCCATGAAAAACACCCGTTGAAGTCTCAAAGCTGTACTGCACATATTGAGAGGCGATTTCAATGACCCCAACTTTGGAGTAATAGTCCATTTTGACATTACCCTCGAGTTCGGCTGAAAAGGTCTCTGTATTGTAGCGCGCCCGATCGGCGGTAATGAGGAACTGACCTGGGTTTGAAAATCGAACGTGCCCTTCGAGAATCGTAATGCCCTGGCGGTACTCGGTTCTTTGCGCATCAATGACAATACGATCTTCTGCTCGAGCAGTAATGGCGCAAAGCAAGATAAGAAAAAGCCCTTGGAACCATGTCGAAGGGTTGCCTGGGGCGTCCATTGGTGAATTCAGGGTGTTCTGCATGGTTGAAGTGTGAAGCGCCCTTTCAGGGAATGATCTTCCACCCCTACGTACAAATGATCGAGACAGATGTCCAGGGATTGGGTCGGGAACATGTCCCGTGTCGGACGGAATACTATCACACGTTGTTCTTGGCTTTGAGGAGGAATTTCGAGAGCAGCTGGATTGAGGGCCTGGGCTAAGGTGAGGATTTTTTCAGAGGAGCCACCCTCTAGGATCATCATAATATAACCAGGATCTACAAAGACTCCGCGGGGGACCTCTCCCTCTCGAATTTCAATGTGACCCGGGTTCAAATGAACGGATTCCAACCCTCGGTTCACAAGCGTGACCTCAACAAAGATCCAGGTTTTCAGAACGGCAGCAATATCGGAATCGTTAACGAGGCTCTTTGGTATGCCGCGTTCACTGCAGTACAGTCCAAACTCCCCGTGGGAAAGAAAACGCATCGAAATGGTGAAACCTTTGCGCGAGGCCGTTAGCTCATCCATTTTGCGGTTGAGGGTATAGCCAGATTTGTCTGGAGCCGGGATGGCACACAGGTAGGAATCGGGCTGGAAAGCGAGAAAGCTGAAGATGAGCAGCAGAATCATGGGGAACCTCTACGATTCCGGTAAATTCTAATAGTTGAGTCTATGTGCTTAGAATTCAGGAATCTAATTTACAAAGTATTGTAAAATATGCTATCAATGAGGCAAAGACATTTCTCAGGACGGGACGACGGGACGGTTCTTTTATGCAAAAATCTTATAAACTTCTTGTTGCAGACCCAGATGACCAGCACCTCCAAACGATTGGTGATTTCCTGACCAAAAACGGTTTTTCGGTTATGAAGGTACAAAAGGGGAAGCAGGCATTTCAGTTTGCCTTGAAAATCGATCCAGATCTCTGCCTTTTGGATTCACAGCTTGAAGACGTTAACGGGTTTGCCGTATGTCGCTCCATCCGTAAACGAAGACCTGATCTTCCCGTTATTGTCATGTCCGCTGTTTATCGAGGAAGCGATAATCTCAAAAAAGCCAAAGAAAAATTTCTCGCCAACGACCTGATCGAACGCCCATGCAGCCACTCGGAAATGCTTGAACGCATTCAGGGTGTACTTCAGGCTCAGCCAGATCGTCCAGAGCAAGAGAAGTCTGTTGGCTCACTTGAAGAGAAGTTGGAGCAAACGTTAAGCGGGCTTGAACTTACGGGTATGACACCGAAGAAGAAAAAGAAGCAGCCTTCATCGGCCGCCACCATTCAAGTCAACACCGAGGAGTTGAGGAAAGAACTGACCAAGATGCGTACAGGCAAAAATGCGGCCCCAGCCGTGCGCGAAAAGCCTCAATTCAAGGTTGGCTCATCTGCTCAATCTGGACCAGGAAACGAGGCCAGTAAGCTGAGTTCAAAAGATATTTTTGGCGATTTGATCAGCGATATTGAACGTGGGGCCAAGAAAAGTAAACCTAAGAAAGAAGAAGTTATTGAGGTCAGCTATCCGCCTCCGGTCGATACACCTCCACCTCCGCCTTCACAGCCCACACCCGATCCTTTCCTCGGGGAAGATGCAGAAGAAATCGATGCCCTGCCCGGTTTTGGAGCGCCAGAACCCCAGGCCAAAAGTGCCACAGAATCAAAGGCCAACGATTATGAATTGATTGAAAAGATTGCTGCGGGAGGTATGGCGGAAGTCTGGAAAGCTCGTCTAAAGGGTGAAAAGGGTTTCGAAAAAATTGTTGCCATCAAGAAGATCCTGCCCCACCTTGCTGATAACGATGAATTCATCACTATGTTCATCGATGAAGCCAAAGTTGCTGCTAACCTGACCCATCCAAACATCGCCCAGATCTATGAATTAGGGAAATTTGGGGACACATTCTTTATCGCCATGGAACATGTGTCTGGCCAGAACTTGAGACACGTTTTGAACTATTGCAAGGCGATGGACGTGAAAATTCCTCCCTCCATCGTCGCCTTCATTGGCGTTAAGCTTTGTAATGCTTTGGATTATGCTCATAAAAAGCGCGATCATTCAAAGAACCAGCCGCTCAGTATCGTTCATCGGGACATTTCCCCACAGAACATCCTGCTTTCAACTGACGGTGAAATAAAATTAGTCGACTTTGGTATTGCGAAAGCTACGATCAAAGCGGCCAATACGGTTGCGGGCTCACTCAAGGGTAAGTTGCTTTACATGTCGCCAGAGCAGGCTGAGGGAAAACCCATCGATCACCGATCAGACATTTTCAGTTTGGGCAATGTGCTCTACGAGTGCCTTACCGGTAACCGGCTTGTTGACGGAGATTCTGAACTCTCGATTCTCAAAAAGGTTCGAGAGGCTGACTTTGTTCCACCGCGTCAAATAAATGCGGCGATTCCCGCACGCCTTGAGCATATTCTGTTGCGAGCTCTGCAAAAAGATGCGACGAATCGTTTCCCAACAGCTCGTGATCTGGAAAAAGAACTCAAGACCTTTATGAAGTTAGAGAAGATGCACATCACCGAATCGGATGTGGCCGAGTTCACGCAGTATGTGGATAAAAAAGAGGTTGCCAAGATCAATAAGTTTGATCAGACCCATTCACAGATCCAAAAAGATGTCATTCTACCTTCTCATTCTGAGGTGAAGAAGTTTAACCAGGAAGCACTTCAGGAATTTGGCTCTAAATCTTCATCCAAGAAATGGCTGCTGGTTGCACTTGGTGTGCCCGTCCTGATTGCGGCAATTTACTTTCTGGCCCAATTTTTAATGCCGATGTTTTCTTCTTCGGAACAACCGCCGCAACAAGCCGACGTACCGATTACTACGCCTGTGCAGGGACTTGATCAGCCTGGGGACCAGGTAGATCTCGATACGCCTGAGACCGAAACAGTTACGGTTGAGGAAGGCGGGTCAAATCTTCCCGTTGAGGATGCTAGTTCCGCAGAGGGAAATCAGGCAAATACGGACGATATGCCCCCGAAACCAGAGGAAGATGCTGAAGTCATTCAAACCGCAGGGCCTGGTGAAACAAGTCCCGGTGTTGACGCTGTTGACCAGCCAGTAGACGCGGCAAATGCTTCTTCAGAAGACGCCACTGGAGGGGACCAGGCCTCTTTAAAACCTGCAGATTCAACAGTGAACCCCGAAACGGGAGATGCATCTTCAATAGAGCCAGCCAAGGATGGCGAATTGAAGCCTACCGGAGATCCTGAATTCGATAAAATGATCGAACAAATGAATGCCTTGAAAAAAGCTCAGGCAGAGAAGCAGCGGAAGTTAAAAGAATACCGTCGGGCGAATCAACTGCCCAACAAAAAAAATGAATCCAAGGAAAAAGAAAAAGACTCTAAAAAGGAAGGTGGTACGAATGGATCCTGAACGAAAATCTCGTTATGAGGCCCTGAAAGAGGAAACGAGGGCTGAAATCGAACAAATTGATGCCGAAGTGGAAGCCGAACTCAGTAAGATCAAAAAACGTATTGCCGAGCTGCAGCAGGCCAAAGAGGCACAAATGTCGATTTACGGAGGGTATTGCACACTGCTTGGTATACCCAACGATCTCGAAGAAGACGTCGAAGACGAGGATTGAAAATGCATCAAGGCCTTATAATATGAGGCCTTAAAGCGTTTTTGGTGTATTTTTCAACTGATCGCCCTAATGTGACCAAAGAAACAGTAGCCAAATTGTTTTGGTTTTGTTAGCATGCTAGGTCAGGCTCATGCCGTCCTGCAACGGGTGGAGGAGATGAGCTGCCCAATTGGGGCATGAAATATCAGTTAACTACATAAGTGTTGAGACGCATGAAAGAAACCAAATTCTATGAAGTGATGGTTTTCGGAGGAGACCACGAATCGTGCAGACAGTTCCGTGTGCAGAAGTCGACTATTCGCACTGTGATTGGAACTCTGACCTTCGTGATGCTGGGAGCCACCTTCCTGCTTTCCCTTTTTATTCGTGACGGGCTCGTGGTCAATGACCTCAAAGACGCCCAGGTCGAAAATCAAAGGTTAATCGCCGAAAACCAAGTTTACAAAGAGGCTGCGGTCGAGTTTGAGAATAAGCTGCAGCTATTCGAAGCGAAATCCAGTCAACTTGCGCAGCTTGTTGGTGACGACTCAGGTCTGCCATCATCTGTGGGCCTTGGTGGCCCTGAATTTTCAGATGCTGCGCATATCCCAGCTCCAGAACTTCTCAATAATGAGCTTAACAGCTATATGCGGAATGATTTATCGCTCCTCATTCGGAAAGCCGATCTGGTCGAGGAGAGGTTGAGTACGGCCGAGGAAGCCTATCTGACTAAACAGGAATTGCTCGATTCCATTCCTTCTCTTTTACCTGCGAATGGTTGGTTCGCAAGTGGTTTCCGCTACCGCACCGATCCTTTCACCGGACAGCGCACGTTCCACAAGGGGCTGGATATTTCATGTGATTACGGGACTCCCGTTTATGCTCCCGCAAGTGGAGTCGTAACAGGGCGCGGTCGCAACGGCGGCTTCGGAAAAACGGTCACCCTGAATCACGGCAATGGCATTGTTACGAAGTATGCCCATCTATCACGGTTTAACGTGTCTAAAGGACAGCGTGTTCGAAAAGGGGATCTTATTGCCTACGTTGGAAATACGGGCCGATCCACGGGACCTCACTTACATTATGAGGTACATAAAAATGGAAAAGCCATGAATCCTATGAAATACATCATTAAGGGGTCTCGTCCTTATTAATACGGAAAACGAATTTCAATCGGCCTCGGTAGTCCTTATGGGTGACCGGGGCTTTTTTCATTGTGACCCATTGTTGCCGGACCCAACACCAGGGCTTCCCGCAGAGGCTATCGTGTCGTACAATGGTCGAGTTCAGCCGGAGGGCCATCGTTGCCCCTGTAAATCGGAGACAATATGTTAAAACTTTTCACCAAAGTATTCGGCAATAAAAATGCTCGCGAATTAAAGAAACTCCTTCCGCTCGTTGATCAGATCGGCGCGTTAGAGGACCGGATTAAGGCCTTGTCGGATGAAGAACTTCAGGGCCAGACTCAAGCTTTCAGGGATCGTATTAAAGCGGGAGAGTCATTGGAAGACATTTTGCCCGAGGCATTTGCCACGGTTCGTGAGGCCTCGATTCGAGTTCTGGGAATGCGACCATTTGATGTGCAGGTTCTTGGCGGAATTATTCTCGCGCGCGGTGCCATTGCAGAGATGAAAACGGGTGAAGGTAAGACCCTGACTGCGACAATGCCAGTCTACCTAAATGCGCTCGAGGGTAAAGGTGCCCACGTCGTAACGGTTAACGATTACCTTGCCAAACGTGACTCGGAATGGATGGGCAAGTTATATCGCTGGTTGGGTATGAGTGTGGGCTTGATCGTTCACGGCTTATCGGATGATGAACGCAAGGCAGCATATAACTGTGACATCACCTATGGAACCAACAATGAATTTGGTTTTGATTACCTGCGCGATAACATGAAATTTACCAAGGGTGAATTCGTTCAGCGAGGACATAATTACTCGATTGTGGACGAAGTTGACTCGGTACTTATCGATGAAGCGAGAACGCCCCTCATTATTTCGGGTCCCTCTGAGGATAAAATCGGCAAGTATTACGACGCCAATGAAGTCATCAAGAAACTTAAGCGTGACACGCATTTTACTGTGGACGAGAAGGATCATCACGCACTCTTGAACGAAGATGGTATCAAAGAAGCGGAACGCATTCTGAAAGTCAGCAATCTTTATGATCCTGCAAATATCGAAATACTGCACTGTCTGGAACAATCTCTCAAGGCTCACTATCTGTTTAAGCGCGATGTCGATTACCTGGTCGCTGACGGAAAGGATGGTTCAAAAGAAGTCATCATTATCGACTCCCACACAGGCAGACAGATGCCAGGTCGACGTTATAGTGATGGCCTTCATCAGGCCCTTGAAGCCAAAGAATATGTGACGATTCAACAGCAGTCGCAGACGCTAGCCTCTGTCACGTTCCAGAATTTCTTCCGAATGTACGATCGTCTCAGCGGCATGACCGGTACGGCCGAGACGGAAGCAACTGAATTCTTGAATATCTACAATCTTGAGTGTTACGTCATTCCCACAAACCGACCCATGGTGCGAAAGGATCTTCACGACCAGATCTACAGGACTACTCAGGAGAAGTTTGACGCAATCATCAAGGAGATCGAAGAGCTTCACCAAGCAGGTCGCCCCATCCTAGTTGGCACTATCGCGATTGAAACCTCAGAAGAACTCAGTGAAAAAATCCGTAAACGTGGAATCAAACACACCGTACTTAACGCGAAGTATCACGAAATCGAATCCGAAATTATCGCCCAGGCCGGCCGAAAAGGCGCTGTCACCATTGCGACCAACATGGCAGGTCGTGGTACGGATATTATCCTCGGTGGTAACGCCGAAATGTTGGTCATGACGGAGATGAAAAATCATCCCGACCGGGATATCAATCAGGTTCGAGCTAAGTACCAAAAGCTATGTGAAGAGGAGCGCAATGAAGTGCTCTCATCCGGTGGTTTAGCCATTCTGGGTACTGAGCGTCATGAATCTCGCCGTATCGACAATCAGCTGCGCGGTCGTTCTGGACGTCAGGGTGACCCTGGATCTACTCGTTTCTTTCTGTCCCTTGAAGATACGCTGATGAAGCATTTTGGTAACCCGCGCATGCAAAACCTAATGCGGCGTTCCATGGAAGAAGGCAAGCCCATTGAACATGGCATGGTTAACCGAGCTATCGAACGTGCACAAAAAGCGGTTGAGGCGCGCAATTTTGAGATTCGGAAACACTTGCTGGATTATGACGATGTCATGAACATGCAGAGAAACACCTTCTACCAGCTGCGGCGTGAAGTCCTCGCGGGTAACCCCCGAAATTACCTGTTCCAGCGTATCGAAGCCATTGTCAAGTACCACGTCAGCAGTACACTGGAAGCAACCGATGGCACTCCAGAAGAGAACCGCAAAAAGCTGAACGACATTCTGTTCTCTCTTTTCCTGTATAAACCGGAGGGCGACCACGACTCCTTGAAAGGTGAGGAGCTTGCAGAGGCGATTGTGGCCTACATCAAAGACCGCTACCACGCCAAATGGGCCGACCTTGAGTTACCGGAAGAGCGCATTACCGACCGCGAACGTTTCTTCCTTCTGTACTTTATCGATCAGCAGTGGAAGGACCACATGCGCAACATGGATTCCCTGAAGGACGGAATCAGTCTGCATGGTTATGCCCAGAAAGACCCACTCATCGAATACAAGAAGCAGAGCTTTGAAATGTTCAATGAACTTTTGGACCGCTGTGATGAGGAAGCGACCAAGAACCTCGTTTATTTCCAGCCCCAACTCAGTGGGGATTCCATTAATCGGATGCGTACTCAGCGCAGAAAGGAAGCGGCCGCAATGAAGCGGGCGAGCAGGGATGGCGAAGATCGACCGAGAACCGTTCGAAGGAATCAACCCAAAGTAGGGCGAAATGAACCTTGCCCATGTGGAAGCGGAAAAAAGTACAAACAATGCTGCGGCAGGAAATAACAGGAGCGATGAAATGTTGAACGAGCCCATTCTGGAAGGACTTACTTTTGACGATGTGTTGCTGGTGCCGGGATATTCTGAGGTTCACCCAAACGAGGTTTCCCTCAAGACTCGATTGACCGCCGATATCGAACTGAATATCCCCATTGTCTCGGCTGCTATGGATACGGTAACCGAACATCGCTTGGCCATTGCCATTTCCCAGATGGGTGGTATTGGGTTTATCCACAAGAATATGACCATAGAACAACAGGCCGAAGAAGTGGACAAGGTGAAACGGTCCGAGTCTGGTATGATTGTGGACCCCATTGTAATTGGGCCCGATGCCATGATTCAGGACGCCGAAGACATGATGGCAAAATACCGTATTTCCGGCATCCCAGTGGTCGATAAAAATGAGATTCTCGTCGGGATCGTGACGAACCGTGATTTGCGATTTGAGACTAATTTTCAGCAACCTGTTTCCAAGGTAATGACCTCGGGTCGCGATAAACTCGTCACCGTTCCCGTTGGAACGACACTTGAAGAGGCCAAACTCTACCTTCACAAATATCGAATTGAAAAGGTACTAGTAGTCGACCAGGGCTACCACTTAAAGGGCCTTATTACGGTCAAAGACATCCAGAAAAAACTCCAGTACCCCAACGCCTGCAAGGACGACCACGGGCGTCTACGGGTCGGTGCCGCACTGGGTATTGGTGGTGATTTCCTAGAACGTGCCGCCGCATTGATTGAGAATGAAGTGGATGTGCTCGTGCTCGACTCGTCTCATGGACATTCCAAAGGTGTCCTCGAAGGAGTGCGTCTTTTCAAGGAGCACTACCCCGAAATGCCATTGATTGCAGGCAATGTAGCTACAGGAAAAGGGGCGTCTGATCTCATCGACGCAGGCGTGGATGCCGTTAAGGTCGGAATTGGTCCTGGATCCATCTGTACCACTCGAGTGGTGACAGGGGCGGGGATGCCTCAGGTAACCGCGATCGCCGAAGCCTACAACGTTTGTCGTGAAAAGGACATTCCTGTGATTGGCGATGGAGGCATCAAATTTTCTGGTGATATCACCAAGGCACTCGCTGCCGGTGCGAGCAGTGTCATGGTGGGTTCCGTCTTCGCGGGCACGGATGAGAGCCCCGGTGAAACGGTGCTCTACAATGGACGAACCTATAAGACGTATCGCGGAATGGGTTCGATTGGTGCAATGAAAAAGGGCAGTGCGGATCGCTATTTCCAAGATAAAGATGCGCGTTTTGAGAAATTGGTACCAGAAGGTATCGAGGGCCAGGTCCCCTACAAAGGAAGTTTGACCGGTGTGGTGGACCAAATGGTCGGAGGCATTCGAGCGGGAATGGGACTTTCCGGGTCACAGACCATTCGAGATCTCTGGGAAAAGGCTCAGTTTGTGAAAATTTCACAGGCAGGCCTGACCGAGAGCCATGCTCACGATGTCATCATTACCAAGGAAGCCCCCAACTATCGTCTGAAATAGCATTCCCGATTTGGTTAACGTTGATCCGATCCTGTAGCCTTTAACGGTGGGTCGATTGGACGCTAAGGCTCTGATTTCAGGATAACGTAGGAACAGGTAGAAAACCTTTGACCTGCTGATCCAGTTCATGTAAACTTGTCAGCTCGTGCGGTCATCCGTGCGTCTAAAAATGCGGGTCACAGCCTGCATTTGAATTTAAAACAGGAGCCTATACATGACCACGTTATTTCCAGGGAAAGACGACGTCGATCGTAAGTGGTACGTTGTCGATGCAAGTGAACTTCCCATTGGAAGAGTGGCCGGTTTTGTTGCAAATGTGTTGATGGGGAAACGCAACCCCAAGTACACACCTCATTGCGATATGGGCGACCATGTGATTGTGATTAATGCTGATAAGGTAAAGTTTTCTGGCAAGAAACTTGAACAGAAACTCTATCGAACCCATACGGGTCGTCCCGGTGCACTGAAAGAAGTGACCGCGGAAGTTATGATGCAACGCAATCCTGAGCGTCCCATGGAACTCGCAATCAAAGGGATGCTGCCCAAAACAAAACTTGGTCGAGCGATGTATCGAAAGCTTCATGTGTACGCGGGCAGCGAACACAGTCATGAAGCACAAAAACCAGAACCTATCCAGGTTCAATAAAAGGGAGAATTTTCGTGTCCGATATTCAATATTATGGTACAGGACGTCGTAAATCCAGTGTAGCAAGAGTTTTTATGAAGCCCGGTAATGGAAAAATTACCGTGAACAAAAAATCAATTGATACCTATTTCTGTTCCGATCTTCTCAAAATGATCATCCGACAGCCCCTGACGTTAACCGAAACGCAGGAAAAGTTTGATATCTATGTCACCGTAAAGGGTGGAGGAACCTCGGGTCAGGCAGGTGCAATTCGCCATGGCATCTCCAGGGCGTTGGTTGGGTTCAATCAGGAATTCAATAAGAAACTCAGAGAAGCTGGATTCATTACTCGCGACGCACGTGAGAAGGAGCGTAAGAAGCCAGGACAACCTGGTGCACGTAAGCGCTTCCAGTTCTCTAAACGTTAATTGTCTAACATTTAAGAAAAGGTGGACTAATGGCAAGTATTTCTATGAAGGAACTTCTAGAGGCTGGCGTTCATTTCGGTCACCAGAACCGGCGTTGGAACCCAAAAATGAAAAAATACATTTTTGGAAGCCGGAATGGGATTTATATCATCGACCTACAGAAGACGCTGAAGAAGTTCAAAGAAGCCTCGAGCATTGTAACGGAAATCGTTCAGAAGGGTGGAAACGTCCTTTTTGTTGGAACGAAAAGACAGGCCCAGGATGCGATTCAGGAAGAAGCTAAGCGTTGCGGCATGTTTTATGTCAATACAAGGTGGCTTGGTGGGACACTCACCAACTTTAAAACGATTCGACGCTCGATTGATAAATTGAAACAATATGAAAATATGGCAACCGATGGAAGTTATGAAGGGTTGACCAAAAAAGAAATTGTCAACATCGAAAAAAAGCGCGCAAAGCTGAATAGCGTGCTCGAAGGAATCAAGGACATGGAGCGATTGCCCCAGCTTGTATTCGTTGTTGACCCCAATCGCGAAAAAATCGCCGTGGCAGAGGCGAAGAAGCTCGGCATTCCCGTAATGGCCATTGTCGATACGAACTGCGACCCAGATCCCGTGGATTTTGTCATCCCGGGTAACGATGATGCCATTCGCGCGGTAAAACTGTTTTCCAACAAGATCGCAAGCTGTGTTCTTGAAGGTACCGAGATGCGCCATGCCGCACAGGATGAAGCAGCTAACATGGTGGAAGACCAAGAAATGGTACCCACCGACGACGGGACCGGGGCTTACCACTTCGATCCCCAATCTCAGGGATAGACATGAAATCCCCCAGCAAATGGGGGATTTCTTCTTTCTGACCTGTTGAACCTGGAAGTCGGCGTCTGCTTCGTGAGTCGCCGAGCCCCATCGCGGTTTTAGTTCCAGGAAAACATACATAAGTTAGGGCTAGACCCTAATTCGGCAAACGAATCAACAAGGAGAGTACAATGAGTATCTCAGCAAAAATGGTCAAAGAACTCCGTGACCGCACGGGCCTGGGCATGATGGATTGCAAAAAGGCTCTCAATGAAACCAATGGTGACATGGAAGCTGCCGTTACCTGGCTGCGTAAGAAGGGACTTGCAAAATCAGCAAAATTGGAACATCGCATTGCATCCGAGGGCACCGTTGCCTCTTACATCCACGCCGGTGGGAAAATTGGTGTTCTGCTCGAACTTAACTGTGAAACCGATTTCACAGCAAAGAACGATGAGTTTCAAACACTTGCCAAAGATATCGCTATGCACATCGCGGCAGCGAATCCTTCCTTCCTCGATCGTGAATCAGTTCCTGCCGATCTCGTTGAGAAGGAACGTGAAATCGCTCGCGATCAGATGAAAGAAAGCGGTAAACCCGAAAATGTGATCGAAAAAATCGTCGATGGCAAAATGGATCGTTTCTACAAAGACAATTGTCTGGTCGAACAGATCTGGGTAAAAGACAGCAAGAAAACGATTAAAACTCTGATTGATGAGAAGGTTGCAACGATTGGCGAAAAAATGACTATTCGCCGCTTTGTTCGCTACCAACTTGGTGAAGGACTGAAAAAGCGCGAAGAGAATTTCGCCGACGAAGTCGCCAAGCAAATGAAATAATCTTTATAGGTTTAAATCTAAAAGGCCCGCTATTTTGGCGGGCCTTTTTTTTTCCTATCAAACGCCCTCTTCCCAAGTGATTGGAAGTGATCCCAAATGGATTTCGGTTTCTATACTTGCCTGGCTAAGGAAGACCTGCTAAATTACCATCTGGTTATATAGCGGGAGGAAATGATGCGTCTTTTTTTTAAAACCTTAGCTTTTTGCATGTGCTTAGTCTTAATGGTCCAAGCAGCCGAAATATCTGGAACGATCGTCTCCGGCTATCGCATTCTCGATGTTAAATCTGAACAAGCGAATGTGAATTTTATTGTTTACCGTGGAGACTATATCAAGTTCGATCATGGACTTGATCAAGCCACTCTCTCCATGCCTGAATTGCAAGTTGAAAAGGTGCTTCCAGCAGATCTTGAAAGCATGCCCTATTTCAAAATGTCGAAGGCCGGGAAGGTAACCTACAAACTCGGTGACAAGCATGGAACCATCACCATCGTCGAATACGAAGGTCCTGGCTACCGCGAATTAACGGCAGATGCCGGCATGGCTTACCTCAAGGATACGAAGCCGCTTCTCCTCGATGTGCGAACCAATGGAGAATTTGAGCGAGCCCATATTGAAGGTGCAATGCTCCTGCCAGTTCAGGAACTTCAAAAACGCGTGCATGAACTCGAGAAGTACAAGAACCAGCCCATCTTGATTTATTGTGCAAGCGGCAATCGATCTACTGTTGCGTCAAAAATACTCATTGATCGTGGCTACCAATCCATCGCCAATTTGAGGTATGGTATTAAGGACTGGATCAAACGAGGAAAACCAACCGTAGGCACGGCCTCAAAGAAATAGTTCACCTCAAGCGGTTCAGTTTAAGTGGCTCTCACGGTTGGTTTCGGTTCCCATCGAGGCAACGAACAGGAGTACTGCATGAAAACCCCGAAGACACCAGCGATTCGGCAAATTGAACAGGCCGGGATTGAATTTCAAACACATACTTATGCTTACGAAGAGCGTGGCGGAACGGCTACTTCTGCTAGAGAGCTCGATGTTCCCGAATCGTCGGTTATTAAAACACTGGTTTTCAAAGATTCAGATAATCGCCCGTTCGTGGTGTTGATGACTGGAGATCTTCAGGTTTCTGCCAAGGAAATGGCACGCATTCTTGGTGTCAAGGGTGTAAAGCCGTGCTCGCCACAGGAGGCTCAGAAACACAGCGGGTACCAAGTTGGAGGTACATCTCCATTTGGCTTAAAGAAGAAGTTGCCAGTATATATGGAAAAGGCCATTGAGGACTTACCTCTTCTCTACATTAACGGAGGAAAGCGAGGGTTCCTCGTTTCTTTGACGCCTGTGGATCTGAAACGTGTCATTCAGCCTGTCATCGTCGAAGTGGGGACCGCTTGAGTGTGTAACCCCTGTGTTACATACCGAAAAACAGGATTCCTTTTCAACAAATAAGCTACTTTATTTCTTCAGCTACATGAGAATCTTGTCGACATATGGTTGACTTCTTGCCCTCCTTCCACGAGGAGGTCGCTATGAATAAAGGATTTCATCTCTTGGATGGGCTTATGGCCTGTTGCATCATTCTTGTCGCTATCCAAGGTTCGTTACTTTTGATGAAACGGACCAAAGAGTTTGAAACGGTTGTACAGGAGAAGCGTGTTTGCTGGGAGCTCCTAAGGCGGTTGCGACACTGCCCTGTTTCCGTTTTGGATGCCAATAGCGCTCTTGAATTCTCATACCAGGGTGAACAAGTCGAGTCGGACGGATTTTTTCAGGTTCGAATCGGACGAACGGACCTGGATGGCTATGCCAAGTACCATGTCAACCTGTCCTACCACGATCGGCTCGGCCAGCTTGTGTCGCATAGTATGATGCGCCAGGAGTGGTACCATGAGTAGGGCCTATTCACTTGTGGAAACCCTTGTTGGTATGACAATCAGCCTTGGCGTTTTTGGGGCTACCATTGGCCTTACACGCAATCAAGTATCTCAGCACTTGGCAAATCGAAAGGCCATGCGTCAACAAGCCAGCCTCGAAATGGCTGGGGATGAACTCGATGACTTACTTTCAAGTCGAGATCATCAATTTTGGGGTGCCATGGATCTGCAAACTGGTTTCATTCACGCAAGCCAATTTCAGTCTGAAGGGCTGGCATGCACGGACTCATGTCCAGATGAATTTGATTCAGGTTGTTTCATCCTCTTTGATATTGTACCTGTTCGGCCAGGCCCCATTCTTAAGGTTTCAACATCCGATTTCCCCACGAGCCTTCAGATTACAGGTCAGTTGGGAACGGCCGAGTTACCTGAGTTGGATGAGGTTGCCGTTCTGCAGATATCGGATGGGGTTAGCCAAGGCCTCGTATTAGTCTCCTCAATTCAAGATCCCTACATTCATATCCTTTCAGGTGAGAGTCATCCTTGGGAATTTCCTGCCTCCATTTTTCGAGCTGAAGCTGAGGCATGTTTTCTGGGAACACTTTCCATCCTTCATGTGGGTCTGAAAAGAGTGGGCGGGACTGGCGAAGATACAAGTCACCGTTTGGTATTTAGGCCATTCGTTTGGCGGGATGGGCAATGGATAAAAAAACGAAGCTATTCTTCCTATCAAAACCTGGGGCGTCTTGCTTGGGATGAACAACTACAAAGCTGTGTTCTTCAGGGTATGCGGCTCCCAACAGGAGGAGGTTATCGTGTGGTGCTTCAATAATAGGATAGCGAGAAAGAGACAGGGGAGCTCCAATTATAGCAAGGTAAACGGACATCGAGGCTTCGCCAGCCTTCTGGCCTTATTGCTCACCGCATTATTGTTGAGTTTCAGTATGGGATATTTCAATGCGGTTCGATCTTCCCTTCGTTGCAGGGGCGTAAGCGACCTTGTCCTCCTTCGCAAGATGTTTAGGACTTGCTCGTTACCGCAGTTTTGGGAGGCATGTCGTGAGTTTGAGGACGGGGAAACCCGTACCGTCCCCTGGAATTCAACATGGGTTCAGCTTCATCGAGACCTACAAAGTGGCGAATACCTGTCCGTTGAATGGCTTGAGGTTTGGTGTCCTGACCATCCTGAGTGGGGGAGGATCCAAGCGATCCGAGTCGCAACCGAACACGATGTCACCTATGTGGAGTCCAATGAATGAGCAACGAAGCGCGGACTGTTACCGCTTTCCGTCTTATCACGACCGAAACGATCGGATGATGGATTCCTCACCCACAACAAGGAGTTTGTCTCCTGGCTGGAGGAGTAGATTCGGGGCAGGGAACATGGCGGGCCGACCTTCGAGCCCCCCAGGTTCAAATTGTTGACGGTGGACCAGGACAATTTCCAGGCCATGCTCTTGGCGTAGATTGATTTGACGTATGGATTTCCCGATCCATTTACTGGAAATGTCGATTTCCGCCATAAATATGCCCCCGAGAATTTCGATGCTTCGTCCCGCTCCCACTCGGCTGATAATGGAAGAAAAACCTCCAGTTAGGTCCTCTTCAAAAATGCGTTTATTGTATTCGGTGATGACATCCGAGCGCGTTATCAGTCCGATGACTTTTTTGGTGGCTTGGCTATCACATACGACTAAGTCGGTTTCGTGATGTTTCCCAAAGAGGTGCATGACCAGGTCCAGACTGTCTTCGGGAAGGACAAACGGAGTTTGTTCATTGGTCACGTCTATGGCGCAAACCATGTCCTCCAGGATGTCCGCTTGGGGCAGCACCTCTTTGATATCGTTCAGGCTTATGGTGCCGACATATCGGCTCTGGTCGTCGACCACAATCGTATAGGATTTTTCCTCTTCCAAGAGTTTATGCAGAACGTCAGAGAAATTAAGATTGACTGGGATCGTGTCAGGATTTGGCATCATGACATCCCGAACCTTGATGGTTTTCAGAAGGTTGACGTCGTGGGGCTTGAATAAAGTGATCCCCCGTTTTGCAAGTTTCGTGGTGTAAACGGACTCTTTCTGTATCCATGAAGACACCAGGACTGCCAGGACACATGAAATCATCAGAGGTGGGATTGTTTGGTAGTCGTTTGTCATCTCAAAAATGATGAGAATGGCTGCAATGGGAGCATGTGTGGCTCCAGCAACAAGGGCGCCCATACCAACCAAGGCGTAAGCTCCCGGATGGGCCGTCATGGCTGGGAAAAAGTGTTGGCTGATGGCGCCCACCAGGGCACCTAATGCCGATCCGATGACCAGGGATGGCGCGAAGATACCACCCGATCCACCTGAGCCGAGAGAAAGTGACGTGGCCAGGATCTTGGCGATGAGAATCCCGAAGAGGATCCAGGGGGTGGTCTTGAACCATAGAGCCTGATTGATTGACTCGTAACCAACGCCAAATACCTGGGGAAAACCCAGCCCGATAATGCCAACTAGGAGCCCTCCAAGCATGGGTTTCAGCCAAGGTGACATGGGGTTTCGGTCAAAGAAATCGGAAAAGGAACGGAGACAGCGAATAAATAGTACAGCCGATCCTGCGGCTAGGATACCCAAAACGGAGTAGGGTATGAGTTCAAATGCACTTTTAAACTCAAAACCAGGAACCTGAAAGGCGGGAAAATCACCCAGATGATGGCGGGAAATAACCGTCGCAATGACACTGGCAATGACGATAGGTGAAAGACTTACCACGCTCATGTCTCTAAGGATTACTTCCATGGCAAACAGAGCTCCCGCTATTGGTGCATTGAACGTGGCGGCGATTGCCGCGGCTGCGCCACAGGCGACAAAGGTGCGGATATGCTTTGCGGAAAGCTGAAATAGCTGGCCCAGGGTTGACCCTATGGCTGATCCGATATGAACAATCGGACCTTCACGGCCTGCCGATCCACCAGAACCAATGGTCAATGCAGCGGCTATCGCTTTGGTAATTAGGACCCTAACCCTAATTATTCCTCCTTTTAGACTGACGCTTTCCATGACCTCTGGAATGCCCGATCCCTTCACTTCTGGGGAAAAACGGGCGACGATAATACCAACGAAAAGACCTCCAAGTGCGGGGTTAATGAGCCGTTTGTACCAAGGAATAGTGGCCAATCTCTCCATGGTCAACTCCGAGTATCCGAAGAAACCGAGGTGGGAATAGTGAATGAGGAAACGAAACAAAATAGCGCCATAAGCTGCAAGAATACCTATGGCAATGGCCATGACGACCCTAAATACCTGGTGGTTTTTGTTCAGATTTTGCCATAGGTGACGGATATGATGAGCGTCCTGATCCACCGCCATGGTTGGCTTTGGTTTGTTGAAGAGCTTTTCTAGCCAATGCAGCATGTCATCGCGACCCTGTCAATAAGGAGTGAGTTCAGAGATCAGCTTATCACATCCTCCATGTCCTGGAACCGTAATCCTTTGTCGAGTTCAGGGGGATCTATGCAGCAATGGAGAACGATTAATTCCGACTGTAGAAGGCGATGGATTCGAACTCGGCGACAGTCTAACTCTTTCCAAAACTTTCGTTTTCAAAATCGTAAGACTCAATAAACCTCACCATGAGTTTTTTTTAAAAACGCTTTTTTGTGTGATTATGAATAATGTCATAATAAACCTATGCCAAAGATGTTATTGATCAAAGATTCAAGTAAGCCTAGTTATCGAAGCACGATCGTTGATCGTATGAAACCGCTATTGAAAGCAGCGGGTTGGCAGGTGTATTTTTGTGGCTATGATCTGGAAAAAATTGAATCCCGAATCCGAGCGCGAAACATTGACGTGTTGTTTTCAATCTCCTTCTATCCACGCTGTTCGTATTTAGCTTCCACGCTTCAATGCCATTATGTCTGTTGGGACTTTGATAAGATCATTAATCCTGATCTGTTCCATCCTCAATTCTTTAGCCCTTCTACGCTGTTTCTTTCAACCTACAGAGAGGATGTCTTTAAAATGCGGGATCTCGGCTATCATGCAGAAGTGCTACCTGCCTGCCCTGCTTTCTTGCTGGATATAGATCAAATGGGTGAAGGCGATGTGGCAAATGCACAGGCGATCGATATTTCTTTTGTGGGTTCGTCCGTCTCCAGTATTACCAATTCGTTTCTCGATTTAAAAAAACAAATTCTTAGCTCTGGGGCAACGAATAGTTCCTCATCGAATGAGTTGTGGCGGTTGGTTCAATCCGTTTTAGAGGAACAGCGGGAACTTTCCAAACGCGGCCTGTTTCGACTCCGTGAATTAATCGAAGAGCATCTTTTTACCTCTTCATTTAAAGGGGTTTTGGATGTAGATTCGCTTTTTAATCCATTGGCAAAGGAATCCAGTCGTATTCAAAGGAAGCTTTTCCTTTCGAAATTATGTGAATTCCAGGTTTCGGTTTTTGGCCCTGAGGATTGGCAAGAAGTGGATCTGCCGTTTCTATCCTATGGTGGGTATGCGAACTACGATTTTGAGGCACCGAAAATCTTTATGAATTCAAGAATAAACGTCAATATCGCCAGGTCCTATGCTCTTGATGGAATGAGTGATCGCGTTTTTAATGTTCTGGCAGCAGGTGGTTTTCTAGTGACTAATGAAACCGAAACAATGAAAGATTGTTTCGATTTTGGAAAAGATCTTGTTGTGGTAAAGACCCCTGAAGAACTCCGCGAGGCTTGCAGGTACTACATGGAACATGAAGCAGAGAGAGTGCAGATTGCAGAAAATGGCAAGCGAAGACTCAACACCGATCACCGATTAAAAAATCGATTTGACCAGATTCTGGGTTTTTGTAGGAAATATGCTTTGATTCCTTAGCGTGCTGTTGAGTTAGATCGCTTTTAAACCTTCAATCTTTAATTCACTTTCGCGGGGTACGCAGAACATATTTTTTGCGACAATGTGTGAAAAAATGTTTTCGCTGTTTTTATCAAAGTTATTGGGGTTGAAATAGCTTGTGAGGTGCCAAAACAGGTTGTAATCCAAGCTTTTGAGATATGTGATCAGCGCCTCGGATTTCTCCTCACGATCGTTTTCCACATAAAGAAAAGGCCTGTGCTGCCGAATGGTTTCACGCGCACCCATTAGAACCTTTTTCTCCATACCCTCAACATCTATTTTTATGAAATGACACCTTGTGAATTCGAAACTATCAATGGTAGCCAGAGGAATGGGATCACCTTGTACATGGCCTTCCACTGAAACCCCTCCGAAATTGAAATTCATCCATGGGGTGATTTGAGGGATTCTAAGGAAGCCGTTTGTGTTACCGAGTGCCATATTGTAGCAATGGGTCTTTACCATGCTATTTAGAGCCATATTACCACAGAGTGTTTGAAAGATGATTCGTTGCGGTTCAAAGGCATGTACTTCGCCCTTTAATCCCACCTTTTTAGCGAAAAACAAGGTGTGGGCTCCAATGTTGGCGCCGATATCCAAAACTAGATCTCCTTTTTTTATCACTTGCCGAAAAAGATCCACCTCACCTTGACAATACTCACCGTATATTTCAAGTGACTTTCCGATCACCACGTCATGGTGGTTGTATATCATTAATCCATAACGACACTTCCTTATTTGATTGAATGTTTTGCCACGTAGCATAAGCTGTTCTCCTTGGACTTCAGGCCGTTTGGTCAATACGATGCGGGAACACCGGTGAGTTGTGAGGCGAAAACGAATGCGAATCCCTGATTCTTTAACTGTGGAATGACATCCACCATCGCAGCGATCGTACTTGGATAGGGATGGCCGATTGCGATTGCAAAACCATTTTCGCGAGCCACCTTTGCAGTCTCCAATAGCTGGTCTCTTGAGAATTCGTAACT
>Ga0070729_10002177_pt1 | contig 26245 bp, 16 predicted proteins | sample tdDd472_FD_66725 | JGI IMG/M metagenome (GOLD analysis project Ga0070729, IMG submission 66725) | Marine sediment microbial communities from the Atlantic coast under amendment with organic carbon and nitrate - tdDd47.2 | ecosystem: Environmental > Aquatic > Marine > Coastal > Sediment | place... | reverse complement strand
ATAAAAAGGCTCCAACTAATTTTTTGGAGCCTTTTCTATATCTATTAAAAAAACGACGAAGATAAATTCTTGGGTAGAAGTAATTAACAAATTAATCACAATAATCTCCGCCGTTTTAAGTTTTATCACCATGAAGAGCATGAAGAACACGAAAAAATTTAATTCAATTCTTCCTGTTCTTTGTGTGCTTCGCGGTAAACGAATTCTCTATTTCAAAAATATCATTTTTTTCTCAATAACATCATTCCCAATCTGTGCACGATAAAAGTATGTTCCGGTGGAGACTTTATTTCCATTGAAGTCAGTTCCATTCCACTCAGCCCTGAATTTTCCATGAATACCAGAATCCAGCAGAGTATTGACCAGATTTCCTTTGATATCATAGATCTGCAATTTGACTTTTTGATGACCTGCAATTTCAATAGGAATCACAGTTGAACCATTGAAGGGATTAGGATAATTTTCACCTACCAGAATAAATTCTTCTGGTTGTTGTTCAATTGATGTGGCCACTAATTGAAAATCAATTTTGGAAAGATTGTAACTTTCCTGTGCAATTTTCAGTTTAATAATCGACTTACCTTTGCTGAGGTAAACACCATCAATTGACATTGTTTGCCATTTATCCCAACCGCCGGTATTCGGAACATTAACCAATCCGGTAATATCGTAGTCATTTTGGAAAAGTTGGATCTTTCCACCCATTGCAGAGGCTACTCTTATATTTATATTGTAAGTTCCCTGTTCATTAACATTGACTGTATATTTCATCCATTCACCAGTACCTGTCCAACCAACATTGAATCCATTACTTTTAGAGTCATCTGTCTTCTGGATATCTACGCCATCATTTCTATATTCATAGCCTGTGTTCCAGGGAAAATGTCCATCCCATGTATGCTTGTAATAATCATTATCCAAATAGGCGACACCATTTCCACCAATATCATAATCTGTAGCCTGGATTACTCCGGGAATATTGTGCTCTTTCATAGGTCTATGAGTTGTTAAAAAATTTTCATCCAAATAACCTGGAGTTACACCTGGATTGATACGACATTTATCAGATTTTAGATTATCTGCAAATTCCATCAAAATCTCAAAAGCTAAAGATTGACTAGGATTTCCATCTTGTATCAAAGACCAATTATCAGGTAGATATGCTGAGTAATGCGATGTTGTTGTTTCAAATTTTTTGTGAGTCCAATTGCACCATCCAATATTATTATTTTCCACAAGTTCCACCATTTCACGAAACCAATGATTGGAATTTTCACCAGTTTCACCAAGCCAAAGAGGGACATTGGTTTTCTGTCTCAAATTCAGCACTGCCTGTAATGATGCTTTGTCATTGTGGCTCCAGTACTTGTGAAATGAATAGGCCATCTTTGTATCAAAAATCGGATCAAGGCTAGAGAAATCAGAAGCGTACCAGTTGCCTTCGATGAAGATGATATGATTATTGTCTACTTTACGTAATTCATTACGTATTTTTACATATACTTGGCGGAGATTAATGCCACTATAACCATCTGTTACAACAGGTTCATTGATAAGGTCATAGCCGATTATCCATTCTTCCTCAGCATAACGTTCTGCAATTTCATTCCAGATTTTGACTATTTTGTCCTGGTATTTGGTTTCACTCCAAAGTCTCGCATTTCCATCAGAATCACTAATATTCCCACCACTTTGTCCACCGGGAGCACAATGCATATCGAGAATTACATAAAGTCCGGCATCTTTACACCATTGCAAGCATTGATCAATCATTTCATAGCCGTCTTCAACAAAAATTGGAGAAGTAGTATCAGGATCAAGAAATTTATAATTGAAAGGCAATCGAATATGATTATATCCCTGATCAGCAATTTCCTGAATATCTTCCTTTGTTACATAGTTTTTCAGATATTCTGCATAGAACTCTTTGGCTTTTTCTTCGCCAACAAGTTCAACAATACGATTGCGAATGGTTGTTGGAGATCCGGCAGGTTCACCGGGATGAAGATGTAGCATATAACCTTCCGGTACAAGCCAACCGCCAAGTCCTAGTCCACGCAACATAATTTTATTGCCATCATTATCAAGAATATCATAACCACTGATTGTAAAATATCCAAATAATAAATTGCTCATTATAAAAAGCATTGTGACTAAACTAAAATATTTTCTCATCAATTTCCTTTTTCATCCATCTTTCAATTGGTCTATAGACCTTTGATATAATTCTTTTATTTTTTCTACAAACCCCAGATGATTTAATAACCTCAAAAGTTAATAAAAAACCTCTATGTTCTTTAGGTATCTGTGGCTAAAAAATCAATCTGCTTCCTCGTAGATTCGTACATAATCAATTTCCATTTTTGCAGGAAATGAGGTTCTATCTACTCCTTGGGCTCCACCCCAATTGCCACCAACAGCAAGATTCAATATCAGATGAAAATCTTTATTGAATGGCCACTTTTTCCAGTCATCATCTACCTTGTCATATTGAAATATCATATCTTCATCAATATAAAATTCCAGTCTATCGGTGTACCAGCGTACTGAGTAGATATGAAAATTTGCCATTGCATCAGGTAGAAACTTTTGTCCTGCTTTTTGTGTACCAATGGAATGATTATAGGCTCTAGTATGAATAGTAGCATGGATTACACCAGGATCATAACCTACATGCTCCATAATGTCAATTTCACCATTATCAGGCCAACCACCGTTACCATAATCCCAAACATCAGGAAGCATCCAGATTGCCGGCCATGTTCCAACACCTTGTGGTAGTTTTGCCTTTACATCAATTCGTTTGAATTTCCAGCCAATTGCAGAGTTGACACGAGCAGAAGTAAATTCCATTCCTTCATAATTTTCCAATTTTGCTTCAATAATCAGTTTTCCATCTTGCAAATAGGAATTATCATTTTTGTCAGTATAGTATTGGGATTCATTGTTTCCCCAGCCATGTCCACCGGTTTCATGAAACCAGAAATCAGGATTAAGACCGTCACCATCAAATTCATCATGAAATACAACATTCCATCCAGGAAGATTGTAATCTACAACTTCCTCTTTTTTTTTGTTATCAGTACCTGTTGGGTTGCAACTGATTGCATAGACAATTAATCCCAAAAATAATACTTTAATTTCTCTCATTATTAATCCTTTTTCAAAACCAGACTAGTTTTCAAAAGGTCTAAAGACCATTCCGAAGGTTTTTAAATTATTTTATTTCAAAGATAAGGTTTTAGTGATCACATTGTCAGAATTTCCACCAACCATGATTTCAAAATCACCAGATTCTAATATTTCTTCATATTTATCATTATAGAAGAACAATTTATTTTTACAGAGTTCAAATTCAACAGTTTTGGTTTTACCTGCTTTAATCATAACTTTTTCAAAACCTTTGAGTTCTTTAACAGGACGAGCAATTGAGGAAACCAAATCACGGATATATAATTGGACAACTTCTTCCCCATCAACTTTGCTTGTATTGGTCACATCAATGCTGACCTTGAGAACATCTTCTTTTGACATTTCTGTTTTATCCAGTTTCAATTCACCATATTGAAAGTCACTATAACTCAAGCCATAACCAAAGGGATATAGAGGTGAGTTTGGTCCATCAATATAGCGTGATAAGAATGCCCAGTTACCTTGATTGGAAGGTCTTCCTGTATTCAATTGATTATAATAAATAGGAATTTGTCCAACTGATCGAGGAAATGTCATAGGTAATTTTCCTGAAGGATTGGAATCTCCAAAAATAGTAGCAGCAATAGCATCTCCTGCCATATGACCAGCATGCCATGTATTGAGAATTGCATCCACATTTTCAGCAGTCCATGTTATTGTCAAAGGTCTTCCTGCCATTAAAATAACAACTATTGGTTTCCCGGTTTTCTTCAATTCCATCAAAAGTTCTTTTTGCACACCTGGAAGATCAATATTCATTCTGGAACTTGCTTCACCTGACATTGTACGTGTTTCACCCACTACAGCAACAATTACATCCGCTTTTTCTGCAGTTTTTACAGCTTCAGCAAAATCTGATTTGAATTTTTCAGTATTAATATTCACATCATATCGTTTACTTCTGTCACCATAAATATCACAACCTTCCGCATAGAGAAGTTCAGTATCTTTGGAAATGATTTTTTCAAATCCTTCATAAACAGAAATTGCTTTTTCAGAATTACCCTGACAAGACCATCCACCAATACCAACTTCTTTGTCTTTGGCTAATGGACCTATCAATGCAATAGATTTAATATCTTTGGATAACGGTAGAATATCATTTTCATTTTTCAATAATACAAAAGTCTTTTGGGCTATTTCCAAAGAGGCATTTCTGTTTTCTTTTGAGAATAATTCTTTTTCCTGACGTTTTTCATCAAGATATCTAAAAGGATCATCAAAGAGACCCAACTTATATTTCAGTGTAAGAATACGTTTTACGACAGCATCAACTTGTGCTTCTTTGATTGTGCCTTCATCAACAAGTTCTTTAAGATGACGATGATAAGCCAGACTTTCCATATCAACATCAGTATTTCCATTGATTCCTATTTCTGCACAATGTTTGAGATCAATAGCAGTGCCGTGTGCCCGCAATTCCCCAATTGAGCCCCAATCAGATACAATTACACCATTCCATCCCCATTTATCATGAAGAATATCATTTACTAAAAATTGATTTCCTGTGGCAGGTATACCATTCAAAGTATTAAAAGCATTCATAAAAGTAGCAGCACCTTCATCTACACTAGCTTTGAAAGGAGGAAGATATATATTATAAAGTGTGTGCAATGAAATATCTACTGCATGATATTCTCTGCCTGCATTTGGTACTCCATAAGCAGCAAAATGTTTTGTACAGGCAGCAATTGTGTTATACTTACTTAGATCATCACCCTGATATCCTCTTACTTTAGCTTTTGCAATATGTGAAGCAAGAAATGGATCTTCAACTCCTGATTCCATCACTCTTCCCCATCTTGGATCACGGGAAACATCAACCATAGGATTGAAAGTCCAGTTCAATCCTGCTGAACTTGCTTCTGTAGCAGCAACTCTTTCTGCTTGCTCAACTGCTTTCATGTCCCAACTTGCTGATAAACCAATTGGAATTGGAAACATTGTTCTATATCCATGAATTACATCTACAGCAAACATTAGCGGGATTTGCAATCTGCTTTTTAATGCCAATTCCTGTGCTGCACGAATATTATCTACATAATTGACATTAAGCATTGAACCAACAAGTCCCTTCTCAATATCTTCATATCTTGCTTCGTTTCTGTCATCATCCGGTTTTGGTCCGGTTAGATCCCAACTATTACTGTATTGATTCATCTGGCCAATTTTCTCTTCCAAAGTCATTTTACTTAGTAAATCATTGACTTTTTTCTCTATTTTTGCATCATGTTTACCAGCAATCGCAACTCCAAGTAAAATCATAAAAATAACAAAAACTCTTTTCAAAATAAGAACTCCTAAAAATTTTTTATTAAAAATATCATATCTAAAGAAAAACTGAATCATAGAATCAAATTACAAGCCAATTATCTATCCTCCTCTCAAATAAATCATTAAGAATAATTCCGGCTAAATACTTTTATCAATTTGATAAAGCACCTTATCATTTTTATAAACATTTTATCATATTAAAAATCCATTATAAAACAATTTTCAAAATTATCAAATGAGAAAACACTTTCTTTTAGACGAGAAGTTTAAAGTAAAAATCTGTAGATAATTCAATATTTTACATAATCATGTAATTGGCATTGTATGTGCCATTTTCGTGTAGTTTAAGTTAAAATTATGTAACTATTATCAAGAGAGGGATTTAATGAGCAATCAAGGAAAATTGTCGATCAAAGAAAAAATTGGATATGGATTAGGTGACACTGCTTCCAATCTATATTTTCAAATGTATATTAATTTTTTATTGTTCTTTTATACAGATATTTTTGGGATTCCAGCAGCAGTTGCTGGAACTATGTTTATGGTCACAAGATTTTGGGATGCAATCAATGATCCAATGATGGGAATTATTGCTGATAGAACCAATACCAAACATGGTAAGTTTCGTCCCTACTTACTTTGGATGATGTTTCCAATGGCTGTTATTGGTGTTTTGATGTTTACAACTCCAAACCTCAGTGTTACTGGTAAAATTGTATATGCATACATAACCTATATTGCAATGATGATGGCTTATACAGCAATCAATATTCCTTATTCAGCACTAATGGGTGTACTTACACCATCATCTGCAGAGAGGACAAGTGCTTCTACATATCGTTTTGTTTTAGCCTTTGCTGGTGCTTTTATTATTCAGGGAGCAACATTACCATTGGTTAAATTTTTTGGTAAAGATAATCAGGCTGTTGGTTTCCCAATCACCATGGGTGTTTTTGGAATATTAGCCATGGCAATGTTTTATATAACATTCAAGACTACCAAAGAACGTGTTCAACCACCAGCAAAACAAAAAACCTCCCTAAAGAATGATTTAAAAGATTTAATGGGAAACACTCCATGGATGATTCTTTTAGTAATGGGTATTTTTACTTTAGGTTATGTTATTATCCGAATGGGTACTATCATGTACTATTTCAAATATTATATTGGTAGTGAAATACTTGCAGGTACCTTTATGATGGCTGGAACTGTTGCAGTAATTGCAGGAACAGCAATGACTCAATATTTATCAAAACTTATGGGTAAGAAAAAATTATATTTGATCGCCATGGGACTATCTACTCTATTAACTATGGTTTTCTATTACATCCCAAAAGATCAGATTGGTATGATTTTCTTTATACATATTTTGATTTCTCTGGTAATGGCTCCACAAGCACCATTGATTTGGGCCATGTATGCTGACACAGCGGATTACTCAGAATGGAAAAATGGAAGAAGAGCTACTGGACTAGTTTTTTCAGCAGCAACCTTTTCTCAGAAATTTGGAATGGCCATTGGCGGTGGACTTGCAGGTTGGTTATTGGCTGCCTTCAACTTTGAGCCAAATACAGTACAAAGCCCGGAAACACTAATGGGTATCAAACTAATGATGAGTTATATTCCTGCCGGCGCAACTGTGATTGCAGTAATTGCAGCACTTTTTTATCCACTTAGTGACAAAAAAATGGCAGAAATTGAAAAAGATTTAAAAGAAAGAAATGCACAAGTTTAAGGACAATATTTTGAAAGCAAAATTATTTTTGACATTAGTATTTTTTCTTATTTCTACCACTTGTTCCTTTGCTGTAGAAAAAGTAGAAATTCAAACTACAGATAATGGTTTTCAACTACTATGTGATGGCGAACCATTTTATATCAAAGGTGCAGGAATTGAAAGTCATTATGATGTGCTGGCTAAAGCTGGAGGAAATTCTATCAGAACCTGGGGAGTTGATGATTGGGACGAAATCTTTGCAATGGCTGAAAAATATGACTTCATGGTTTGTGCCGGAATCTGGCTTGAACAGGAACGTCAGGGATTTGACTACAGTGACAGCCTGGCAGTGAGACAGCAATTTGAAAAATACAAAAAATATATCCTTAAATACAAAGATCATCCAAATTTATTATTGTGGGGAATTGGAAATGAAATGAATCTCTTCTATACAAACTTCACTGTATGGGATGCTGTAGAGGAATTTGCAAAATACATTCATGAAGTAGACGGAAATCACCCCACAATCACCACTACAGCCTTTATTGAAAAAAGAGAAGCGAATTTAATAAAAGAAAAATGTCCTAATATTGATATTTTGTGTGTAAACGTCTATGCAGGATTACCGGTTGTAGCAGATTGGTTAGATGATTTCGGATGGGAAAAGCCTTATATCCTGGGTGAGTGGGGAACCTTTGGACACTGGGAAGTTGGTAAAACAAGCTGGGATGCACCTATCGAATTCAATAGTAAAGAAAAAGCAGAATTATACATAAAAGAATATAATGAGCATATTTTTCCACATTCCAACTGCCTTGGAAGTTATGTGTTCTTTTGGGGAGCAAAACAGGAGAAGACTCCTACGTGGTATGGTATGTTTTTACAGGATGGAGCAAAAACTCAAGCAGTAGATGTGATGTATAATCTATGGAACAATAAATCGCCTGCTGACCGATCTCCAATTTTGGATAATCTAACAATTGATGGTAATAAAGCTAATAACAGTATTGTTCTCTCTCCTAATTCCAGACATGATGCGAAAGTAATGGTTAGTGATCCTGAAAAGAGTTCTTTAACCTATAAATGGGAAATGCTTCTTGAACCTCAGGAAGAATCCATTGGCGGTGATGAAGAAGTAAAACCAGCAGAAGCTGACTACAAACTAATTAGCAAAAATGAAAATACATTTATTTTTAACGCACCGAATACAAATGGTGCTTATAGACTTTTTGTGTATGTTTATGATAAAAATGGAAATGCCGCACATGCCAACATTCCATTCTTTGTCAAGTAACAATGCATAGTAATACGTATTAATAAAAATAAGGAAACTGAATGACAAAAAAACAAATTTCGATTAGCAAAAGTTTACTAAAAACTGATGAGAAAAAGATTAAAGGTGAAATTATAGCCTTTAAGGATGAAAAGTATTATAAAATTGAAAATTATGATACAATGCCACCATTTTTCATGAGCATAGTAAGTGAATCTGATCTTTGGATGTTTTTATCAAGCAATGGTGCTTTGTCTGCCGGAAGAAAAAATCCTGACAATGCAATTTTCCCCTATTATACAGATGATAGAATTCATGATTCCGCTGAAATCACAGGAAATAAAACAATTGTCATCATTTCAAAAGATGATAACAACTATCTCTGGGAACCATTTTCATCAAATTGTCATGGCCTTTATAAGGTTGAAAGAAATATCTATAAAAATATGCTTGGCAATAAAGTTATTTTTGAAGAAATAAATCATGATCTATCAGTGACATTTCAATACCAATGGAGCAACTGTGATAAGTATGGTTTTGTCAAAACATCAAAAATAACCAATCTAGCTTCTGATTCTATTCACATTGATATCATAGATGGTATTCAAAATATTTTACCATCAGGAATTGACAGAAAATTCCAACTTGAATTTTCAACGCTGGTTGATGGGTATAAAAAGAACGAATTAATACCAGACTCAAAACTTGGCCTTTATATGCTTAGTTCAGTTCCGACAGATCGTGCAGAACCCAGTGAAGCACTGATAGCAACTACTGTCTGGTCAACTGGATTAGAGGATTCAAAAATCCTCATTTGCTCAGACCAACTGAATAATTTCAAAAAAGGTCTAAGTGTGGATCCAGAAATTGATATTAGGGCAAGACGAGGCGCTTATTTTGTAAATTCACAATTTACTTTGCCAAATAATTCTACCAAATCATGGTCTATTGTTGTTGATATAAATAAAAATCAGTCTGAAGTAGCAGCATTGACTCACTTTATTCTTGAAGATGAAAAACTTCAGAATAAAATTGAATATGCTATTGAACAGAGTTCTGATGAACTTCTTTTAAAAATTGCAAAAGCTGATGGTATCCAATTAACAGATGACTCATTAAATGTATTCAGACATTGCTCTAATACTTTATTTAATATTATGCGTGGTGGTATTTTTGATGATAACTATCTAATCGATAAAAATGATTTTATCTCTTTTCTGAAAAAAGCAAACAAGAACACTGCAGAAAAATATGTATCAATTATTGAAAACCTTCAGGATCAGTTCAAATTTTCTGAATTGAATAATACATCAGATCCAAATTTTGAGAGATTGAGTATGGAATATTTGCCTCTCAGTTTCAGTCGTCGCCATGGTGATCCAAGCAGACCCTGGAATAATTTTTCAATTGATATCAAAGATGAAAAGGGAAATAAAACCTTAAATTATCAGGGTAACTGGCGTGACATATTCCAGAATTGGGAAGCCCTGGCTCTCTCATTTCCTGAATATATTGAAAGTATGATCACAAAATTTGTCAATGCTTCAACCGTAGACGGATATAATCCCTATAGATTGATTCGTGAAGGATTTGACTGGGAAACTCTTGATCCGGAAGATGCCTGGGCATATATCGGTTACTGGGGTGATCACCAGATTATTTATCTCCAAAAATTATTGGAAATTTCCAACACTTATCATCCCGGAAAGTTACAGGAACTTCTAAGTAAAGAAATATACACCTATGCAAATGTTCCTTATAAAATCAAACCATATAATGAAATTGTAAAGGATCCCTATAATACAGTTGACTATGATTTTGATTTAGAAAAATTGCTTGAAAAACGCATAAAAACTATTGGCATTGACGGTAAATTTGTTTTTGATAGCAACGAGAATCTTCTCTATGTAAACCTTGTTGAAAAACTTCTTGTACCAATGCTTGTTAAATTTTCCAACTTCATTCCTGAAGCAGGAATCTGGATGAATACACAGCGTCCTGAATGGAATGATGCCAATAATGCATTAGTTGGAAATGGAACCTCAATGGTTACATTATACTATTTAAGAAGGCATGTCCACTTCTTTATAGATTTTTTCAACAGTATTAATGCTAAGGACTTTGAAATTTCTGATGAAGTCTTTGAATTGTTTGCAGGCATTAATGGAGCATTCAATAAATTCTCAGGATTACTACAAGGTACTATTTCAGATCAGGATAGAAAAAAGATCACCGATACATTATCAGATGCAGGAACTAAACACAGGGAAAGAATTTATGTAGATGGATTCTGCGGTGAAAAAAGGCCAATCTCTGTTACAGATATAGTATCTTTCCTTGAAACTGCTTTGAAATATATTGATCATTCAGTTGAAGCCAATAAACGTGAAGATAATCTCTATCATGCCTATAACCTTGTCAAATTCAAAGAAGATAAAATTTCAATCCGTAATCTCTACGAAATGCTTGAAGGTCAGGTTGCAGTTCTTAGTTCAGGTATGATATCTGTTGAAGATGCAGTAACACTACTGAAATCTCTTCGTAAAAGTTCTCTCTATAGGGAAGATCAAAACAGTTATATCCTCTATCCAAACAGAGAACGTCAGCGATTTACAGAGAAAAATATTATTGATATAGAAATAATTAATCAATCAGTCTTGATCCGGAAAATATTGGATTCTCATGACACAAGTGTTGTCCAACAGGATATCAAAGGAGAAGTACATTTTAATAGCAATTTCAGAAATGCTGCAATGCTCAAAGAAGCGATGGAACAACAGGATTCATTTTCTACAGAAGAAATTCAGAAACTAGCAGATGTTTTTGAAAAAGTATTCGATCATCAATCTTTCACTGGCCGATCCGGAACCTTCTATAAATTCGAAGGTCTGGGTAGTATTTACTGGCACATGGTATCAAAACTTCTATTGGCTGTAAATGAATTAATTTTACATGCAGATAGTGATGTTGATTCAAAATCACTGGATGAATTAAAAACAATTTACTATGATATCAAGGATGGCATCGGAAGTCACAAAAATCCGGAAAACTATGGTGCATTTCCAACTGATCCATATTCCCATACACCGGGAAATATGGGTGTTCAGCAACCAGGTATGACCGGACAAGTGAAAGAAGATTATATCTCAAGAATTGGAGAGCTGGGTGTTGTTGTTAATGAAGGTTGTATTTCTTTCAATCCTGAATTGCTCAACAAATCAGAATTCCTCTCAAAATCAGAACATTTTCATTATATAAATTCAATCGGTAAGAAAAATGTAATTGAGGTGAATAAAGGTAGCCTTGCTTTTACTATTTCACAAGTGCCTATCATCTATCATTTATCCGATTCAAATAAAATGAAAATATCCTATTGCAATAACGATGTCGATATCTATGACGGTCATAATTTGAATCAAGAGACTTCAAAATTAATTTTCACAAGAAGTCATCAAATTCAAAAAATTGAAGTTTATATTGTTAAATAATTCGCTTTAAAACATCCGGAGTTCGAAAGTTCTCCGGATTTTTTTCATACCAAACAAAAGGGGGAACTATGTTACCAAAATTTGAAATAATTTTATTGTGTTTAGTATTAATATTTGCTGTCAGTTGTAGAAGTAATAATCCACTTTCTCATATCAAAATCTCAGGCCAGACAATTTCGGAAAATTACCTTGGTGATGACTATGTAAAAAATCTGCAAACCAGAGTAGAAAATAATTATCAATTAGAAGATAGTAGATTACTTCTTGGAAATAAAAATATTCAGGCTATGTCTTACTCCGGATATCGAAAAGAAACACGTGGCAAAGGATTACCCAATCAGGACGATTATTGTCCAACCATTGAAGAACTAAAAGAAGATATGCGAATTCTTGGCGCAATGGGAATCAAACTAATTCGTACTTATGATACACAGGAATATAATCATGCGCCAAGATTAGTAGAAGCCATTCACCAGGTTAAACAAGAAGATGAAAATTTTGAAATGTATGTAATGTTGGGAGCATGGATCCAATGTAAAGGTGCCTATACAGATTCAGTTGATCATACAATTGAAGATGAACCTTTCAATATTCTGGAAATGGACAAAGCAATTGAATTGGCAGCAAACTATCCTGATATCGTCAAAATCATTGCTGTTGGTAATGAAGCAATGGTAACCTGGCAAGCCCATTGGGTGGATTCATCAATTATTTTGAAATATGTTCGTTATGCAGAAGCAGCCAAAACAACTGCTGTTAATGGTCATTTATTACCAACAGATGTGCTATTGACTTCATCAGATAACTTTGCTGTTTGGGGTGCTGAAGAAGGATACCGCAAAGAATCTTTGACTGAACTAATCAAAGAAATTGATTTTATTTCTCTCCACACATATCCTTTCCATGATACTCATTACAACTCACATTTTTGGAAAATTCCACAGGGAATGAAAGACAAAACAGATGAAGAAAAAGTAATTTATTCTATGGAAGGTGCTTTCAGAGATGCAATGGAGCAATACAACAGCGTCAAAGATTACATAAAAGAAATCGGCATTGTCAAACCGATCCATATAGGAGAAACCGGTTGGGCGACTATGGATGACCATTTTTATACAACACCAGGTTCTGGTGCTACAGATGAAATCAAAGATAAAATGTATTACGATGCTATAAACAAATGGTGTTTTGATAATAATATTTCCTGTTTCTATTTTGAAGCTTTCAACGAACCTTGGAAAGGTGGCGAATTGGGTAGCGAATCACATTTTGGTCTTTTCACAGTAGATGGAAAAGCGAAATATCCTCTATGGGATTTGGTAGACAAAGGAACATTCAAAGGTCTGACAAGAGGCGGAAACGAAATTACAAAAACCTACAATGGCGATTATGAATTATTAAAAGAGGATATGCTTCTTCCGCCTTTGAGCAAATAAATAAATGGAAAAATAATGCAGGATTATTCAAATAAACTCCTTTACTTATTAATTATCATCCTTCTCTTTGCAAATTGTGATGATGTAACAAAGTCAAAAAAAATAGAAGATAACCAACCTTCAACCATTGTCGAGTTATATGGACAATTACAAGTAGAGGGAAATAAAATTACAGATCAAAATGGTGAAGCAATTTCTCTTCATGGAATGTCTCTCTTTTGGAGTCAATGGATAGATAAATATTACAACAAAAATGCAATTCAATGGTTAAAAGATGATTGGAAATGTACTATAATACGTGTTCCTTTGGGTGTAGAACCTGATGGTTATCTTGAAAATCCTATACAAGAATTAAACAAAGTAAAAACTGCTGTTGAAGCCTGTATAGACCTAGGACTATATGTCATCATTGATTGGCATGATCATAATGCACATGAACATACTGAAGATGCGAAAATTTTCTTCAAACAAATGGCAATTTTATATGGTGAATATCCTAATGTTATATATGAAATATATAATGAGCCCGAAAATTGTTCTTGGTCTCAAGATGTCAAACCTTATGCTGAAGAAATAATATCAGCAATTCGTGAACATGATTCTGACAATCTTATAACTGTTGGTTCACCACATTGGGCACAAGATGTAGATATTGCTACAGCAGATCCTATAGAAGATCCAAACCTTGCATATTCACTCCATTTTTATGCTGCTGCACACAAACAAGAGCTCAGAAACAAAGCAGCAATTGCACTTTCCAGAGGATTTGCTCTATTTGTCAATGAATTTGGTATTTGTGATTATACTGGTGATGGAGATATTGATCAGCAATCTACAAATGAATGGATGAATTTTATGGACAACATGAAAATAAGTTGGTGCAAATGGTCAGTAGCTGATAAAGATGAAGGTGATGCAGTACTAGAGGAAAATGCAGACCCAGATGGTGGTTGGACTGATAATGATCTGAAACCTTCAGGTAAATTAATTCGACAACTGATAATTGATAGAAATCAGAAAATTTACAATCAATTGAATATAGACAATTAATATTATATGGCTATTTACTATTATTTTTTAAAATAGAATAGATACATTTTTTTTATATATCAGAAAAGATTATATTACGTCCACGTTATTGATATTATGGTAAAAAGGAAAATAGAAGAGAACAGAAAAGAAAAAGAATGAACAAAAAACAAATTTTAGTCAGATCAACAATAATCATTTTAATAATATCAGTAGCATTATTGATGTTGTTTCAAAAACGTAGTATGCAAATTAAAACTTCAGGCAAAATAATTCCGGTCAGTGATTTCAGAATAATACAAGACTTGCCAAATAGTTTAATTTTAGAAGAAAACCATAATCTTAAGGTAGAAAATAATAAACGATCAAGTTTTAATTTTGACCGTGGTGATGTAATAGACTTTACAATAAATAAAAGAAATATATTAAGTTCTAATATCAGTAAAAACAAAAAACTAGGTTCTATAAATTCTGAAAAATTAAATCAAGAAATCCTTCAAATAGAAGCTGACTTAAACAGGACAATAGCCCAGCTACTTGCTGATTCAACAGGTAGGAAAAATTCAATTATAGAAAAAGCTAAAAATGATATCAAACTTCAAGAAACCCAATTATATAAACAAAATTTAATTGTCGAACGAATGGGTGAGTTAAGGAAATCCAACTTAGTTTCTGAACAAGAATACGAATTTGCAAAAAATGAACTGGAAGTTAGGGAGTTACAAGTTTTAGTTTCACAAACTAACTTAGAAACAGTTTTAACTGGTATAAAACCAGAAGCAGTTAAAGTGTTTCATAGTCAAATCAAGTCTCTTGAAAAGGAATTGAACCTTCTGAAAAACCGACAAAAAAAATATGAAATCCTTTCTCCCATTTCAGGAATTATAGAATTTCACCAACATTCTGACACATTACTGACTATAGAAAATCGTAATGAATTAGCAGTAATTTTCCCAATTGCAATTGACAAACTATCAAAAGTCAACATCAACCAAAAAGTGATTGTTTCACTCAAAAACCTAAGCCAACAAAGTGATGCATCTATTGTAAAAATTGATAAAAAAATCCATGTAATTAACAACAATCAGTTCTTTATTGTAACAGCAAGATTAGATAAAAATATTTTCCCGTCAGGCTCAATTGTTACTTGTAATATACAATGTGAAAAAGAACAAATTATTAAGAACTTTATAACAAAGTTTAAACAAATCGAAATTAACTAGTATGCAAATCAGGAAAGAATATAAATACATGGTTCATCGAGATAAATTAGATGCTCTTCGAGAGAGACTTCTACCATTTGTCGAATTAGATGGATATGTAAAAAAAGGTAATGGTTTTGACTATGTAGTTCGAAGTGTCTACTTCGATACTGGAAAAATGAATTACTATACAGAGAAAGATGCCGGAGTCAAAGATCGCAAAAAATTCCGAATTCGTGGCTATGATAAAACCGATGAAAACACATTGGTATTCCTGGAAGTAAAAAGAAAAAATGATGAAATTGTCTGGAAAAACAGATCACCTGTAAAATTTAAAGATTTACAAAAACTTCTTCTCACAAGAGATATAGAAAATCTGGTACACCAGCATCCAAAATTTCCAAATGCTGCATATGATGCAAATGTGTTTCTATATTATTTATATAGTCAATATCTAGTTCCAGTTATATTGATAGTATATGATAGAGAGCCATTTTTTTCTAAATTCAACTCTGATTTACGCATCACCTTTGATAAAAATATAAGAAGTAAAGTATGTACTGAAATGGATGGTATATTTTCAGAACACAAAGAAATATATGCTATCAATGACTATTTTGTTCTTGAAATTAAATTTAATTATGGATATCCACTTTGGCTAACCAATATTATCAAAGATTTTGGACTGGTGAGACAAGCAGTATCAAAATATAGTATTTGCATTGACAATCACATTTCAGAAATCGAATCACTATTTAGAAGACCATCAATAGAAACATTTAATGATCATTTAATCAATGAAAAAAATTTTAACGAGGTATTAGCATAACATGGTAAATGAAATTTCAACATTATTTTTAAACACAGTAAATCCAGCACAATTAATATTCAATCTTTTAATAGCATTTATCAGTGGTTTAATAATATCTGTGGTTTATCGCTTAGCAGGAAAAGGTCCAAACTATTCTATCAATTATCTAAATTCTCTTATTATTTTATCTATGATTACTTGTATCATTATCATGATCATTGGAAACAATTTAGCTCGTGCTTTTGGTTTGGTTGGTGCAATGTCAATTATTAGATTTCGTACTGCTGTTAAAGATATCATTGATATCATTTTTATCTTTTTTGCATTGGCAGTTGGAATGGCTGCTGGCGTGAATTTACATTTCATGGCCTTAGCAAGTTCAATATTAATTGGTGGTGTTTTTATTGTATTATCTCATTTCTCATTTATCTATCCAAAAAGAAAAGAAATCCTTGTTCAATTTTCCTATGAACAAAATGGAAAAGAAGAGAAACCCTATCTATCAATTCTCAAAAAATATTGTAAACACTTTGATCTAATCAATGTAAAATCTTTAGGCGGAAGAGATGTACTGGAGATATCCTACTATGTACATTTGGCAAAGAAAGATGATTCAGCAGCACTCATAAAAGAATTGAAAACTATTGCAGGAATCAATTACGCAAATCTACTATTTGATGAAGAAAAGTTTTAATGAGAAGGATAGTTATCCTTCTAATTCTGGTTGCTTCTCTTTACTCCCAATCCGTCGTTATCAATGAAATCATGTCTTCAAATAACTCTATTATTACTGATAGAGATGGTGAATATCCTGATTGGCTTGAATTATATAACTCAAGTGATGAAACAATAAACATCCACAACTATTCTTTATCTGATGACGAAGATAGTTTAGCCAAATGGTTATTTCCTGACATTAATATTCCACCAAAAGATCATCTGCTCATTTTTGCGTCGGGTAAAGATTACACAACACAAATTCATTGGGAAACAGTGATTGATAAGGGTGATTTTTGTAAATATAAAATATGGAACTCCCAACCTCCAACCACATGGAATGAACTCGTTTATAATGATCAAAATTGGAAGTTGGCAAAAACAGGAATTGGCTATGCTGATGGTGATGATGAAACAGTAATTCCGGAACAGACAATTTCAATTCATGCACGTCACGTGTTCAATGTAGAAAATCCAGAAAACGTGGTCTCTTGTATATTGTCAATTGATTACGATGATGGATTTGTCGCATATCTTAATGGAGAAGAAATAGCCCGATCAAATCTCACTGGAATTCCCCCAAACTATAATGAAATGGCATCTCCTGACCATGAAGCTGTATTGTACACCGGTGGTGAGTTAGAAAAATTTATTATAAATGATTTTCAAGATTTATTTCAAACTGGTGACAATGTTTTAGCAGTGGAAGTCCATAATTCAAGTCAATACTCTTCAGATTTTTCTTATATCCCATTTTTAACTTTAGCAATGGATACTCCTCTTGAAAATCCAAGAGGTCCATCTTCTTACTTAGATTTTAATTCAACCTATTTACATTGCAATTTCAAAATAAACGCAAGTTCAGAGACAGTATTCTTATCAAATAATTCCGGAGATTTGTTGGATGAACAGTTAGTTGAGAACAGTGTTTCAGATGTTTCTTATGGACGAAAACCAGATGGAAGTAGTAATTGGTTTTACTTTGAAGAACCAACACCAGGTGAATCTAATATTACAGATGGATTCATCGGGTTTTCCAATGAGCCTGAATTTTCATTAGATCAGGGATTATATTCAGGAACAATTTCACTGGAATTCACAAACTCAACTGGAACTATTTATTATACAACAAATGGTGAAATTCCCGATAAAAATTCAAACCTTTACTCCCATTCAATAGAAATATCAGAAACAACAGTAATTCGGGCAAAACTATTTGAAGAAAATAATAAACCTTCTGATGTTGTTACCAAAAGTTACATCATCAATAGCGAACACAGTTTACCAGTAATTTCACTATCTACTGATCCATATAATCTTTGGGATAATGACTACGGTATATATGTTTTAGGTGATGACTACCAAAATGAACTGCCCTATTTTGGTGCAAATTTTTGGCAGGATTGGGAACGTCCAATTCACATTGAATACTTCTCTACTGAGGGAGACCTTGGATTTGAAATCGATGGAGGTGTAAAAATTTATGGCGGTTGGTCACGAGCAGATGCACAAAAGCCATTAGCTTTATTTGCAAGATCAAAGTATGGTGATTCCAAAATTTCTTATCAACTATTTCACAATCTTAATATTGATGAATTTGAGTCGGTTGTATTACGTAACTCTGCCAATGATCGTCTTTATACAATGTTTCGTGATGGTATGATGCAAAATCTTGTGGCAAATACAGATATTGATGTTCAGGCATTTCAACCTACAGCAGTTTATTTAAATGGCATGTATTGGGGATTATATAATCTTAGGGAAAAATTAAATGAACATTATGTTTCAGCACATTATGATATCGATACAGATAACATTGATTTCATAGAAGGTAATGGAATTGCTAATCATGGAACCTCTGATGCTTATTGGCAAATGTACAGTTACTTAGAGACTCATAATTTACAAATAAATTCAAACTATGAGATTGCAGCAAGTATGATCGATATTGATAATTTTATTCAATATGAAGTAGCACAGATATTTTATGACAATACCGACTGGCCTGGAAATAATATTAAGTGTTGGCGAAAAAGAGACGAAGGTGAAAAATGGCGTTGGATTTTATATGATACAGATTTTGGATTTGGGCTCTATGATGGTTTTGGATATAGTGCTGCAGATCGATATAAACATAACACCTTACAGTTTGCAACAGCCACAAATGGTCCAGGTTGGCCAAATCCTCCATGGTCTACATTAATTCTCCGAAAATTGCTTCAGAATACAGCATTTAAGCAAAAATTTATTAATACATATTGTGATTTTTTAAGTACAAAATTCAAGGCTGATAATGTACATCATATCATCGATTCCTTAGCAGCAAATATTGAAAACGAAATGGAATTGCATCTGGATCGATGGACTAACAACTATCATTGGCATTCAATGAATACATGGCAAGAACATATCAATCATTTAAAGGCATTTTCAAATAATCGTCCTGCCTATGCGAGGCAGCACATTCAGGCAAAATTTGGATTAGATAGTTCCAAAAGATTGCGAATGAAAATTTATCCTGAAAATAGTGGAAAAGTACAGGTTAATACTTTGACAATTACCGAAGATTTTACTGGATATTATTTTGTAGGAATACCAGTACTGATTGAAGCAGTTCCCGCTCCAGGATACAAATTTTTAAAATGGGAAAATTTAAGTGATACAAATCCGAAAACCGAGATAGATTTAAGCAATAACATAACTGTAAACGCAATATTTGAAAAAACATCTAACCCAACTGGTTCAATTGTCATCAATGAAATAAATTACAACTCATCTCAAGAATTTGATACTGGAGACTGGATCGAAATTTTTAATACATCTAATTCAGATATTGATTTATCTGGTTGGATTTTTAAAGACTCCGATGATAATCATTCCTTCATTTTTCCAGAAAATATGATAATTGAATCAAATGATTTTTATGTTCTCTGTAGAGATATTGATAAGTTCAAAACACTTTATCCTGACATTATCAATATTGTTGGTGATTTTGATTTTGGTTTGAGTTCAAATGGTGAATTGATTAGGCTATACAATCATGTTGGATATTTGATAGATTCTCTTGCTTACGGTATTGATTCTCCATGGCCACCAGAACCAAATGGGAATGGTTCTACACTTATACTTATAGATGCTACAACAGATAATAGTCTTGCAGAGAACTGGACTGTATCAGAAGATTATGGTTCTCCTGTGGAAGCGAATTCTTCAACCTCAATTGATGACCAGAAATTTTCCACAAAATTTTCTTTAATTCAAAATTTTCCAAATCCTTTTAATGGATCAACAACGATAAGGTTTACTATTAATAATCCGGGACTTGTGAATATATCCATTTATGATATTTCAGGTAGAAAGGTCAAAGAACTAGTAAATAAGCATTATCAAATTGGTCATTATAAAATTCAGTTTACTCCGGATAATTCTTTCTCAAGTGGTGTATATTTCTATAAATTAGAAAGTCGAAGCAATCAGACTAATATAAAGAAGCTGCTCTATTTAAAATAATATATCTTGTTATAAAAAAACCTCCAACTATTAAATTGGAGGTTCAATATATATTCTATTACCTTTAGATTTTAATTCACGTTATTCTGGATATTTTCTATTTCTTTAAAAATTTCATCCGGACTTTCAAACATTCGCTTGGTTTTAGCATCAATTCTTATCAGTTTTTTCCGCATGCTATCAAAAGCATTTCTAATTCCTTCAAAATCTTTATAGTCCTGCTCGCATATTTTTATTCTGGTATAGAAAGTCCAAAGAAGTGTCGATGAATAATTGTCCTCTTTTGCAGAGAAAATTTTGACATAATCCTTCCCAAATAAAGTTCCAAATTGATTTTGTCTGATACTTTCAAAAAAGATTCTACGAAAGTTAAGTAATGCTTTATTTTCGTCTTTCAGAGTCTCATGTTTTTTCTCATATTTAGTTTCGAGTTCTTTTTCATAAGCAGCTAATTCATTTTCATAATTATTTTTTTCTATATTCTCAATAATATCATATTGTTTATCTAGTTCTCCAATAGAGATCAATTCATTATTGTGCTTTTCGATTGTCTTGATCAATTTCATTTTTTCTAATTTTGATAAATTTTCCTGAGATCTTTTATGAGATTCCACAACATTCATTATACTTTGGTAATTCTTTTCTACATCATTTTTTTTCTTAGTAATTAATGATTTATTTATTTTATCTTTTCGACTGAAAAATTCCATTGCATTATCTTTCATGAACCGACGAGATTTTTTGTTAATCTCAGATCTCATTTTACTTTTTAAGGAATCTTTAAGTTCAATCAATTCTTTCCGTTTGCTATTTTCGATAATATTAAAGGCAATTTTATATTTCTTTAGATTTGCTTTGAATATACTGATGGTTTCTTTTTGGACTAAGTTGTAAATCCTCAAAATATTTTTCAGACTAGTATAATTATTAAAAAGAACTTCTTTTCTTATAATCTCAAAATCTTCCAGAATTACCTCAAGCGAGCGTTCCTTCCTATAGGACTCAAAAGAATCATTGTCGTCTGTATGGCTCGAACCTTTGAGATATACATTGATATCAATTTTTTCACTATTAATAAAAGTCAAAAACTGTTCAGCTTCAAAATTATCAGCTTTATCAAAATATTTTTTTGCCTCTCTGAAAAAAGGATAAGCGTTTTTATCTTCGAAAGCACTGAGATAGAGACCAATTTTAAAATATTTAATACCTTTATCAATGCTTCTAATAGCAGTAATTTTTATTAACTTCTTTAAATTTTCTTCTGGATCAACGTTAAAAGTAAAAAGCAATTCAGGGCTTTTATTGTCATTGATTGAATATCTATCATTTTTCAACTTTTCAATAATTCTTGCAGTTTCACTCATATATCTTATTCTCTACTACATTAATTGTTAATCATTCTTATTTTATATCGGTTCTTTTTTATTTTTATTTAATTCATATTAACAATGTATAAAAATAGAAATTATGTATTCACAGAAGTAATCACAAATACAAAAATAAAAAATGGTAAAATATATAATCCATTTTCCTATTGATAGTTTTTTATAAAACCGGTAATGCAGGTAGAATATTATGAAAAAATATCTATCGTGCCAACCAACCGCCATCAATTGCTATGGTAAACCCCTGCATATAGTTTGATGCTTCAGATGCCAAAAACACAGCAGCACCTTTCATATCATCAGGTGTTCCCCATTTACCAGCCGGAATTCGCTCGAGAATTGCTTTATTTCGCTTTTCATCTTCCTGTAGTGGCTTTGTATTGTCTGTTGCCATGTAACCGGGAGCAATGCCATTGACATTTATATTGTGTTTAGCCAATTCATTGGCTAATAATCGTGTCAAACCAATTACTGCACTTTTTGATGCTGTGTATGATGGAACCAGGATTCCCCCCTGGTATGAAAGCATAGAAGCAATATTGATGATCTTTCCACCGGATTTTTGATCAATCATTGTCTTTGCAACCTGCTGTGAGAGGTAGAAAAGTGTCCGTAGATTTACATTCATTACACTATCCCAATCTTCTAGTGTAAAATCAGTAATCGGTGCCCTTTTTATCATACCGGCATTGTTTACCAGAATATCTATTTTTCCAAATTCACCAACAGTTTCAGTGATGATCTTTTCTACTACAATTGAGTCTGAAAGGTCAGCTTTAATCTCTATACAATTCTTACCTAGAGATTGGATTTTCATTGATGTTTCTGTCATATCTCCACGTGCAACCAATGCAATACTTGCTCCTGCTTCAGCAAGGCCAATCGCCATTCCCTGGCCAAGTCCTTTTGAAGCCCCAGTAACAATTGCCACTTTTCCATCTAGTTTAAATTTATCTAATATCATAATATCCTCTTCTCATTCAACCTTTCACATCAATTCATCTAGTTAAACTGATTCAACCAATTTAACTAGTTAACCAATTCAACTACCTTTTACTTCAAATCTTCGATTGTAATATGATCCATATCGCCAAAAGCCTGGTTTTCACCACCCATTCCCCAAATGAATGTATAGTTGCTGGTTCCTGCTCCTGAGTGAATAGACCAACTTGGAGAAATTACCGCCTGGCGATTACGGATGACTATATGACGAGTTTCCTGTGGTTTTCCCATGAAATGAAACACAACATTGTCCTGTGGAATATCAAAGTACATATAAACTTCCATTCGGCGTTCATGTGTATGTGGTGGCATTGTATTCCATACATTACCAGATTCCATTTCAGTGAATCCCATTACAAGTTGTGCACTTTGGATTCCTTCAGGGTGAATGTATTTATAGATTTTGCGTTTGTTACTGGTTTTATCAGCCCCAAGTTCTGTTACTTCAGCATCAGTTTTCTTCGCATGAGCTGTTGGATATGCTTTATGTGCCGGATAACTTATTAAATAAAAACATGCTGGATCATCGTTGTTTTCACTGGTAAATCCAATAGTTTTACTACCTAATCCGACATAGAGTCCATCACGATTTTCCATATCATATTTTTGACCATCGACAACAACATATCCCTTTGCACCTGTATTTAATATACCAAGTTCTCGTCTTTCACAGAAATAATCTGAAGCCAATTCCTTTGCTGATGCAAGGATCAATTTTTCACCTGTTGGTACAGCAGCACCCACTATAACTCTGTCAACTTCTGAATAGAGCATATTAAGTTTACCATCTTCAAACATATCCACTAAAAAATTATCTCGTATTTCATCAGTTGTCATTCTTTTAAATCTCACCTGATCGGCACTATATCTAATTTCCATTTTAATTCCTTTCAATATTAATTTTCACCGGATTATTGATGCGTAAAGCCATTTTTGATACATAATTGTCCCAAACACCTTTTGTATCAAAATCACCACTTTTACTCCAACCGGCACCAGTGTAGTAAACAAAAGATTCACCCGGATTAACTTTGGCAATGGCCACATGATGTCCATCCAGTTCCTTTGCTTCTAACATTTCAGTATATTTCATCAGAATTGCAGTTCCAAGATAGTCATTTTTATCTCCGGCATATTCCCAAAAACTAACAAATCCTTTTTTCTTTTTATAATCTACTTCACCTTTTTCTTCATGTATTTTTAATCCCACTGCAAGTTCAATTTCATCTAGACATTTTATATTGCTTTCGATTTTATTAAAATTGCTACCAGCATCGATGCTAATACGACGAACTTCGCTATAATGTTTTCCATCTATTTCAAAGGTTTCATAGGCCAACTCAAATATTGATCTGATTGGTCCATTTGCAATGACTTTATTACTGCTATATCCTCCTGTGCCATGAATTTTTTCATCAAATAAAATTCCCAATCCACCACAACCACGACTTGGACCGACTTTATAAAAATCCAGACCTTCCCCATGATCATCATGATAATGGCCACTTTTATACCACTTATCAATAATTAGATAAGGAACTTTCTTTACCCAAACATCAATTCCACTATCAACATTTTCTTTTGCAGCAAGTTTTTGGGAATACATGCGGAAAGCAATTTTGTCATTTTCCCAGGCAAAATCATCTTCACGTTCCGGTACAGAGCGGGCGAAAGTCTTTGTAGGAAATTCTTTCTTTTCTATTTTAACCAATTTAAACTCTTTTGATTCTAAAAATTCAAAGTCAGTTTGAAAGATTAACAGATCAGTTTCGCCATCTTCATGAATAACCTGACTTGGAATAATTTCTCCATCAGAATTCATTACCTGATATTCATATGCATTGGCAATTGAGACTTCTATAGTCTCGGCAGGACGAAGAATATTAATGGAATTCTTAGCAATAATTTTAATAGATTTTTCATTGTGACAAGAGACAATAAAAATCAAAATAAACGTAAGTAATGATAATTTTTTAACCATATTACCTCTTTCAAGAAATCATTATTTAAACTGATATTTTTTCAACATATAAATTCAAATTATTTAACCTCAATATGTTTACTTAAACGGTTAAGTAAACATATTAAATAATCGGCTTTTGTGCAATTCATTTTTTTATAATTTAACCAATACTTGTTTTAAGATTTCTTTTGAATCATTAATTACTTTAGTTCGCCAAAGTTTGGATGATGGATAATACATTTCTAAAAATATATCTTCTATCTTTGCTTCATCTTTTTCTGATGCATATCCATTTTGAACCGCCTGGTTGATCAGAATCATATTGTGAATCGATTTCATTGAGCCCAGAGTTGTTTGGCTATTCATTGTTCCATATTCAAATAGCATCGGTAAATAATGTTTTTCAGGTTGAATTCTTCCAATATATCCAGTAAAATCACCAGTTACAGTGTAGAAATCATCTCCATCTCCCCAATCAATATCATATCCTTCAAAAATAATTCCCAGATCATTTTTGACTTGCTTATCCTCAATTGGATTTGGAAAAAGATGTAATTTTCCCCTTGCTCCATATCCTGTATGCAAGTCGATATTCATGACTTTTTCATAATCCTTACTAAGTTCATGAATCACTGGAGTAATTGCATGAATTGAAGGCTCAAGATTTTCTCCACCAAAATATAGTCCTTCCGGATATTCATATTGACCCTGTAAAATAGCCTGACGAAGCACACCAATTGATTCTTTAGCAATTTTAGCAAAACCAATTAATGGAAAAAAAACGTGTTTCAAATCTGAAGTATTTACTTCACCTTCAGGATTTAGCATATCATATAGTTGTGTATATCCCTGATTTTTGGATTCATAAAGTTTTGGATTGTGAGAGCAATTTCTGTTCAGATCCACATTGTTTTCCGTAAATCTCAACTTGTTTTTAAATCCATAGGGATTCATTCCATGAATCAACAATATTCCTAAATTGCTAAGATTAGCATTTTCCAGTAGTTCTTCCATAACCATCAATTGAACAGCACTTCCAGTGTATCCCTCAACTCCATGAATTCCAGAAGAAATAATCAAAAGAGTTTTACTCTCAATTTTTGCTGGGATATATGTGTAATCAATTGTTAACTCATCATCCATTTTACCAGGAATTTTAAGGCCATTAATAATTATTTTCGGATAGTTTTCTTTCATCCTCAAAGATGTTGAAATAAATTTACAACGACATTCCTCATAGGATTCC
>Ga0070729_10002175_pt1 | contig 26250 bp, 25 predicted proteins | sample tdDd472_FD_66725 | JGI IMG/M metagenome (GOLD analysis project Ga0070729, IMG submission 66725) | Marine sediment microbial communities from the Atlantic coast under amendment with organic carbon and nitrate - tdDd47.2 | ecosystem: Environmental > Aquatic > Marine > Coastal > Sediment | place... | reverse complement strand
GGGTATGATGGAGTGTCATGTGAAGGCCAACCCTATCAACTTTCTGGTATTGTAGAAAATGCTTCTCTGGTGTTATGGACAACCAGTGGCGATGGTACCTTTGATAATCCGGGGTTGGTTGATGCAGTTTATACACTTGGTGAAAATGACCTGCTCAACGAAGAAGTGATGTTAACACTAACAGCACAGGCCATTTCCCCATGTGCAATTGCAGATATGGATCAAATCCACCTGATAGTTAATCAATGCCAGGAATATGTCATTCCAATGGGATGGTCAGGCTTATCTTCTTATGTTGATCCGGTTGATACAAATCTGGAGGTCATGTTTTCACATGTGATTGATGATTTGATCATCCTGCAGTCTCAAACTGGATTTTTCTGGCCTGGTCAAAACATAAATACCCTGGGTACATGGAATATTCTAGAGGGCTATAAAATCAAGGTTGCAAATGAGATCAGCCTGACTGTGGCAGGGCCAAGATCTAATATCAATACACTACAACTTGATGCAGGCTTGAATCTGATTCCAGTACTCAGTGCATGTGATGTTGACGTAGAAACATTGTTCCAGGGTTTGGATGTTATTATCGTAAAAGAGGTAGCCGGATGGAATATTTACTGGCCTGCATATGGCATCAACAACCTTGGCAGTTTTCAGTCTGGTAAGTCCTATCTTGTATTAATGAACAGTGCTGAAGAACTTATATTCCCCGATTGCCCGGCTAATGGGCCTGTTGGACCATTGAAATCGAACTTTGGTACTGATATTTATGAAGTACTCAGGTCAACACCATGGGGTAGTTTTGCTAAAACCCCAGGAACACATGTCATCGGTCTTCTGGATGAAGCCATAGATCAGTCAGCTATCAGGGCTGGTGATATTTTGGGTGCCTTCGATCAGGATGGAAATTGTTATGGTGCAGCTTTGTGGAATAATGAAAATACCACCATTACAGTGTTTGGAGATGATCTGCTCACAGCTGAAAAGGATGGCTTTTATGAAACCGATGCATTGCACTTTCAGGTATTTTCAGTAAACACAGGAAATGTTTACGAACTGGAAGTAAGCTGGAATACTGGCATGCCGGATTATACTGGCGAGTTCCGTACCAATGGACTCTCAGCCATTCAAAGCCTGAAATTGAATTCTACTGCAATATTTGAACCCGGCAGTTTCGATGCATTGATTTATCCGAATCCAGCAAGTGATAAAGTAAATATCGACCTGGATAAACAACAACAAGTGTCCGTTACATTGTACGATATTCATGGGCAGGAAGTGTTGAATCAGGACATTTTCAATCTGACAAATCAGTTGGATATTTCGAGCCTGAGAAGTGGGGTATACCTCATTAAACTTGAAGGAGAGGAAATTTTGAAAGTTGAAAGGCTTGTGAAACAATAGACTTTTATTAACCATAAAAACGAAAGGCTGCTGGTGAAAACCGGTGGCCTTTTGTTTTTTGTTTCTGTATGAAATTGAAAATTTACAGAATAAATAGATGCCAGTTATAATCGGTTTCATCCCAAAATATATAACCTAAAAACTAAATCTATATTTTGCCTGAAATTATTGTGCAATTTATGACGAATTGATTGCCATGAAAATACTTAATGATGAGTATAATGAGTGGTTTATGAAGTTGTAATTTTGACGAGAACTTTCAACCTAATGCTGCGGTTTATAGCATGATGGTGGCAATCACTGAGATGGTATCATGATACTGGATAAACTACTTAAATATACAATTTGCTAAAATGGATAATGATCAGTCAGTTATAAATAAAACTAAAATTGGAAAGATGAAGAAGTTTAAAATGTGTTTCATTCCTTTCACCTTTATAATGGTGTTAGGTCTTATGTTTTCCTGTTCAACGGGCGAAGATTATAATTCGGATCGATCAGGCCTTAATGTTGATGGGCAGCCGGACCGGACAATACTTCCCATCAAGGAGCCAACACCACCTACTTACACAGAATTGGATGTGCGTAAAGCAACGCCTCCGCCACGATTCGAAGTCAAAGCTCCTGATGGTGCACCTAATGTTGTGATCGTATTGGTCGATGACCTCGGATTTGCCGGAACAAGTAAATTTGGAGGGCCGGTGAATACACCAACTTTCGACAGGATGGCCAGTGAAGGGGTGTATTATAACAACTTCCACACCACTGCTGTTTGTTCTCCAACAAGGGCAGCGTTGAAAAGCGGACGTAATCACCATGTGAATAATATGGGAAGTATTGTTGAAACTGGTAATGCTTTTCCTGGCAATACTGGTGCCATCCCATTGAATGTAACACCTGTCGCAGAAATGTTGCGCCTGAATGGGTACAACACGGCAGCTTTCGGAAAATGGCATGAACTTGCCGCCTGGGAAACAAATGTAACGGGGCCGTATGATCGGTGGCCAATTCGCCAGGGATTTGAAAAATTCTATGGATTCCTGGGTGGTGAAACCAATCAATGGGCACCCTATATTTGGGATGGAGTAACGCCAGTTGAATTACCAGAGGATCCAAACTATCACTTTCTTGAAGACATGACTGATCAGGCAATCGATTGGATAAAATTTCAAAAAGCACTTCAGCCCGACAAGCCTTTCTTTGTTTACTATGCACCGGGTGCTACACATGCCCCACATCATGTTCCTAAAAAGTGGATTGATAAACATAAAGATGAATTTGAACAGGGGTGGGATCTTATGCGTGAGGAGATCCTTGCACGTCAGATTGAGGCAGGCATATCTCCCGAAGGTACACAACTGCCTGAAAAGCCAAAAGCTATACCAAACTGGGATGACCTGACAGATGATGAAAGGACATTATTTAAGCACCAGGCCGAAGTGTTTGCAGCATATATTGAAATGACGGATTATGAGATAGGACGGGTTGTTAACACTATTGAAGAATTGGGTCAACTGGACAATACCCTGATTTTCTTTGTTTATGGCGACAATGGCACAAGCGCCGAAGGTGGCCGAAATGGCATGTTCAGTGAGATGACATACTTTAATGGGGTACAGGAAAAAGTGGAAGATATGCTGAAGAATATGGATAAATGGGGTGGCCCCGAAACTTATCCACATATGGCAGGCGGTTGGGCTGTGATGTTCGACACACCGTACAAGTGGACCAAGCAAATGTGTTCAGACTATGGTGGAACAAAAGTAGGCATGGCTATTCACTGGCCAAAAGGGATTAAATCAAAAGGTGAAGTACGTACTCAATTTCATCATGTAATTGATGTGGCACCTACAATCCTTGAAGCTCTTGGATTACCTGAGCCCGTAGAGGTGAATGGATTAAAACAAGTACCCATGAATGGAGTGAGTATGATGTATTCGTTTGACGATGCCAATGCCAATGAGCATCATACACAACAATATTTTGAAATGTTTGGTAACCGGGCCATGTACAAAGATGGCTGGCTGGCAAGGACTGTTCACAAAGCCCCATGGGAACGTGAACCCCGCCGCCCGTTGGAAGAAGATATCTGGGATTTATACAATGTAAATGAAGATTTTAGTTTGTCAAATAACCTGGCTGAGGAATATCCGGAAAAACTCCAAGAATTGCAGGCTTTGTTTTTGAAAGAAGCTGAAAAGTATCACGTTCTCCCCATCGATGACCGTGTATTTGTAAGGCTGCTGGCCGAAAAAGTTGGACGCCCCGATCTTATGGCAGGACGAAATTCACTAACGCTTTCAGATGGTATGACCGGAATGACCGAAAATACCTTCCTGAACATTAAGAACAAATCTAAGACCATTACAGCAGAAGTTGAAGTGGGTAATGACAGAGGTAATGGTATCATCCTGGTCCAGGGTGGCCGGTTCGGCGGATGGGCATTATATGTCAAAGATGGAAAACCTGCCTACGACTATAACTTTTTAGGCCTGCAACGATTTACCGTTGCTTCATCCAAAAAATTACCGAAAGGAAAGTCTACCATAAAGTTTGTTTTTAAATATGACGGCGGTGGAATGGGAAAAGGAGGAGATGCAACCTTATATGTTAATGGTGAAAAAGTTGGTGAAGGAAGGATAGACCATACCCAAGCCATCGTTTTCTCAGCAGATGAAACTGCAGATGTGGGTATTGACCTGGCAACACCGGTGGTTGAAATAATAGGATGTGAGAGAGAATCGAAATTTACCGGAAGTATTCCCAATGTAACTGTTGCAGTAAAATAGTTTGTAGATACACAGGGACTTGCAAAACTATCCTTGTAAACCATTACTAGATGAAAACAAAATTCAGTCAATAAGATTTTAACTAACAAAATACTTAATAACTAAAATTTTATAACAATGAAAAAACTATTATGTGTATTATTTGCTATGGGTGTCTGGGCGACATCTTATGCCCAGGCTGAAGTGGACAGAGATCAACTTTCGCTTGATATCAGTAAAGCCGATGCAGCAAATACAGAACAGCTTAAAGCTTTCATTTGGAAAAAGGCTTCTACTGTAACTGTTGATGGCCAGGTGAAATTAACTTCACTATCCGAGTTCAAATTTGATGAAAATGGCGAACTGCAAATGCAAAATATTGATGCTGAGACTACTGTAAAACAAAAAAGAGGCATCAGGGGACGTGCTCAGGCTAGCAAGGCACAGGACAATGTTGACTATGTGGAAGAAGCCTTAAAAAAAATGATCGCTTATACCTATATGTCTAAAGGCCAGTTGCTCGACTTTTTTGGTAAAGCTAAAATTTCCGAAGCGAATGGCATTATCACAGCCTCAGCAGGTGATATTTATACAAAGGGTGACTTGCTAACTATCCAGGTGGAGTCTGCTACGAAGCTATTCCTGCATAAGGAGTTTTCAGGGTTTATGGGTGAAGATCCCATTTCCGGAGTAATCGAATATGGAAAATTTAAGTCGGGAGTTAGCCACGCAACTACAAACCTTTTAAAGCTACCTGCAAAAAATGCGGTTATCAACGCAGTAAATCAGGATTACTCACAAAGAGTTGAATAAAACAATTGTTCTAATACATATTAAATGGAAGGAATTAAATTAATGTAAAATATATTGCGTAATCAAATTATGGAGTGTTGGAGTACTGGAGTGTTGGGAAGGCTATCATGCTTCTATACTACTCCATTACTCTATCAAAGAAATTATGTCAAATTACCCACCAAAAACAAACCAGTAAATTTTTAAAACTGATAATTATGAAAAAAATCTTAGCATTGTTAATTTTATGTACAATTTCAATAGCCATATATTCACAGGAAAATATGGTCACCTTGTCTGGTGGTTACTCATGGGCTAATCTGGATGATACTGATCTAAAGGCCACCGGTTGGCGTATAAATGGCGCGTATGAGTTCAACAAGGGAGAGGGAAGTGTTGCCCAGGGAGTTTCAATAGGATACATTAGCCTAAAGGCATCAGAAAATGTAGGAGTAGGGGATACATCCCATGTTGATTACAAAGTTTCCAGCCTACCCGTTTGTTATGTGCCAAAATATTTTTTTGGTGCCGTTAATGCGAAAGGATTTGTAAAGGGAGCAGTGGGTTTTCATCATACAAAGTTTGAGCGCAGCGGCAGTTTGGGATCTGTTGAAGCACAGGACTGGGGATTTTACGGGGGAGTAGGTGCCGGTTTCATGTACACCGTAAATGAAAAAGTATTTATCAATATTGAGTATGAATTCGCCTGGTTGTCGAACAGTAGTTACCAGAGTGGATTTATGCAAACGGCTATGGGAGGAATAGGATTTAGATTCTGATCCCATTATTGCTGCTAAGTTGTGCCTGTCTTTAAGGTAAACAATGTATTGATTGATGATAATTACAAATTCTGAATATAGTTTTAACCAATAAGGAGGAACTTACTCCAGAAAGACTAAGCGTTAAGGATTACCACAAAAACAATAAAGTACAAAAACTCACGAAAAAGAAAATCAAGGTTTTAGCATTAGGGAAAATTAGTGATTTTGTGCTTAGGTGGTAAGTTTTTAATTTTCGGAGTGAACTCAAGAATAGGATTTATTATGGTAAATACGATTATCAAGTTTCGGTATGTCTTTGTTATAGCAGTGATCTTTTTGCTGATCAACTCACTTGTTTTTGTGGTAGTTGGCGTTGTCAAGAGTTTTAATGGCTATGCTGCATTTGTTGAAATGGGATTTACTGTATCGGAGACTAATACACCCGGGCACTATTTGTTAGAGGCTCTCGACTTTTTCATGATTGCTTTAGTATTTATGATATTTGCCTTAGGGCTGGGGCGGCTTTTTCTGTTCGACCAAATTTCCAGCGAACAATTACCCGGCTGGCTAAGGATCAATAATATAATGGAGCTAAAAATCCTTTTGTGGGAAACAATACTGGTTACCCTGGTGATCTTTTGCATTACCCATCTTGCAAGAAGTGATATACACTCTTTTGATATCCTGATCTTTCCCGGTGTAATCCTGATCCTTTCATTGTCGTTGTTTTTAGTAAAATGGCATAAGCCCAAAGCAAAATAATCGCCTCCTAAATAGAATTCATGTGTGATGGAAAATCATGAAATAGAAAACAATAAAATTGACCGTATCCTTAGTCTTGTTGAGAAGAACTCACACAAGAAGTGGATCGAAACCCTTTCTACCATTTTGCTATCGGCGGCAACAGTCCTTTCTGCCTGGTGTGTATTTCAATCGAGCCAGTGGAGTGGAGAGCAATATTTCCGTATTGATGATGAAACCGTGGCTAATCAATTCCGTCTTCAGTATGAGGTAGCTGGTGCACAAAGAAAAACCGCTGAGCTGCAACTATTTTTAGAATATTCAACTGCTGTTTCTGACAGCAATACCCGGCTTGCCAATTTTCTATTTCAACGTTTTCCTAAGTCGTTTAAGAAAGTTTTTGCGAAATGGATGGAACTTGATCCCTACAATAATCCACAGGCTCCTTCAACACCTTTTGCAATGAAAGAATATGTTGTTCCTGAACTGGTGGAAGCGAAAAAATATGCAGAGACGGCAGCATCTTTCAAAAAAGCGGCAAATATATCTGATAACCGTTCGGATAACTATGTCCTGCTATCTCTTCTTCTTTCAATGGTATTGTTTTTTAGTGGTATGGTTGGAGTGGCAGAATCAAGGATGAGCCAAAAAATACTCCTGGGGGTAGCTTCCCTGATATTCGTTGTTTCCCTGATTTTGATATTTACTATGCCACATCTTTTATAACATAGCGGTAAAGATGTGTTGTGGATTATTGTTGGATTTATGATATACAATTGAAGAGGATACTGATACTTTTAGTTTATATTGAGCATTCAAATTTAGCAAGCTAAACCAAATCCATATTGTTTTGAAAAGGATAATATTTCAAATCATACTTATTGCCCTTGCAATATCCTTTAATCAGAAAGCAGGGTTTTCCCAAAAAACAGATACCATTTACCATATCAACGGGAATGTGCTTACCGGGGATTTTAAGAAAATGGTGTATGGTGTTGCTACATGGAAAATGGATGGCATGGGCACCATCAGTCTGGAAGAGGTTAAGATTAATACCATGAAATCAAGCAAGTTGTTTGAGATAAAATTGAAAAATGGATTAATCTATTTTGGCTCTTTTGATACCTCACATGTTGATCGGAAAGTCTATATATTAAAGACGGATGGAAGAGAATTGATAAACATTTACGATATTGTTGAAATCTACCCAATCAAAGGAAACTTCTGGATGCGTTCGAGTGGGAATTTCAGTTTGGGTGCTAATTTTTCAAAGGGTAGTAATGTTGGAACAATATCTTTTTCAGGAAATCTGGATTACAGAAAGAAGAAAACCTTTGTCGAATTAACCTGGGATGACAACAACACCTACCAGGGTGATACCTTGAGCTCAAGTAAAACAGATGTAGCATTAGGCTGGCAACGGTTGTTAAAAAAGTCCTGGTCGGCTGGAGTAGTATTTGCCACTAATCAAAATACTGAATTGGGAACAAAACTCAGGCTCGCTTTAAATGTCGTTGGCCTTAAAGATATTTCGTATAGCAATTGGAACAGACTTTATGCCGGGGCAGGGTTTAGTGTTGCCCGTGAAACACCTTACGATGACAGTGGCATCACAGAAGACCTGGCAGGATTAGTACAGATTGTGTGGAGGGTATATAAATACACCACCCCAAAAGTATGGGTTAATGCCAACATTGATTACCTTCCGTACCTTACCGGCCATAGCAGGCACAGGGTATCTTTTAACCTGAACCCACAGGTTAGTTTATTCAGCGATGATTTTAAGATTGGTTTGTCATTGTATTACAACTTCGACAGCAATCCAACATCGGATGCTTCAACAATCGATTACGGGCTCAATCTCCAACTTACATACTCCTTCCACTAGACACATGGATTACAGAACTAAGCGACATCCTGGTGGTTTTGATATTGATGGGCTACATTACCGAGCAGGGGTTTTAATCTAAAAATTATCAAATCAATTTAGGATTAAGTCTTGGAAATGTTTTTATCCCACCTATATCAAGCCTCTTTCCTGCATTTCGAGGACAAGTTCGTGGGTGCTTCGGTTTCCGGTTTTGGTGAGGATATTCCGGCGATGTGTATTTACAGTGTGTACGCTCAGGAACAACTCATCAGCAATTTCCTGGCTTTCCAAACCCTGTGCAATGGCTTTTATAATATCAAATTCACGTTTAGTGAATACATGTCCGGTTTTTAAAAGCTTTTCATCCGGATAGCGGAAAAAGGACTTGTCGTTCCCAACATAATAATGACTTCCATGGAAATCCTTGATTAACCTGGTAATGTCAGTATTAACTTGTATTGCATGTACTGTTTTGTGTGGAGTTTCCGTGTATATCAGGCACATTTGGTATAGTAATTCCCTATACTCTCCCGTACTGGTTTTTGTTTTGAAGGGTGTTGAAATGTACCAGTTTTCCGATTTGTCATGAAACATTTCTAATCCCATTTTAAAAACTTTCGATCTGCCCAAAGCATGACGCTTCTGATCTTCATGGTGAGTGTTTTCGAAATATACCGAAGGATTCATATCTTCGCATTGCACGCCAAAATAGGTATGGCATCTTCCGCACAAGTAGAGAATTTTTAACTCAAGCAAATCAGCTATATGGAAAAACTGCCCTGTATTTGAAAGTTTCTCCTCCATCTCCAATACAAGTGAGTCATTCGGATCAATATCCTTAAATCCCTGATCCTTAAACTTATCAATGAATCGATAAAAAATATCGTAATCAATCATACTGTAATTCGTGGGCTAATAAATCATAGAAATGAGACTGACATTTCTTTAATTTCTGTTTCTCACAAATGTAATACTTAATATTAAGTAGTCCATCAAATGTATACTTAATGTTAGGTATTTTTATCGAACGGTCATGAAATTGACTATAAACAATTTGCTCAATGCAATTAAGAATATCATCTTTGTTAGCACATTCAAAATTAGGGTTAAATAATAATTTTTGGCGTCTGATAAAAATAAAACTATGGTAAGTACATATAGAAAAATAGCAATTATTATTCTGATAATTATCACGTCAACCCAGTTGGCACAAGGGCAGGTTTTACTATCACTTCTGTTTGGGGACAAGCTTAATTCGGGGAAAGTTGAGTTCGGCCTGAACGCTGGCTTTAACCGTTCTAACATTCGAGGAATAAATGGAACTAAAGGTCAGAATTACGGTGTGTTGGGCTTTTACTTCGATATACATTTGAAGGAAAAATCACCATGGTATATTGCTACAGGGGTTTATGTAAAATCAAATGCTGGTGGAACTAATATTGCACTGAATGATCCGGGTAACCGGCCAATTAATGATTCAGTTTATAATGGCTTTGTTGTTGCAAACGGACACGTTGAGAAGAAATTCAATACCTTTTATGTTCCCATTAATATAAGGTATATGACAAAATACCGCCTCTTTGTGGAAGCCGGTGCCCAGGTGGGGCTCGTATTTAAATCACATGATATTTATACTGCTGAAGTTAGTGAACATACACTATACTATGATGCCGAAGAAAAGATTCGCAATAATGGGCTGTATAAATGGTTTGATGGAGGTGTTAATGGTGGTATCGGCTACGTATCGAAAAGTGAACTAGGTTGGAAGATTGGTGTATGGTACTACCTTGGCTTAACAAATTTTTATAGAAACGACCTCAACATTCCAGCAGCCTATAACAACTCATTTTATGTATTAGCTACCATTCCTATTGGCAAAAAGAAAGCAGAAAGGATGAGGGCGGAAAAGGCAGCCGGTAAATAATACCAATTTAACATCAAAATGAGCCAAAGTGAAATTTTGATGTATAAATGTTAAATGCCGATGATTATTTGAAGCGTCAGAAAGAGCGAAGCGAAATTATGGCGCATTTCAAATTTCAATCGGTATAATTAAAAACTAATCTGAGTACCTGAAAAAAAATAGATAAAGTCATAATTAAACCTTTTTTTATCAGGGAGCGGTAAATGGGGCTCGAACCCACGACCCTCAGCTTGGGAAGCTGATGCTCTACCAACTGAGCTACTACCGCAAATAATATGTTTAGAACTATACCTCCCTTTAGTTATCGGGATGAGCTACTACCGCTTTTGTAATGCAAAAATAGTAAGATTGAATATTGTGATCAAATAAATCTAAAAATTATTCCTTTTTCAAAAACTCAAGCTCAGTGAAATCAAAATCCGGGTTAGGAACATCAATTTTCATTTCCGCGACCTTGCCACTAGCATCAAGCACAAATGTACAGGTGCCCGGTGGGAGGGAAGGGAAGTCCTCAAAAACGATCTCCCAGGTATCGAAGTGCCAGTGAGACAATGTGCCATTAAAGTTTTTTGCTGGAATCAATTGAACTACCAACTGATCGTTACTAAGATCAACTGTAGCATCTCCATAAAGTTCACCTCCGTAGATGCCGGTGTAGCTATCCAATGGCAATGATGGGTTAGTGTCTTTCACTCTTTCTTCTTCCCTTGCTTTTTCTGCTTTTTTGCCTCTTTCTTTTCCTTGCTCAACAAGTTCAAGCATAAACTGGCTCCAGTCTTTTTCATCTCCACCCAGAAATACATCCAGGGTTTTGTAAATAAGGGGGTAATAGAGGCTTGAGTTTTTGTTGGTGAGGATTACAAATCCCAAATTCTCTTCGGGTACCATGCAGGTATACGAAATCATACCGTCGTAACCACCACTGTGGTTTAGGAGTTTTCTGCCTTTGTAATTTTGTAAACCCCATCCAAGGCCATATGATTTAAAAAACATGGTTGGCCAGTTCTCTTCCACAAAACCACTGACATCTAAAATGGTATTGGGAGACCACATTTCCTTGCTTCTGTTCACTGTAAAAATGGTGTCATCCAAATAAACGCCCCTGTTGAGTTGAAGGTCCAACCACTTGACTACATCATCAACACAGGAAATTATCGATCCGGCAGGGGCAATGTTGTCCCAATTCAGGTATTCGATGGCAATCACTTCATCCTCATAATCCGTGTGTGGAGTGGCAACATTTTCATACCTCGGAATGTCGTTTGTGCTGGTTATGGATCTGTTCATTCCTAATTTTTTAAAAAAGTGTTTTTTTATAAAATCATCCCAGGTAGTACCACTAACAGTAGGAATAATTTCACCGGCAGTAAGAAACATGACGTTGGAATAGCCAAATTGTTCACGAAAACCATAAACAGGTTCAAGGAACTTTGCCCGTCTGATTATTTCATTGCGGTCGTAATCGGTACCATACCATAACAGGTCTCCGCTAAAGGTGGCGAGCCCGCTCCTGTGGCACAGCAAATCCCGGATTGTTATATTTACGGTAACATACGGATCGTAGAGCTTAAACCAGGGGATGTGGTCAGTTACTTTATCCTGCCATGATATTTTACCCTCATCAACCAAAATGGCCAGGGCAGCCGAAGTAAAGGCCTTGGTATTGGAGGCTATGGGGAACATCGTTTTACTATCCACAGGACTGTCTTTTCTGATATCTTTTTGCCCGTATCCCTCTGCCAGAATCACCTGTCCGTCTTTGATAATTCCAATGGCGAGGCCAGGTACATTCCAATCTACTCGTGCGTTTTCATAATATTCATCGAGTTCCTTAATTTGTTTTTTATAGTTGTTTTTTTGTGCATCTAAACTAAGGGTAAAACAAAATATCAACAGGAGTGTGAATGTTGTGGATGCTCCTTTTTTTAAAATGATAGTTCTCATATTTCCGTCTTGATTTTAATTTTCTTGAATTTTATTTAGCAATTCAGTCATCACACCCCCTGCTTTCCCTCGCAGGTGAATATCAGTAATGTAATCAGTATAACGTGAGGATTCAGGATTAACTTCAATGACCTTTGCTCCTGTTTGTTTTGCAAGTATAGGAATTTGATTGGCCGGCATTACTTCGCCTTCCGATCCGATAATAAGCATAACATCAGCTTCTTCCGCAGCTTTTAGTGATGCGTTATGCGCATTGACAGGGATGCCTTCACCAAAGAAAATAAAATCTGGTTTGATCAGGCTGTTACATTCTGTGCAAAGTGGTGGCAGAACATCAAAGTTTAAACCTTTAGCTTCATAGTTCTTGGTACAGGAAGTGCAGATCAATTTTTGGGAATTGCCATGAAATTCATGAACAATGGTATTTCCTGCAGCAAGATGAAGGTTGTCAATATTTTGAGTGATTACACATTTTAATAAACCCAGGGTTTCTAAGTGGGCAAGTGCAAAGTGGGCCACGTTAGGTTCGGCGCTGCCGAAAAAATCATAGAATATTTCCTTGATTACTTCCCATGATTCTAGTGGGTTTTGGTGAAAATAGCCAAGTTCCAATACTTTGGGGTCGTATTTACTCCATAGCCCTTCGGCTCCCCTGAATGGCGGAATGCCGCTTTCGACAGATATACCGGCACCGGTAAATGCTACAAGGTGGCTGGAATTCTTAATATAATTGGCGGCCAAATCAATTGGATTGTCTTTTTGCTCCATGCTGCAATGTGGTTATGAACGATGACAAAGTTATGCAATTTAAAGAATGATTGATTTTTTGACCATCAGTTATTTTTATTACAGCTTAGCTTTCCGTATCTGCAATAATTTGCTGAGTATCCCAAATTAACTATTTTATCTTGCTGTGAATGCTTAGGCCACCGGAATTTTTAATTAATTCAACTATTTTTGCACCAAAATTCAATTGCTATGATGAAATATTACAGGTATTTATTTGTCAATGTATTGATTATCGGTTTCTCTGTGATGTTGACGATGGGGCAATCAACAAACCCAGAACAAGCAGAGTTGAAAATCGGACTTCACAATTCACCGCCATTTATTATGGATAGTGGTGACGGGTTGTACACTGGACTGAGTATTGATTTATGGGAACCCATTGCCCTCAAAACGGGTATTGGATTTAAATACGTTCTGTATGATGACCTGGGTCAATTGATTGATGCTATAGATAATGAGGAAGTTGATTTGTCAATTAGCCCATTAACCGTCACCAGCGAAAGGCTTAAAAGGTTTAGTTTTTCGCAACCTTTTTTTATTTCTAATATGGCTATTGCAGCAAGGGCAAGTGAATCCGGGCCTGTGGTGAGTTTTCTAAAGAAATTTTTCTCCAAACAATTTTTTGAGGTAGTGATCTTGCTCTTCTTCATCATTTTTATTTTTGGTTTTATTTTATGGTTTGTTGAACGTAAAAAAAATACTGAACATTTTGGTAAAGGTTTACGAGGTATTGGTGATGGGATATGGTGGTCGGCAGTAACAATGACCACTGTTGGGTATGGTGATAAGGCTCCCAAAACCGGATTAGGGAGAGTCATCTCAATCGTGTGGATGTTTACTGCTGTGGTAATTATTTCAGGTTTTACGGCAAGCATCTCGGCGGCATTAACCTATAATAAGATTCAAAGTTCAATAAGTACTATTGATGACCTTAGGGGTATCTCAGTTGGAACAGTAGAGAATTCAAGTAGTGCAGAATTTTTATTGGACCGCAAGATTAATTTTACTGAATTCGTGTCACTCGAAATGGCTCTTGAAAACCTCAATGATGGAAGAATAACAGCAGTAATTTATGATAAGCCATTGTTAACATACCTCATAGATACTAAAGGTTATCATAAAAATGCTGATGTCATTTCAAGTGGTGTCGGTTCGGTGTACTACAGTTTTACTTCTAAAAATGATTCTCTTCTGAAAGTGCTGAATCCTGTTTTGATTGAACTTATTGAATCGCGTGACTGGGAAAGAATACTCAATAAATATAACCTGCACGAAAATTAACCCAGCTGAGTTGAAACTAAATCCGGTTTATACTTATATTTTAGTCACCCTTTCGATGTTGTTCTGGGGGATGAGTTTTGTATGGTCTAAGATTGTATTAAAATATTACGATCCCATTACTACAGTACTTTTGCGCCTGATTATCTCCTCGGTAATTTTGTTTATTGGATTAATATTATTTAAGCGATTACAAAAGCTAAACCTTAAAGATATTAAACTCTTTTTGTTATCGGCACTGTTAAATCCATTTCTCTACTTTTTAGGAGAGAACTATGGGTTGAAACATTCATCACCAACAGTAACAGCAGTTATCATTGCTACTATTCCTGTGTTTACGCCGCTAATAGCATATTTCGCATTAAAGGAGCGATTAACAAAACTGAACCTGCTTGGTTTATTTATTTCCTTTTTCGGGGTATTGTTCATGTTAATCAACAGGGATTACTCTTTCAATGCATCTCCGACGGGGGTTGCCTGGTTGGCTCTTGCTGTGATGGCAGCGGTTTTTTATTCGATTTTACTTAAAAAGCTTGCCGTTAAATATAACCCCTTTCTGATTATTGCCGTGCAAAACCTAATTGGCGTAGTATACTTTTTACCACTTTTTTTAGTATTCGATTACCAACATTTTATTCAGGTTGAACCCAATTCGGAGTTGATTACCTCATTGTTGTTACTGGCTGTTTTTGCATCTTCACTGGCTTTTGTGTTTTTTACTATTTCGGCCAGGGAAATTGGTGTTAGCAAGACCAACCTGTTTGCCAACCTAATTCCTGTTTTTACGGCCATATTTTCGTATTTTATTTTGAAAGAGCATTTTGAACTAAGGAAAATTGTGGGCATGATGGTGGTGATTACTGGTGTTTTACTGTCGCAGCTAAACCGACAAAGTAAGTTTGTGAATTTTTACAGGTTTATCCTTTTTAAGAAAAAAGGTGAAAACAAAAATTCCGAATAAAAAATTGAATCGGGCAGCTACTGCTTCGGATTATTTTTCTATCTTTGCGCCCACTTTTAAAAAACAGATTTAAAGTATTAATAACTAAAACAAACACAAGATGTTAAATCAGTATGAAACCGTTTTCATTTTAACTCCCGTTTTGTCTGACGATCAGATGAAGGAAGCGGTAACGAAGTACCAGACCTACGTTAAGGATAAAGGTGCGGAAATGGTACATGAGGAAAACTGGGGGATGCGCAAGTTGGCTTATCCTATCCAGAAAAAATCAACAGGTTTTTACCACCTCATGGAATATAGAGCAGAAGGAACTCTAATAGCAGACATGGAAGTTGCTTTTAAACGCGACGAGCGTGTTATGCGTTTTCTTACGGTAAAACTCGACAAACATGCCGTGGCTTATAACGAGAAAAAGCGTGCTAAAGCCAAAGAAGAAGCTAAAGAGGAAGCTAAATAATTATTTTCGAACCTTTAAAAAATTGAACAATGGCACAACAAAATTCAGATATTAAATATTTAACTCCCATAGCGGTAGACGTTAAAAAGAAAAAATATTGTCGTTTCAAAAAAACCGGCATAAAATATATCGATTACAAGGACGCTGCTTTCCTTTTAAAATTTGTGAATGAACAAGGAAAAATTCTTCCTCGCCGAATTACCGGTACATCAACAAAATACCAGAAGAAAGTATCTCAGGCAATTAAACGTGCAAGGCACATTGCTTTAATGCCTTATGTTGCTGACTTATTAAAATAGGAGGATAAACCATGGAAGTCATTTTAAAACAAGAAATAGCAAATCTCGGTTTCGAGAACGATGTAGTAAAAGTTAAAAGTGGTTATGCAAGGAACTATCTTATTCCTAAAGGCATGGCTATCCTTGCTACTGAAACAAATAAAAAAGTACTTGCGGAAGTTCAGAAACAGAAATCTTTTAAAGAGGAAAAACTTCGTTCTGAAGCAGAAACTACTGCAAAATTGCTCGACAAATTAGAGCTAAAAATTGGCGCTAAAGCCGGTACATCGGGTAAAATATTTGGTTCTGTGAATGCAATACAGATTGCAGAAGTACTTAAAGAAAAAGGCTACGAAATTGACCGTAGAAAGATTGAGGTTGATGGGGATGCCATAAAAGATTTAGGCGAATACAAAGCAATAATTAAATTGTATAAAGAGATAAAAGCAGAAGTAAAATTTGAAGTGGTAGCTGACTAATTTTTTATTTTATCTTTTATAATAAGGACCCAGGCAATTTTGCCTGGGTTTTTTGTTTTATGGCATTATGTTTTGTCACCTGTCTCCAACTTGTCTTTTATATTTAATGGATTTTTGAATCTTGTGCCCGGTATCCCGGAAAACCACCAAAAATTTTGATGGCATGTTTCAGTCATATTTTTCGTAGCCACCCTCCATACTTTTGTAATGTTATCAATTAAAAAGTTATACAAAATTTTAATAATACAGGAGGTCACAATGAAAACCATGAAATTAGCTTTAGTACTTGCATTCGTTTCATTTGCAGCCATGACGTTTGCTGCGGAGCAACCATCACCAAAACCAGTAACAGTAAAAATGTCTCTCCAGAAGGCACTTAACCATAAAGGAATGGCCTGGGAAATGATGAAACACCTGAGCCCGGATTTCCTGGCTGTTGAAAAGCCTGGTCATTATTCTATAGAGTTCAGGTATGGCCACCATATGTATGTTATTTATGGGAAATATGAGGAGTGGATATCATTTTTTAACTTGATGAAGTGGAGGAGGGTAAAACCTGCAAACGGTTCCCGGGGATTGTAGACCACCGGTTATGTTATACTAAAGCCCGCCTGACAAGGAGGGCTTTTTCTTTGCCCTGTATTTGCATCTGTAAATACGTTATAATTCTTTTAAGTTAACTTATAAGTATCCGTTTATACCAATTGGGTTCTTATCCCCGAAAACAACCAAATAAATATATGGTGATTTCCAGCCACGGTCAGGAAAGTGCTGTGTTGTAGTTTTGTAACATGAAGATCAGGATTATTTATGCTCAAAGAAGTTTATTACAAAAACCCTTTATATAAACCATAAAAACAGGAGGTTACCATGAAAACAGTAAAGTTCATTTTAATCGCAGCATTTGTTTCATTTGCTATGATGAGTTACTCAACCGTAAAAGCGGACATCGACAAACCAGCTCAAAAAATTTCCATCTTAAAGGCCATGATGAGCCGTGGGCTGGTTGACGCCATCAATCTTCAGGTTTCTGAAGACCTGATAGCTGTTGAACGCCAGGGTTTTTATTATGCCAAAGTGCGTTACAAAGATTCAGTTATTATCATTTACGGATCTTTGAGGGACTGGCAAAAATACTTCCGCGAAAAAAAGCGTGAAGGAAAAAAAGTGGTTACAGGTATACATTTTATCAACTAGCTACCCATGCCTTGAAAATTGAAAACTCATCTGGCAGGTGGGTTTTCTTCTTTTCCCGCAATCATCGATTTCAGCTTTTCTTGCAGGGAATAAATTAATGAATTGCCTATGAATTTGAGTTATGCAAAACCTGAAATCAATTCGAATTTTTGAGATTGTCAATAAAACCAGATTCCAATATTTAACAGAACATTAACAAAGTCATTATTTAATTGGCTAAAAATTAACATTTTGAGTACTATGTTTGGAGCATAATTATTAATTAATCCAGTTTCACAACCACTTAAAAACACGGGAGGTTATCATGAAAACATTAAAATTTGTTTTAGTCGCAGCATTTATTTCTTTTTCTATGATGGGTTATTCACACATCGGATACAACCCCGGTATTGCCAACCTAAACGTGGCCATCGAAACGGCCATGTCGAATTCTGAACTATTATTAGATATGTTTCATCAAATTAATGAGGATATGATTAAAGGTGAGCATCGGGGTTTTTATATAGCCAGGGTACTTCACAAAGGGCAAACTTATTTAATACATGGTGATTTGGAAGCATGGGAGGCATACTTTATACTGAGTAAATGGGTTGACAATAATAATAACAGCATACCTTTAAAGGTTGATAGGTATGTGTTTTAAAAATATTTGAAATATCACTAAATGAAAACCCGCTAATATTGGCGGGTTTTTTTATTGACGTAATACTAAGACTCATGGTCTGTTTGATTTTCGTTTTTTTGTTACCAGAAATGCTATCGTGATAATCATCTTCCTGTATCCCTAAAAACCACTAAAAAATATCATGGTAAATTCCTGCCACAGTTGAAGTACTGCCCTGATATATCTTTGTATTATAAAGTTCAGGAACAATTATTTAACGAATCTATAAATCATAAAATACAAAGGAGAACACATCATGAAAACTATGAGATTAACACTTTTGCTGGCATTCGTTTCGTTCGCTACTATGTCATTTGCAGATGAAGGCCCTGGTCGCAGGGATCTTCCAGTAAAGATTTCGCTTGAAAAAGCAAGGACCATTCCAAGTTTTGAGACAGAAATGTTGCAACAACTTACTACCGATTTTCTTTCTGAAGAAAAATCCGGATTCTACTATGCCCGTGTGCGTTACAGGAACAATACTTACGTGGTATACGGGACCCTGAAAGAATGGCATTTGTTCTTTTGTTTGTCGAGATGGAATGTGGCCAATCCGGGTTTTGGAGTGCACCCTGATTTTACCAATTAGTCCATTAGCACCGACAAACATAAACCCGCCTTTAAGGTGGGTTTTTTTATGCTGATAAGTTTAGTTTGTGATTCTTGATACCTCTCCTAAATTACTTGAAATTAATTAAAAAATGAATTCCACCAAAAGATTGCTTGGTAGATTTCAGCTATGGCCTGGCTGTTTTTGCAGCCTACCTTTGTAAGACCAAGTTTAAATTTACATAGTTCATTAAATTCATTTAGCCCTTAAACAAAAGATCACCATGAAAACATTAAAATTTGCATTAATCGCAGCATTTATTTCTTTAGCCCTGGTGGGCTATTCTACCGACAACAAAACAAATACTTCACTAACCTTAAAAATCTCTGTTAAAAAGGCCCTGGAGGAACGTGGCCTGGTTAGACAAATGTACATTCAATTGGATGAAAGTTTCCTCAATTCAGAGAGTACACGTTATTACTTTGCAAGAGTAACGTTCCGTGACCGCTTATATGTAATTTACGGAACACACGAAGATTGGGTGTCCTTTTTTCTGATGGACAATCATTTACCTTTAGGTGTAAAATCTGCAACCGGCAATGAAAACAGGATAATAAATTAGTTCCTTTCAACCTCAAACCAGTAAAGCCCGCCAGTAATGGCGGGTTTTTTTCTTATGCCTCCATTTCTATTTAAACAAAATCAGCTATAAAAAAGCCTACTGGTTTTCAGCCAGGGTTAGGGATGGTTTGTAGCATAATTTTGTATTGTAAGTTTTTAAAACAATTCGTTCATTGAATATTTAACAACAACCCTATTAACCAATTAAAAACACAGGAGGTTAACATGAAAACAACCAAATTAGTTATGATTGCAGCGCTTGTATCGTTTGCGCTGATGAGTTTTGCCAAAACAGAACTCGGAATGAGTAAAAACGTGATTTCACTCAAAGAGGCCATTCACAACGCTGAACTTGTAACGGCCATCCACAGCCAGGTTAATCCGGCAGATTTTCTAGGTAGAGACCAGGTTGGAAGCTACACAGTACAACTGTTGGTGAATAAAAATATTTACCTGGTCACTGGCACTAAATCAGAATGGAGGAATTTTTTCTATGCTGAAGCAGATGTAAAACCATTCTGCAAAGTTGATTTTAAGCCTGTTTTACTGAGTGAGAAAAATCCCTTTGGCAATGCAGGTAAACTAATTAATCCTTTTGGTAAAAAAGGTAAAAAATCCAAAAGGCCTGTAGTTTACAAGCCTAAATAATTACTTATTACAAAGAAGATCCTGCCCTTCCCGGCGGGATTTTTTTTCTCCTGTTGGTAGCATCCAGCGAAATCCACCAATAATAAGTCTAATGGTTTTCAGCCAGGGTTTGGACCGGGTTGTAGCTTAATTTTGTATTGTAAGCTTTTAAAACAATCAGTTCATTATTTAATTAAACATTTTCCTTTTAACCCATTAAAAATACAGGAGTTACCATGAAAACAACAAAATTAGTTATGATTACAGCGCTTATATCATTTGCGTTGATGAGTTTTGCCAATGCAGAACTCGGAATGAGTAAAAATGTGATTTCTCTTAAAGCAGCTATGAGCAATCCTTCGCTTGTAAGTGCAATTTACAGCCAGGTTGATCCATTAACAATACTGAATATTGAAAAGGCAGGAACTTTCACTGTACAGGTTGTGCTTAAAAAGAGTGTTTACCTGATCAGCGGTACCTATAAAGAATGGAGTTTGTTTTTCCGTGATGTAGATAATTTGAATCTACTTTGCAAAGACAACACAAAACCTGTTTCATCGGTTGACAAAAATCCTTTTGGAAATGCCGGTTATCGAATCAGTCCATTTAGTAAATCAAATCCCTTTGGAAAAAAAGGTAAGAAGCAGCCAAGTAAAAAAGGTATTACGGTAATAATGAATACGTATTAGCCTGAAACAATCTGAAAAGAAAAATCCCATCGATAACGGTGGGATTTTTTTTATGTATTTTTATATTTGACGAAACAGAGTATTTAAAATTTCACTTATTTTACCAGTGGTTGAAAATGTAATAAACAATGTAAAGTTAGATATGATGTTGGTTACAGTACTATGATAAATATTATTTTCACTCACAAGAAGGAAATGTATAGGTGGTGTCAGTTAATATGTAGATTGAATATGCTTTTCCGTGCACAATATTTTGAAGGGTGTTCACACCAAGTTCGGGCCAGAACAGATCAGTTCCAGCTATTTCACAAATTATAACCAGATTGTCACCCAGAGAATTATAAATTTGTTCCACCGGAATTTCACAATTTGTTAAAACCGGAAGGATATTCCAACCTGCATATAACGATAGGGTTGTGTTAGATAAAAAGGCCCCTTCTACAGATAACATAACAGGAGCGTCTGTTTTAATAATATATCCATTTTCCGAATCCCAGTTATGCAAGGTAGTTATACCTCCTTGTGGCCAGTACATTCCATCATCAGTATAAATGATAATAAGCTCATTTAGAATCGGCGAAAGCAAGTCTTCGATATCCGGATTTAATGGATTCAGGTAGCTAGATATTCCTGACCAACCGGCTGCAATATCCAATGCCTGCATTGTTTGAGCAGGGAAATAAAATACCCCCATATCCGTCACTGTCCCATCCGGATCATAAGGACTGGTTGGATCACCTGCATCAATGCAGGATGAATCTTCGGTCAGGTGGTAGTTTCCATTGGCAAAATCCATGAAAAGGGGATCCAAATAAATATTATTGAACACATCACAGGAATCGCCGTTGGAATTAGTTTGAACCAGTGTTCCTAATCCGGCAGGTGGAAAGTGGAAAGGTTGCCATGATGATCCGTAAAAATCGCAGTAGGAAACCGAAGCGGAAGAGTAACTTACAAAGACTATGTCATTTTCAATCTGATTCATAAAAATGGAATTTGTTAGTGTAAGGTTCGTAATGCCATTGAGTGTAATTCCTCCCGAAAACCAAAAAGATCGGTTGTTCACAAAATTACAATGGTCGATGACCAGGTTTGTGCAATTGGCCGAGTAGATCGCACCCAATTCAATAATGCTACCGGGACAAAGATTACCTTCGAATGTGCTTCCTGTAATCGAAACGCTATCAGCATCTTCAATGTGGATTGCCGAACCACCTTGAGCACTCCAACAGTTGGAGAATGTACTGTTATTGATTTGGATCACAGCATTGGGAGACGAAATAAAGATACCACCACCATTTGCATTGGGATCATTAATAGTACTATCAGCGTTTAGGGTGCAATCTGTAATGGTGCCATGGCCTCCATTTGAAAAGTAGATACCACCGCCACTAAACGCAATATTTTCACTAATCGTGCAATTGCTGATTACCGGATTACCACCCGCGTCCACAAAAACACCTCCACCTCTGATACCTTCATTCCCGGTGATACTGCAATGGGATATAAGCGCCGTGCTTCCATAACCACAATATATTGTGCCATAGCTATTAGCATGCCCATTTCCGGTGATGCTGCAGAAAGAGATTTCCGGGCTGGAATTTAACGTAGAAATGCCGCTACCGTAATTAAAATAACCCTTATTATTACTGACTATGCAATAAGAAATAAGAGGATTGGAATTGTCTAAGGCGATTCCCCCATAAAAAATACCTGAATTATTTCTTACCGTGCAGTGAGTAAATACAGGATTGGAGTTAATACAGTATATTCCTGCTGCTATTCCATTCTGACATCCGGTAATAGAGCAATAGGCCAGATGGCTGCTGTCGGGCGCATTATTAAAGGTTATTCCCTGCCAGGTTGTGCTTGCTGAAAAGCGAATAGAATCGGTTCCCGTACCAATTGCCTCCAGATAGCCATTCACGGTCAGGATAAGGAAACCCTGGAATTCCACATCCACGCCTGGCTCAATTGTGAGAGTGGAATCGGCATGGATGGTAATATTTCCCTGAATCAGGTAAGAGGATGCAGTTGATGTCCAGGTACCTGAAACATACCCGCCGGGTATGATCGTTTGTGCTGTAATAAAAGAAATATTAAGTAAGGCCAATGACAAAATGGTAAAAAACCGGATGTTCATCTCATTTCCCTTTCATTTTTTATGCGAATTGTAAAATAAAGAATAAGAACGTAATAAGCTGTAAATGTAAGAAAAAAACATACAAAATCCAAGTAAAAACTGTTTCAGTTAATCAGGCTTATTAATAGCATAGAAGGGGTCATTTCTGTTTGTTAACCAAATGTTGGCTAAAGAATATCTATCGTACACGAATGTGAAGGAAGGGCTTAGTCCACAAAATCATTTTCCACAGCCCAGCGTACCAGCCCGGCAGTGTTTTTAACACCGGCTTTGTACATCAGGTTGGCTCGGTGGCTTTCTACGGTATGGAAGCTGATGAATAGCTTATCGGCGATCTCCTGACTGGAATGTTCCTGGCAGATCAGGTTTACAATTTCTTTTTCCCTCCCGGTAAGTTTTGGGAATAGGGATTTGGTATCTTCGATCTTTAATTCCTGGTTTACAAGGCTCATCGACAATCTTTCGCAAAAATACTTTTCCCCATCATGAACTTTCCTTATGGCTTCCTCTAAAATATCCCTGTCTGAATCTTTTAACAAATACCCGGAAGCACCGTTTTTGATCATTCGTTTTACAAATCTCTTTTCATCATACTGTGAAAGCGCCAGGATTTTAACATCCGGAAATTGCTTGCTTACCTTACGTGTGCAATCCAGACCATCAAGTTTGGGCATATTAATGTCCATCAGGATGACATCCACCTGTACACCGGCTTCAAGTTGCCGCAATACCTGGTAGCCATCATGGACCTCCGCCACAAAATTAAAGTCCTCAACATCGGAAAGTGTGCTTTTGATGCCATCAATCAATAACTGATGGTCATCAGCGATGAGTAAATTAATCATATCTTTTTTGCTTTTCTTTGGCTATCAAAAATAACAATTTTAACTGGATTTTAGTGGAATGGTTATGTGATAATTAACCCCTTTGTTGGCTTTTGAATGAATATCAAGGTTTCCATTAAGGAATTTAACCCTGGATTGTATGCTGGTCAGGCCAATAGACTTTTTAGCTAACATATTCTCAACATCAAAACCTTTACCATTGTCGGTATAGTCTACGCTTAGTTGTTCCGGTAGAATAACTATGTCAATGTTAACTTCTGTTGCCCCGGAATGTTTGATGGTGTTGTTGGCCATTTCCTGAACAATCCTGTAGAGCATGATCTCGGTATTTTCAGCCAGGCGTTTCTTATCGCCGGAAATTCCTGCGTGTGCAGCTAATCCTTCGGTGTCGTCAATTTTTTCGAAGAGATCCTCCACAGCTTCATAAAACCCATATCTCGTGAGCAGGCCCGGCATCATGTTATGCGATATTTTTCTTACATCGCCTGCAGCTTGTTCAAGCAGGTTCCTTGCTTTATCTATCAGTGGCTTGTTTTCAGGGCTTTTGTCTTTTATGGCTGTAAACTGCATTTTGGCTGTCGAAAGCAAAACACCAAGTCCATCGTGCAATTCCTTTGCAATACGTTTTCTTTCTTTTTCTTCACCTTCAACAAGAAACTTTGCGGCAAGCAGTTTTTTCTCCTCTTCAAGTTGATGGATTTTTTGATCGGCAATGATTTTGTTTTTGCGGCTGGCATTTTTGTGATAAGCAAACAACAACAATAAAACTACTATTGATCCTATTCCACTGAATAGAAAAATGTTTCGCTCGTTGTCACTTTTCTTAAGGTCGAGTTCTTGCTCCAGAATTTTGGCCTGATCTACCTGCCTTTCATATTTTAATTGCATTTCAGCCATTATTTCCGCTCTACTGATACTGAAAATTGTATCGTGTATCGTATTGTAACTTAGTTGGTAATTATACGCTTGTTCAAAATCTCCTTTGAGTTTCATTAGATCAGCAAGGTTTCCATAAATCTTTTCCTGGATAAAAAGGTCGTTTTGAAGAATGGCAATATTTAGGCAAGAGTCATAAATTTTCTCAGCCTCATGGTATTGCTTAATTTCTACAAGGATGGCTGCCTTATTGGTTTTGGTTGTGATAATACCATAATAGTAACCAGTGCTCTCATAATATGCGAGCGCTTTATCATAATTCTCAATGGCAAGTTGATACTTTCCCTGCTTTTGATAAAATTCACTATAGTTATTGTAAAGATCGGCCAGACCGCGAGAATACCCTATTTTTGTATATATGTTTTCTGCCAGTTGATAGTATTCCAATGCTTTTTCTAAATCTCTTTCCTCGTTGGCCACATTACCTAGCAAGGTATATGCCAGGCCGACATTGTTCATCCTTTCATATTTCAAGTTTATAGGCAGGCTGTTGTTGAGGAATCTTTTTGCTTCAGAATAATGCTTGAGCTTAAAGTGTGTTTTACCAATGTTTACAAGCAGGGATCCAGTGTTCTTTTCCTGGCCAATCAGGTCAGCCAACTGTAGGGCCTTCAAATAATAATGTATTGTTGAATCATATTTGGTGAGTTGGTTGAATGTAATGCCCATGGAATTAAAATTCTTTAGCAACTGAAAAGTATCTCCAACGGCCAAAAAATGCTTAATGTTTTTCCTGTAATAAACAAGGGCTTGTTCGCGCTCGCCCTTGTAACGTATTGCGTTTCCGTAATCCCAATATGCTTTTATCTTCCCTGAACCTTCCAATAACGAATCACACAGATGAAAATAATTTTCGTAAAAATAAATTGCAGAATCTACTTTGTTAAACCGCCAATAAATATATCCCAACTCGTAATAGGAATCAACAATTCCTGCTGAATAATCCAGTTTTTCAGAAAGTTGCCTGGCCTCATTGTAGTAGGTCCATGCTTCATCGGATTTTTTAGCAGCTAATCTATGGGTAAGTAAATGTAAATTGTCTACTTTATCTTTATTGTCCGGAGAATTTGAAACCAATTGTTTTAAACTGTCAATTTTGCTAATGGATGAATAAACAGGCATACAGAGTGCAATAATGAATATCCAAATTGTAAATCGAATCACGTGTCTATTGTAAGTGAATACTCCTGTTGCTTTGTTCATTTCCATGTTCCTTATTTTATTGCCTTTGCCGGGGTTTCAAATACAAGCAAGGCACAAATGAATGTAGAATAAACAGAATCTGATTTATACCATTTAAAACCAATTCTACTCATCTAGCAGGGTTTCTTCAAATTCTATCTCAGCATCACCAGCTATGGTATTTGTAGTTTGCCCCCCAACAGATGAATCGACTTTTAAAGCTTTTGATTTAACATCATATTCGTCACTTTTTTTTGATATTAAATCTTTACAAATATGAATTCTTATCTTTGTTTTTAGCTGTGGTGGTTTTTCAACTACATTGTATAACAAAGGAATTTTAATAG
>Ga0070729_10002171_pt1 | contig 26294 bp, 18 predicted proteins | sample tdDd472_FD_66725 | JGI IMG/M metagenome (GOLD analysis project Ga0070729, IMG submission 66725) | Marine sediment microbial communities from the Atlantic coast under amendment with organic carbon and nitrate - tdDd47.2 | ecosystem: Environmental > Aquatic > Marine > Coastal > Sediment | place... | reverse complement strand
TTTTTTGAATGAAAGTAATCAAAGGGACCCGGAAAAGATCCAGTTGAGGTGTTTTCTCTATTTGTCCTAACATATTGCAAGCTTTTTCGTAAAAAAAAAACCTTGCAAATTAGACTAATGAATATAGATAGATTATCAACATAATATTGTTAATATTCAATACGTTAAATCGTTTTTCAGGGTGGACTATGTAGTTAATGTGCTAGTTGTTGGGTTTAAAATATTGTCTTTCAACATTCAACATCCATGAACTTTGTAATATGAAAAATACCCGGTATTAACATATTGGTAGAAAATTAATTCTCCATAAAAATAAACCGGTCTTCTTCGGCCGGATATAGCGTTTTAAATTGTGGATCGTAATGGAAATATGTTTTTGGCCGCACGTTATTGCCAATGTTTCGATGGATGTATTCGTTTAAAATATAATCGAAAACGTAGCCAGCGTATTTCTCACCTAGAATTTCTGCGAATTGATAGATTTTGTCCACTTCAATCGGTGTAATGTCGGATTTAAACTTTACCTCGCCTGTAAAAATATTATTTACAAATCGCCCTTCCAGGTCATCCAATAAATAATGGCTGGTGTACAGTAAGTTATTTACTGCAAGCGGATCATTGAACTTGGTGATCTCATACCAGTTATTCACATTAATGGTATTGAGTAAAAAATCCTCATAATATACAATGGTGTCATCAAAAATTTCTTCTGCACGATAAGGATAAATATCCTCCTCCAATTCAATCTGAACCAATGCGACCTGGTAGGCTGTGGTATTAACACCTAAAAAGTCAACAATCTGATTCTGATAATATACGTTTACACCGTAGGTTGCAAGTTCCCGTTGAAAGCCAGTAAAATAACTATCGAAAAATATCGAATCATCAACATCCTTAAGGAATCGACTGTTATTGTATAGTGTATCTTCCTGTTCCCGTTCAGCCATATCCTCGAAATCTTCAATTTCCCATGTTTTTAAATTGGTTTTAAATACCTGATCCGGAGGAATGATTAAAACTGAAAGGCTGTCTTTAAGGTAAAGGAAATCGTTGGCAAGCTTTCTTTCTACTGTACATGATATCAGAAAGGAAATGGCTAAAAATGTAAGGATGATATATTTTGTGGCTTTTATCAAAGGTGATTGGAAATTTGGATTATTGGTATAAAACAAGTGGCTAAGTCGAAAGGTTTAACCCCATTTTAGACTTAGCCACCCTAAACATATGAAAACAAAATATTACCCAGCAAAATAACGGCACCCCGGAATCAATTATTGTGTGAAAGTAACTCTTCGCCGAACGCTTTCCCAAAGGCTATTGCTTGAGCACTATCCTCTTCGTTGGGGGTGAATTTTACAAACATACCATCATCAAAAACTTTCAGTTTAAGGTTCTGGAGGTTATCGGATATCATCTTTTTCGCTTCACCACTCCAGCCAAAAGAACCAAACGCAGCCGATAGTTTTCCTTTATCCCGTATTGGATTAATCAGTGCAAAACATTTATAAATCGGGAACAAAATATTTTGGTTTATAGTTGGTGATCCAATGATATAAGCCGAGGCGTGGTTTATTTTTTCCTCAAGTTCACCCATGGGCGACATTTCAATATCACAAACATCCACATCAAATTCACCGGCCTGCTGAATTCCTTCTGCAATCAGTTTAGCCACCATACCTGTCTTCTGGTAAGCACTGACGTAGGGAATGAATACCCTGGGTTTTTCTGGTTGCGTGCGTTCATCTTCAGCGTATTCCTTCGAAAGATCAACATATTTTTTCCAATTTTTTCTTAACACCGGGCCATGACCTGTGCAAATGGTTTTGATGTCGAGTCCATCAATTTTTTCGATGGCCTTGAGCATAAATTTACTGTATGGCCGCAGAATCACATCAAAATAATATTTAAACGATTCTTCGTATTCTTTCCTTCTTTCGAGTTCATCTTCAAAAAGGTTGTCATCACAAAAATGTGCACCAAATGAATCGCAGGTAAATAACATCTTATCTTCTTCCAGGAAGGTGTACATCGTATCGGGCCAATGCAGATTCGGTGCACTGATAAATCTAAGTGTTTTGTTTCCCAATGACAGAGTGTGGCCATCTTTTACAACCATGTAATCAAAATCCGTTCCCATCAAATCCCTGAGATAACGTATAGCATTTCCTGTACCGACTACTTTTGCCTGAGGCGCAAGGCGTAAGAGATTTTTTAAATTACCCGAATGATCGGGTTCGGTATGGTTAACAACAATATAATCAATCTCCTCTGGATTGCATACCTGGTCAATCTTCAACAAGTAATCTTCCCAGTATTTTTCCTTTGTCGTTTCAACTATTGTTTTCTTTTCAGCATCGATGAAGTAAGAGTTGTAGGAAGTCCCGTACTTCGTTTCCATCACCACATCAAAACTAACCAGATCCGGGTCCAAAACCCCAATCCATTTTACATCTTCAGAAATGTCTATAACTTTACTTTTCATATTTGTACAGCATTTTTAAGGTGTGCAAAAATAGGGATTTTGATTTGAAAATCAGGAAATTTTCGTTGAGCAAATATGTTAATCAAGGATGAAGCTATGATTTAAAAGAAACAAATGGCTTTGACTTTACACTTTTTAGGCCAATTAAATGATGTTTCACATATTCAATATCAGGGTTTGTCAATTTTCCGAAAAAATAGCTTCATCATTTCTCTATTGCTAAGCTTCGTTGCATAACTTTGTCAGTTTTATTTGGGCGCATAATAATGAAGCAACTTTTTTCAATCTTACTTCAGGATCATCCGGTACTTGGCCGTTTAGCTTATCTCTATTTATTGGAAGATGAGGGGAAAGGGTATTTTAAGATTGTCGATCGTATTAGCCCCGCAAATATTTCTTATTACCAATCGGAGCTTACTGGCCACTTATCAAATGTGGTAGCAGAAACAGAACAATACAGTGATGGGAACTTAAAACAGCGTTTTTCCAACAAAAAAATATCTCCCCGGGATTTTATTATAAGCCTGGATAATAGTTATGTAAAAAGTTATGTCAGGCCTTTCATCGAAAAGCGCATTGCTTCTGTTATTTCACTTGCCGGCATTTCGAAACTACGGGTTTTCATCAGGGATAATCACGAGGTGGTGTACAAATCGGACGAAATAATTGTTGAGCCTGAACCTGCAGGCATAGTGTTTAATTTCGAAAAACTTGAAAGCGATACACGTTACTTTCAGACCATACAACATTGTGGAGAACAAATTTATTTGACCTCAAAAAATGGTTCCATTTTAACCAATGAACCTTGTTGGCTTCTTCTCGAGAATAAGCTCTATCATTTCGAAGAAAGCGTTGATGGTAAAAAGTTGGCTGTGTTTTTTAACAAAGAATTTATCCAGGTCCCTGCCCGTTTGGAGGGAGATTTCTACTCTACATTTATTAAAAACAGTATCGAAAAATTCCCGGTGCATGTCAAGGGATTTAAGATTGAAAATGTACAGGGTGAGAAAAAAGCTTCACTTTCATATGAGCTGGATTTATCCGGTTTGCCAGCCCTTGTTTTGAAATACAATTACAACAATAAAGTAATCTTACCCGATAATAAAAAGAGGAGATTTGTTTTGTTCGGTGAAAGTACCGGCTTTGATTTTCAACTTGTTCATCGTGACTTTGATTGGGAGAATCAAACCGTTGAAACATTAAAAAAGCTTGGATTAAGCTGTAAATATGAAAATTATTTTTTTCCTGAGCTTATGTCAGGTGATCAGTACGGGCTCATAGGATGGCTAAATTCGAATGCCCAACATTTGCTTGATGCTGGGATAGAGGTTAGCCAGGATTTTTCTGATATTTCCTATTTCACTTCAAGGATAAAAATGGATATCAGCTATAGTGAGCAAAATGATTGGTTTGATGTGTATGCCATGGCTAAGTTCGGCGATATGTTTGAGATACCCATGTTTAAGTTAAGGAAATATCTGCTCAATGGAATCAGGGAGTATGAGCTGCCAGATGGACAGATAGCGATTCTTCCTGAACAGTGGTTTGAAAAGTATGAAGATCTTGTTTCGTTTGGCCAGGGTTCTCAAAACAAGATCAGGGTTAAAAAACATCATTTTTCTCTGGTGGAACAATCGATTACCGGGAAGATCAATGTTTTAATCAACGCACAAAAAATAAAAACTTCAAAAAAATCAGACGGCAAGGTGGACCTGCCAGCTGGCTTAAAGGCGAATTTAAGAAGCTACCAGGTTGAAGGCTTTAAGTGGCTCAACAATATGCGCCAGATGAAATTGGGGGCTTGCCTTGCCGACGATATGGGTCTTGGAAAAACCTTACAAACCCTCAGCATTCTGATGCAACATATATCAGAGAAAAATGGCGAACAGGAAAGTGATTCCCATGAATCCTCAGGACAACTTGACTTGTTTTCTGCTGACAATAAAAATGGTAACTCATCCCCATCAATTGTAATTATGCCGGCTTCGCTATTACACAACTGGGAAGATGAGATAAAAAAGTTTACGCCAGCAATAAAATACCTGAGATATACGGGGCAACAGCGAGATGAAATGCTTGTTAAGTTCAACAAGGTCGACCTGGTTTTAACAACTTATGGAACCATTAGAAATGATATAGATGATCTGGAAAAACGAAATTTTGAATATTTGATCCTTGATGAAAGCCAGGTGATTAAAAATCCGGGCTCAAAGATTGCAAGGTCTGTACAAAAACTGCAGAGTAATCACCGAATTAACCTGAGTGGAACTCCAATAGAAAACTCACTGATTGATTTGTGGTCGCAAATGAATTTTTTGAACAAGGGCCTGTTGGGTGATCTTACTTTTTTTAAAAGGTATTTTGCTAAACCAATTGAAAAAAATAACAATGCTGAGAAGCAGGAAAAATTACAATTACTCATCAGACCATTTATATTGAGGAGAACAAAATCGCAGGTGGAAAAGGAATTGCCCGAGTTGAATGAAGAATTTGTTTATTGCGAGATGAGCGATGAACAAAAGCAACTTTACCTGGAAGAAAAGTCCAGGATAAGGAATCATATCCTGCAAAGCATCGAAGAAAGGGGTTTGAAAAAATCAGGAGTAACCATCCTGCAGGGATTGTCGAAACTCAGGCAAATGGCAAATCATCCCAGGATGGTAATTCCGGAGTACAAACATGAATCAGGAAAATTTGACGAAATTATCCACAAGCTAAAAACGCTTATCAGTGAGGGACATAAAATATTGCTGTTCTCATCCTATGTAAAACATCTGAGTATTTTAGAGGAATATTTAATTTCCAGTCAAACAGAATATTCAATACTAACCGGGGCCAGTACAAGGCGTGGAAAGGTTATAAAAGAATTCCAGGATGATGAGAATAAGAAAGTTTTCCTCATTTCGATGAAAGCCGGAGGTGTAGGTTTGAATCTTACCCAGGCTGATTATGTATTTTTACTTGACCCCTGGTGGAACCCTGCTGTTGAAAATCAGGCAGTAAACCGTGCTCACCGTATCGGCCAAAAAAGACACGTTTTTGCGTACAGGTTTATATCGATGGGGACGATCGAAGAAAAGATTCTTAAACTGCAACGCAAAAAATCTAAACTTGCTGATATTTTTATTCGTTCCGATAGTCCGCTAAATAAACTCAGTATCGAAAATATCAAAGAATTAATAGATTAATTTAGTATTTTCACCCATTAATATTTAAAGATTTTATCATGCTCTGGCACATTTTTATTTTCAGAACAAAGCGATTGTTTCCAGGTCAGTTTTTGCGATTCATTTTCTTATCTGTAGTTTTAGCAGGCTTTTATGCATGCAATAAAAATACTTATCAGACTGTCTATCCCACATTGAGTGATGGCAGGTACGATAGTGAGTTCCCCTATAAAAACTGTTCAGAAGAGTTGGATAAGATTGCCAAAACTGTAAAAAAAATCTATTGCCTGGTAGAATACGACCAGTATTCATTCAAAAGGAGTGATCAAATAAGCCCCGAAACTATTAACGACATCAGGTACAAAAGAGTAGCAGATCAGAAATCATTTTTTAGCGAGTCAGTTCATGGTACTGCGACTATTATCTGGAGGGATACTAAACGGGTTGCGGTGTTAACCTGTGCGCATGTTGTTGATTATTCTGATACCATTTATGCATATTACTATGATGGGCCTGGTAAAAAAACGAACATTCTGGAGAGTGTTGCAATTAAGCGTAAGCATCAAATTTTTATTCGCGATTTACCTGAAGATGGTCTGCTCGAAATTTTGGCAATAGATAAAGATCGTGATATTGCATTTTTAGGTAACCGCTTTGACGAACTCGGACCTCAAATCAAGGCTTTTGCATACCCAACAGGAAATGCCCGTAAATTGGAGTGGGGAAGCTTTGTATATATTTTAGGATACCCGGGGGGATATCAAATGGTTACAAGGGGAATTGTGAGTAACCCTGATCCGGGCACAAAGGGCGAGTTCCTGATTGATGCTCTGTTTAATCCCGGGGTTAGTGGTGGAATTGTAATGGCAGTAAAGGATGGAGTGCCAAATTTTGAATTTGTTGGTGTTGCACGCGCTGTGTCAGCAAAATATAAAAATGTGATCAAACCATTGAAGGAAAGCCATGAAGAGATTTATAATCCCAATGTTCCATTTAACGGAGATATTTATGTTAAGCTTGAAAAAGATATAAACTATGGAGTCACTTTCGCAATAGATATTGAAACTATCGCTGATTTCTACCTTGAAAAGCGAGATTACCTAATTTCGCAGGGATATAGAATGGATAATTTTTTTGGAATTGAGTAATTTTTTCGATTTAAAATAGTTTAAGAATTGATGTTTGATGGAAAAATTTTTAGATATAATTTTGCAACAAAAAAGATTAATTGCGATGAAGATTAATACACTGGTAATATTATTTATTGTGTCGATTTTGGTTTTGGGATGTTCAGAAGATTCTTCGAAAGAACGTAAACCACTTGTAACTCCGCCAGCAAAAACCAAAACTGCAAAACCTGTAACACAAAAACCCGATCCCAACCTTGGTAAAAAGGCAAAACCGGGCTATGCTACAAAACATGAGCGTGGTGCGAAAAGACGCGAAACCATACAGGATAAATTTGATGATAATGGTAATATGATTGAGCGTACAGACAAGATGTTCGATAAGTTTGGTGAGGTGATTAAAAAGAATCGTTACACCTATAAATATGACGACGCGGGCCGCCGTATTGAGCAAGGGTATAGTGCAACTACCGAACATGATGAACCCATAATGTCGAATGTTAATTTTCTTAAATACAATGAAAAGGGCTGGAAAATAGAAAATGTATTTATTTCGTATGATGAAAATGGTGATGAGATAAGATGGGTGAAAAATGAATTCAAATACAATAGCGACGGCCGTATCATTGAAGATGTTTCATATAACAAAGAAGGAATTAGGGAATTAATGGTAGAGTATAACATTGTGGACGGAATGATGGTAAGTGAGTATTTTACAAATTATAATAAAAATGGTGAACCCATTAAAAAGAAAACAATTACTTACGATAAGATTGGTACCGTTACCAGTTCAGAAGAAGAAACGTTGAAGTAAATTATAGTGAGGGGTGAAGGGTGAAGAGTGAATGGTTGTACCTTTTTCTTCGTTAAAAAAGCTAATTGTTATTATTAAACCTGTCACCTTAATCCGGACGGGCAATTGAAGCTATTTTTCTCAGTAAATTTTCTTAGCATTTCTTAACACGGAATCCCCTGATATTCTTGCTATTTTTGCAAAAAATTTCACAAAAAAATTACATTATGTTATTTGATCTCGATTTGATCCAATCACTGTATAAAAAGTTTCCAGGCCGTGTTGAGAAGGCCAGAGAGCTTCTTGGCAAACCGCTTACCTTAACCGAAAAAATATTGTATGCCCATCTCTGGGATGGTGAGTCAAAACTGGAGTTTAAAAGGGGTGAGGACTACGTGAATTTTGCCCCCGACAGGGTAGCCATGCAGGACGCCACTGCACAGATGGCATTGCTTCAGTTTATGCAGGCAGGTAAAGCTAAAGTGGCCGTCCCTTCTACCGTGCATTGCGATCATCTAATACAGGCCAGGGCCGGTGCAAAAGAAGATCTTGATGTTGCCAATGATGCCAACAAAGAAGTATACGATTTCCTATCATCTGTTTCCAATAAATATGGAATCGGATTCTGGAAACCAGGTGCTGGTATCATTCATCAGGTGGTTCTTGAAAACTACGCTTTTCCTGGTGGTATGATGATAGGTACAGATTCGCATACAGTGAATGCCGGTGGCCTGGGTATGGTTGCCATTGGTGTAGGTGGTGCTGATGCTGTGGATGTGATGGCCGGAATGCCCTGGGAATTGAAAATGCCAAAACTAATTGGAGTGAAACTCACCGGTACGCTGAGTGGATGGGCTTCTGCGAAAGATGTGATATTAAAAGTTGCTGGAATTCTTACTGTAAAAGGTGGAACCGGAGCTATCGTCGAATACTTTGGCCCGGGTGCTGAGTCGTTGTCATGCACAGGCAAGGGTACTATTTGTAATATGGGAGCTGAAATTGGTGCAACTACCTCATTATTTGGCTACGACGAGAGTATGTATGATTACCTGAAAGCAACAGGCCGTAAGGAAGTTGCAGTCCTCGCTGATAAACTCGCTACACATTTAACTGGTGATACTGAAGTATATGAGCATCCCGAAAAATATTTCGACCAGGTGATCGAAATCAATCTTTCAGAACTTGAGCCACACATTAATGGACCGTTCACACCCGACCTGGCTACGCCCTTGTCGAAGTTTGCCAAGGCAGTACAAGACAATGATTGGCCTGAGAAAATGGAGGTTGGCCTGATTGGTTCTTGTACAAATTCATCGTATGAAGATATTTCCAGGGCTGCGTCAGTTGCTGAACAAGCACTCGAAAATAATCTTGAAGTAAAAGCCGAATATACGGTTACTCCGGGATCTGAACAGGTAAGGTATACCGTTGAACGTGATGGATATCTTGATGTTTTTGAAAAGATAGGTGGAGTTGTTCTGGCAAATGCCTGTGGCCCTTGTATTGGCCAATGGGCACGCCATGGTGCTGATAAGCAGGAAAAGAACTCAATTATAACTTCTTTCAACAGAAACTTTGCAAAGCGGAACGATGGCAATCCGAATACACATGGATTTGTTGCATCACCCGAAATGGTTACTGCCTTTGCAATTGCTGGTGATTTAACCTTCAATCCTATGAAAGATTTCCTTATCAATAAGGATGGCCAGAAGGTGAAACTTAAAGAACCACGTGGGATTGAATTGCCCCTAAGAGGTTTTGATGTTGAAGATAACGGCTACCAGGCTCCTGCTGAAGATGGAAGCTCAGTAACCGTTAGCGTTGCTTCAGATTCCAAGAGACTCCAGATACTCTCACCCTTTAAGCCCTGGGATGGGAATGATATAAAAGGATTAAAATTGCTTATAAAGGCAAAGGGCAAGTGTACTACCGATCATATTTCGATGGCAGGCCCCTGGCTTAGGTATCGTGGCCACCTGGATAATATTTCAAATAATCTTCTGATTGGAGCAGTAAATTATTTTAACGACAAAACCAACACGGTAAAGAATCTGCTCAATGCAGAATACGGCGAAGTACCTGCCACCGGTCGCGCGTATAAAGCTGAAGGTTTGGGTTCAATTGTCATAGGAGATGAAAATTACGGTGAAGGCTCATCGCGCGAGCATGCTGCCATGGAACCCCGGCATTTGGGTGTAAGGGCCGTATTGGTGCGCAGTTTTGCACGTATACACGAAACCAACCTGAAAAAGCAAGGTATGCTGGCACTTACTTTTGCTGATAAATCGGATTACGATAAGATCAGGGAGGATGATACTTTTGATATTTTAGGATTAACTGATTTCGAGCCGGGCAAACAGCTAACAGTTCTTGCCCATCATATTGATGGTACAACTTCTGAAATCGCAGTGAACCACACTTATAATTCAGTTCAAATCGAATGGTTTAAAGCTGGTTCAGCCCTGAACCTGATTAAGAGTCAGAATCAAAAGTAAAAGCTGTAAATATCAATGTATTTAAAAGTCCTTTAACAGTAACGTTTTTGGGCTTTTTTTTGTCAGTAAGTAGCGATCAACTGAACCAGGATATTGTTTATTTCAAATCAGAGCCAGAGGATTTATCAGTTTTAACTGAGGCTATAGCTTGTTTTTCGGAAAACCGGAGATATTTCCCAACAATTATTGCTACAAGGATGGTCATATAAGTCTGGCCGGATACAGTAAAAAAAATGGAAAATGATCTTGCCAATTTTGTGGTTGGTATAATATCGCCATATCCCAGCGTACTGAGTGTGACGAAGCTATAATACAAAGGTGCTACCGGGTCAGAAAAACTGCCCGATTGAATTGAATATGATCCCGGCCGAAAAAGTTCGATAATTTCATATACATTCGATCCCATCATTCCAATAAAAAAGTAACCAATTAGTGCTGCAATAATTACATCAATACTCATTTTGCGAGATTTGTAAATTGAACTTAAAAGGTGGTATCCGATAAAGAGTAAAAAAGAAAAACCTGTTACTGCATGAAGTAATACCATGTCATATTTCACAACCAGACTATCAATATACATGAACCTGAGCCAGTGTGAAGTAATTATTATTACAGTAGCCATAATACTGAACCAGATGGCCCTGCGGCGGTTTCGAATAAAGTTGAGGCAAGCCAGAAAAAAAACCGACGTCAGAATGGTATTCACAAGTGGAAAATTTTTATCACTAAAAAACGACGGAATCAATATGATAACCAGGATGCTCAGGAGAAGTAGTTTGTATTTGTGTTTTTGTAAAAAAGTATCTTTACTCATTATTTCATCAATTTATTGTTACATGTTGGATTAAGCAAAAATAGTATTCTCTATTAAGCGATCAGATTATTTTCATACCTGAATGTGGCCGAATTGTAAAGTAATGAATAGATTTATTTATATCATTTGTTTTGTTTTTACCGGAATTCCAGCTTTTAGCCAGGTAATGAGTAGCTCTGAGTTCTGGGGGAGTGTCGGAGACAAGCGCATTGGTGTGAATTTTGATAATGATACTTATTTTCAGACAGATTATTATTACACCAATGGCCTGGAGATTGAGATAATTCTACCTGTATTTGACAAAACACCCTTTTCATCCATCTTCCCACAAGTATCCGAAAACAGAAATAATCATACTGGTATTTCTATTGCACAACGCCTTTATACACCAGAGGATATTAACGATACCCTTGTCCAGTTTAACGACAGGCCTTTTGCAGCAACATTTGAACTGGATCACTTTATGATTTCCAGGGATGAAATTTCCGGATTTGAGCTTTCAGGGAGAATCAGGTTCGGATTGATGGGGCCTGCAGTAGGAGGGGAGGAGATTCAAAGGAAACTTCATGTTTGGATTGAATTGCCTGAACCCAGGGGTTGGGGTTATCAAATTTCGAACGCAATTATCTTGAATTATGACTTTTATTTGAACTACCCTTTGCTCTTTGACCGATCCTGGAAAATTGGAATTACCGGAGGCATGCGCGGCGGTACATTGTATGATGACCTTGGAATAGGGGTAAATTTTGGTTTGGGGAAAAACCTGTTTCGTTTTATCGAATCACATGGATTTTCAGGCTCGAGAACAAATAAATATCCAAAATTCTATCTGAAAGGTGATGCATTTTTGAAGCTGGTATTATATAATGCCACACTTCAGGGAGGGCTTTTTTCCACAAATGATCCTTACCAATTAAATTATAGTGAAATTTCTCCACTGGTTTTTTCCACCAATATTACTGCCGGATTTTTATGGTATGGCGTATCCTTTAGCTATGGATTTAATTTCTTGACCAGGGAAATCAAAGCCGGATCAATCCACAAATACGGCAGTTTAAACCTTTCGGTTTACTTTTGATTTTGTAATGCCTTTTTATCAAAAAATGGTTATTTCTTTGTGTATGTGTGATGGTATAATTTGTAGCTTATTCCCCATTCAATAAAGTCGGCAACGCCACCATCCATGGTTTTTAATCCACCCTGAATTCCAAAGCGTTCGTTAATATCATACCTTAAATTAAAGCGCAACCAGAAATTTCCTTTGTTCCCATTATTGTATGCATAAAAACCAAGGTGGGTAATGAAGGTAAATTTATTGATGATGAGTTCATGGCCAAAATGGTATCCGATTTGAAAGATATCCTTGAATTTTTGATCATCATGGTTTTCAAGGTTTTCAATCAGGGAACCATCAACAAAAAAGTCTACACCACCACCGAACCTTCCGGCCTGGGCATATCTATGCATATAGTCGACAGCTACTGTTGAAATAAAATAAACCGGACTGCCGTATGTTCCATCTTCATTTTTCGTGTTTGTAGTCTTCCATCCGGCAGCCAATTGAAGATTGATGTTGTTTTCTTTCGGAGTAGGTGGTCTTTCCCGTACAACGAATTTTGGTCGCAATGGTGGCCGGTAGGCTGGATCAACCTTTTTGGTATAATTCCTTACAGGGTTAAAATTGTATTTTAATCCCAGGTTCAGCCCATACATATTTAGTCCCATGTTCGGCGGGCTGGTTGAACCATTTGAATTGTGGGTAAAATCAACTCCTAAATCAACGTCCAAGCGGTTGCTTATTTGGTATCTAGCTGTTGCGCCGGCCGAAAGATGAACATTTACTGCAGATCCAATGACATCATTTGCCGGGTTGGTAACGGGGTCGTAGTTGTTAAAATCGTATGCAATACCAATCTGAACCTCCCAAAAGAAACCAAACCTTTTCCACCGTTTTATAGGAGCTTCAAAAAACATGTATATTGCTGTTGGCTCTCCCAGAGTATCCGAACTGCCCAGGTCTGCAGAATAAAAACCAAAACCCCAGGAAGGGTAGCTGTATACTTGTTGCCAGTATTTGTTTCCTTCTGTTTGTATACCCACCTTTAAGTCGAAAGCATTGTAGGGGTTTTTAAGAATATCTTCGAGGCTACCATTATTAGGAAGGTGTCGCCCGTGACGGTATTTTGCCTCCACAAAACTGAAAATACCATAGTTTGGGTCATCTCTGGGTATCTCAAAAGTTGAGTGTTCGATGCTTTGCCCATGAACATTAAATCCCGGATTTAATCCAAGAATTGGGAGAAAAAATATGATGTATAAATATTTTAATTTCATATCAGTAAATTCTACGCTTAGTATTTCTTTAACTCATAGGTTATTTTATTATTAACAGGCCTGTAAAGGTTTCCTGTACCCAGGTCAATACCAAACCATATTCCTCCCGAAACGATATCAGCCAGGGCATACCAGGGGTGAACCTGTCGTTCGATAATAATGGTTTCGGTTTGAAATCCTTCCTTCCTGATCTCGATCTTACTGCCATCCTGAAGTAAATGCTTGTCTATTTTTTTATCTATGGGAGTTAATCCAACTTTTTGTCCATCCAGGTATACAACAGCGCCAAGTGGTGCACCATCCTCGACAACAAGCCTGTTTTTCTTTCCTCCAAATACTGTTGCGCAGCTCGAGAATATGAAGAGCCAGCCAATTCCCAGTATCAAAATTGGGTAAAAAGTATTTTTCATTATTTAATGGATTTAGTTTCCTAATATTTGCTGTAAAAATAGAATTAAATTTAGTTAAAGAATCAAGTATTATTAAAAAAATATGGTTTCAGTAATAGTTCTTAGAACGGGTGTTAATTTTATTGTATTTCGAATTCGCCTCTAAAAAAAACACCTTCGTCAATCTCGACGAAAGTGTTGTAATATTGGGTCAGTTATATTGGCTTTTATTAATTACATATTGTCATGTTCAGTCCTGCGGATGATTTCGTTTTGCAGGTCTTCGCCAAGATCGTTGAAATAGTCACTATAACCGGCAACGCGTACAATCAGGTCCTTGTATTTTTCAGGATGTTTCTGTGCATCCTTCAGGGTGTCAACTGAAACTACATTAAATTGGATGTGATGGCCATCCAGCCTGAAATAGCTTCTAACAAGCTGGGATATCTTAACGATACTGTCATCATCATTGAAGAATGAGGGTGCAAATTTTTGGTTAAGAAGTGTACCTCCAGTACGGATATGGTCTATCTTTGAAGCTGACTTGATGACCCCCGTTGGGCCATGCTTATCCGCTCCCTGTACTGGTGATATCCCTTCTGATAAGGGCTCACCTGCTTTTCTTCCATCAGGCATGGCATTGATCACGCTTCCAAAATATACATGGCAGGTGGTGGGCAGGAGGTTAATCCTGAAGGAACCACCTCTGGCTGTAGGCCTGTCATTTATAGAATTATAAAAAATCTCAAATATTGCTTTCGACTGATCATCCGCAAAATCATCATCGTTTCCGTATTTAGGGGTTTCGTAAATCAATTTGTACCTTAATTCTTCGTAGCCTGTAAAGTTATTGTCTAAGGCATTCAGAAAGTCTTCCATTGATGTCGTTTTCTTTTCGAAGACATGATATTTAATAGCGGTCAGGCTATCAGTAAGGCTTCCAAGTCCTACTCCCTGGATGTAGCTGGTATTGTAGCGAGCACCTCCGGCGTTGTAATCTTTGCCCTTGGCAATGCAATCGTCGATGATCAATGAAAGGAAGGGAACCGGAAGGTTTTCTGCGAAAAGTTTTTCGATGATGTTGTTGGCCTTGATTTTGATATCTGCAAAATGGTTTTCTTGTAATTTGTAGGCGTCCATCAAATCCTGGAAGGTTCTATAATTCTTCGGATCACCGGTTTTTAAGCCAATTTGCTTTTGTGTACGTGGATCGAAACCATTGTTTAATGTGATTTCAAGAATCTTCGCCAGATTAAAATATCCCGTCAGGAAATAGGCCTCAGTTCCAAATGCACCACTTTCCACACAGCCACTGGCGCCACCATTTCGGGCATCTTCAATTGATTTTCCCTGCCCTACCAGTTCCTGTACAATTGCATCTGTATTAAAAATTGATGGTTGACCAAATCCGGTTTTTGTGATTTTTACAGCTCGTTGAATAAAACGATCCGGATTTTTTTTGCTGAGTTGTACCATTGAACTTGGTTGAAGGAGACGCATCTCTTCAATCACATCAAGCAACAGGTAACTCAAATCATTCACCGCATCGGAACCATCGGGGTGAACTCCTCCAAGGTTGATCAGTGCAAAATCTGTGTAGGTATTGCTTTCGAGTGCTGTTACTCCAACTTTTGGAGGAGCGGGATGATTATTGAACTTAATCCAGAATGATTGTAGTATTTCAATAGCTTGCTCCCTGGTCAACGAACCGTCTTTAATTTCTTGTTTGTAAAACGGGTACAAGTGCTGATCTAACCTTCCAGGGTTGAAACTGTCCCATGGATTTAGCTCGGTAATAACTCCCACATGAACAAACCAATAATATTGAAGAGCTTCATGAAAGTTTCGGGGCTTGTGGCCCGGAACATGACGGCATATGGATGCCATCTGAAGTAATTCTGATTTCCTTGATGCAACAACTTCTTTAAGTGCCAATTCCTCAAGTTTTTCGGCATGCCGGTCGGCATACATAATGATAGCTTCAGCAACGATATGGTTTGCCTTTAGTTGCTCCCGTTTATCCAGGGCATCCGGGTCCTTGTAAAAATCCAGCTTATCTATTGCATTTTGAATATCCTTCTGGATATCCCGCATTCCTTTATGGTAAATTTTGTTGCCTGCAACCGTATGCCCTGGAGTTCGTTGTTCCTGAAATTCGGTAAACATTCCAGCCGCATACGCATCCAACCAGTTTTGATCCATGTTGGCCATAAGCTTTTCACGGTTACTTTTGCCTGTCCAGAAAGGTATAATTACATCCTGAAATGCATTCCTGGTTTCTTCATCCACTTTAAAGGAAACCTTTTTACGCTTATTGAGGATGTTGAGATCCTGGAGCGAATGCAGGCTAACTTCCGGGTATGTGGGTGTTGCTTTTGGTGCGGGCCCCCGCTCACCAACTATCAATTCTCCATCGTTGATGCAAATGTACTTATGCTTTAAAATATATTCGAAAGTTTTAGCCCGGCGTACAGGTACAGAAACCTGCATGGCAGCATCGCTCTTATAAAATTCAGTGACAAGCAAGGCTCTTTCAGCTGAAATGCAGTTTATTGCATTCAGGCTTTCATTTCTTAGCTTTTTAATTCTTTCGTTCATATGTCAATTGTTTTTTCCTATTTATCGACTTCCTGATCACCCGACATAAACCTCTGTCTCTCTATCCACCAATTTTCACCTTAAATCCCTCCGCTTCAAACCTGTTTCTTATGGGTATCAGATCTTTTTTGTCGTATTCTTTTAGATCAATCAGTTTATTTTCTTTATCAAATCTCTGGTATTTATTTTTTGCAAATGAATGGTAAGGCAGAAGATGTACATCCTTGATCTTATCATTGAATTTGCAGAGGTAGCTTATCATAGCGTGCAAAGCATCATCCGAATCATTTATTCCTTGAATAATCGGTATCCTGATTTGAACATTTGCACCCTGGTTAATAAGGAATTCCAGGTTTTTCAGAATAATTGAATTATCAGCCCCCGTATATAATTTGTGCTTTTGCTGATCAAGATGTTTCAGGTCAAATAGAAACAGATCAGTATATTTTGCAACTTTTTCGAATATTTCCCTTTTTGCCATTCCACAGGTATCTACAGTAGTATGAATATCCTTTTCTTTCAGCGCGCTCAGCATTTCCAAAAGAAATCTATGTTGCAATAGCGGTTCTCCTCCACTGAAGGTAACACCTCCGCCCGACTCATCATAGAACACCGATTCCTTTTCAATGATTTCCATCACCTCATTCACGCTCATTGGTGTTCCTATTTTTTCCTGCTTTTCGAAGGGAACACCATCAAGTACAATTCTTTTTACATCGGTTTCGGTTTTGATGTCCTGGCTTTCGGGATTGTGGCACCACCAGCATTTCAGGGGGCATCCCTTAAGAAATACAGTTGTCCGTATCCCCGGGCCATCATGGATTGCAAACCGTTTTATGTCGAAAACAATACCCTTCATTATGAAAGTTATTTATAAAAAAATGGTAAGGAAAGTAGAATGGTAAAAAGAAGGGAAGGGTCAGAATATCCAACATTCGTACAGGCCTTTGCCGAAATGGTGGTACAAATTCATATGTAAATTCCGTTTAGCCATTTTGTTTTTGAATTCACGTGCAAAGATATAATTTTCTTCCCTGATTTCCAACAGACTAATTTATTTGAAAAAATTATAAACATCCGTTTTTCCAAATAATATGAGAAAGTGTTTTTAATTCTGATTGCATAATGTAATTTCGCAAGCTTGATTGGTGTTGAATTTATTTTAGCTGAATGGCTGAATTACGCAACCATTCAGGCCCTAAATCCATCTTAATTCTTTAATAGCAGCTAATTTGAGCGTACGACAGCGGCAGTTTGAATGAAAAAGAAATTTTTATCGAATTTAATTCTAATCCTTTTTCTCAACCTATTGGTAAAACCGTTTTGGATACTCGGTATCGACAGATCGGTGCAAAATATTGTAGGGGCAGAGGAGTATGGGTTTTATTTTGTGATATTTAATTTTTCATTTCTCTTCAATATTCTCCTCGATTTTGGTATCACCAACTTCAATAATCGCAATATTGCACAGCATAATCACCTGCTCAATAAGCACTTTAGCAGTATAGTTATTATCAAGTTTTTTCTTGGTGTAATCTACACAGTGGTTACTTTTAGCATTGGGTTTGCAATTGGATTTAATACTCATCAATTGGCATTGCTAGGTGTAATGTGCTTCAACCAGTTTTTACTTTCCTTCATCCTATATCTTCGGTCGAATATTTCGGGGCTTTTGCTTTTCAGGACTGATAGTATTCTATCTATTCTCGACAGGGTACTCATGATAATAATATGTAGTGTGTTGATATGGGGGCATGTCACAGATTCAACTTTTCAAATCGAATGGTTTGTTTATGCCCAAACATCAGCTTACTCGTTAACGGCTCTTATCGCAATGGCAGTGGTTATTAAAAAAGCAGCCTTTAGAAGGCTTAACTGGAACATGCCATTCTTTATTATGATCATCAAGCAAAGTTTCCCCTTTGCTGTGCTTGTATTACTGATGACTTTTTACAATAGGATCGATTCGGTGATGATTGAGCGACTGCTACCTGAGAAACTTGGAGACGAACAAGCCGGAATTTATGCCTCAGCATACAGGCTGCTGGATGCTTCAAATATGATTGCGTACCTGTTTTCAGTGTTACTCTTGCCATTATTTGCCAGCATGATAAAGAAACGTGAATCGGTTATACAGGTTGTTAAACTTGCTGCTACACTACTGATCATTATTTCATCTATCGTTGCATTTGGGTCACATTTTTATAGTTATGAGTTAATGGATTTGTTGTATGTTTCGCATGTTCGTGAGTCGGCTGACGTTTTCAGGCTACTGATGTTTGGTTACATTGCCATTTCGACGACTTATATTTTTGGAACATTGCTAACTGCAAACGGGAATTTGAAAATGCTAAATATCGTTGCTGCCAGTGGGATGGTGATTAACCTGGTGTTGAACATGATACTTGTACCGCGTTTGTATGCTGTCGGATCTGCCTACGCCAGTCTTATTGCACAGTTTGCAACAGCTATTGTTCAGGTAATTCTTGTGCAGAGAATATTTAAATACAAGGTGAATTTCAGGTATTTGTTATCCATCTTTACTTTTATCGCAGGCTTATTGATTATCAATATTTTCTCACGCATGTTGTTTGATCAATGGATGTATAATTTCTTGATTATGGTGGTTTTATCATTATTGCTGGCAATGGGGTTGAAATTGCTAAACATTAAGGGGTTTATTCAAATATTAAAAAGTAAGGAACCATAAAGGTTAATTTATGGGTTTTAGAGATAGGTGATCAGTTTGATGTTCGGGGAAAGATAAAAATCAGGCACAAGTTTAAAAAAGTTCTATTTTTGTGCGCTCAAAGATATAATTCAAGTATGGTATTCAAGACATCGGAGAACGAAAATTTTAATTCTACAAACATTTTGCTGTTTATATTTAAATGGCAAAAGCCATTATTGGTTGTTTCCCTGGTTGCAATTGTTGCTGCTATAATCTTTTCATCACCTTTCTTTATTAAGCCAAAGTACAGGTCGACTGTTATTTTGTATCCGGCGGCAACCAATGCAATTTCAAAGGCTTTACTTACCGAGAATGCCCGTGCAGAAGATGATATTCTTTCGTTTGGTGAAGACGAAGAAACTGAGCAAATGCTCCAAATGCTTCACTCCAACAGGATCAGGGATCGTATCATTCACAAATACAACCTGATGGGCCACTACCAGATAGATAAAAATTCAAGTTACAGACTTACCAAATTATTCAGCGAGTACGAGAAGAACATTACTTTTAGAAGAACTGAATTTATGGCCGTTAAAATTTCAGTTCTGGATACTGACCCTCAAATGGCTGCAGATATTGCTAACGACATAGGATCATTACTGGACTCCACAAAAAATGAGATGCAGAAGGAGAGGGCTCGAAGGGCGTTCGAAATTGTGCAGGAACAGTATTTCAAATTAAGAGATGAGGTATCTGTGATGGAAGATTCGCTTACCAAACTCAGGGAGTTAGGCGTGCACGATTATGAATCACAGAGTGAGATGATCAACCAGCAATTGGCTATTGAACTTGCAGTTGGTAATGCTGATGCTGTAAAACGGCTCGAAAACAAGCTTGAAATTCTGGCAAAATATGGTGGACCCTATGTTTCATTGAGGGATGCATTAGAGCATGAGAAGAAACAAGAAAGTATGCTCAAGGCGAAATATGAAGAAGCCAAGACTGATGCCGAAGAAGTTCTCCCCACAAAGTTTATTGTAAATGAAGCTTACAAGGCCGAAAGGAAAACTTATCCCATCCGGTGGCTTATTGTACTGGTAACATTAATCTCAGCCTTTTTGCTCACATTGATTTTGATTTTGATCCTGGAGAATATACAACATTACCTGCCAGCGTCAAAGGAATTACTTAAGGCAATACAGACTAAGCCTTATTTTAATACCAGGGACAATTTGCCGGAGGATAAGGAAAAACCTGATCCGCCGGGTGATCCCCCGCCTGAGGTACTGGCAAATCCAATTAATCAGCCCAGGCCAATCAAACAGGAACTAAAAGATCATGAAAAAGAAAAAATAGCTCCGGAAACAAAAAATGAAACTAAAAGCTCCGGAATCAAACAAAAACAAAATGAAACTATAAAAACTGAAACGACTGAAAAAAACGAAAATCAAATGGAGAGTTACTTTGCAAATATGAATATTTTGAAACTGTTGTTTAAATGGAAGTTACACCTCTTGGCCATCGTATTGCTTTCAGTAATAATAGCTGCAATTTTTTCAGGACCAACATTTATTACCCCGAAATATAAATCTTTTGCGCTGGTATATCCCTCAAATATTAGCCCCTACTCCGAGGAAAGTGAAAGTGAGCAAATGCTACAATTTTTTCAGTCAAAGGAAATCAGGGATAAGATCATTAAAAAGTACAATTTGGCTGAGCGTTACGAAATTGATCCATCTTATAAATATTTTCAATCTGCGATTATTGGAGAATATAGCAAGAATATTAATATCTCTCAAACACCCTACGAATCCATCCGTATCGAGGTGATGGATTCAGACCCCCAGGTAGCCTGTGATATTGTAAGCGACATCATTGTGTTTTTTAATAAAAAAGTATTAGAAACACACCGTGAAAAAGACAAGGAGGTTTTGGAATTTCGTGCCAACAGGCTTGAAATTAAGGAAAATGAAATAGATACAATTGAAAAGCATCATTACGAACTCAGGACCAAATATGGCCTTGTTGACTATCCTAATCAATCCCGTGAAATTGCCCGGGGATTTCTGGGAACCGTTGATGGCAATAATGCACAGCATGTTAATAAAAAAGAGGTACTGAAACTGAAGAAAAACCTTGAGGAAAAAGGTGGTGAGTTTATTTTTTACAACGACAGGTATTTTGATATTGTTAGTGAATATGGCTTTGTGAAAATGGAATATGAGAATGCTTTGATGAATTTGAAAAGGGAAATTTCTTTCTGCAGCATAGTGTCAGAACCCTTCCCTGCTGATAAAAAAAGTTATCCGGTGAGATGGGTAATTCTTGCCCTTACAGCGATTGCTACTTTGTTTTTCGGTTTTATTCTTATTCTTATTATTGAGAACTTTCAATCGATCACAAGAAAATTAGTTTAACAGCCTTGACAGAGAAAATCAAACTATATTGGGTTTATGGCTTGAGCCTGGCATTTGTAGCACTGAATTTGGCCCTTTTAATCAAGGAACAATATTGGGCTTTAGTTTTACCAGTAGCAGTTGTTGTTATACTGATGTACATCTTTGCCCTGGACAAATTAATTTTATTGATCGTTTTTCTTACACCACTTGCCATTAATGTAACCAGTCTCGATGTAGGACTTGGTGTGTCTTTACCTACCGAACCCTTAATGTTCGGCGTTTTGATCATATTTATCCTTAAAATGGCTTCAGGGACGCCCTATGATAAAAGAATCATTTACCATCCGGTAACTATCGCAGTTTTATTTAGCCTCGGATGGATGCTGGTTACAACTTTCACAAGTGAAATTCCATTAGTCTCACTAAAATACCTTGTAGCCAGACTTTGGTTTGTTATACCGTTTTATTTTATTGGCGTAGTACTGTTTAAGAAATTTGGGAACATTAAGACATTTTCCTGGTTATATGTAATTTCTTTAACCATTGTTATATTTTACACTGTGATCAACCATGCTAAACACGGCTTTAATGAAGAAACCGGACACTGGGTGATGACGCCATTTTATAATGACCACACCGCTTATGGTGCAGCACTGGCCTTTTTTATTCCAATGATGATGGGCTTTGCAGTTGATTCAAATTATAAAAAAACGATCCGGTGGATAGCATTTGGTTTGTTTGTAATCCTGACAGTTGCCATTGTCCTTTCGTACAGTAGGGCAGCATGGCTAAGTCTGATTGCCTCAATAATGGTGCTTGTAGCAGTCTTGCTGAAGATCAAATTCAAATGGATATTTTCGACGTTTATTGTACTGGTGTTTATGTTCTTCAGTTTTCAGAACAAGATATTGGAGGTGTTAGAACGTAATGAACAGGAATCTTCTACGGATTTGATAGAACACATACAGTCGATTTATAATATATCGTCTAATGCCTCAAACCTGGAAAGAATAAATCGTTGGCAGGCTGCAATCAGAATGTTCGACGAAAGGCCAATGTTTGGATGGGGCCCTGGAACTTATCAATTTGTTTATGCCCCCTTTCAGCGCAGCAAGGAAAAAACGATCATCAGTACTAATGCAGGTGACCTGGGGAATTCGCACAACGAATACCTGGGGCCATTATCTGAGCAAGGTGTGATGGGATTGGTTGCTGTGCTACTTATTATGATTTTTAGTGTTTATACTGCTTTAAAAGTTTATAAGTATGCTGAAGACAGGGAGGTGAGATTAATGGCTCTGATAACCCTCCTCTCGTTAGTAACCTATTTTACCCACGGGATGCTCAACAACTTCCTGGATACTGATAAAGCTTCAGTTCCGGTATGGGGATTTATGGCCATCGTAGTTGCTCTTGACCTTTATCACAAAAAGAGGAAGCCTGAGTCTGTTTAAAACAAAAGCCGCTCATTAACTGGCGGCTTTCATCATTCAAATTTTATATCTTTTTTTGAAGTTGTTCGAAGAGTTCAGGTATTTTTCTCATCATCGCCATTTCCTTCCATTTTTTACGGGCTTCCATCACCGGTGAACCAAAATAGGTTTTGCCTCCTTCAATGGTTTTATCTATTCCGGAAGTTGCTAATATAACCGCTCCTTTACCAATCACAAGATCTTTGTTGACAACCACCCTGGCCCATAATATTACATCATCTTCAATTTTGGTCACACCTGCAATGGCTGAATATGCTCCAATCAGACAATTTTTTCCAATGTAGGTGTCATGACCCACCTGGCAATGGTTGTCCATTTTGGTGCCCTCATCAATAATTGTATCACCTGAAACACCACGGTCGATGGAGCACAAAGCACCAATTTCTACCCTGTCTTTTAATACCACATTGCCACATGACTCAAGTTTGCGATAACCAGCTGGTTTGCGCTGAAAATAATATGCATCAGCCCCAAGAACTGTATTGGATTGAATAATTACATCATCACCAATTTCAACATGATCATAAACACTTACATTGGAATGTATTATGCAATTTTTACCGATTTTAACATGGTTCCCAATAAAGCAATTTGGCTGTATCACTGTACCTTCTCCAATTTGTGCTGATGGGCTGATTTGCGAGGTTGCAGCTTCAAACCCTCTGAATTTTTTAACCAGTTTCACATAATCGGCAAATGGATCTTCGGAAACCAATAAACCTTTTCCTTCGGGACAATCTACCTCTTTATTGATTAAAATAGTAGTGGCATTCGAATTTAACGCCTTGTTGTAATATTTAGGATGATCCACAAAAGTGAGGTCACCTGCTTCTACCATATGGATTTCGTTGATGCCCGTTATTTGGTGATTTGGGTCGCCAATATATCTTGCCTGAATGAATTCAGCAAATTCGCCAAGGGTATATTTTCTATTGAGTTTCATGCGTTATTAAATTAACATTGAATTAAATAAAAAAAAGAAGACACAAACCATTGAGTCTGTGCCTGAGTTATTTTCGGATAATTTTAATCTTAGCTTTTTACCCTTTCAGAATATTCACCTGACCTTGTATCCACTTTAATCACTTCATCTGTATTAATAAACAAAGGAACTTTTACTGTGGCACCGGTTTCCAATTTAGCATCCTTAAAAGTGTTGGTAGCTGTGTTTCCTCTTTCGCCTGGTTCAGTATAAGTTATTTTTAAATTTACGTATGCAGGTAATTCACACATTAGTGGAGTTTCTGTTTCGGCATGAAACAAGATTTCAACTTCCTGTCCTTCCTTCATAAACTGTGGAGAACTAATTACATCTTCTTCAATAAATGTCTGTTCGTAATCCTCCATATTCATAAAATGATAGCTTTGGCCATCTTTATAAAGGAATTGATATCGTCTGCGTTCAACGCGCTGGATGTCAATTTTTACCCCTGCGGTAAATGTATTCGGGATTATCCTTCCAGTTTTCACATTCCGTAGTTTTGTCCTTACGAAAGCCGGACCTTTTCCTGGTTTTACATGCTGAAATTCGGCTATTGAGAATAACTCGCCATTGAATTTGATGACCAATCCGTTTTTAAAATCTGATGTTGATGCCATATATGGTTAATGCTTAAATTATTAAATGCTTGATTGTTATGCTATCCTAAATCCCATCAATACAGGACTTAAATGTTTGAATGCTTGAATGATGAACGATAAAAAGAACTTATCTAATTTCTGACTTCTACCCTTTATCTTATTCACTGTTATCCGTTTCTTTTATCAAATTTTGAATAACCGCGCATAATGCCACGGGTTGATTTTTGAATAAAAGAGAGGATGTCATCCCTGTCAGATGTAGCCGGTACATCGGCTTCGATGATTGCAACAGCTTGTGAAACATTGTGGCCTTTAAGATATATCAGGCGGTAAATGTCCTGTATGGCGTTTATCCTTTCGCTTGTGTAACCTCTGCGGCGCAGGCCTATTGAGTTGATGCCAGCATATGAAATGGGTTCGCGTGCAGCTTTGGTAAAGGGTGGTACATCTTTACGCACTAATGATCCGCCACCAATGTAGACATGGGCGCCAATTTTAACAAACTGATGAACAGCACCCATACCACCAAGAATTGCATTGTCGCCAATTTCGATATGGCCAGCCAGGTTAGTGGCATTCCCCAATATTACATTATCTCCAATAATACAATCATGGGCAATATGCACATAGGCCATCAACAGGCAATTTTTGCCAATTACAGTTTCGTGGTTGTATACTGTACCACGGTTAACGGTAACATACTCCCTGATGGTGGTATTGTCACCAATCTTAACCAGGGTTTCTTCATCGTTGTATTTAAGATCCTGAGGTATTGCAGAAATCACAGCGCCAGGAAAAATCTTACAATTTTTTCCTATTCGTGCCCCTTCCATAATGGTAACATTTGAACCTATCCAGGTTCCTTCTTTTATTACCACGTTTTTTTCGATGTTTACAAAGGGTTCAATCACCACATTTTTAGCAACTTTTGCCTGTGGGTGAACATATGCCAGCGGTTGGTTCATATTACTTTTTTTTAACTATTTGAGCGAGCATCATCGCTTCCATTACTACTTTCTTTCCTACGTATGCTACGCCCTTCATATGGCACAGGCCACGTCTGATCGGTGCCAAAAGATCCAACCTGAATATGAGGGTGTCTCCGGGGACCACAATATTACGAAACTTTACTTCTTCTATTTTAAGGAATAGGGTAAGATACTTCTCCGGTTCGGGAACTGTTTCCAGGAGCAATATTCCGCCTGTTTGTGCCATCGCTTCAATTTGCAGTACACCAGGCATAACGGGTTCACCAGGAAAATGACCTACAAAAAATTCTTCGTTCATGGTAACACTTTTCAAGCCTACCACGTGTTGGTCGCTGAGTTCTAATATTTTGTCGATCAATAAAAATGGCGGCCTGTGTGGGAGTAATTTCATGATGCCCTGAATATCATAAACCGGTTTTTTGTTCGGATTGTATTCAGGTACCTTTTCTACTTTTTCAGATTTTTCGATCTGTTTTTTTATCAGTTTGGCAAACTCAATATTTGCAGCATGGCCAGGCCTGTTTGCGATAATATGCCCTTTGATGGGTTTTCCAGCCAGGGAAAGGTCGCCAACTACATCAAGCAATTTATGTCGTGCAGGTTCATTGTCAAAGTGAAGGTCTAAATTATTTAATATCCCTTCTGATTTTACAGCGACTTTTGGCTTATTGAAAAGCTCTGCGAGCCGATCCAGTTCTTCCTGGTTTACAGCTTTGTTAACAAATACGATGGCATTGTTCAAATCACCACCTTTAATCAGGTTATTGGCCAGTAAGTATTCAAGTTCATGCAGGAAAACAAAGGTGCGGCAAGGCGCAATCTGGTCTTTGAATTGTTCAATTCGGTTAAGATTTGCATTTTGAGTGGAGAGTACTTTGGTTTCAAAATCAATCATTACCGATACTTTGTATTCCCTGCTGGGTATGGCGATAATCTCAATTTTGTTATCGGGATCGGTATAG
>Ga0070729_10002170_pt1 | contig 26296 bp, 25 predicted proteins | sample tdDd472_FD_66725 | JGI IMG/M metagenome (GOLD analysis project Ga0070729, IMG submission 66725) | Marine sediment microbial communities from the Atlantic coast under amendment with organic carbon and nitrate - tdDd47.2 | ecosystem: Environmental > Aquatic > Marine > Coastal > Sediment | place... | reverse complement strand
AGTTCCATCAACAGAATAAGAACCGTCAACTTCTCTCTTTGCTTTCAATATTCCCCTATTCTGATAATAAATGTGCCCTTTATATGCCCCATTTACACGAATGCGATAGTCAGAACGCTCTATTATCCGATATTTTTCATCAGGTATAAAACTGAAAAATAGTTCGCTTTGACCATAGACGGAAAATATTGAAATAAAAGTTAAGAATAGAATCAGTTTTCTCATATTTTATATTATAAGCGAAGTGTTCGCAGGCAGCAAAACAAAGCATGTTACAGTGGGATTATTTTTGGGGCTAGACTGTAATAGGCGTAGTATGCGCGAGAGGTAAAGGCAGAGCATGATTCGGAGGGATTATTAATAAGGATAGTCCGAATTAAGCGAAGTGTTCGCAGGCAGCAAAACAAAGCATGTTACAGTGGGATTAATTTTTTGGGGGTAAGACTGTAATAGCACTTGATTTTTTTTTACAAGTACTGAAAATAGAGATATGCACAGAATAATCCTATCGGGAATCAAACACAGTGGAAAATCAACAATAGGATGGGACTTATCATCCCGTTTAGGCCTTTATTTTGCCGATCTGGATGATCTTATTTTAAGGGATGCGGAAAAGTACGAAACAATCAGGGAATTGTACCGCGATCTGGGAGCCGAGGGTTTCCAGGAGCAGGAATATATAAGTCTGCAGCACTTTCTACAAGTTAACGAAAATAAGGAATTTGTTCTTTCTCTTGGAGGGGGAACTATAGAAAATAAAAAAGCAGTTGAGTTGATGAGTGAAAATGTCTCCAGATACTTCCTCGATGCTCTAGCTGATGATCTCTACAAACGGATTATAAAAAACGGAATCCCCCCTTTTCTTGAAGGTGACGATCCATATAAAAATTTCGAGTTGATGTACGAAAAAAGAAGTGCCTTGTATAGGGAATGGGCTGATTATGATATAGACACCAGGGGCAAGAATCCCACCGAAATATCATCCGTAATTGAGTCTATAATCACTGATCAAACATAATAATCAATCTTACCTTTCAACAATCGCTTCCTCGATGCTTTTATTTCATCACCATATTCATCGAGAATCAGTTTCAATTTATTTTCCAGGACTTCAAAGCTGAATTCCCGATAGGCAATATCAAAATTTTGCTCTGTAATCTCTCTGCTGAGAACTTTGTCATTGAGAACCCTGTTTATATCAATTAGATTTTTTTCCTCGAAAATAAGGTCTCCATTTTTGTCATAATTATCGCGAATTTCTATATTCCTGAATCCGCACATTTTAATATCGGTCTTGTAAACAAGATATGTAGTTGTGATAAGGGGAACTTTTGCCGCTATCGTCTCGAGTAGAGCATTTCCGAAACCCTCCCAGATCGGCAGATACGTGACGATGTCGGCATTAACCAGAACATCGCGGTTTGTGTAGATTCTACCCAGATCAGCATCAGTTCTTCGGATTGATTCCACTCTTTCAGCTATAAAATGAAGATTGACATTCCGCCTGGCAGCCAGTGCTTTTATATCATCGATATAATTGTGTTCGGTCTCATCACCTTCATAAAGAGATATAATGAAATGAACCCTATGGGCGTCTTCTTCATACTTCTCATTATATCTGGCAACCAGTTCTACGGAATCTTCAATCCTCTTACGGGGTACGACACGGGTGGGCTGGACAAATAGAAGATCATCTTCTGAAAAACCCAGATCTTTCCGAAAGTGAGAATTATATTCATCTCTTACGGGGGGGTGTTTAAAGTCTTCACAGTTGTGAACGACATGGGGATTCACTCTTTTGATGGACCGGAGGATGTGTCCCGCATAAGATGAAATAACCACATGCTCTATTCCGAGATCTGTAGGGGGCATGATTTTGTTCAGAAAAGCCTCTATATGATTATGAGAATAACGGCTTCTCTCCCACCAGAAATCATGGTGGTGAAATATCACAGCCATCCTCTGATCCGTTGCCAATCTATGAACTGCTATACCGGCAAGAAGGCTCATGGGCATGGCATTTGTATTTTCCCCGATTAAAACATCTATCTCCCTATTCTGAATGAATTCATAAATGATTGATGCGGCTTCCGTTCCTGCTTCGACCAGTTCATCAATAATGGCTACTTTCCGCTCAAGAGATAGATGGGGTGGATGTTTTGTCAGATGAGGAAAGACCAGTTTTTCAAAATGCTTCTGTTCACCTGAATCAAATCTTATCTGATTCAGTGTCAGGCAGTTTTCCGGTTTAACCAGCACCAGAGGAGAGGAAAACACTCCGGAAATGGCAAATATTTCATGACCGAGCCTGGTAAAGACCTCTATCCATTTATCAACTTCCAGTGAGACGCCATCAACATCTCCCAGTTTACCACTTATAAAACAGATTCGAAATGTATCCATATCAGATTAACTTCAACAGTGCCGGTTCATTGATAATCTCAAAATGACCTTTCTCTTTTCTGATATATCCGCGTTCAATCAGACTGTCTGCAGCATAATAGAGGTTCCTTCTGCTGACATTGAAGACAGAAGCCAGAGCTGTCATGCTTTTGTAAAAATATTTCCCTTTAAACTGATCTGCAATAATTACATAGGCGAGATAATTTTCCAGTTTATAAAGATTCCTTTTTAGCATTTTATCTGTCAGATCCATTAAATTCCGGTTTGACAGGTCCAAAATAAAAATCTTAAAATCCTTATCTCTTTCGAGTTCTGTGATCACATCATGGGGGATTTCAAGAACTACAGAATTTTCCAGGGCAAAAATGTCAAAGATCATCCGGTCATGATAATAAATTAATTCGCCAATACTGTTAAAAGCCTCAGCAATAAGAACATGATAGGGATTCCCCTGTTTATCTCCATAGGAGAAGGACACAGTACCTTTGACAAGGAAAAGGATACCGTCGGGTAGTCTTATCTTACCACCGGTAGCATAACTGCAGACTCTTATTTTATTTTTGAGGTTTTCATTGAGAAAGGGTTCAATGGGAGTTCCTGAAATTAGTTCGTCTAAACTGTTCACATAATCCTCCACGAGTGGTATTAAATTTAATTATGATTCAGGGGACCGTAATTTTAAAGAGTAATTGAATATATAAATTCAAAAAAAGGGCTGCCCTATGGACAGCCCTATATTTGCATCAATAAAGATTTATTTAGAATATAAAGGCCTTTCCTGATATTTAGTATGCAGAAGCTCATGAGATTTGTGACTCATCGGCTTCTCGAGATAATCTTTGTACACCTGAACGATTTCAGGATTTTCATGAGATTTTCTCACAACAGATTTTTCATCATCTTTATAGATTCCGGCAACACGCTGTGCACGAACTTCATCAGTAGTTCCATAGGGCTGACCACCACCGGCGATACATCCACCACGACAAGCCATAACTTCGATGAAGTGATAAGGTGCAGGTTCGCCCTTGGCTTTTGCCTCACGTACTTCATTGAGAATTTCTTCAACATGAACCATACCGTGTGCAACTGCCACTTTGATCTCAGTTCCGGCAAAATCTACTGAACCTTTTCTGACACCGTCCATACCACGTACTGCGTGAATGTTAACATCTTCAAGTTCTTTATCGGTTACCAGTTTGTAAGCTGTTCTTACGGCAGCTTCCATAACACCACCGGTTACACCGAAAATAGTACCGGCACCGGAATAGTCACCTATCGGGCTGTCAGCTTTTTCATCTTCGAGGCATTCAAAACAGATTCCCGAAGCTTTGATAAGTCTGGCAAGTTCTCTAGTAGTTAAAACAAGATCCATGTCCTGTTCACCAGAAGCCCACATATTATCATCTCTGGTAATTTCATACTTCTTTGCAGTACAGGGCATTATTGCTACTGTGAATACATCTTTCGCAGGAGTTTTAATTTTCTCTGCATAATATGTCTTGGTCATTACTCCCTGCATCATCATTGGTGATTTTGCAGTAGAGAAATGCGGAATCATATCATTGGCATATTTTTCCATATAATCAGTCCATGCCGGACAGCATGAAGTAATCTGAGGAAGAATTCCGCCATTGGTGATTCTGTCAACAAGCTCTGATCCCTCTTCCATAATGGTGAGGTCAGCGGCAAAGTTTGTGTCAAAAACGGAGTCAACTCCGAGTTTCCTCAGAGCAGCATAGATCTTCCCGGTAACCAGTTCTCCAGGAGCCATACCGAAGGCTTCACCGAGAGCAACACGGACAGCCGGAGCAATCTGTACAGAAACGTGCTTCTTATTATCTCTGATCGCTTTCATAAACTGTTTAGTTTCATCTTTTTCATAGATGGCACCAACTGGACAGTGAGCAGAGCACTGACCACATTTGATACAGGGGCTTTCATTGAGCAGAACACCTGCAGCAGGTGCGATTCTCGTAGCATGCCCTCTTTCGAGGAACTCGAGAGCCCATACGTTCTGCAGCTGTTGACATACATTGGCACAGCGACCGCAGTTAACACATTTTCTCGGATCCAGGATGATTGAAGGAGTTGAGTCATCAGCTTTGATTTCTGTTACATCTTCATGGTAGGGGATCTCTCTGATACCGAAATCAGCCGAAAGATCCTGCAACTCACAAGTAGTGTTTCTACCACATGTTAGGCATTCCTGCGGATGATTGGCAAGAATCATTTCCAGTACAGTTCTTCTGACTTTCATCAGCTCCGGGTCATGAGTAATGTAATTCTGACCATCAACTACTTCTGTTGCACAGGCCCTTACCATTTTGGGAGAACCCTCAACTTTACAAACACATAATCCACAGGCGGCCCATGGGTCCAGGTCGTCATGAACACATAGTGCCGGGATTTTTATTTCATCGGTTAAAGCCGCTTTCAGGATAGTCATTCCTTTTTCCACCTGAACGGGCTTACCATTAATTTTTATTTCTACAGTTTCCACCGTTATTTCTCCTTAATGTTCCTACGAAACAAGAATTGCGCCGAATTTACAGCTATCGTAACATGCACCACATTTAACACAGGCATCCTGATCAATAACATGGGCAACTTTTCTTTCACCGGCAATACAGTTAACAGGACATTTTCTCGCACAGACTGTACATCCGATACACTTGTCTTCAATTACTGAATACTGAACAAGATCTTTACATTTTCCGGAACGACATTTGCCATCCCTGATATGTTCAAGAACTTCCTCTTCAAAAGTATTGAGAACTGAAAGTACCGGGTTTGGAGCTGTCTGCCCAAGACCGCAGAGTGATGCCTTTTTCATAGCAGCGCCCATATCTCTCATCTTATCTATATCATCCATATCACCATTGCCCATGGCAATCTTATCCAGGATTTCATAGAGCTTTTTGGTTCCGATTCTACATGGCGCACATTTACCGCATGACTCTTCAACACAGAAATCGAGGTAGAACTTGGCAACGTCAACCATACAGTCATCTTCGTCCATAACGATCATACCACCGGATCCCATCATGGATCCAACAGCCAGAAGACTGTCAAAATCGATTGGAGTATCGAGGAATTCTTCTGTTAGAACACCGCCCGAAGGTCCACCGGTCTGAACGCCTTTGAATTTTTTACCGTTTGGAATACCACCACCGATATCGAAAACGATCTCTCTCAGAGTTGTACCCATGGGAACTTCGATAAGACCGGAGTTTTTGATTTTACCGGTAAGTGCGAAAACTTTAGTTCCTTTTGAACCTTCAGTACCATACTGTGCAAACCAGTCTCCACCTTTTGAGATGATTACAGGAATATTGGCATATGTTTCAACATTGTTGATTACTGTAGGTTTGCCGAAAAGACCTTTTGCCGCCGGAAATGGCGGTTTTGGAATCGGCATTCCTCTTTTCCCTTCTATAGAAGCGAGAAGCGCGGTTTCTTCACCACAAACGAATGCTCCGGCACCAAGTCTGATCTCAAGATCAAAAGAAAAGTCAGTACCCAGGATATTGTCTCCCATCAGTCCTTTTTCTCTTGCCTGATCCATAGCGATTTCCAGTCTTTCGATTGCCAGTGGATATTCTGCACGGATGTAGATAGCACCTTTATCGGCACCGACACATTTACCGGCAATAATCATTGCTTCGATAACTGAATGCGGATCACCTTCCAGTGTTGCCCTATCCATATATGCACCGGGATCGCCTTCGTCGGCATTACATACAACGTATTTCTGATCTGATTCGATTCTCTGGGAAAAGCTCCATTTCAACCCTGTAGGGAAACCAGCTCCTCCACGTCCTCGAAGTCCGGATTTTTTCAATTCATCAATAATATCATCCCCGGATAGTTCAAAAAGGGCTCTTTCAAGTCCCAGATAACCATCTCTGGCAATGTATTCATCAATACTTTCCGGATCTATAAGACCACAGTTTCTAAGTACGATTCTTTCCTGTTTTTGGTAGAATTTAATATCTTCTGCTTTAAACTCACCTTTTTTACTGTCATCTTTATATAACAGTCGATCAACCATTCTACCTTTAATGATGTTTTCAGAGATAATCTCTTCAGCGTCTTCAGGTTTTACTTCTACATAAAAAGCTTCATCGGGAAGTACTTTAACAATAGGTCCCTTTTCACAAAAACCGAAACAACCGGTTTTCACAATCTGCAGATCATTCTGCACACCTTTTTTTTCAGCCTCATGTAATAGAGATTTGAAAATCTCATTACCTTTTGTAGATTCACAGGCAGATCCACCACAAACTAATACATAATTTTTAACGGCCATTCTTTCCCCTCTCTACTGCTTTATAATATCTGCTGCAGGTTTGTCATAAACATGTTCGTTTACAAGCTGACCATCAACAATATGCTGATGTACAATCTCTTTTGCAACCTTAGCATCTACTTTTCCATAAATAGTATCAGGCATGCCCGGTGTTCTCACCTCAATAGTTGGTTCAACATGGCATAAACCCATACATCCGGCCTGTCTGATAATAACATTATCGTTACCGACTTTCTTGAGCTCTTCCAACATCACATCGAGAGCTTCTTTTGCACCTGCAGCAATTCCGCAGGTTCCCATACCAACAATAACGAGAGTCTCTTTGCCTTCAGTATCTCTCTGACTGGCTTCAAGCTTTTTAGCTTCTCTCAGTTTTCTTAAATCTTCTAAAGTCATTTTTGACATTATCAGTCTCCTACGGTCGCATAGACGAGCAGTAAACTCGTTTACGACCAGTCTGTTTTCAACTCTTCTTCCTGGGAAGTGATAAAATCTCGTAATAAACTCAGTGATGAAACACTGTTTAGATCTCCCAGAATATCCTGCATCTCTTTTCTGTTTACTGTGTAGGAATCAGATCCCTTATCATCTGCATATGATCTTTCGGCACTCATACCGTAAGATCCTTCAAAACACATGACCTGATAAAGCAGGGAAATAATATCCCCTACAGGCGGTGTATCGATGTTCTTCAGATTAAACTCAATGTCTATTGAGGTCCCTTTTCCTTTCTCAGAACTTATATCAAAATTACCGTCGGTCATTGATAGTGTCTGGATTAAAAAAGGTAGTCCTAATCCGACTTTGCGATGTATATGCTTTTTCCCATCTGTATAAAAAGGATCGGTTGCCATCTTAAGTTCGGCTTCAGACATTCCGCATCCATCATCTTTAATTCCGACTTTGAATGATTCTGTAGTCTGATTCAAACTCAGAAGAACCTTCCCGGCATCAGCTTCAATAGAATTCTGCACCAGGTCCAATACACAGTCACTAAGGGAAAAGTGCATTTCTACTCAGTATATTTAGCTATAACAGCCGGAAGCTCATCTGTTCCGATTTTTCCATAAACGTCGCCATTTACAGTTAATACCGGCGCAAGACCACAACATCCGATACATCGAACCGCTTCAAGTGAATATAAACCGTCATCAGATGTACAGTTAACTCCGACGCTTAGCAGGTTCTCGAGTTCCTGTATTAAATCCTCGCCACCTTTCAGGTAACATGCTGTTCCCATACATACGGCGATTTGATTTTTACCGGGTTTTTCAAGTTTGAAAAAGTGATAAAAAGTAATAACTCCATAGATTTTTGCAAGAGGAACGTCGAGCATCCGCCCAAGTTCAATTGCAATTGTTCGCGGTATAAAACCGTACTCTTCCTGTGTTTTGTGCAATACCATGATAAGATTTCCCGGCTTATCACGCCATTCTGCCACAAAGGTTTTCAGAGCATCAGTAACTTTATACTCTTCAGTTGTCTGCATGGAACCTCCCTAGACCCCTATAAATAGTCTAAACATATCAATTTGATTTGATAAATTTTTCAAAACTAAAATTAACAAATAAATAAAAGTTTATCAATTGAAAATTATAGATATTGTTCACAGTTTAATTTTTTTTTGGAATTTACATAATCGTTTACATTTCCTCCCCCTGATGGTAAGATTTCCTGCCAAATAGATGAGGAGAATTATGTGAAACTTAAAAGCATTAATCAAATTCTAGGCTATGTTGAGCTCGTTGAAAATAGGGAATTTGAATTATTTTCAAATGGTTATACATCTGACCTGCTCAGTGATGTTATGGGCAATGCCCAGGCCGACTCCGTTTTAATCACAATTCAGGCGCACAAGAATACAATTGCTGTTGCGACACTGTCCGATTTAAGAGCGATAATACTCTGTAACGGCCGTCAGGCTCCGGAAGACATGATAAAAGCCGCTGAAGATGAGAGCATTGCTATTTATCTTACAGATGATAATCAATTTGACGCTTCATGGAAAATCAGGCAACTTCTGGAAAACTGATGCTGCTGAAATGTGACCTTCATATCCATTCATGCCTCAGTCCCTGCGGTTCTCTGGATATGTCACCTTCACAGATCGTCAGAATTGCCCTTGAAAAAGAGCTGGATGTTATCGCCCTGGCCGATCACAACAGTGCCCTGAACTCTATTGCCTTTGAGGTCTGCTGTAACAAAAGCGGGATAACTCCCCTCTTTGCCATAGAGGCTACAACTTCTGAAGAATTTCACGGCCTGTGTCTTTTCCAAACTTGTGCAGATGCAGTGGAATTCGGCAAAATGTTGTATGAGAACCTCCTTTCCCGATCGAATATTCCAGAAAAATTCGGTGACCAGGTCTATGTTGATGAAAATGATAATATTCTGGGAGAACTCGACAAGTATCTGACAGGAGGCGCATTGAGTTATTCCAGTGATCAGTTATTGACACTTGTCCATTCTGCGGGAGGATTATTTATTCCAGCCCATATAGATCGCCCGGCCTTCAGTATCAGCAGTCAGTTAGGTTTTATCCCCCCCGATCCCTATGATGCTCTTGAGATCACAAGCTATCCGCCTCAACTCAATACCGGCTCTATTCCCTTGATCTCCAATTCCGATGCCCATTATCCCGAAGATATTGGTAAGCGTTTTTTTTATCTCGAGAGTAAAAGCCGAAAACCAGAAGACATTTTTGACTCGATAAAAGAGGGAAAAACCACACCTTCTATTAAAAATTAAACATAAAAATTTGTTTTTATCTCTTTTTTGCAATATATTTTGACATTGCGAGGTCAAATTCTTGTTATAAAGGTTTGAAACCTGTCGCATTAGACATTAGAATTTTTAAAGAGTCGAAGCGACTCTATTAAGGAGATTTAAAATGAAAAGAACAGGAATTGTATTGTCAATTCTAACAGTGGTTATGCTTTTGGCATCTTGTGCATCTGCACCTCCACCAGCTGCTGCGGCACCGGCTCCGGAACCAACAGCAAAGGGAAGCAATCTTCCGGATTTCTTTCTCAATCCGCCGATATTTGAAGATCAGATTGTCGGGCTTGGTATGGCAAAGATGTCAAGTGACAGTATTTCAAGACAGACTGCTATTATGAGAGCTAGAACTGATATCGCTTATCAGATGAATACAAGAGTGGAAGCTATGCTTACTGATTATTTCCAGGAAGCCGGCTCCGAAGACAGCACACAGGTAATTACATTTGTAGAGTCTATTTCCAAACAGATTACAAATATCGACCTTAAAACGGCTGTAACCAAGCAGCAGGCTGAGAATGAAGGGACCTGGTACGCAATGGTTGTTTACCCGATCAGAGCTCTTACCGATGAAGTAAGTGATCTGTTCGAAAGAAATGAAAATGCGGCGTTTGCCGAATTTAAAGCCGATGAAGCTCTGGCAAGGCTGGAATCATCACTTGAAGATAAACCACTTGTAACAACTGAAGACGGAACAGAATAAATTTACAATTGATTTTTTGATTTGAACAGGTATAGGCTTTAGTCTATACCTGTTTTTTTTAGGAGCAGAACAGATGAGTGCAAAATATTTTGCCGTTGTTTTTATTATACTGATGTTTATCAGCAGCTGCTCAACAATGAATGATACATTGAACCCGATAGTAGATGAACAAAAGGCAGTTGAAACCAAACCTGTACAGCCTGTGTCCATTGAAGATCTTTCTCTTTTCACAACACCTTCAGAAGATTCATTCAAAATATTTGCAATCAGCCCCCGATTTCTGAATCCTATAGATGAACAAAATTTCGCTCTCGCCAGCGCGGCCAGACAGATTTCCATCTATTATGGTGCTCAAATCAGCTATCAAAGACTGATTGATGAAAATATTGTCGGAACAATACAGATTCAGCAGGTTGATATCGATTACAACCGCGATCTGGCTTTGTCCATTATCGATAAACTGGAAATTGTTGAAGAATCTGATGGCCTTGATTATTATGCGGCAATTGTCAGGTTGAATGATGTCCGCATCCCGTTATTTCCCACTATAGAATTAATACCCGGAACTAAACCGGCATGGATAAATGAACCTCCTCAATTTGAAGGTTACCTGACGGGAGTCGGGATTTCCGGACAGAGAAAATCTGTATACGATTCATGGGAACAGGCCGATAAACTGGCCATGGCTGAAATTGCCGAAAGCATTAATACAAATATCCAGTCAGGGACTGCCAATATTGAGCGGGGAACCGGATCGAGACAAGAATCGGCTTCCGTAATTAAAACCTTTTCTGTATCTGATGTCTATCTGAATGGTATCTACATCATTAGTCGATGGCGGGAACCGGACAACAGTTATTATTATTCTTTTGCAATAACAAGAAAGCCGTAAGATTTTATTGTATATTATTACCAGAGAGATATAATAAAGATATCCCGTAGCAGAGCTACAAGATATCTGTGTTCGTAGATGTTGCGGCAAAGCCGCGATATATACAAAGCCTTCTTCACCAGAACAAAGCTCTGGAGATGAAGGCTCGACGAATATTCATAATAATCAATAAAGGAAGTACTATGAAAGTGAAATCCTTTCTTCTAATTCTTATAATTTTTACATCTGCACATATAAGTGCGCAGGATAATACTGAAGCTGTAATCCTCTACCTCGAAGGAACTGTAGATATTACCCGGGACGGTGAGTATCTCGATTATGCTGATGTGGATATCGGTACAGTCATCGAAAACTACGATATGATTGAAACAGGTGGTGATGGTTACATCGAGATCGAAGTGAAGACTCCTGTTTCTCCCGCTGTCACTTTAAAAATTATGGAAGATACCAATTTCTACTATGAAACAAAAATTGTTCAGGGTACTACAAAAACGAGTTTCCAGCTTCTCGCCGGTTCAATGGGAATGAAAGTTCAGAAACTCTACGATGATAATGAGCTGGACATCAAAGTGAACAACAGCGTTATGGGTGTTAGGGGAACTGAATTTACAGTTAGTGCAATGATAGACGGTGCGACTCTGGTAACAACGACTGAAGGGAAAGTCTCCTGTCAAAACGAATCCGGCCAGGAATGGTTCTCAACTCCGGGAGTCATCTGTGAAACAGATGAGAATAATCAGTACAGAGAAATAAATGTGCCTGTCGATCAAATAGATGATTACATTTCGAAATGGCATGAAAGGCGTATGGAAATTCTCAAATCAAATGCCCTGGTTTCAATCCGTCATTATGCAAAGCTATACAACCAGTACTACCCCCGTTTCGATAGAAGCTGGCAGGCTCTGGAAAGAAAAGACGATGTATTCCGGAAATGGTTCAGATATCTCAAAAACGGAACTAGGCCAAGCATGGGAGAAGCGGTGCTCAGCAAACAGGCCGTATCCAGAGAAATCATCGAACTTCGATCTGTATTACCCATATTTCAACACACCTTTTATGTTATGAAAGAACTGGGAAAACTGTATAAGGAAGGTCATGGCCAGGGTTCCCTGGACATAAATATGAGTCAGAGGCAGTTATTCAAACATTATTATGATAATTATCCTGAAACCAGACGACGACTGACAAAATCTCTCTATTACTTCAGATTGTATCTGGAAATGGGCAGAACAATAACAGGTCTCGATTACAATAGCGAAGGGTTACTGGACAGCATTACATCAGGTTCCAATATGCTTATGGGACCGCCGGCTTCCAATTCACCTTTTTGATTTATGTACAGCCAGTTCAACTTCTCTCTTTGATATAGTGCCCAGGTATGAGAAATTACAACTCAGTGATTTCAGAAACATCTCCTGGGCTTTTTCATATTCACCGACAGAATTGAGAAGACAGCCAAAGTTATACCATGCATCGGGAAATGTAGGATTATTATCAATCAGCTCTTCATAGAATTCTCTGCTTTTTTTCAAATCACCCATTTTCATATACACAAGACCGATATTATCCAATATGGCATTTGACCGATCATATTCGAGTGCTTCAAGATTTATCTTCAGAGCATCTTCATATTTTTCCTGTTTAATTAAAAACCAGCCGAGATTTGCATAGAGAATAGAAGTTCGGTAATCATCATCCAGTAATCCCAGAAGGAGTTTTGCCGCATCATCAAGCCTTCCCTGCTTCCACAAAATCAAAGCGCGGTACGAATGAACATGATAATATTTCATCCGGCCTTTTCGCCATTTCATTCTCTCATGGGCAGTCAATTCCGCATAATCCAGAACTTCAGAAGATTTTTCCAGTTCTCCATCGCGCAATAGTATATAAGAATAGGTTGCCGCAGATTTAGGATCGACACGGCCACTCAGATAAGCTCTGGACATCAGATTCTTAAAAGTATCCTTCCCTCTTTTTTCATAACTGATTAAAGCGAAATATGCCAGAATCTGAGGATATTTGAATATGAGAATTAAAACCAGCCAGATCACAATCAGGGTGATTCTAATAACCACGGGAAAAGGTACGAGAAAAATAAGGGGGAAAATCAGCAGTGTTCTTCCAATAGTTTTTAATATATCAGATTTATTCATATCAGCCCTTTTTTGGTCCTAGTATAAAATCAACAGCATCAGACAGAATTGAAGTCTCTTTTATATTGATATCTGAGAGAGTTTTCCCTTTCTGACGAAAAGAGAGAAGTTCATCTTTCATCCTCTTCCAATTAGTACTGATCTCCTTCTGGCTGTACTGCTCAAAGTGATCTACTGCTGAAATCGCCTGATCAATCTGATAGGGAGTCGAAAGCTTGGTAACGACAGTACTGATAAAATCATTGGACATAAAGAAATGGATTGATGCTTCGAGAAAAGTCTGGTTTTCACTGGTTCTGATAAAATCAAATAAAGACTGTCTCGATTGAAAGAAATCGGTTCCAAATGGATTCAATACTGCTATTCCCATATTGCCGCTTGTAAGAGAATTAATAATATCTTTATTAAAAAGAAGCCTCGTTCCGGAATGGCCGAGAGTGATGCCTTCAAAAGAATAATCATGTGCCAGCTGCACCATATCGGTTTTACCCATATTGGTTGAAACGACGGGATGCCTGATTAAACCCTCTTTAACAGCTTTTTTCATGCCGCTAAGTACGGAAGAATCGCCTCCATTCTTCAACTGCTCTTCTGTACTGATTCTCCACAACTGGTAAAAATCAATGGTGTCCACATCGAGAAGACGAAGACTGGTTTCGAGATCTTTCATAAGTTCAGTGGCGTTGGTAGCCATGGTTCTCGATGCCAGATTATAGGGGTGTCCCGTTTTTCTCATTTCGACTATAGCTTTGGATAATGCTTTTTCACCAATTCCATCATGAGCGAAGGGGGAGGAATCAAAATAATTTACGCCTTTGTCAAAAGCATGAACAATAGAAGAACTATACTTGTCTATCTCTTTTTCCTCAAAAAATGCCGTTGTGGATATTCCGAGTATAGATATCATTCTTCCTGTCGAGCCATATGGTCTGAACTGCATGCTTTTTCCTATACGTTAAATTTAAAGTGCATAACATCTCCGTCCTGCACAATATATTCTTTTCCTTCAATTCTAAGCTTACCGGCAGCTTTGATTTTCTGCTCTGTTTTTTCAAGAAAGAGATCTTCGCAATGGTATACTTCAGCTTTAATAAAGCCCTTTTCAAAATCAGTATGGATGACTCCGGCAGTTTGAGGGGCTTTTGATCCTTCATGGAATGTCCATGCTCTGTTCTCTTTTTCACCGACCGTAAAAAAAGTTCTCAATCCAAGTTCGGCATAGGCAATTCTGATCAATTTCGATAGTCCCGATTCTTTTAATCCCGCTTCTTCCAGAAAAACATCGCGCTCTTCTTTATCATCGAGAGAAGCAATATCTGCTTCCAGGCTTCCACAGAGTACAACAGCCCGGGTTCCCTCTTTTTTTGCAATAGCCTTAACCGCTTTTACATACTCAGGCTCCTCTGAAAGACCATTCTCATCGACATTACACACATATATCTGCTTTTTCACAGTTATCAGATGCAAATCGGAAATCAGATTCAACTCATCTTCAGTTAATCCCAAAGATCTTACCGCAATACCCTCTTCCAGGTTAACTTTCAATTTCTCCAGAAGTGGAACAAGAAGAAGTGCCTTCTTCCGGATATCCTTATCTACGCTTCTGGCGGTCTTATCATTTTTTACAATTCTGTTTTCAACTGAAGCAAGATCGGCAAATGCCAACTCAATATTTATAGTTTCAATATCGCCTGAAGGGTCAATTTCATTATTTACATGAATGATATCTTCATTTTCAAAACACCGGACAACGTGAACGATCATCCCGACTTCTCTAATATTGGCAAGAAATTTATTACCGAGCCCTTCCCCTTTTGAAGCCCCTTTGACCAGTCCCGCAATATCGACAAACTCGACAGCAGCTGGAATAATCTTCAGTGTGGGAACAAGCTCTACTATTTTATCCATCCGGTTATCCGGTACATTAACAATTCCGACATTGGGATCGATTGTACAAAAGGGATAATTCGCAGCTTCCGCAGGTGCAGAAGTCAGTGCTGAAAATATAGTCGACTTTCCCACATTCGGTAACCCGACAATTCCACAATTTAAACCCATTATTTTTACCTTCTTAATATATTGTATTTCAATTATCTGGCGATACTATCACAAAAAGATATTTTAGTCTTTGATCCTCGAGGATTTTACAAAGGACGGGCAGTTTCTACCTGTATTCTTTTTAACTTCAACAGAGGGGAATTGCACCGTTTTTATTCCGAACATCTTACACCCTCTGGGAAATGTCAGATCCCAGGTAATATAAAAATGTTCACACTTCTGACAATTAGGAGCCCTATTATCCATCTATATTTTTTACATATCCCTGAAGAAGTTGAATCAGATAATAGATCTGTTTATAGTGTTTTGATAATTCATCTTCGATATTGAAGTCGGCATAAGTCTCCAGCTCTCTCCAGTTAACAACCAGCTCACCAGAATTCCTTTTGTGGTCATTCAAAGCATTCTTGAGGTTTTTACCAATGGTTATCAGACCATTGGCTGATCTGTTCAAAATGTCTCTTGCCTGAGTATTCACATCATCCAGCACACTGATAAGGGCATTCATAGCAAGAGAATCTCTATCTGCAGTCCTTATGGACTTTTTGATCCTGTTCCCGAAAGCCCCTTCATCAGATACTGATTCATCAAAACTGAGTAGTTCATCAGAGATTGCCATAAGTTCATGAAAACTTTCAGAAAACTGCTGGGCGAGGAGATTTGTTGACCATTTCCCCTGAATAAGAAGGAGATCGACGACTTTTCTTGTATGAGTTTTAAAAAAATCCAGATAATACGCTTTCAGACAGTTTATCGGTTCAACATAAATAAAACCAGTCATAACCTTTTTCTGAAAAGTGAGATTGGCTTTTTCTGTATAATATTTTGTCCTGAAAATATCCGTTCTGTTAAAAACGGCATTCAGCAGAGAATCAGTCTGTCTGGCTTTTTTCTCGTTCACTATCCCCTTCATCGTTTTTTCAGCTTTAACACGGACATCATTCAGATAAGGTTCGACGATTTCCTCGGAAGTTTTAGTAGTTTTAACGGTGTAATAGGGATCTTCATCAAGCAGTTTGATTAACAAATCAATCAATCCGGTTTTCATAAATTCTTTTCTTTTCTGCAGAACTTTTTTCCAGCCGGGCAGACTGATAATATCAATATTTCTATATGTTTTAAGAATCTTGAAAATAGTTTCCCAATCTGCAGAATCATCTAATAACGGAAGAAGAACATTGAAATCTTTCAAATCTTCGAGAATATACTCACCGCTGATTTCATCAAACTTAGGGACATACTGGAATTCTCTTTCAGGCATCATTGAATCGAATTTTCTCAGAAAAAAATAGTAATCGTAATTTATAAAATCCTGAAAATGGAGAAGGTTTGTATAGAGGGAATTTATTGTTTTAACAAGGTTCATGTCAAAAAGTGAAAATAATTGAATCAGCTCTTCTTTTACAATAGGGACCAGTTCTTTTATATCAATGCTCTCGCCCCTTTCCCGAAGGGACTCTTCACTTAGATTGTTGAGTATTTCAAGTTGCTTTTCATTCATAAAACTGACAATAAAGGCTTTCTTAATAACTCCCGATTTATTAATATTCTCGAGAAATACCTGTGCGGGACCGACAACCTGATAAATTTCGTGGAAAATTTTGGCAACTGCAGGTTGGACAGAATCTCCACGTAACTTGAAATATTTACTCTGTTTTTTCAATTCTTTACGAATTTCTTTTAATAAACGCTTCTTCTCTCTGTCAGGATCATTATTACCGAAAATCAGATTTATTATCTTCTGAAAGAAACCGGAATCATCATCATTATTTTGCTGTACCTGAATATTGCCATCACTCATAGAATAACTGTAGTATGAAATGTAATGTGCAGTCAATTAAAACTAGTAAAGAGCCAAAATGAATTTTAAAATTGAAATAAAAAGCAGGATTCTCAATGAAGGTTTCGAAGATGTTCGATTCCTCACAGAGGAAAATAGCGGAAAAACAATTATTGTGGCTTCTTTTCCCTATCGCCTTCAGGAAAAAAATCAGAAAAAAGGTGTGAATATTACCCCTTTTGCCAGAAGCGATCATTACGGGGAAGCTGTTAAACGACTTAAAAATGTTGCTTTGTTTATAAGAGAAGAGAATTCCCTGAAAAAAAAAGACATAAGGATATTCTGCAACTCCCGCCTTGAAGAAAAATTGTATGCCGCCCTGTCAGGTCTTGGCTTTTATGGAAGGAACAGCCTGATCATCACTGAAAAGTCGGGATCCAGAGTAATCCTGGCTGGAATGATTATACCAATCAGACTCGAACCGGACGAAGCATTGAATAACGGTACAATTCCTGGAGCATTATGCGGCAGCTGCAGAGCCTGCATCAATAATTGTCCGACATTAGCTATTGAGGCAAAAGGAATCATCAATAGGGATAAATGTCTACAGTCATTAACCACAGACCACAGGATTCTGCCTGAAGAGATCATGGAGAAATGGGGAAACCGCTTATACGGGTGCAGCATTTGCCAGGATTGCTGTCCCTTTAATAAATTCGAACAGAATACAAATGATTCGGTAAAAGGCCATATTGGAGATTCGGTTCCCTTTGAGTTTATTCTGAATGCTGATGATAGGGAAATGAAAGAATATTTCCGAGGAACTGCCCTATCCATGGCGTGGATAGATTTCGACCATCTCAGAAGAAATACAATAATCTCATCAGTAGCTGAAAATAGAGTCGATCTTATTGAAACAATAGAAAAGTTTCTAAACCACGAGAAAATAGCTTATGCAGCTCAGTGGGCTGTAGAAAAACTCAAAACTTGATTTTGGACAGTAAAGTCCCGAGTGAAGCCCCGATAAGATCCGCAATAAAATCATTCATTTCCATCATCCTTCCAAAGCGGGACTGAATGATTTCCAGAGCTCCGCCGATTAGGGCACAGAATACAAGTGTCAGTATCGATACAGGTTTTATAAATTCCCAGGATTTAACGGATAATGAAAAGAAAAATGCCAGAACAGCATAAGCGAGGGCATGTTGCACTTTATCCAGATTGCGAAGACCGTCAACATTGAGATTTTTCGATGTAAGAGAGAAAAAAATTATGCCAATGAGTATGAGTAATGTTAAGACATTATAGACAATAGCAGAGAGTTTCAGTTTCTTTATACTCACTCCGATGTCAGCAACTGTCCCATTGTCTGCAGCTCAGGCATTCTTTCGTAAACAGGCCTCTTCACGCTGTGAGATTCTTTATCAAGCTGAACCACTCTCATATATAGATCACTGATATCATCAGCGAGAACACTCATATTTGTTTTCAGATTATCAACGGCCAGTAACTGGAGTATTTTTTCATCTCCCGGAGATTTGCCGGAAAGAGAATTCTTTAAATAAGGATAGACTTCTTTTCTGACTTTATATATATATGTTGCCAGAGCCATCATTCCCGAATATAACTCATCAAAACGGTAACCGTGCAGCTTAAAAGTTCCGACTTTTTCAGTCAGGGGCTGCATTGCCAATCTGGTGTTTGGAGGTAGATCCATTGAAATCAGGGCAGTACGCACATAACTATTATTAATACTACTTTCAAAATGTTCCGCCAATCTCTCTACAATAGCGATTGTCTGCATATCTTTTACGGGCAAATTCCAACTCCAGAAAATAATTTAACAACAGTATACTTTATGTGTTAAAAAAAACAAACCGTCAGTTTTCAAAAAAAACTCCCTGGCTGGTTCCCCTCTTTAACAACTCCTCTCTCACTCTATTATATATTATAGTCTTGTCCAGCATATATCCGGGGATTAAATGTCTTTTTTGCGGAGTATCTGTTGTCAATCTCATAACCACAGTATCTTCGTGTATCCTTTCTATTGCATCAGCCAGATATCTCACATGACCTGGACTGGAAGGGATTGCCATCTCTCCTGCTATCAATTCATCGAACATCTCTGTTTTATCGGGTATATGAAGATTGTGAAATTTTATTCCCTCAGGCCTCAGTGATGCTGCATATTTTACAGATTCCATCATCATCGGGTGATCTTCACCAGGCAAACCGAATATAAGATGCACAACAATCTTCAGTCCATATTTGCGCAGCATTTGAAAAGCAGCTTCAAAATCATCTCTAGTATGTCCCCTGTTGATTTTTTCCAGAGTCTTATCACAGGACGATTGCAAACCGAGTTCCACCCAGACTTCAAACTGATCGTTCATATAAGATGCGAGCAGTCGGCAAACCTCATCTGAGAGGCAGTCCGGTCTGGTCGAAACAATCAGTTCTTTGAAATTTCCAAGAGAAAGACTGTAATCATATAATTCTTTTAATTCTTCAACCGGTGCCCAGGTGCTGGAATAAGCTTGGAAATACAGCATAAAGACCTCTGCATCATATCGGCTTTTCAATACGTTCAGGTTTCTCTCTATCTGATTTTTAATGTCCGATTCTGTTTCTCCGATATATGCGGATCTTGCGCCATAACTGCTGCAATATGTGCATCCTGGACTTTCTCTGTTCTCACCGCGATTGGGACAGGAAAATCCACCGTCTATAGATACGCGATAGGCAGTGCAACCGTATTTGTTCTGCAGAAAGCGGCTGTAGTTGAGAAATGGTTCTTTTTTCTTCACACCACATTATCATCATAAATACATTTGATAGCAACCTGATGAATTTCGATTGACATGAATTCCACTCCAGAATAAATTAAGATTATGAAAAAATATGCAGTCCTGATTCTTATCCCTTTTATATTTTTATCGTGCAGTGACAAAAAAACAGCCATCCTCTGGAGCAGTAATAAAGAGGCCGTTAATATTGCCGAGCTCTACAACAACAGCAATGATGAATACAGGATAATTTTTCAGTATAAAGAAAACCTGACCGCATCCTTTATCAATGCCGAGGAGAAACCGGACATATTAATTGGAAAAGACCTTCAAAATAATGAGATCATGTCGAAATTACTCAGTCTGGACAATTTCTACAGAAACGGCCTCTCTGATGGGAAAGATATTTTCGCATCTCTATTAGATGGAACACTCTACAATGATCAGAAACACCTTGTCCCTCTATCTTTTGCAATGAGTACTGCAGTCTTTATGAAAAATTCAAAAAGAATTGACAGAAATTATCCATCAATTGAATTAAACCAGATGATGTCTAATTCTGTAAAATTCAATGAGGACGTAACTAAAAAAGGATATTCACCTTTATGGGATGAAGGATTTTTATACGCGATTCTCGATCTCTTCGACAGTTCTTTTGTGCCTTCTCCAACTGGATCTCTTGCATGGAATGAAAACCGGTTATCAGCTGCTTTGAATTTTATAAAAGAATGGAATGAGTCAAATGGAGGATCTGAGGAGATGAAACTCTTTGATTCAAAATATATGTACGACAATAGAATAAAGATATTAAAAGAAGAACGGATTCTATTTACCTACATGAATTCTACTGATTTTATGGAGTTGTCCGACAGCACAAATATAGATCTTGATTTTCTATACATATCCAATGATCACACACTCCATCCAGAGCAGATTGTCTATGGCGGGATTTATAAAAAAACCAATGCCTATAAAGCTTCATATGATTTCCTCTCCTGGATGATGAGCAACAAAACACAGCAAATGATTATTGGAAAATCTCTACAAAATAAATCTGCTTCATTCGGAATACTGGGAGGTTTTTCATCTCTGATTGCCTTTAATGACAGGATACTTTCATCGTATTATCCCAGGTTGAAAGGCAAAATTCCCGAACCCCGGTATCTGCAGTCTCAGGGGAAAAAACCTGCAGAATTCGATACTGTAAAATCTGAATTGATCATTCCATGGGCTGAAGAAGCAGTACACGGTAGCCTGTCAGACCTTGCCGATGCTCTGGAGAAATGGGAAAAATTGAGAATACCATATTAGCACATCATAGGTATATATATTTGACAATTAGCATTATTCATAATAGTATTGGGAACTATAAGATAAACTAATATGGAGGTATACCGTGGCAGAAGTAATTCTAGAAAACGTATCCAAGGTATATGACGGTAATGTAAAGGCCGTTGACAAAGTTAACATTGAAATCGCTGACCAGGAGTTTGTAGTACTCGTTGGTCCTTCAGGTTGTGGAAAGTCTACAACACTGAGAATGGTTGCCGGACTCGAAGACATCACAGATGGTGAGTTGAGAATAGACGGCAAAAGAATGAATGAGGAAGCACCTAAAGACAGGGACATCGCAATGGTATTCCAGAACTATGCTCTCTATCCTCATATGTCTGTTTATGACAACATGGCATTTGGTCTTAAAATCAGAAAATATCCTAAGGATCAGATCGAAAGTCGTGTGCAGGAAGCTGCTCATATCCTTGATATTGAAGAACTACTCGAAAGAAAGCCAAAAGCTCTTTCCGGTGGACAGAGACAGAGGGTTGCTGTTGGACGTGCTATTGTACGAAAGCCAAAAGTATTCCTTTTCGATGAGCCTCTTTCCAACCTCGATGCTAAATTGAGAGTTCAGATGAGAGCGGAAATTTCTTCTCTTCACACAAGATTAAGCGCTACTATGATTTATGTAACACATGACCAGGTTGAAGCGATGACAATGGGTGATAAAATCGTTGTTATGAAAGGTGGAGTTATCCAGCAGATCGGTTCTCCTCTTAAATTGTACAATGAGCCTGTAAACAGATTCGTTGCCGGATTCATCGGATCACCTCCAATGAACATTGCTGTAGCAAAAATCACTGAAGAGGGCGGAAAACTCATAGCTAAAGAAGCTGGGTTTGAAGTTACTATCACCGGTCCCGTTGCGGATAAAATGAAATCATATGTCGGAAAAGAGATTCTTATGGGAATCAGACCTGAAGACCTTGAGTTCACAACTAAACCTGAAACAGGAAATAATCTGAAAGCTACAGTAGAAGTAATCGAGCCTCTGGGAGCTGAAACTCACTTATTCGTAAACACTAAAGATCACTCAGTAATTGCAAGAACTGCACCTGATAACATTTTTAAAGTAGGCGATGAAGTGAACTTCACACCAAACCTTGAAAAAATTCACTTTTTTGATCTTGAAACAGAATCTTCTATCCTTTTTGGATAAGATTGAATTTAATTTCATAAAAACCGGTCTTATGACCGGTTTTTTTTTCAGTTATGGATTCATGCATTGATTTACCAATTATATTAAACTAAAATTCAAATGAGCATTTTAATGAAAGACGATATAAACAGTATACGTGATCAATTGATCAAAAAGTTAAATCAGTTAGTACAGCATTCAGAAGAAATTTATTTGAACCTCGGAAGGGATTTTCCACAACTTCTGAATGAACTGGACGAAAGTGTCAGAGTCTCTTCTTCTTCAGTTGAAAACCTGAAAAGCCGAAATGGATCATTTGATTCAATAGACGGAATCATAGATGAAGGCAATAACATTATCGATGATTTTAATAACTCATTTACTTCTATGTACAGTAGAGATGGAGAACTTTTTGAAATAATTAAACGGGGTATTTCAGAAATGGGAACTCTGCACAAGGTAATCAATGAAATTAAAGAAGGCTCCATAGAAATGGAGCTGATCTCATTGAATGCCATGACTGTAGCTTTGAAATCAGGTACTGCCGGAAAAGCATTCTCCTTTATTACTGACGAACTGAAGAAGCTCTCGGCACAGACAATAAAACTGACCGATGAACTTACTGTTAACGGTAGCAAACAACTGACTTCATTTGAAAAATTCGGCGCAAAGGTTGAAGAAGCAAGAGAAAACCAGGATAAATTAACAGAGAATATTGATAACCATCTAAAATCCAGCTTCTCAACGGCCAGTAAGGGCCTGAAAGAATCAGCAGAAATGATGTCTTCACTATCGGGAAGTTCGCTGGAAGTGAAAGAGCCTCTCATGCGGATTATGCAGGAAATACAACTGCAGGATATTATCAGGCAATCGATCGACCATATACATATATCAATTGAGGAATTCAAAATATTTGATGAAAGCTGGACAGCAGAAGAGCGACTCGATGAACTCTCATTTAGAAAAATGATGCCCGACTTATGTTTCTCCGTACTGGAAGACGTCAAAACTGAAATCAACGCAAGTTACGAAATATTTAATTCCAATTCACGGAAAGTGAAGACCATACTCGACTCACTTGATAAAGAAAGGGTAGATTTCCTCGAATCGGCACTAAACTCTACATCATCTGAAAACTTCAATATCATCTCTTTGAAAAAGGAATCAAATAATAAGATAAATGCTCTGATTAAAGAGGTAAATAATTCTGTAAAGTTAAGACTGGAAATATCAAAAGAGGGAATTACTCTCCTGAAAGATATTACAATTCTCAAACGACAGTTTGAATCATTTGAACCGATATTGACCAGATTTCACAATATTATTGTCGCATCCAGGATTGAAGTTGCCAAACAAATAGCATTAGTCGATATGAAAGATACAGTAATTAAAATGTCACAACTGACTGACAGTATTGAAGATGACATCACCCAGGCTCTTGATACCATAAAACACTTCCTGAAAACAACAGAAGGTGTCATAAATAATTATTCTTCTATCATACACAGAGAGATGCCGGGACTGAAGTCACTTATAGGCAGAACATCTGACAACCAGAACGAGCTCAGTAACTTAACAGATACAATGATTGATTGTCTAACGGGTTTTAGAATTTTCACCGGAAAATTTCTGGATCTGTTCAACAATACAGATGAGAGTAAGAAAAAACTGCTCGATCTAATTAATTTCATTAACGATACATCGTCTCTTCTCCATTCAATAAAGAAAAGCGCCGAAGCGGAGATGTTTGAAATTCAGGGAAACAAAGGAATACAGAACTGGACTATCCAGAACGAACGCCTGAACAATATTATTGAAAAATTTACTATATTTACTCACAAAAAAACAGCTTCCGATCTAGCGGGAACTGCCGTTGAGTCTGAAGAGATTGCTGAAAGTGGAGAAGTTACTTTATTTTGAACATTTTCCCATATATTTGACGTCTTATTTCTTACGTGATAAACTTCGAAACGGAGGGATTTATGAAAAAATCTTTGATCATTACCGCCTTATTATTATTCATTGTACTACTCACCGGATGTGCATCTAAACCAGAGACAATTGAAGCTCCTCCTGAAGAGACTCCAGTTGAAGAACCTGTTGAAACAGTAGAAACAGTTGAAGAACCGGTTAAAACAGCTCCTCCTGAAGTAAAAGTTGATACAGTCAGTGAAGAAGAAATCCAACTGGCCGAAGATGCTGTAAAAAGAGCGGAATCAGTCGGTGCATCGACTTACTCTTCCGAACTTTTTCTTGCTGCCAACGAAGACCTTGAAAATGCAAAAAAACTCAGCGAAAGTGATCCCGATCAATCAAGAGCACTTCTCGCTTCATCAATTTTAAATGCCGACAAAGCATATGACCAGTCTGTTGATGCTCAGCTCGATCAGAAAGTAAAGAAATTGCGCACTCTGGAATCAAAGCTGATTGATATTGAAGCTGAAAAATTTTCTCCTGCAGAGTATAAAATTGTAAAAGACAGAGCTGATCAGCTGATTGTCTATTTAAATGAAGAAGACTATGAAAATGCTGATAAGCAATACAATTCTACCTTAAGGGCTATGCAGAATCTCTATGACACCGTAGATAATAACATCAGATGGGTGGAAATACTCGATCGTGATACAAAGGCCTATATGGCTGATGCAGAGGAGAAAGAGGTTTTTCTCTGGGCTCCGGAAGAACTGGAAAAATCAAACTACCTTTATTCAGAAGGTGTTTCCCAATACAATAATTACGACCTTAAAGGAAGCGAAAAGTCCCTGAAAGAAGCAAAATACTGGGCATTTCACTCAATTCATTTAAGCGAACAACGAAAGAGACAGAGTAAGACAGATGCTCTTATGCTGGAAGCACTTGAAAATCTGGAAAGAGCTTCTCAAAACAGAGTGTTGAATGAAGACGGAACAATTACTGAAGCAGATCCATGGGAAGGATCAGATTTTATTGATGAAAATCCCGCTCCTGATGCGACAGCAGATGAATTTGCTGAGGATGGTTCTTCTTTAAAAGAATTCGAACCAGATGCTGAAGTGATTGATAACAATAGTTCTTTTTTAGTAAACGGAACGACTTCAGTTCTTGGAGACGAACAGCAGATGTCACTACTTGATCAGGCTATTGAACTGTGGAAGCAGGGAGTTAAAGCTCGATCAGAGGGGAAATATGATATAGCTGATGAGTACTTTAAACAGTCGAAAGCTTATTCAGAAGCTTATAATGCCAATGCAGTCGCCAATGAATATGTTGTGAAAAAAAGAGATACTCTATGGGCAATCTCTGCAAAAGAAGATATTCTCGACAACCCATTCCTCTGGACAAAACTTTGGAGAAGAAACAGCCAGATAATTGAAAATCCCGACCTGATTTTCCCGGGACAAAAACTGGTCATCCCACCGAAATAGTTAATATTATAATTTAAATTAAAAAAGACCGTCAATTTGACGGTCTTTTTTTTTATAATTTGAATTTAATACTAGTTCGGCGCTGCAAGCTTCGCGTTGTTATGGGCTTCATACGATGCGCATTACATTTGAATTTAATACTAGTTCGGCGCTACAAGCTTCGCGCCTCATTTCACGTAACTGTCGAAATAATCAACAAGCTGCCCCATTAGATCTTTCCTGATTACTTTTTTAATTTCAAGATAAGCTTTATTTTTAGCATCAGTTTCGGAAATAGCCGCGATGCGGTCATTTTCCTCCATTGATACTGCAGGAATTCCATTTTCATCGACAACATTTATTGTCAGATAGAACTTGACATTTTCATAACCATTGTCCAGAACAACCTTTTCAAAATCAACACGTCCCGAAACAGAAACAGAACCAAGGGGATCGACTGCGAAACCGAATGAGGTTAACTCATCGTGAATCACCGATGTGACTTTTCCCTCAACATCATTTTCTATATTGACGTTGAAAGCCATACCTTTTGCAGACTCACGCCGCTCTAT